>Ga0302274_10000668_pt1 | contig 34656 bp, 19 predicted proteins | sample III_Bog_N2_1_FD_198755 | JGI IMG/M metagenome (GOLD analysis project Ga0302274, IMG submission 198755) | Peat permafrost microbial communities from Stordalen Mire near Abisko, Sweden - III_Bog_N2_1 | ecosystem: Environmental > Terrestrial > Soil > Wetlands > Peat | place: Sweden: Abisko...
GCCCCCCCTGGGGTCACTGCGTTCGGCTCGCTACGCTTCGCCTCTCTCCGTCACCCCAGGGGGGCTTCTTCAAGGACATCGCGCTCCTCCAATTTACAGAAACATTTTTACACTCCCCCAGGGCCTCCAAATTGCCAAGTATAAACCCCAGATTTCTCTGTTAAAAATGAGGTAGAAATACGAGCATCCCAATCTGAATTCTTATTTGGCGATCTCTTAATAGACAAAACATACACCCCTTTTGGATCCCACAAAAAACGGAAGTACCCAGAAGAGGCACCATCTAGAGAAGTCCAACGGTACCACGGCTTTAAGCGGCAGTCCTTAGATGAGGTTAACCCAGAAAATCACGATTTTTCGTCTCTGGTTGCAACCTGCTCCCTAAGAATCCGTAAGGATAGGTAGAAACACCCTATCTCCATGCACAAAATATTCCTCTCCCTAGCCTTACTCGCCCTTCTTTGGGCCGGGGTTCGGGCAGAGAGTACCAACCCCGATACTGGACACACTGCACGCCACATGCTGCAGTGGAAGTATGGCTATTTAGATGGAAAGCGTGCCAACACCATTGGCAGCACCGAACACGGGGATCCACTCCCAGCCGCTCTCCCCTACACGGGATCTGCATACCGTCCCCAGGACCTCTATTATGCCTATGGCATGACCAACAACCTAAACACCAACAATGTTGGGTTAGGAGAAGGAGTAACAGTGGCCATTGTTACTCAATTCGCAGATTACAACCTGCAGAACGAACTAGACACCTTCAGTGACACATTCGGATTGCCTAGGACAACACTCAACATTATTAACAATTTTGGACCTGATCCCTCCTCTGACGCAGGCTGGGCTGGAGAAACAGCCCTAGACGTTCAAATGGTACACGCCATGGCACCTAACGCCAAAATTGAAGTCATCGAAGGAAACCTTTATCTAGGACTTGAGTACCTCCAAGGAAACTCCCCAGATGTTGTTTCCATGAGTTGGTCCAGCGGTGAATACTTCGGAGAAGCCAACAATGATGGCTATTTCATCAATACCAACACGGAATATTTTGCCTGCACAGGCGATATTGCCGGAAATACGGCTTACCCCGCAGCCTGCCCATTTGTCACGGCCGTCGGAGGAACAAGCCTTGTCATGCGTGGGCAAACTGTCACTAGCGAAACCACTTGGAAAAACGGCGGGAGTGGAGTCTCCATCTACGAACTAAAATCCGTAGCTCAAGCCCCATTCACCTCCGCATCCGGCAGAACTTACCCAGACGTGAGCGCCGTAGCCGACCCTTACACGGCAGTTGCGGTCTATCACAACGGAGGATGGCTTAATTATGGAGGCACAAGTGTTTCCACCCCCATCTGGGCTGGCATTAGCGCCTGCCGCAAAAGCTTGGGGCTAACCCAGAACCTAAAGAAACTCCTCTACTCAAAACAGGTGTATGGAGGAGGATCCACAGGCTGGCCTTTGCGTGATATCACTTCTGGAGCTAACGCCTACCCAGCAACCCCAGGATTTGACACAGCCACAGGGCTTGGAAGCCCTACTGCTGCGCTTGTAACACTCAACTCAAACTCGGTGGCTCCTGTACCAACCCCTACGCCTACGCCGACACCTACACCGGTGCCAACTCCTACGCCTGTACCAACACCTACGCCCACGCCGGAGCCAACACCTACTACAAGGGGAAATCCTACTCCAAATCCAGACCCTACGCCCACTCCGGTTCCTACCCCTACGCCGGTGCCGACACCTGAACCAACGCCGGTGGATCCACGTGCCAAAATTTCCTTCGTCAACTTGATGGCAATAGAAGGGACAGGGACTGGAGCCGTAGTGCAGACAACCCCTGCAAACCTTCCCGTACTCATTTCCTATAGCGGCGCAACAAACCCGCCTACAAAGCCCGGTAAATACCAGGTGCAGGCAGTCGTTATCTCCAACTTCTACTACGGAGTTGCAGAGGCCACCTTCTACGTGGAGGCAACCAATTATACCTACAACCCCTACACGCACACGCCGATACTCACAACGAAGTACCCTGCATGGCTCTCAAATTCCATCAAGGCGCTAACAATCGCAAATACCAAGGCAGCCGCAAGTGTCGTGACCTTATCCAATGCCGTGACGACCTACACAGCCTTGGCATCCAATGCGCTAAGCAATGTGGATATGCTCACAGGGTACCTAGGTACATACAGCAACTATGTCCCCCCATCCCCAGTCACAATCGTCCTTAACGGAGTGACACACATCGTCGCTCCTAAGAGCCTTAGCTCTTGGATATTGAACAACTACAACGCCCAAGCAGTTATTATGCGCAAGGCGCAGGCCACACTGGCGCTGAAACAAACACAACTCGCCGCAGCCCAAGACAAAAGCGCCACGCTGCAAGCCCAACTCACCACAGAAGAGACAAGCCTCAACCCCATCCTGCCGGCCATACCTCAATTCATCGCCAATCCGTTGCCCTCTAATTAAGATCAATATATCCCATGCTTTTTCGACATTCATCTAAGTTATTTGTTCTAATCCTCCTGCCGATTCTGCTTGTTGGCTGTGCGCCTAAATATGCAAAGGGATTTAGGGAATGGTACGGTCTTCAACTCAGCACCACTCAGCCGTTGAAACTCGAAAAACTCACCATCGATGAACTCTCCAGTGGCTCCAGTGCGGCAGTTCTGAAATTCCATGCGCTCGTTTCGCTCACCGAGGATCTCTATGCCATCACGCCAGGACCGGATCGCACTCGCGCGATGGAGGCCGATAACAAACTTATTCAGGCAAATATCCCCCTCACTACAGGAGCCATGGCGGGGCTGGATGCCGTTAACCAGGCTAACATCCAACTCACTGCCTTGAAGACGATCTCCATTCTTAAGATTGTCACCCCTCATGGGAAAAAATTGACAATAGACGGTAAGGCGCGCGCAAAGCTCAATGATGATGGAACCTGGACTTTTGAAATTCTCAGCCAGACTGGAGGCACCTATGAGGGCTCTAAGGCCCCTGAGGGGAAATGGGCTCTTGAGGGTAGCGACGAGGCCAAGGACTACACTGCCAAAGTGAACTCTGCTGTTGATGCCGTTGTCTCATCCATAGACAAAGCACTCAAAATCTCCGATGAACAATCCGCCGCAGCGCAGGCCAGGATCGCCAAGGATGCAAGAGATAAGGAAGAAGCCTTTTTCTCCCTATGCGGGCCGGGAAAGGTGATTTACGGCATTTGGCAATCTTCGGATTCAAGAGGAGATCTGGGAATTCGCTTTGGAGATCACTTGAAAACAGCCGACGGATATTCCGTGCAGGGAGTGTTGTTTGACCCCGCCAACCCTTCCCTGAATAAACCCTTCTCCGGGGTGATCCATGGCGATGGAAACACAACACCTTTTGTTCTGGAGCTGGCTGTCACCGGAACTAGCGGAGGAGTCTACACCAAGGAGGCGATGAGATACTTCCCCTCAGACGATCCGGCTTATGGAGATTTTCTGAACAAAACTGTCAGCTTCCTGTTGGACAAATGCAGTTACCATTTCAAGCTCACCTACTCAACAGATGAGGGATCCTTCTCGGGACAGGTAACCCAGTCTGATTTCCGTCCCTTCCTGACTGGTAACGATACCCAGCTCCAATTCAACAAAGGCTATACGCCCAAAGTATTGGGGAGTGTTGAAGTTGCCCAGACAGCCGATGTGGCGACTCAGCTTGTAGATTCAGGAATAATCCCCGCCCCCGTTGATCAGGCCCATTACAAGATGTCGGCAGAGGAAACCTTGCGACAGCAAGAGGCCACCAAAATTCTCTCCGACACGATCGCCGCTGATCTGCATCATGGTGATCTGACAACCATGCGAAATGACATTACCGAATTGAGTAAAGAATATCCTGACGCTCCGAGCACGCTCTACTGGCAAATGAACCTTGCCTTCGTGGACAAGGACATTCCTAAGGCCAATACACTGTATCAGACACTGATGACTCTATATCCGGATGTCCAGAATATCAGAACGAGATACACTCGCGATCACCAGAATCTCACCCACGCCTATAACACTCCAGCCAAGTAGGACGAGGCACTCTACCTAGGAAGCATTTCTCATGATTAAAAAAACCTTTACCCTACTGCTGGGGACACTTGCACTATCCTCTCTTGCGCTTCATGCCGATGATGCTGCCGTGTTGAAACAGATTGATGCCAATGCCTCGGCAGAATCCCAAGAAGTTCCCCGCGCAACGCCGCCGGATGTCAGCACCGTGAAATCCATTTCTCCAGTTGTTAAAAAGAAAGTTCCCCACAGTTCCTCAGAAGAAGGTAGCAGTAGAAAAATTCCAATCTGGGGTCCTCGTGACAAACTCCCTAAGGAGATCGTCGGACAGGGCGTGGCCGGTGATTTTGTCATCATGGGCGAGTATTTAACTGGTGGAACAATATTGGTGCCTTCTGAAGACAATCTGAATCCGTTTGCAAGAAGCTTTGTGATCGTCAATGCCACATCTGGATATCCTCGCGGCACCTATTTGGAGCTGGCTAACCAGTCGGTGATTCATATTCCCCGTTCCAACCCCCTGATCTTCATGGGGCGACTTGGGCCAGGCACCTATGCGGTCAAGCAGGTTAAATAAATCCAGCAGAACTGTGCACCTATAGTGCGAATGCTCTAAAAGCCTTTAGAATGGCAGATTTATTGGAAGCGAGAGCCTGATCTGGAGGATGTAAGATTCTCATGGCTTCTCGCTCCAGTAGAATAGTGTCTAGCAGCAATTCCTCGATAAATCGGCACCCTTGCCGTGCCTCCAATGCTTTTTGAATGCGTCCCGGGCCCAGATCCAAAAAAGTCTTCTGCAGATAAGATGGGATGGATTCAGCGGCGCGAAGGAGCATCTCCTCGTAATCCCTGAATACCAGTTGAGGCAGAATCAGAACTTCTGATCTGAACCTGTTGATCAACTCTCTCGGTAGTGTCTTGCTGAGCTGATTGAGTGTTATTGAAGTTGCCGGATTAGAAGTGTTTCCAAAACCTGCACAGCTTTTTTGAGGAGAGTCCCAGAGATCCTGAAATGCTCCTGCTCCGATGATCATGGTGCGATTAGCGAGTACCGACTTGGCGGTCTGATGATCCTCATCTGAAACGGGGTCATTATCTAAATCAGCGAGTCCTGAGGGAACGGCTAAATCAAGAAGTTTGAAAATTTCCGTGCGCTCAAAAGCCTCCCAAGTGCTGGCTCCGGACAACTTATCCAGTTCGTCCAAAAAAATCACGATTCCCTCGGCTTTTTGATTGGTGAGCAGAAACTGCACAATGGCCGGCCATGTGGAAACACCTCCACGGGTTGAACAAGCGATGAGAACCCATTCAGAAATGGAAAGTGAAAGAAAGGGGGCTCCGGTTTCTGAAGCCACAGCACTAGCAAGATATGTTTTGCCACTTCCGCTGGGCCCGATGATGAGGGTATTTGTACGCGGCATAAACGGCAGTGACTTGCGTTGGATCGCAAAACAGGCTCTCGCGACGTCACAGAGTTTGTTGAACGCCTCTTCTTGATGCGCAAATATTTGAATCTTTTTTTTGTCTTCCATATTCAAGAGAGAAACCCCTGAGGAGAAATGAAATCTCCCCAGGGGCAGTTCAGTGAATTACCGCTTCAGGTTCTCCCGGATAATCGCCACTGTTTTGGGAGCAATGACTTTTTCAAGGCACTTCCATTGCTCTTCTTCGCTGAGTTCACGGACAACATCTTCGAGTGGGCAGAGCGCCTTGATTTCTGTGTCATCCATTTTTGACAAGAAGTCGGCAATTGGAGCTGGTTGGCGTCCACGACGTAGTGAATAGCTCGGATATTTCGCTCCACGGGGTTGCGTCTTCTCAATACAGACAAGTACGCCAGATTCGTGATTAACAGCATCACAGATCAGAGTGCCTGTTTCGTCTTTTTCGTGAGCCATCTTCCAGAGTTGGTAGCCAAGGCCTGCAACTCCCCCGCGAGAACCGTCATACCCACTGGCAAGGAAAAGCCGGGCGACAGTCCGTCCCTCCTCTTCGAGAAAGCACCAGAAGATGGAGAGCGGGTCGGTCAAGAGCCTCACCCCATTTTTGTTGGTTTTGGAAAACAACGACTCGGGGGCATTGGCCAAGCACCACGAATAAGCGTGATCGAAGATGCTCCGGGCGTTTCTTCTTAGTGTCTTGGGGTGTGCAAATTTTCCACCGTCAAAGTTCACTGCATGCACAGCGAGCATCCAATCAAATGGACTGGACTGGAATGCTGGCACAAGGCGCAACCAAGTCTGTCCGATTGGGAGCTTGAGGCGTCTCTCCTCGTACTCTTCTTTTAGGATCAGGTCTTGATAAACGCTCCGCTTGGGTTGAGTCCATGGGGAGGTGTCGTTGGTAGTGGTGGCATCACTGGGTGATGCGAATTCAATGGGTTTCATGTGCTTTTTTGTGTTTTGGGAGCAGCAACTGCTACCCCCGGGTTAGCGCCATCAAAACAGCCAATAACTCAGAAACTCTTCAGAACCTTGATTGCCTTGATGACAATCAGGAAAAAATCAACCGCATCGGCGAGCCCCAGCGAAAGCGGGGCTCAGCCACCGGGCTCATTCTGTAGTGTGCAGAAAAATGCGCAGCCCCTATTGACACTCGAGAAAAATGGCCCCATATGCGCCAATATGTCAGACAAAACTCAAATCCAATGGTGCCACTCGACCGTAAACCCGATCATGGGATGTGGGGGCTGTGAGCTCTTTCCTCCTCCGGGAGAGATTCTCAGATCGATCGATACCGCTGTTGCAGTGGAAACCAGTTGGCCGCTTGGGAGGAGTAAGTCGATCTACAAGGAGCTTATTGCCAGGGCTTATTCATCCATTGAAATCCCTCTGCATGGCCATTCTTCCGCAATCTCTACCACGAACATCTGGCATCTGAGGAAAGAGTTCCTTCATAAGATTAATGAGGATCATGGCAAGTCTGCGTCTTTGGTAGCCGAGGAAGCCATCGCTAGGGCGATCACCTGTTATGCAGCATTTCTGCACCTGAACAAAGGGCGCAGCATTGTTAATCCATACCGGCAAATGAACACAGGCTATGCCCCAGTTTTTGAAAAAGTTACTCGATTTGAAGATCGCGTTTGGAAGATGGCAGGCAAGCGAGACCTTCGAGGAGTGAACGATCCTGAAAAACCGTGGTTGGATGGCCTACGCCGTTTGGTTTTCGTCAGCGACATGGGAGACGCGCTTTCCAGCGAAAGTGATTTTCCGTTTCTGGAAAAAGAGGTAATCGCGCCGATTCGATCAGAGGAAGGCAGACGTCATTTCTGGCTATGGCTTACTAAAAGACCCAAACGGATGGTACGTTTCGGAGAACGAATCGGTAGCTTCCCCTCAAATGTCTGCGCAATGACAACGGTGACTGGGACTGATTATCTGGATCGAATCGATCAGTTACGGAAAGTGCCTGCATCGGTTCGCGGTCTCTCGCTTGAACCGCTGTGGGAGCGCATCCCTCCCAAAAAGCTAAACCTGAAGGGAATTTCTTGGCTAATTCTGGGTGGAGAGAGCGGAAGGAAGGAATTTGTCCGGTCTTTCGATGTCGCATGGGCCAGACAGATACGCGACCACTGCCGTGCTCAAGGTGTTGCATTTTTTCTGAAGCAACTTGGTCGTCGGCCAATTGAAAATGGCAAGGTTTTCGAGCTACGCGACTGTCACGGCGGGGATTGGAGTGAATGGCCAGATGATCTTCGGCTTCGTGAAATGCCGGATGCTTTCCAGGGTACAGAGGGACTACTTTAAAAGTTTTTCAAAAAAAAGTGGAAATTCTCAGAGCTCTCAATCCAAGAAGGACATGCAATGAAACCACAAACACAATTCACTGGGGCGGGATTCTCCACAGCTACCGCCAAAACCCCTAAAACTCTATCGAGCCCGGTGCTTAAGATCGAGAAGTGCGAACTCCGAAAAACGATCGGTTCGGCTGGTTGGCTATCCACGCTTCACTACTTTGTCCGCTTCTCCCAAGTGGAATTTGATGGTTTCAGCGGCCGGGTGGCCACAGTCGGTGTCGGCGGCCCGGATGTCGTTGTCGCATGCGACGGCGTGGCGCTCTGTGAAGACGGTATCGAGTATGTCCCAAGCATTGGGATCCAGAACGTCCCCCTTCAGTTATATACTCCTAATGGTACTTTCTTTCCCGACAATCCTCCACTTACGCCGGGAGCGGAATTGTTACTCGATAGAATTGCAGACCGGGTTCGCGAAGAATTTCAGGTGTGGTTGGATGATCTCAAAGAGGCGCAAAACATGGAAATCCGCGTGGTGAATCGAAAGCACCTCCCGCCTGGTCGGCTCCCAAAATAGACTAAAGTGTCGAGGGTTCTCTGATTAACAGCATCACGCACCCTTTTAAGGGAAAGGTTGCGTCGGAACGTAGTGGCTAAGGCACACAAGTCGCCCGAGAGATTCAACGAACTCGCCGTGGTTCCACTCTGGGCGAATGACAATCACTCCGGTATATTAAGCGCCGATGATTTTCGTCAGCCACGCCACCCCTGAGGATAACGAATTCGCCAGATGGCTTTCTATGAAACTTGCCGGCGCCGGCTTTCAGGTTTGGAGCGACGTGACGAAGCTGATAGGGGGGGAGAAGTTCTGGACTGAAATCGAGGACGCCATCTCGAAACACTCCACCAAATTTCTCCTCTGCGTCACGAAGGATTGCAATAAGCCGGGTGTCATGCGGGAAATTCGGATGGCCTTGGACGCGGAAAAGGTGAAAGGCGTTGATTTGGTCGTGCCGCTGAAATTTGACGATACGGCCTTTCAAGATTTTCCGCTCGAGTTGGGAAAGCATGTGAATGCCGTCCGGTTTGACCTTGGATGGGCATCGGGCTTGGCGACCTTACTCGACGTTCTAAAGCGGGAGAATATTCAGCCAGAAAATCCCGATGGTGCTTCAATTGTGAGCCAATGGTGGAAATCCGCGTATCCTGTCGATGAGGGTGTCTTCCCGGAGTCTGAACTTTGTATATCGAATCTTTTCCCATATATCGGCGGTGGAGAGACGCTCTGGTATCATCCGGCGGGTGCAGTTGTGAAACGGGGGCTGGATCTCGAAAAGCTGCCTATTCTTGTCGAGAACTATGGCAACGGCTTTTTGAGCTTCGAAATTCCGGAGGTAACCTCCAAAGCACTTTCTCGTTTTCGGATTACAACGCAAAATTCATCACCAATAACCTGGAAGGATGCTTTGAGGAACGGGGTGGAGCATCTCAACATGCCCCCTCGTCAGTTCCGCAATCTGTTTCAATCGCTGCTGAGGAGGGCATTTGAGCGACTTGCTACCTCCCGGAACTGCAGCGTTTACGCTCTTTCGGCCAAGAAAAAATGTTTTTGGCTTGAGAAAGATAAACTTGTCAATGATGAGCAGACGTTCCTTGGCGTGGATGGAAAAAGACATGACCGCGCCCTTGTTGGATTCAAATCGTTAAATGCAACTAAGGAGGGGTTGAAGCCGAAGCGCTACTGGCACTTCGCCGTGCAGGGAGTGCCAACCTTCGAGTTGACGGCGGGTATCTTTCTCAAGTCACACGTCGTATTTACATCGGACGGGAAGACCCTTTACGATTCGGATTCTCAACAACACCGAGCAAGGCGTAACCAAGGCAAGTCATGGTGGAATGACGCTTGGAGAGACCGTAATCTAGCCTTTGTCGCCTATCTGGCCAACGGAGCCGAATTTTTCCAATTACCGGTCGCGAGCGATTGTTTTCTAAATTTCGGAGTTTCGCCCATCGCATTTAGCACGACGTCCTCGTATCGGGTCGTCGAGGCCCAGCCGATTGACCCCACCCAAGACGAAGAGGAACCCGAGGATGAAGATGACGAACAAAGCGACTGAATTTGTCTTGGATGCTCTTTCCGAGCCGTTGCTACGCTTCGCTCATTCTCAATTGATGGCAGATCCGCGGGAGGGTTTGGCATTGTTCGGGCCCTTGGACGAGGGCAAGCCGCACGGAGTTCGGATGGGCATCGCTGGCACTGAGCAAGGCATCAAGCGCGTGACTGATTATGTTCATCGGCTTCAAACCCCAGTTTTTTCTCTCAAGGCGAAACGCAATCGACCAGTTTATCCAGGATTCGAGGCGGCATTCGGTATTCCTTGGGACTCAAAGCCCTATCTGGTTGCAAAGATAGACCATCTCAAGTTGCACACTGTCGCCCATCAGGAGGATAAACATCAGCGCGTTTATGATACGACGACACTTTACGCTGATGCCATTATTGAACAGCGACGAGAGGGTGAGGCCCAGGTGGACATATGGTTGGTGGTTGTGCCCGATTTTGTATGGGTGAATTGCAGGCCCCGCTCGATGATTGCAAAGTTGCTTCGCACGGACACGAAAAAGGCAATTGGACTCTCGGAGGCGAAGCGACGCCAAGACGAGCCGGTTTTTGATTTCGCGGAGTGGCGTGGCGATGACGTCGCCTATCAATACGATCCTGACTTTCATCATCAGCTCAAGGGCCGATTACTGGAGAAAGAAATCGCCACGCAGATTGTCCGGGAATCAACAATTGCTTGGCGGGATGTGAAGAAATCCAACGGGAAGTATCTGCACGACCTCTCTGTGCTTGAGTCGCAGATTGCCTGGAATATGAGTTCTGCAGTTTTTTACAAATCAGGAGGAAAACCTTGGAACCTAGCGGCCGCCCGAAAAGGGGTTTGCTACCTGGGCATCGTGTTCAAACAGCTCGAACGGGAGAAGGACGAGAAGACTGCGTGCTGCGCGGCCCAAATGTTTCTAAACTCTGGCGATGGGGTTGTTTTCAAAGGCGACGTCGGGCCGTGGTTCAATCCGAAGAGAGGAGAATTCCATTTGGATAAAGTGGCAGCTCAGCAGTTGGTAAGTATCGCTATCAAATCCTATTCGCTGACAAATGGCGGCCCACCAGCGGAACTCTTCATTCATGGAAGGACTTATTTTTCGGATGAGGAATGGGAGGGATTTAGAGAAGCCGGTGGTGAAAATACCAAGGTTTCTGGAATCAGAATTGCCTTGGATAAAGATTTACGACTTTACCACAATTCAAAGAACCCTGTCCTGCGCGGCACTTCTTTTCGTTTGGATGACCGAAAAGGAATTCTTTGGACAAAGGGCTGGGTGCCGAGGTTGCAGACCTATCCTGGGGGAGAGGTTCCCGTGCCATTACGAATTGAGGTGGTTCGAGGTGAGGCCGATTTGCGCGTGGTGATGGAGGACATCCTCGCCCTCACCAAGCTGAATTACAACGGCTGTCAGTTCGCTGATGGAATGCCGGTGACACTGAGGTTTGCAGAGGCGGTTGGGGAAATTCTCATCAGCGGCCCTCGGGGGGCAGTACCCCCACTTTCTTTCCGTTACTACATTTGAATGGCCGACACCCCAAGAGGGAAACCGCGAAGTTACTAGCTGCAATGCGATAGCCTTGTGTAATGGATCGACTTCCCTTGGGCACGCACCGTTTTGGAGAAAGGGTGCGTTTCATTACCGCCGCGTCGGTACGTACATATGTAGTTCAAGGTCTAATATTTTTAACAATGCGACATATAAATAGCGATTTGCGCGCCCTGGTCGCGGCCACATAAAGGAGGGCCCGTCTTTGAATCACCTGTTCGGATTGATGCTGAATACCCTCAATCTCATCCAGGTGGCCGATGAGAACGACATGGTCGAACTCCAGTCCTTTGACACGGTAAATGGTGGCGAGACGCAAGCCCGGGGTTGCGGAATCATCTGCTTTGCCAGGCTCAATGCGGTGTATCTCCTGGCAGACCTGTTTTACATACTTCTGATACTCATCAAGTTCCCGGTGAGTGCCCGCCACGATGCAAATGGTCCCGGGTTTTACACCTGTATCGAGGAGGCTTTTGATGTGTGTAGAACATTCGAGCGCAGCGGACGTTTCACTTGAACAATTTCTAACCGTTGGCGGTTCGCCATGCGTTAGCGAGCGAACACCTTGGTTGTCGTCAACTCCCGCATCGAGATCGTCGAAGGCCAATCCCCTGAGCAGGCCCATACCCCAATTTTTCAACTCTTCCGTCGTCCTGTAGTTGATTCGCAATTTCTTTCCGCGCCCTCGGATGTCAATACCGCATCGTGAGAGGACTACCTGATGACCGTAGATACGCTGATGAGCATCACCCGCAATGAAAAGGTCATTTTCGCAGTGAGGCACAAGCATTCGAATGAGGCGGAATGCCTCGTTTCCAAAGTCCTGTGATTCGTCTACGATGATGGCGCGATATGGGAAGGAGATCGCGCGGGTCGAAATCAGGCGGCAAGCCGTGCGGAATACATCGGCAGGTTCGCTGAGACCTCGTTCATTCAGCAAAGCACGATACTCTTTGAATAAGGGCCAGAGTTGTTTGCGCTCCTGTCGGTTCAGCCGATGGGTTCTGCCAACGCGAGAAACTGTGAGATAAGCTTCGCAGCTCTCTATTCCATGTGCCTGAATCACATTATCCCATTCACTGCGGACAAAATCCGGCGGGAACGAGGAGGCTGACTCTCCGAGTTCCAAAGCTTTCTGCCAAAGATCATCCCGGGATGACTCCTCATAAGTCAGCTTGAGATTGAATCCCTGTTTTTCAAGAAAACGCCTAGCCCACGCATCAAGATTGATTACCTCAATCCGCTCCCATTCTTCCCTCGAACAAAGCTTTTTAAGATTGGCGGCAATGTCGGTTGCCAAATTTCTGGTGAACGTGGTGAAAAGTATTTTTTGGCCAGGCGCACAGAAATGACTGGCCAGCCATGCGGCCCGATGCATCGCCACCACAGTTTTGCCTGTTCCTGCGCTGCCGAGCACGCGGACTGGACCTGTAGCGCGCATTTCGACCAGGCGCCGTTGGGACGGATGCAAAAAAATTCGCCATTGCTCCAACGGCGCAGCGAGGATTTTCTCCATCTCCCCAGCATCGGTGATGACAACGAATTGGCGTTTGCTGCTGTCCCGCTCGACCGCAGCGGCGAAGTCCATCGTGTCGATGGAAGCTTGGTGTGCGATGCCGAGTTCATTACGCGCCTCTTCAACGGAGTAGCCAGCAACGAGCATGAAGGCGGCTTCAAATGCTTCTCGGGGAAGAATTTTCTCCAGCCTGTCCAGTTCGCTTTCGTTTTTGATTTCGCGAACATGTCCAATTAATGGAGCCGGAACACCGAGTGAAACCAGAGCTTCGTCCGAGAATGAGTGAAACAAATCGGGCAGTGATTTTACGGCAGGGGTTGCCGGTATTTCCAATGCAGTATTCGCGAGCGACTCGGTAGCAGCCTCCTGTGTCAGAACGACCTGCATAGTGCCGGTGTCGGGGTGAATGGCACAGATACGTCGCGCAGCCCATTGATAAGCATCGTCGTGCTTATCCACCCAGAGGAGAACATACACATTACCCTGCTCCGGCTTGAGGACGATTCCGCGATAATCCTGGTCAATGCGGACCGATCTCAGGTTGTCATCCTGGGCTCCCCGGATCTTCTCATAATTATGAGTTGGTGCGGCAGGATTTGCGGTAAATTCGTCCAAGAAGCGACGAACTTTCTTCTGCTGTTTTTGCGGAAGGCAGCTGAATGCCGTGAGAAAGTCAGCCCCAAGCGCAAGTTTGATTTCATGGAGGTGATTGCTCATTTTCGTGGTGGGAGAAGGGTGATGATGGCTGACACGTCCAGGGCCGTGAGGCCCGCATTGTCAAAGGCGAAAGTCTGCCATCCCGCAGACTTAAACACCTCCTGATCGGTTGTTAGTTCGCTCGCCAAAAGGGCCAGATGTAAATCTGGCCAAGCCATTTCTGCAGTCGCCGCTACACGACCATTGGCCTCCAGTTCGAAACCAACAACAGGCCAAGCCAGTCTATTTTGAAACAGTTGCTGTAGGAATGGAGAGAGACTGGCGTTGGCTAAATCAAAGTCCTCCCTTAATGCGCTGTCTGTTTCCTGTTCTACTGCAGGTTCGGCTGTGCGAGTCGATTCGCCCCCGGCCAGGAAATGGCGATACGCATCCGGAATCCCCGAAAAAACGCCCTGTTTGCAGCCCCTAATCGTGATGACATAAGACATGGGCAAAAATTGTAGCCGGTTCATCAGCCTCAAGAACCCACGCCAGTGCCTTGGAAAATCCGGCTCCTGAACACGCCGATCATCATCGAAACTTACTACCGAAAACACGCCTTTTGTTTCCCGATCTTTCACGCTCGCCATGGTCATTACCGTGAGCGCAGCGACTTCATCGCTACAGCTACTGCCGCCAAAACCGTCACTCGGTGAAATAACGGTGAGGTTGGCCGCCTCGTGGGTACCAAGGCAGAGCTTGCACACCGGATCAAGCGTGGACTCCAATGAAACCGGCTCCAATTGTCCCGGCAGCGCAAGGGCGTAAAGATAGGAAAGCTTATTCCAAAAGGCCGGAACCGGGTGAGCGAGGAATTCGAGGAATAGGCTCCAACTGGTGTAGCCAGCGGCACTCTGGGCCAGAGTCATTTCATCACCGGTTAAAAGCTGACGAGCCATATCGTTTCGTCGCTGGGAATGGACTTCACCGGTGAGGGAGGCGGGGATTTTGGCCGGATCGTGACGATACTGAATATCCTCCCACGAAAAACTCCACACCCAGAATTTACCCGAATGTAAAAGGGCCTGACGTTGCTCAACATCACGAGCCACCCGATTATGGCCGGAAGCCTCATCGGCATGATATTTATAACCATCCAGAAAAACGGCCACGGGCCGAGATTGTTCTGGTCTCACGGGGTAAAACACGAAATCGGGGATGGAAGCCACATCAACTCCACCTCCGGCGGTCACAGTGATTTGTGGAGCCACTTCCCATGCAACATCGGCGTTGCGCCACAGGTATCCGGGCTTGTTGCGGACGATTTTAGCCTGAAGTTGCGCACCCGGCACCACCCGCAAACTTTCCAGAAACGATTTTTCCAGTTCGCTCTTGATGAGCGGGTGGATGTCAATGTCAGAGACCCGGTCAACGGATTCGAGTTCATCCGCATGCTCCAAAATGGTTTCGAGTAGGCGGATCGCTGTTGTCCGGGACAATCCGGCGTGATCTCGGGCGTGACGAGACTGAAGAATGCAGCGATGACACCCATCCGTGTTGTGATCGGACCGGGTGGCACATTGACAGTCCTTGAGATGGGCAAGCGCTTTACGGAGGACCTCAAGAAAGATTTCCGGTTTTTGAGACAACTGCTTCAAGTAGCCGGTGCCTCCGGGAACTTGATCATAAAGGACGAGATATTTGCGGCGCAGGGTGGTGCCATTAACGGTTCTCTCGTCCACGCAACCTTTTAGATGTTCAATACTCCCGCGAAAATACAGACGCAGCCCCAAGTGCAAGGCGGCGACGAAAGACGCCATGTCAGCATCCTCGTCGGCGCTACTGGACGGAAGCAAAACGCGGATGGCTTCGGAATGCAGCTCGCGATAGAGAAAAACTGCCTTGAGCGGGATGGCTTCCTTATTTCGATTCCGACAGGAGAGGTCGTGCTTCATCTCATCCTCGCCGTTTGCACTCTTGCGGGTTTGAACCTTGCCGCAGTCCGGGCAGAGGACAAAACCTCCACTCGTCACTTCCCGACCTGCGAGCCGAAAGGCATGAATCTCGGGGCTGTCCTGACCCAAATTAACCACGCGGAGTGTCAGTTTGCCCAAAAATTCAAAACCGAAGGGCACGGTAGCACCGCGAATTTGATATGCCTGACGTTCGGCATCATCGGGAATGACGATGGACTCCTGCCGATTATAAAACGCCGGTTCGCGTGATTCCTTATCATCGTGACTACGTGAACTGCGGTCGAAACTGGTGGAGACCACCTGACGAAGTCGCACAAGATCACGTTTTAATGATGCATCTGGCCAATTGGGGCTCTGACAAGAAGGACACTCCGTTGGTCCCGTTGCAGTGTCTTTGATCAACTCCATGTAGCTGCAGGCATCGCAGAAGTGCCATTTCTGCAAGGTGCTCTCATTGACGACCACCTGGTCGATCTTTAACCGACGCCCCTCGACGTAAAAAACATTGCCGGGTGCCAGTTCGGTGATGGCCGAAGCTGCCGGCCGGACATATTCAAAGGTCACTGCCTGATATTTTCCTTCGTCGGATTTTGGCTGCTCCCGTTTTTTGAGGATGACGCTGCGTAATTCAACTCCCTCCTCCGGAAACGCGTAATTGGGCAGCAACCCCTCGTCGGTGAAAAAGTTCAAGGTCAACTTGCCATTGATCTGCTTGAGCATTTCGTGAATGCCATCGCGGCTTTGTTTCAGCTCCTCCAGTTCGGCATCCAGTGCCTCGTCCCGCGCGACGGTGTCACGATTTTTGCGAATCGCTCTCCCCACCTTTTGAAGCCGGTTCCGCAATTCTTCACGATCTTCCGCCAATCCGGAAAGGCGGGTCAGGATTTTATGCGTGAGCCCTCCCTCTTTGCCGCTATCGCCACGGGCAAACTTCTCCAATGTATCCCGTGATTCCAGAGTCAATTCCTCCGGCTTGAATAAGACGAGGAAGCCAGCCAGCAAAATATCCAGGTGGGATTCGATGAAATTGAAATAGTCGAATGGAAATCCTGACTTGCCCTCAGGATTGCGCACCACTTCGAGCACGGAATCAATTCTGGATGGAAGGATGGGCTTGGGATTCGTCTGCTCGCTCCATCGGTCGAAACAAAACGCGGTGAACTGACGTTCCAAAACAACCGGAGCATTCAGAAATGTGCCCGGGGGGCGGATTGCCCCGGTCATCATGTCTTCCGGCAATTCAAAATAATAGAGATCGTGCGGCTGGGCGGAGGCGATGGTCAGGCTGACCGCCGCGCCTTCCTTTCGCCCGGCGCGTCCCACCCGCTGGACATAGTTTGAAGTGGCGGGCGGAACCGAGCAAAGGATCACGCTGGAGAGATCGCCGATATTCACACCCATCTCCAGAGTGGGCGTGCAGGAAAGCAGGTTTGGGTCGGTGGCGCGACGTTCCGGCGGACGGGACATGAATCGATTTTCAACCCATTCGCGCACTTCACGTTCGAGCAAACCGGTATGTTCCGCGCTACGGATACGGACCACATCGCCCGAACGATAGAGATCGCCAAAATAGTCCTGAATCGCCGCTTGCGAGATATAGGCCCCCTGGCACGTCGTGCGCAGGCAGGGTGTGTTCACCCAGAAATTTTCCTCAACCGGAGCACACGAGATTGAGTAACCGCAGTGGCAGCAAGTCATCAAACGCACCTCGGCATCCACCAGCAACCGGTTGGGAGGAATGCCCCAGATCCGGTCGCCTTGAACCGAACGCTCCACAAAAACGCCCGCATCAACCAGTACGCGGGCTGCCTCCTCCAGCACAATTGCCGCCGATTCAGCCGATAAGTTTGGAATAGAACGTAGGACCTTGATCACCCAACGCTGGCTCCAACTCAACGAGGTGCCGCCTGCGACCAGCTTTTCAAAGCGTTTGAATTTGCCGGTGCCCTGATAAAAAAAGGAAGGGGCGCTGCCGAAATTACTGAACGATGGCAGGTGTGGCTGCTGGTTAAACAGGTAGGTATCGCCGCCGCGCTGCACATAGCCATCAAGTTCCGGATGGTAGATGCCCCCCTCGGTCCGAAGCCGATGGATCAGGCCCTCGATCATGGCCCGAGCTTCCCCAATCTTTAAACTGCCAAAGCCGCCCGCCCGTTCCTGCAATCGTGTATTGAGATTATCAGCGGCGAGTTCGATACTTTGCGGGTCAACGTAAGCAACGGCCGCACCACTTTTTTCCAGTGTCCGGCCAATACGACTGTTGTAACCAAATTCAGCAACAATCTCCCAGGCAACCCGGCGTTCCACGAGATTGAGGAGATTTGAGCCGGCTGGCAGACGGCCTTCCATTTTCAGACTCTCATAATCCTGAAGCCACTCCATATTCGGAGCGAGAAAGATTCCAATGAAATCCAGCTCACCAAGCTGCTTGCGCCAATAATCCAGAAAACGAGTCTCCAAGTCCGTTAAGGAGATTGGACCCTTTGCTGACGCGATAACGCGGCGAATGGCGGTGCGAAGGTTGACGCGGAAAGTGCGCGCGGCAAAAAAGCCGGACCGATGCGATGCATCCTGCACGTTGTCGGAAAAGGCGAGCGCCTGCTTTTGCTGATTGAAGGGAGAGGTATAAAGCTGGCTCAACGCCACGCTGGTGAGACTGGCGGCGCGGGAACCCAAAATGGTCAGTCCGGATGCGCTCTCGCAATATGGGCACGCCATATCTGCCTGCGTTTCATCCTGGGTGCGGCGTGTGCGCTCACTAAGAAGGCCCTTCACAAACCGGTTCAACTCGCCGCAGCTACAGCACTTTTTGGCGTCAGCGGCGTTGATCGTCAGACACAGGCCGCACAATTTATGGGTAAACTCCCCCTGACCTGATCCTGTGCCATCGCGGTCCGACACCGGGAAGAAAAAGCGAAGGTTGGGCTGGCGCCCGAAGAACGCTTTGTAAAATTCCTGCAAGTTCGTGGACATCTTGTCGGCCGTGGCCCGCATCGTTCCACCCCATCCCATCACCCCGCACTCGCGACAGTGAATCACTGGCAAAAAGCTCTTTAGCGCCTCCCCCTTGAGATCATCGGAAAACGCCATGCGCGGTGTTTCCGCCACGGATGCCACCAGGCGCGACAGTTCCCTCGTCCACAAATGCACATGCACTCGCAAAAGTGGACCTGGACTGTCGGTTTTTTTGGCTTTTGGGTCGCGGTAACGCGCGTGGGCACAAAGGGCGAGAAAACTATCCAGCAAACGCCGGGTGTGGATGAGGTCACCAGTCGGCGATACCATCTGAGTTAACTCGTGAAGCAGCCACTCTTCGGAAATGACCTTGCGCCCGGACCGTTCGGCAAGCGTGAGCAAATTGCGGAAAAAACTGTGTTCCCGCAGGCGCTCACCCAAGACCAGGCGGCCTTCCGGTTCGCCAAGGTTTGCCGGGGCATCCTGCTCGAACCATAGGCGATACTGAATCGCCAGATACTTTTCAGGGGTGCGGGCGTGGTCGTCGGGCAACAGCGCCAGAGACTCGGCTTCGGGCATGCCGTGATAACGGATGAAATACCCATCCACCACATCGCCGAGGGCGAGCAGATCTTCGCCGATTACGCTGTCCTGATTGAATTCCTCGGAAAAAACCATGCCCGCATATTCAATGAGCGGCTTTGCCGAATCCGGCGAACCGAGCGTGGCGGAAGTGCCCACCCCGCACAAATGGTTTTCTGGCGTGCGCAACCTTGTTTTGAGTCGGCGGATGAGACAAGCGAGGTCGGTGGACTGGGCGCCGTCGAAGGAATGCAACTCATCCACTACCAGAAACCGGAGCGTCTCGGGCGCATTGTAACGCCAGAGGGTTTGCTCCTCTGGGCGGAGCAGCAGGAAATCCAGCATCTTGTAATTGGTCAGCAGGATGTCCGGCGGATTTTCCCGCTGATGGCTTTTGCTGGTGATAATCCAGTCGGGCTTCATCTCCACGGATTGATCGCTGTCCCCGCCGATGAACAGTCCGGCGGTCACCTTGCCGCGCAATTTTGGATCGGCGTGAATCGCCTGGGCGAAACGCTTGGCCTGATCGGTAGCTAGCGCGTTCATGGGGTAAATGATGATCGCCTTAATCCCCAGTTCTCCGGCGTGCGCGGCGCAGGCGTCGAGAATCGGGTAAAGGAAACACTCGGTTTTACCGGAGCCCGTGCCGGTGGCCACCAGTGTTGAGCGCGGGGAGTTACCACAGAGGCGGGAAAACGCTCTTGCCTGGTGCAAGTGAGGGCGATACGGAAACGAAATTTTCTCAAAGGGAAGCTCACCCGGAGGCGCGGGTCGGAATGGGAGACGCAGGCTGAAGTATGGGCCTTTGAAAACCTGTCCCGGCTCCTTTAGGAAAGTTTCCACCGTGTGCTCGAATGTCGGCGTCGAGGACGGAAATGTCGTCCGCAGGAACGACTTGATGCCTTCCTCGATTTCACGACTAATGACGGTGGGAAGCATGGGTATGGTTATTCGGCGGGAAGCGGAGGCCAGTAAAGTTTCTCCAGCTCGGAAGACGGGATACGACCGTGTTTTGCAAGGGCTTGATAAAACCTCGTATTTAGCCAGTCGGCCGCTATTTGTGTCAGCGGCATTTGCGCCTTGCTCCGTAATGCGATGCGCGGGGCTGTATTTGCGTCGGGATTCCCGCACTTCTGGTTCTTGGAGGTGGACAAAAAGCTCTCGGCACCGAGTTCATCCATCATCTCTCCAAGCGAAATACCGTTTACTAATGTCCCTGCGATGAACTCTGGATCGCGGACGCGGATGTAAGTGCCCCACGTCTCTTTCCAATCCCGTCGGGCAATGTCTGCATCAGATGCGGCGTCGCGGCCATCTTGGTGTTGATAGGCAATAGCCCGACCGTAGATGAGCATGTCGTTCGGTGAATGCACCATCCGTGCAATGAACATGATGTCGCCGGTGCCCACCTGGCGTGGGCGTTTGGTGTTGGGGTATGCCAGTGCCCAGTGTGATTCGGAGCCTTCGACTTCATCTATTACCGGCAGGCTTCGTTCACTTCGACTATTGCCAGTTCCGAAAAACTTCACGAACGCCTGCGTCGTAACGGTCGGTTCGACGGTCGGTGATGGAGAATCGGGCATAAAGCCGAGGTCAGCTCCGTAGTCCCGGAGGCCCGCTGACTTGCTGCTCATTTTCGCGGCAAGCGGGCCGATTACTGACTCCCACTTTTTGAGCATCGCAGCAGTCAGGCTGTGTCCGGCCGCCAGCGTCCACAATCGCTCGAAATAATCGTGGCACGAGTCAATCACCGGGGCATCCTCCGCAACAAACCCCAGTTCGTGATTTCGGCTTAGCGCCGCGTCTGTGAGGTTCGCCGACGTCACAATCGCACGCAACGCGCCAAAGACATACATTTTTGCATGGAGATTCCTGATGCCTCGCACTTCCACTCCCGCATCCAGGAAATCGCGGAGCGCGGCTATGTCCGAAACTCCCTCAGCAAACTCCCTCAGCGAAAATCGCGTCAGGACACGTGCCCTCTTTGCACCTTTGATCAGTGCCCGCGCCGCGCTCTGTTTGATGAAGGGCGAAACGATGAGCAGTTCATCGGGACCAAGTTTACCTGCGGACTCAAACTCCTTTCGCCAGCCGTGGTCAATCAACCGAAATGAAGGTGCCGGATTCATAAGAGGTGTAATGCCGCCTTACGCGCTTCCAGCCATTCTCTTAACGGTTGAACATAGGCGGCCCAATCCTGGTGCTTGGCTGCAAGCGGAATCACACGGGCTAGTTGAGAGGAACGGTTGTCACCCAACGTCACGACCACCTGATCCACGAAATCATGGCTGTCTTGCGGATTTACGATGGAAGCTGCGAGTTGATGAATCTCTTTCTCGGATTGCGTCATTCCATTGGGATCCTGACCAACGATCAAACCGTGCAGAAACTGCTCAGGCTTGAATCCGGTTGGCAGAGCGAAATCCTTCGTCTTTGCCGCAATCTCGGCACGTCGCGCCTTTGATGGTTCATCATTGCCGCTGCATATCACATTAATCTGGGCCTGCTTTTTATCAGATGTTTCGTATTCGTCTCCATCCAATAGAAACAAGCTATTTTCACACGATTCCCCCTTGATCAGAAGACCCGCAAAGACCGTAAAACAGTTCTTCGCCGCTCCGAACGAAATAGGTTGCACATGACGGCTCATGCCAAGCTGTCCTGCAACGTAGCTGACTATCTCCATTGCAACAACGTCCTCGACGAATACCTCGAGCGGACGCCTTCGGTCTCCGGTTAGGCGATGCAATGAATCGGGATCAGTATTGGAATAGCAATAATGCTTTCCGGCTTGAGGCCACAGATGCCGAATGTTGATATGGTCTTTAAGTGAGAGTAGTTCCTCGCGGTGTGAGGTGAATACGAGTTGCAAGCGCTTCGCCCGGCAGCGATCTGAAAGATGCATAATAAGTCTCTTAAGCGCATCGCCGTGCATCAAGAGATCCAGTTCATCCACCAGAATCAAGCCGTCATCATGGCTTGTTTCGACGACGTAAAGAAGCTTGAAAAGACGCTGTTCCCCAGCACCCATTACAACGCTCTGATATTCAAGACCACCAAGATCCTGCCGCGTCAATGAAGAGTATTTTTTGTCGGGCTCGCCAGGAATGTCCACTTTGGCCATTGCTGTATAATGGCAATTGAGAACCTTCCCTGCTGCATCACGAACTCTGGCATCGATTTCATCGTTCAATGGCGTGGCGACAGCCTTGGTCAAATCGTGCGTGTCGTAAGCTTCAAGGTCTGGCAAACAGCTCTTTACCCCCACATAAGTTAAATATCTCAAAGGGCGGTCCGGGACGTCCGGTGTCCACTCGGTGGTAGCGGTTCCTTTCCTATATTCAATTTTCCCCCGAACTTCTGCCTGACCAACCTTAAATGTGTGATCAATCACAAACCTAGTTCCATTCCAAAAGTCGGCTGCCAGCGGTGGAAAAAACTGCTTATAGTTTGATTCCGTACCGCGTGGAGTCTTGTAAGCCGAAGCTAATGCGTGGAGCACGGTGCTCTTGCCGACTCCATTTGGTCCGAAAATGCCTGTCAAAGGTTTGTCCTCGAACGAAATCTCATCGAGTCCTCGAACGCCCTTTAGTCGCTCAATTGCCAGTTTGTGAGTTCTTGTTGCGAAGGTAGCCATAACTATTTCTTCCTTTCCTCCAAATTCCTCCACACCGTGGCGTAATCCGTTTCCCGGTCGCACTTGGTGAATGGGGCGTGGTAGATGATTTCGCGCTCCACTGGGCCCGTGGGGAGGGTGGTGTCGGTGACCGTGCGTTTGACCGTGCCAGATTGCAGGGCGCGGACTTCGTTCCACTCGGCGCGGGGGAGGCCGACGCCTGGGAGTCCTTTGCTGTTGGTGAAGACGATGCGGCCGCGCTGGTCATACCAAGTGTCGGCTTCGTATTGGCGCATCACTGGGAACTGGATTCGATAGATGGTTTGTAATTCCGCCAGCGTGAGGCCGAGGGCGCAGGCACTGAGCACGTCCAACTCCACCAGCGCCCAGCGGCGGGCGAAGTCCGTGCGCAACGCGCAGTGCCGCGTCCACTCCGGCGTAAGGTTGCGCCAAAAGTCCTCGTCCAGCCGCGGGTCGTCGCCCAGCCACACTTCATCCAGATACGCTTCGTCCCAACACTCCAACCATAGCTCGGAGTAGTGCGTGGTCAGACAGTTCAAGGTAAGAGTGCGAGAACAAATGACCGGAAACGTTTCGGTTTCAGTTAGCCTTGGAAACTCAGCCCAAATGTGGTGCAAATTCGTCTTGGCCGTTGTTTTGATGTAAAAATCCGCCGCCACAGTGTTTGCGAAGCCAGAAACGGCTATCAATTCCTTCCAACTCTGAAAGGCGGTTGTCTGTACACCATTGATGTGCGCCCAACCTGGTGGAATAAGGCATCCAATTAACGTTCTTTCCCCTGCTGGTTGAAGCATCGCTCGAAAAGTTAATCGGTAGTAGTCGGTTACTTTTCCCCGGCGAGGAATTTCATTGGCGTTACCGCCTTCTTCCCCCCATGGAACATCTGGTGTCCTGCGCCGATACTCGTCTGAGGGACAAGCTGGAAAATAGTTGCTTCGAGGAAAGTAATCTTCAGGGAGATGATTGAGTTCGATAACAGAAGAATTGTAGCGGATATTCATGCCTTCGTCGGCTGTTTTGGAATACGGATTAGCCACGAAAAAATTCGTTCCGGAAATGACAAGTTCTTCAGAAAACGCGGGAAAGCCAGTTACAGGTTTAAGTGTGGCATCCTTCTGAGCATTTACCTCATTCCAGTGCTGTGTGGTGAAAGTGTGGTCCAAAATATCGCTAAATTTACGGGAGTAATTCGCGAACTTCTCAAGTACTGCCACCAATTGGCGAGTGTGCAGCGCAGGAAGACGAGCTTCACGAGCGGGCGTGTTGCGGTCTTGATATACACGGGCGAAAAGGGATAACTGATCCTCGGTAATCTGAATGATCCGATCAGAATGACCGGAAGTATTCCACTCGTCATTGTCATCCTTGATTCCACCCGGAACGCCGAATCCGGCGAAGGTGTAGCAGGCATCCACCGTTTGAGGCGCGTAGAGATTTGAAATTGAGACGAACGACGGCTTTTGGCGGCTGCTACCATAGATGTTGATCGAGAAACTGATCCAGTGAAGTATCTCAGCGAAGAGCTTTTTGACGTTCAGAAACTGGAAATGAATGCGCAGACGTCCGTAGAGATTTCTCCGTAGCACTCCGCCATTTGGATCGTCGTAAACACCATCGGGATGAAGAAGACCGGTAACACCAGTCTCGCTGTTCAGCGACCACGCTTGGGTGATGAAGCACTTGTAGAGATTTGCTTTTTGGCCCGCGAGCAAAGAATAGTTTTGTAGGGAGTTGAGAAAGTTCTGCGTGCCTTCGAACTCCTCATATTCCGCCAAGTATTCCTCCAGTCGGCCCGGCGCGGTGAGTTGTTCGGCGCGTGCGGCAGCAATTTGTGGCGCGGAAAGTTTGCGAATCGCAAGCGCCGGATTGCGCTCGGAGAGCAGACCACCTTCGTTCCACTCGATTTTTACCCATGGCGGATTTCCGGCGATAAGGTCAAAGCCACCGCGCCGCGAGAAGATGTCCACGAACTCCAGTTCCCAATGGAAGAAGCTGCGGTTCTTCGTGATTTCATCCACCAGTCCCAGACGGGGCAATTTCTGGCAGAGTGTCTCCACGTTGACCACGCCCGAAGGATCGTTGATGTCGAAGTTCGGCTGCACCTGCATGGGCGCGCCCCCCACTTCCACCATGAGGCTGGAAAACTCACTCTGTGTGGTTTTCTCCGTGGCCTGCGGCGTGACGCCGAGCAGAACGGATAGCTCCATGAGGAACTGGTCGCGTGTGGGCAGGAGATGCGCCTTTTTAATCGGCCAGAACCAGAGCGCGCACCAGTAATCCATGGCCAGCTTCAACCGGCGATAAGGCGAATAGGGATGCAGGATTTCCTTCGCCAACTGTTCGTCCTTCCAATGAGTTGTGGTGGGCTGGCGTTTGGTGGGCGGCTCGGGCCAGACTGGTTGGGGATCGCTGGTGGCCTGCCGGAGGCGGGCGCACGATTGGAGATGTCGTGTCCAGAGCTTGTCCGACGCGTCGGAAAGTTCTTGCAGCGTTTTAAGATCGCTGGGATCAAACGCACGACAGAAGGTTTTGCGCCAAGCATTGATGGCAGCGATTTCCCTGGGCTTGAGTCCCTTCACCACCTTGTCGCTGTAAACGGACATACCGGGATCGGGCACGAGCCAGTGGTAGATCGTCCCTTCGGACCGCGGCGGCAGCACGGGGTCTGCTTCCGGCGCGGTGGGTGTCTGCGGCCACGGCACGCGGTCGGGCACTGAATCGGTCCAACGCGCCTTGTCGCCCCCGCGACCGTCCCGCTCGGCAAGTAGGTCGGCGGGAAACGTCTGACGCCGGGCGCCAACCAGGGAATTGCCGTGGGCGAGCTGGAGACCGAACCACGGGACGTGCGCACCTTCGTAGATGGTATTCAACCAGAGGGAAATCTCGGCCAGCTCAACTGCCACGGGATTGAGGTCCACCCCGAAGACGTTGTTGTCGGCCAAGCGCATCTTGACGCGCTGTTTTTCAGTGGCGTAATCCTCGTGGGAGATGGTTTTGCCAGTCTCCTTCTGCTTGAGCCGCAGGTAAGCCTCGGCGAGTTGGTTGACGGCTTCGTTCAAGAACGCCGCCGAACCGACCGCCATCTCGCACACGGTGAGATTGAGAATTTCATCTGCCGTCTTGCCGGGCAGAAGTTCCTTGAGCGCGTATTTAACGAGGCATTGTGTGAGGCTTTCCGGGGTGTAATAGGAAGCGGACTTCTCACGGTTGCGACCGGCGAGCCGGTAGAGGAATTTGCCGCGCTCATGTTTGAGCAGCCGGCGGCGGCTTTCATTACTGGTCGTCCCCTCCACCGCTTCATTCACGTAAACGCGCTCGTCGTCCTTGTATTGGGAGTTGATCTCCGCCTCCGTAACGAAATAGGCGTGCTTGAGCCGGTCGTGTTCCTCGTCCGCAGGCTTCACTTCATACAGGTCGGTCGTGGCAACTTTCCCGGAATAGGAAAGCAGACTTTCATACACCGCGCCGAGCTGATTGATGCCGAGTTGCGCGTAGGAGATGCGACCGGAGCGGGCATTCCGCCCTTTGCCTTGCTTGCCAAGGGAAAGCTTGTTGATGACCTCACGCAGCACGAAATTGCGGAAGCGGACGACATCGAACCGGGTTTTAGAGCTCAAGCGGACATTGTCCGGATCGAACAAGTGGCTCTTGAGCGGGGCGATTCGGAAGTCATCCCGTATGGACTTACTACCAAGGACTGTTTGAGTATCCTGTCCGTGGCCCTCAAAGATGAGCCTAAACAACAAACGTATGGAGCGGTCGAAAAACAGGCCGTTGCGTTCGGTAGCGGTATCGAGCGATGCCATTTCCAGATCGCGCAGAGATTCCAGCGAATAGCCTTTCAGGTAATCCTCGCTTTTGATGGGCAGGTAGCCGAGCGCAGGCCGGGCTTCCAAATAGAGAATGAAGATGAGCCGGTAGAGGTAGCGCAGGCAACCGCGCGTGAGTTCGCGTTCGAGTTCCTGGTCGGGCGAGTTGAACACGGCATCCTTGCGCACCTCACGCATGAAATACAAGGCCTCGTTTGCGAGTAACTCGACGCATTCACGGACGGCATCCTTGAGGTCCTCGGAAACGGAGAAGGCGTGGCGATGGGAGTTGTCATCGAGGGAGTCCAGCAGCGCAAACCCGTTGGCGGGGCAAATGGATTCGCGGTGGAGCAGCGCGGCGGTGGCGCGGAGAGTCCCTTCCTCCTTGCGGTTCAGGATTTCCTGGAGATTAAACGAGAGGTAACGGCGCTCGGGCCATTTGGTACGGTCGAGCAGGCAAATCTGCCCGAAGGAGACCAGCAGGACCCAACGGGGAGGTTCATCCAGCGTGAAGATGTACTTCGTGATGATGGTTTCCCACGGCGTGTTTTTATCGATCTGCAGAAGGGACTCGCGAGGGTCGTGCTTTGCGGGGTCGCCGACATACTGAGCATCGTCCACCGTGAGCGTGAGCGGGTCTTGATCCGGTTCGTCCGCCGGAGCAAGCGCAGACAGCACCCAAAGCAGGGGTGCGCCGGAGGGTTTGTCCACGGAGGCTAGAACGGGGATGCGGAGCCCGCCAGGCGTGAGCGTGCGCCAGGTGGATTGTGGCGTGTAACCGAGCGCGGCAAGCCATTCGCCGAGCCATCGACTTTGCTCGGTGAGCCGGGCTTCTGCTTCGCGGAGACGCGAAAGGCGGTTGTGCAAACGGAAATAGGGCGACGCCAGCGAACGCAGCTTGGCGGGCGGCGTGCGGTGCGCCTCGGAATCGGGATGATCGGACGCAGCCTGTTCCCAGCGGGAGATGACGTCTTTCAAATCCCCCTCAATCAACGCGAGCAGGTAGTGCTGCGAATAATAATCGTTGTGGTTGGAGATGCCGGTGAGGTCGAGAGCCATGGTCTATCGGACTCCTTTCCCGGTGAAGATGGCGGCGACGCGAATTGAAGGATGATCCTCCGTTTCAAGCGTGTCGCGTATCCACTTTTGGTATTGTTCGTAAAGGTCGGCGACCTTCCGCTTCTCGGCGTCCCGGACATGGCTCGGTTTCTCGAAGCGAAGTTCGAGCTGGGTATTGCGCGTGTCGCGGAAAACGGCGAGGCGCTTGAGCTGACGGTCGAGTTCCGGGCGCACCGATTCATCGAAGTCGCGACGGGCCTGGCGGAGTTCTTCTCGCATGGCATCCACCGCGGGACCGACGAGGCGTTGGAGCGGAGCAAGATCGCCATCGGAGGCGGGGTTGGGAATCTCATCACGACCGAAGCGTGTGTGCTCCATCACGGCGGAAAGCTCAAGCCGCTCGCGAAGAGAATTGCCATCAAAACGAATGCCGGCCCAGCGCTGGATGAGCGGGTGACCTTTGCGATTGGGCAGGATGCCGGTGACGACCACGATGGATTCACCGGGCTTGAGCGCAGGCACTTCGACCACGGGCGCGTCGTGGCGTCCGAAAGCGTAGAGAATTTTCTCGTGAAGCCACTCCATGGCAGGTTGTTGCTGCCACAGCAGATGAATGCGCGGCCAGCGCTGGTCTTCCTTCCGGCATGCCTGGATTTCCCGCATTACCGCCCCGCGATCGGACGTTAGCACCCAAAGTTTGTCCTCGGTCTGGATTTCAGAGGGCAGGCGCTTCAGGCGCTGGCGCAAATCCTCTGGTAAATAGATATGGACTTCCTTGCGGTCATCCAGGCATTCGACCTGAAAAGCGGTGCGGGCGCGGGATTGGGCAAAGGCGAGCGCAGCTTTGGCCCAGGTGTATTCGTCTGGATAAAACGAGGGCGGCTCGGCGATGTGCTGTTCGAGCGAGGTGGAATGGCCGGAGGAGGACGGTAACTGACCGAGCAATGCGGCCAGGAATGGGTCATCGGTTGCGGGTGCGCCGCCAAATGTCTCGTCAAAATCCTCCGGTTTGGTGCCTGCTTCGATGGCTTTGCCGATGGCGGCTTCTTCCTCCTCAGGAGTGTGCAGGCCCGTAAATTCGGAAGGGTCGCCAATGTTCGCCTGCACCTGTTCATCTTTTCGGATCAGGATTTCGAGAATGCGCTGGTCGCCGCGAATCTTCGGGTGTTCGCAGTCGGTGAGGAGATAGTAGAGCTGGGGCTGCTTTTCCTGGCCGTAACGGTCAATGCGGCCGTTCCGCTGCTGGAAAGTGAGCAGCGACCACGGGATATCGAAATGGATCATCCGGTGGCTGAGGTAGTGCAGATTGATACCCTCGGAGGCAACATCGGAAGCGATCAACAGCCGAAGTGGTGAAGATTCGTTGCCAAAGGCTTCGACGACCTGCTGCTGTTCGACATCGGTCATGCCCCCGTGGAGAGTAGCAAATTGGTTGTTGCGGAGCTTCAAGTTCCACGGCAGGTGTTGGGCGAGCCATTCCAGAGTGGGAATGCGCTCGGTAAAAATCACAAGGCGGTCATTGGTGTCCCGTGCGTTCCAGCCGAGTGAGCCGGGGGTATCCGGCTGCAACATTTCCAGGAGTTTCTGATATTTTGAAAATCCGGCGTGCCCGATGCGTTCGAGTTTTTGCGACAGGTTTTCCAGGGCTTCGATGTCTCCGGAATATTCCGATGCATCCTCGCGTTCCCGGGTGCGTTTGATGCGATGTTCGATGGTGTTCAGGCAGGCGGCGGGGCTGGAGAACAGGGATTTTTCCAACAGTGTCTTGAATAGGAGTTCGCCATTGCTGCGATTGGAATCGATGCGTTTGAATTGCAGGTCCGCCAGACAGGCATAGGCAATTTCCTCCCGGTCAGTGGCATCGTCACGAACGAGATGGACGACCCGCTCTGGGAAACTGCCGCGCACCTGGTCCTTGATGTCTTTCTTGAAACGGCGGATGAACAGACCCTCGATGTCCTCCGGCCCGTAATTGTGGTCGTCCTTGATAGCGGTCGGGTTCAGCATGTTCATGATGCTGGCGAACGATTCCCGCCGGCCATCGTGCGGCGTTGCGGAGAGCAGAATCAGGGAATCGGAGCGCGAAGAGAGAAGCTCCGCGACACGGGCTCGCATGGAGTTGCTGCCACGGCGGGCGACATTATGCGCCTCGTCAATCACGATGATGTCCCACCACGCTCCCTCCAGATGATTCCGGTATTCGCCATCCTGCTTGATGGTGTCGATGGAGATGATCGTCTTATCGAAGTAATGAAATGGATTGTGGTTGCTAGGGATCTTGGTGCGCACCCGCTGCAACCCCGTGGAGTCGAGGCGAACCAAAGGAATGGAAAAACGCGCCCAAAGTTCCTTCTGGAACTGGGTCATCATGGATTTGACCGTGAGCACCAAAATACGACGCCCCCGACCCCGCCGGATCATTTCGCTGAGCAGGATTCCGCATTCGATGGTCTTGCCAAGACCGACGGCGTCGGCAATGAGAATACGCTGCCGTGGTTGCTGAAGTGCAAGACGGGCGGGATCGAGCTGGTATGGGAGAACATCCATCGCGCCTCTATGACCGATAGTCAGACGGGAATCCGAGGGCACGGATTGGCGTAGCAGCGCCTCAAGGAACAGACGCGTGTCACGATAATACGGAGACGGATCATGAACCGGGACGGTGTTTTTCGGATCCACCAACTGGATTGGCTCATCCAGAGCCTCAATGGCGTCGATAAACTTCGCCTCGCGATTCAGCACCAGAGGCGACAAACCCGTCACTGTAAGCAGTTGCGCTCCCGACTCGGTGCGATCCACCAGACGAACCAGCCACTCCTCATCCCTTGCGAGGATTCGGCTGCCGGGGGCTATGGTCGTGTCGTTTGGCATGGAAAATTTGGCATATGAGCCGGTCATCTAGACTGGAGTATAACAAGACAACCGTTGTCCTACTTCTCCATGGTTTGAATATATTTCTCCACTGCGTCACGAACCACCCAAGAGGCTGAAACCTTCTTCTCCTTTGCGATTCGTAGAAGTGCGAAATAGTCACCCGAGGGTATTGTGACGGTGAGTCGGGTTCCGGAAGGTTCCGAACCCTTCGAAGGGGAAGTGGAAGAACCGTTGCTCATGATCATCAGCCTGCATCACCGTGATGAAGGCGTCGAACGTTTCCGGTCCAATTTCAGATTATTTCGATAATCGCCGCATCAACCTCCTCCTCGTGGAAAGAAAGATACGCCACGGTCGTGGCCACCGACCGGTGCCGGAGCGCGTAACTCGTCCTAACCAAATCATGCCCAAGGGCCGCATAAAGTAACCGTGCAAAAGTCTTCCGCAGGGTATGGCTCCCGATCTCCATGGGGGCCCCGATGATCCCAGCCTTAGCAAAGGCACGCTTGATCGCCCTCCACCCCGCTGTCTTCGACAGTCTTCTTCCTGGGCACCTTCCTGGGAACAGGTAGTCCCCCGAAGTTCGTTCAGGACATGCATCAAGGTATTGCTGAAGTGCCGCAGCCGCCTGAGGATGAAGGGGCAGGTCGAACCCGGCTCTCTTCCCCTTAGTCGTCACCCGCCTTACCCTAATCCGGTCCTGCACTTCCCCGGCAAGGGATCGTCCCCCACCCTCAACTGCAACATCGAGGAGAGCCTCAGTCCTGTCCTCACCCCGAGGAGCACAAGTAACCGCTCCCGCCTCCACCCCGGAGAGGCGAGGGATTTAAGTAGATGGCAAAGTTCAAGGTCGGTAAGTGGTCGGCATCCTCGCATATCAGGATCCCCCCTTCCCTTCCCACCTCCCCGGAACGAAAGGTTCGGGAGAGCTCGGAACTATTCCCCCCTCATTTCCGATTTGGATCAGCGACCCATTGACCCATTCACGAGATGTCAATTTCTCAACGGATAGTCATTACCGTGGTCCATCCCCTCCCCACGCACCCATTTCGGACTTTGGGTGCTTGAACGACGACACTTGAAAGCTGAGAAGCACTCTGTTCAGCCGTCAGCACTGCTTCATTTTTCATGAGCATGTGCTGCCTCGGAGGGGTGAGGATTTGCTCCTGGCAAATCCATTGGTGAGGGTTACTTCTCACCAGAGGGGGGGACCCGCGACGGCGGGGGGAGGCTCTGCAACAGCCTCCAGCCCCTGCGGCATTTAAGCAGCCTCCCGGGAGGGCGAGATCCATCTTATTGCGCGGCTAACAACCCATCAGGGGAAGTTAGCGGCGCAATATGTGGTCTCGTTGAAATTGCGCAGTGAAAAGAATTCTTCGGAAATTACGAAGAAAAATTTGATTTTTCTTAGGGTCATCAACCAACCCCAAAAGATGACACCCAAATCCATCTCCCGGGGACAAAAGCGAGTTCTGAATCTCAGCCCCAAATCATCAGCGCGTCGTGCACTACACCTCTTCTTAGGTGATGAGCACGACATCGATCGCGTAGAGGCCGAAAAGCTTCGGCAGTATCACTTGGTTCCACGAAAAAAACAGCACCCCTTCCCCTTCGCTCGGGTGGTGGGCTTTACAGGTTGCTGGTTTGAGACTGATCGAAGGGCTTTCTTCAAGATCCAAGAAAAAAATGAATTTGTTCAAACGTTCACGGAGCGATTGAAGATGAGCTATTACCTCCGGAAGGACAGGCGAGGCAATAGGAAAGCACGCCCTCAGCCCAGTTCTCCGATCGAAACTAACATTGCTTTACGCACCGGTTTAAGCCTGGTTTTGGCAGAACTTGCCAGGGCTGGAGAAGTGAATTTTGTGCACTCCTTATACGTCAAAGCAGCAACTACTGGGATGGAAGTTTTGGAGAAACGGACGGGTTACCGCCGTAGCTACATGGCAGGTCATCCGGACGCACAGGGCACCCTCTCCGTACACTTCGGCCTCTGGTCGGTTGATAAAATTGAACACAAACTCATCGGGCGCTCTGCCAATGGAAAACCTGGACGAAAAGGACTCCGCACCTTGGGGCACTGCTTCCGCTCCCTTCTCCTCCTGGATGATGCGCTCCCACTGCCATTGAGGGCCATGGAACGTCCTAAGAAAAATCTTTCCACTCGAGATCCCGATGATTGGGCTGCTCTCCAGGCGATGAACCAAGTAGTTGAGGCGGCGCTTTCTCGTCGCCGTGATGGACCTGAACTCTTGGCCAAGGCGAAAAAGTATCAAGAGGAAGCGGCAGAGGATTGGCTTCGACGATCTCAAGGAGGATCAGGAATGAGTCCAGAAAGGCAACGCCAACAGAGGGAAAGGCGCAAACGGGCCGTAATGAAATGGGCTGCCAAGAGGGAGGAAAAATTTTGCCAAGAGATCGCCCAGAAAGAGGAACGTACCCAGAAAGCCATCGAGGAAAATGATCAAACCGAAGAGCGGGTAACGAGACTTAAGGAAGAGCTCCAGAATGCAAAATCGGATAATAACAAGATCGCGAATAGCGCTTATTCTGAAATGAAGAAACTTGAAGACGATCTGGCAAATGAAAGAATCAAGGCGAGTGGCTTAGAGGTTGCAGAGCAAAAGGCAATGAAAGAATTAGAGACCCTCGGAAGCAATATCACCACGATTAGGGAAGTAGTTAAAAAACTCGGGCCACTTATGAATAAGGTGTGGAAGTTGATCCCAGCAGAGGCAAGACAATTGTTAGATGAACTGGCGACACTGCTCGATCTCGAAGTATTCATGAAACCCCAGAAGAGTTTCTTGAGAGAGCAATCGCCGAATGAACCGCAGTAGTGTGAGTGACAGCAGTGGAGGCACTCCGTAGCAAAGCTTCAAATTCACAAGACTTCAGGACTCTGGGATTGCACATACTGTTGCGGCTATTGGTGTTTGGTTTTGCTTGCATAAGTTTGGGCGGGTAATTGCTTCTTGGGTTTCAGAAGCTGGATTTACGGCTTGGGTATTTTTACCTTCCGGGGGACCGCCCTTATCATCTTCAATCAACCGTGGGTTTGTTGGCGGGAAGATGGCGAACCACGAACTGGCGTCCTCTTTTGTTACTAATTCTCTGTAATGCTGCATGAGCATTTGAACAGAGGTTCCCAGATCGAGTGCTGTCTGGGCTGCATTTCCTGTGAAAGCCAATCCATAGGACGCCCCGGAATGCCGAAGACAATTCTGAGAGTTCTTCACTCCTGCGGCTTTCCACACAGGGCGCATCATGATTGAGAGGTTGACCGCTGAGGAATACTCAATCACTAGGCCTGACTTTTTGGCAATGGGAGCAAGCCAAGCTGTCGCGGCATCGTGCAAAGGGACGAGCCGCCGCCGGGAAGTTTTTGCAATGGCAGCGTTAACGGTGATTAACCTGCGACTGAAGTCGATTGCCGACCAATCAAGGCGGCAGATTTCTGCTTGGCGCATGCCACAAAAACCTCCAAGGACGAACGAAGGTAGGGTCTTTCTGGTTGCAACACTCAAGACGGATGCAAACTGCTCTGGCGTCAAAATGCCAATAACTGGAGGCTTGGTTTTGGCCCGAGGCAGAATTTCCGCGGCCGTCCTTTCAGAAGCAGGGAGATACCCTCTGGATCGCGCATACGAAAACAGGGAACTGAGGATTTTGTGCATGTTATTGCGGGAGCGATTGGTCACGTTGAGACCACGTACAAAGTCATCCAAATCACGAGAAGTTATGATTTGGATCTGTCCTTGGAAGGCTTTGGAGAATTTCTTAAGCCTCAGACGAGAGTCATCCAAATAGACCTTCGAGCAACCGTCCTGCTCCTTGGCAGTCAAAAACTCCTTAACCAGATCCGGAGCCGTAATTTCATGGATGCGGCGCTTTTGCCATTCTGCGGCGTAAAAGCGGGCTGCTTCGAGCAGGGTGCCACCAGCCTGCTTACAAAGCTCAGACGCTTTTTCATAATCAGCAAGATCAAGGCCGGATAGGATCTTTTGGTGAATCTCACCTTTGGCAAGACGCACGGCAATTTCATCAGCGAGGGACTCCGCTTTCTCTTTGTTGGAGCGTGAGGTGGCGCGAAGCTTGCCCTCCTCACGCCAGGAAAGGTGCCATGAAACATAATCGGTCCCATCCCTCTCCTGCACCCTTTTCCGGATGTAGACAGGCTGC
>Ga0302274_10000669_pt1 | contig 34604 bp, 29 predicted proteins | sample III_Bog_N2_1_FD_198755 | JGI IMG/M metagenome (GOLD analysis project Ga0302274, IMG submission 198755) | Peat permafrost microbial communities from Stordalen Mire near Abisko, Sweden - III_Bog_N2_1 | ecosystem: Environmental > Terrestrial > Soil > Wetlands > Peat | place: Sweden: Abisko...
AAATCAATCCGCCGGACAGATTTTATAAGCACATTTCGCCGCCAGGCTCGTAGAGCCATGCGGCGCAGGAACTTGCCAAAAGACGTTCAAATTCTGCCGCTCAAACAAGCATCTCCATAATTTTGTCATTTCGAAGATGGGGGTGGGGACTGGAAGAAAGTCCGACCCTTTTTCACTGTTTGTATAGACGGGGATGATTATGATCGACACAACCAGATGAAGCTGTCTGAACAACCAGTGTATAAGATAATGTTGGTGGATGACGAACCTAGCGTTCGTAACTCCAGCCAGATGCTGCTGGTTCATTTTGGCCACATCGTCCAGAGCGCCGACAATGGCACCGCCGCCCTCGCCTGGTTGGAAACGGGTCAGTTCGACCTGTTGATTACGGATTATTTCATGCCTGGCATGCATGGGGATGAACTGGCCGCCCTCATCAAACTCCGCCAACCCGGCCTGCGCATCATCATGGTCACGGCTTATGCCGATCAACTCAGGGCGGAAGGCAAACTGGATGGCAATGTGGATTGTCTTCTGCTCAAACCCTTTTCCCTGACGGAACTAAAGGATGCGATTGCACAGGTCATGCGCTAACGACTGCTAGAGATGGTCTTAACCAGATTTTGCCATGTGACTAAACATAAATTGGCTCAATACACCAACAAATATTTTATCAAAGGCAATAGCTGTAGAGCCACTTTACTAGCGCATGGTCTTGCAAGGCGGCCACTGGGACGGCAAGAACGGGCTGAGTCGGCTTGTGGGTGGAGCTGCGCGGGTAAAACTCCACGGAGCGGGGATAAAACACCGCCATGTCCGGCATGTTGGACTGGGATTAGTCCGCTGAATTGAACAGGGAACGGTCTAAACGCCCTGGCGGAACGGGTATGAGGCAAAACCGGCGGTTCGATGCCGATCCGGGCTTTACCCGGCTCGCCGGTCGATTCCGGCGATCCGAAGCCGGGTGGAGCTCCCGGTAAAATTGCCGGAAGCTTGGTGACGCCTGATCAGGCCGGCCAAGCTGATCACCTGACAGTCTCCCGTGCCTTTACGGTCGCCAATTAGAATTGAAGCTGTGATTCAAATCTGCCATAGGTGGCCGCACATTATGAATTACTGGCTGATCCCAACTTTGCTCATGGGGTTTGCGTTGTTCGGGCTGGGCATGATTTTGGGACGGCGTTCGAGTGGAGGCCCTTTATACATCGCGCTTTTCATTGGTTTGCTCGCGTCCGTTCCAGGAATCGTCTTCACCGCCTATTATTTCAAGGTATTAGGGGAACCGATTTGGCTCTACGAATTTCGCTCGATTCCCGGCAGTGAATTGACTGCGGCTGGCGCAGGGTTTTTGGCCGGGCTGTTACAAGGCGGACTGTCGAAGTGGGAAGGTTTCCAAAAGACAGCGGGGAAACGGTTGTTTGCGATCCTTTTATTTTTTGACCTAATAGGCCCATATTTAAAGCCCGTCGTACGTCCGCCCCAGTGGGATCAGTTTCAAGACCGTTGGGCAGATGAAGTTTGCCTACAAACATCCGAGTCCTCCTGCGGTCCGGCTTGTGCCGCCACATTGCTGCGGCTTCTGGGCAAGCCAGCGACCGAAAAGCAAATGGCAAAAGAATCCTACACCTCCCGGCATGGCACGGAAAACTGGTATCTATCCCGAACGCTTCGTAGTCACGGGGCAAAAGTAAAATTCGCCCTGTTATCAGATCTAAACCAAGCCTGGCCGTTTCCAGCGATCGCGGGGGTTCGGTTGGGAAACACTGGTCACTTCATTGTGATATTGGGACGTGACGGGGACCAATATGTGATTGGCGATCCGATTGGTGGCAAACACGCCCAATCTCAAACGGCTTGGCGGCAAACTTACCAATTTACCGGTTTTTTTCTTTTGGTGGAGTGATTGTTGTGGTTTGCGAGCGATGAAACCTGCGCATGGTTTGGCCTGATATGGTTTTCAGTCGACCGGTGATCTGAGTCGTTGGCGCGAGTGTTGGAAGCATAGTTTGATTAGCGTCGGATTAAATGAAACCAGCCGGGTTGATGACGAGCGCGACCCGCCCATCGCCCATGATCGTGGTGCCTTGGAAGGCCGCGATTTCGGCGAATTCGCGGCCCATGGGTTTCACAATGACTTCGACTTGGCCAATAAACCGATCTACCGCCACGCCAACCCTACCCCGATTGGTTTGAACGATGGCCAGCGGCACTTCCGCGGGCCATGAGGTTTCTGCGAATTGACCGGCACGCGCAAAGTGGTCAGCCAGCCGAAGCAACGGGAAAACCTCGTTCCGAAAGGTGGCGAAATGGGATTGCGCGTGGCGATGAATACGGTCGTTCGGCAATCGCACCATCTGCACGACAGAATCAATGGGGAAAACATATGCCTCACCTTTGGCCTCGACCAGAATGCCCTTCGACACCATCAGACTGGCGGGCAGCGTGATGGTGATCTTGGAACCAAGGCCCATCTTGCTTTCAATCGTCGTCGTCCCGTGCAGTTGGCGGATGTTGCTGCGGACAACGTCCATGCCCACACCGCGCCCGGAAATGCCGGTTACTTGTTCCGCCGTTGAAAGGCCGGGAAGGAAGATTAACTCCAGTGCGGAACGATCATCCATGGTTGCGGCAGCGCTGGCCGTGATGAGTCCTTTCTCTACTGCTTTTTGTATAAGTCGCGCCGGGTCCATGCCACGTCCATCGTCAACGACTTCGATCACGACGTTGTTCGCCTGGTTGTAGGCTTTCAACGTGACTTTGCCAGTGCGCGCTTTGCCCGCTTGTTCGCGGACATCCGGCGACTCAACGCCATGATCGGCCGCATTGCGCACGAGATGGACGAGTGGATCGGCAATCTGTTCAATCACCGTCTTGTCCAGTTCCGTGTCTTCGCCTTCAAGCAACAGTTCAACTTCCTTGCCCTGGGCACGACCAATATCACGCACCAATCTCGGGAAGCGCTGGAAGACGGTCCGAATCGGCATCATGCGAATCGACATGACAGCCGCCTGCAAATCCTCGGCGATGCGTGAAATATGATCGCCGGCATCTTTGACCTCCTTGCCCATGCCGCTCAGGCCATGTTCCAAAGCGAGTTTCTTGGCAAGAAGCGGAAAGGCATTGCGGGCGACCAGTAATTCACCGGCGGACTGGATGAGCCGGTCCAATTTATCCTGATCAACCCGGATCGAGGCGGCGACGTGAACCGCTTCTTTCTTCGGCCCCTCTGTCGCCGAGGCCCCTGGGGCAGTAGCCACATCGGGTTGGAGCATTGCCGGAGTCTCCAGTTTGCTCCCGCCCTGGTTGTGCTCGCGCAAAGATTGTATCAATGCCGCAAGCTTCTGGTAACCTTCCTCAAGCTGTACCTTAGTTTCTTCCGGCAAAATAACGCCACTGGTGACGGCCACTTCGAGCAGATGAATTTGTTCCTCGAGCAAAGCCGCCGCTTCTTTCTGATTCTGGCGATGAGCGGCGGACTGAAAAGTTTTGAGGATGCGGAGATAATTCTTGCAACAATCGCGATCCGATTCCTTGCGGGCGCGAAGCTGCGATAAAAAACCATCCAATGCCTCCAAGCTCTGGCCAGCGATGTTCAGAAAGTCAGCCAGCGGATCCGATTTCGCGGTTTCGCCAGGTGCCGGCTCTAGGCGGCTCTCAATTCGAATTTCGCTCTCGTCCTCGACAAAAAGGAACACTTCCTTGACCTTGGCAATAGGCTGCGAACTGACCAGCTCTACATTCCAAGCCAGATAGCATTGTTCTGGATTCAGGTTTTCCAAGGATGGGATTTCATCAATCAGGGCGGTTACTTTCGTGACTCCCAAAGTGCAAAGCTCATCCACCAGATTTACCGGATCGGTGCCGCTAAAAAAAACCTGCGCGTGCGGTTTGAAAAAGATTTTGTGCCGCTGCCTCTGGGCGGCAGCGCTGCCTGCTTTCGACTGACTCTGGGAACCTAGCTTGGCTGATTGCGGAAGAAACTTAGCCAAGGCTTCCACGACTTGCGCGCAAGTAGATTCATGTTCGCCGGGATTGCGCGAATCAAGCAATTGCCCAATCAAATCCTTGGCCTGCAGCGCGAGATCAATCATTTCATGCGTGATAATTAGCCGGCCCATGCGTGCTTCATCGAACAATTCTTCAACATGATGGGTGAAGGCGGCCATCTCGTTGAAGCCCGCCGTGGCCCCGGAACCTTTGATGGTGTGGATGGCCCGAAAGACTCGGTTCAGCAGATCTGCATCCTCTGGTCGCGATTCCAATTCAAGCATGGACGCGTCCAACTCGGCTAGTAGGTCGGTGGCCTCCACGCGGAAGGCCTCCCGCATCTTGACTTGTAGCGCGGCTATATCCATGGTTCCTCGAATTTTATTTTGCTATTTCTCACGGGCAGACTTTTTTCACAACCGCCAGCAATTGTTCGACTTGAAACGGTTTGACGACCCAACCCGTGGCACCGGCAGCCTTGCCTTCAATCTTTTTTTCCTGCTGCGACTCAGTTGTCAACAGCACAATCGGAGTGAACCGATAAGTTGCGGCGGCGCGCAACTGACGCGTGAGTTCAATGCCATTCATGTTGGGCATGTTGAGGTCGGTGATAAAGAGGTCCACTTTCTGGGCGGTGCTCTTCACCAACGCGTCTGCTCCGTCAGCGGCTTCGACCACTAAATAACCCGCGCTGGCCAAGGTGAAATTGACCATCTGCCGCATACTGGAAGAGTCGTCCACTACCATGATTGTTTTGGCCATAAAGTTCCTATGCCGGTTCCGCCGGATTGATTGAATTTTGTATCTGGTCGGTTCGCGCCAAAGAAAATCCGACGCGCGTCTCGGTCGCCCGAAAATCGTCCGAGGCGTTGATTACGCCAAAGTCCGGCACCGCTTGCGAAAGCGCGTAAAGAATCTGCATAATCGAAGTGTGTGCGAACTTGGCCGCCCGAGCGTCTATGCGCAAGGCCGCACCGGATACGGCGAGTGGCAGCACAGCCTGATGAAAGTCAGCGGCGTTCTGAATCCCCATCTCACTGTCCAACGTTACCACTGTGACACCGCTTTCAGTCTTAATTTGCCAGCTCATGTCGTGGCCTCGCTTTTCCAGAATTCCATCGTCACCTTGGTGCCGGTGCCGGGTGCCGACTCGATAAGAAAATGGTCCACTAACTGGCGCGTGCCTGGCAGCCCAGATCCGAGCGTGCCGGCTTTGCCATCTTCCAGGAACTGTTCGGGGCGCCCGATCCCGTTGCCTTCGTCTGACACGATGATTCGTAGCCCGCGTCGGCCGTCGACTGCGAACTGCCCGATTTGAAGCACCCCGGAACTGCCCGCGTGTTGTACCACGTTGCGCGTGATTTCGGAAATCGCCGTGGCGATGCGGGTTAAAACGGCCGGCGAAAAATCCATTTTTGTGGCTTCATCCCTACCGACGAATCTCGCCAGCAACACGTCCTGCATTTTGGCGATTGGCAACCGGGCCTGTTCTACCCAAATAATGTTGTTGTTCATAATGTTGGCTCGTTAAGTTTCAATTGGCAACCGAACGCCTACAATCGTCGCTAACGCCAGCACAATCTGATATGCGCCAGCCAAAGTGATATTGAAAAGGAAGATATTGATCATAGAGAATCTTTCAAAAGCTATGCAAAAGGGTTTTCATCAGAATAATTCCACGTTGTCGCCTAGGTCCGTGCTGGCCGAGGATTCCGCTGCCATGGTAGAAGGTGTCGGCGCGCAGGTTGAGCTTTCGGAATGTTTAACAACAGTCGGATGGTCGACGGACTTCGCACTTTGGGTGGAATCCACAACCAGAAAGTCAGTGGTAGCTGGCAATTCCGGCTCGCCAAATAACTCACGGGGAGATTGGCCAGCGGACACATTCACTAATTGCAAGGCTGTGGCATGAGCGTGCCTTTCGGAGTCCATCGTGTATTTGGATTTGAGCCGGTCAATTTTCTCGGAAGACCCAGTTTCTGCCTGTGAATCAGAAATTCCCTTACGGCCCCAAGTCACCAGATCCTCAAAGAACCCAATGGACCGCGAACTGGCGAGGGCAACCGTGACCGGAAACTTGACCTTCTCGAGCACTTCGCCTACGGAGTGAGCGAAAGTTTCCTGTTGGAGGGTAATGCGCTGGATGATGATCGGTAAGGCCTTTTCCAAATCTGAAAGTATTTTCCGCGAAAACGCTGATTCCTCAGTTAACACTTGCTGTTCAATCTGGCTGAACTCCTGAAAATCCATCAGCCGCTGCCGGAGGTTGTTGACCATCTCAGCGGTATCTTGAAGCGCATTTCCCAACTGACCAGCTTGCAGCATGGTTTCATCGGAAATCATGCGCATGTTGCCCGCCAGCACTTCCAGCGTGGCTCCGTCAGGCGTATGGATCGCGAAGACTTGGGCGTTCAATGCGCAATGGCGGACGTCATTCGCCAATACGCCCGCTTCTTGGGTGCAGTTAAGAAAGCGGGCCTGCAACGGCTCGAAGACTGTCAAGATGTCGGTGGTTTTTTGAACAACCTCCTGGATAATGGTCAAAATTTTTCCCATGCCGACCTGACATTGGATGGCGATCTCGGCATCGAGGAGCGTGCCGCCCACTTTGACGGACGCGGCGGTGGCTGCACCGGCGTCACTGCGCAAACTCTGAACGCCGGACTTGAGACTGTCAGCCGCGAGATTGAGTTGGTTGAAAACATTTTGCGTTTGCTGCAACTGAATCTGGGCGGCGTGAAAAACGAACTGATGCGTCCCCGAACCCGAGGCGCTTGTGGGGCCAAGATGAACGCACATTTCAATCATCGCGTCGCCCACATGTTCGATTTTCTGGCGGGTGATGTCCTGGCATTGTTGCGCCATGACGATGCCGCCGATATGGCGTGTAACGGCTTGATTTAGTTGAGAAAGACTATTTGCTCCGGCACTGGCACTTACGAGTTCCTGGCTCAAAGCGCGCAATTGGCTGCGGCTGTTTGCCAGAGTGCCACTGACGGTTTTTCGATGCTGCTCAATGGAAATGGAGACTTGCGCCACCAGTTTATCCACCATTTGCTGGCTCATAGCCAGCTCTTCAAATTGCCGTTCCAGGGTGACTCGAACGTCGTTCACCGTCTGATTGACTGTGCTGGCCAACATAAAAAAAACTTCCTGCACTTCCAGCGGGTGTCGGCTGGCTTCAATGCGGAGCGAGGTCGTAATGAAATTCAGCGGTAATATCACGCGCATGAGGTCTTGGTGATGATTAGAAAGTCGCGCGAGCCGGCGCTGCAACTCGGCAAATGTCGCGAACACATGGTCGTATTGGTCATAGCTGGCCAGCACGAGATCCTCCGCTTTCTTAAGCAGCTGAAACGCGAACTGAACGGCGGCGTCCTGGGTCTGGCCCAAGGTCAGGTCGGTGAGTGACTGACATTCCTTTTGGATGTCACACAACTGCCGCGCCAAGACCATGAGTCCGCCGCCCGTGTTAAGAAATTCCGCCTCCATACCGCGAACCAGCGACAGGAGAAAGTCTTTTTCCTCATTCAACCGGCTGGCCCAGATTCCCGTCCCCCTGGAAGAAGTGGACTTGCCAATTTTTGCCAACGACCACACGCGCGCTCCCAGCCTGCGCCAACCCGTGAGAAAAACGCGGCTTGCCGATGAATGGCAATCCGCTCGCTCGCACAACGGGTTGTGGTATGGCCAGCGCATGAAAATTTAATATGTAAATAGTCTTACCGCGTCCCCAAGAGCAGCTTCATGCTCTCGACGATGCGACTGGCATCCGTCGGCTTGACGAGATAAAGATTCGCGCCGGCGCTGAAACCTTTTTGCTTGTCCAACTCCTTCGCCTCAGTGGAGACGATGATGATGGGCACTTCGTCGTATTCGGGATTTTGCCGCAGGCGCCGGGTGAACTCGTAGCCGTCCATCCCTTGCATGTTTACGTCGGTAAGAATGATTTGAAATTTCTCGGCCGTCGCTTTCTCCAATCCCTCCATGCCATCCGCCGCAGTGACGCAGGCGAAGCCCGCCGCTTTCACGATGTGCGAATGGAATTCGCGGGTCAGCGACGAGTCGTCAATGATCAGAACTTTGGTCATATTATTCTTTGCGATAAACGAGGTGTTGGCCAACGCGCAGCAACTTGAAAGACGTGCTGATGCGCCCGATGGATTCCGAGTGGCCTAGAAAAATAAAGCCGCCCGGTTTGAGCGCGTTGTAGAAATGATCCACCACCGCCTTGCGCGAGGCATCGTCGAAATAAATCAACACGTTGCGGCAGAAAATAAAATCAAACTGCCTCATGGCGCGCATCGCCATCCGGTCGCTCAAGTTCAGATGTTCGAGTTCCACCAGCTTCGCGGTCTCCGGCTTGACGGCGAAGTGGCCGGCGGGCAGACGTGTGATATGGCGGTCAAAGTATTCCGGAGGAATTTGATGAACCGAGCGCTCGTCGTAAACGGCACGCCGCGCCATTTCCAAACGCACCTGATCGATGTCCGTGGCCCTGATCTTGATGTCCCACGAGCGAAAATCGTGCATGACTTCCTTAAGGATGATCGCCAGCGTATAAGGCTCCTCGCCCGACGAACAACCCGCGGACCAAATCCGCAAAGTGCGATCATTGGCTGCCTCGCGCGGCTTCAAGATCATCGGCAGGCAGTGATCGGCGAAGGCCTGGAGTTGTTCAAACTCGCGAAACATATAAGTCTCGTTCGTTGTGATCAGATTGGCGAGCGCCTGCATTTCCTTGCCCTCCTTGTCGCCGAAGCGAAGCAGAAAACCGTAATCCGCGAAGGATCCCACCGCCAGTTTCTCCATCCGCTTCTCAATGCGCTTCTGGATGAAATAGACTTTTGAGTCCTCGAAATAGAGGCCCAACTTCCGGTAAACCTCATCTCGAATCGTGGCAAAATCTTTTAACGCGAGCGTCATCTTGGTGTCCCCTCGCACTCCCCGAGGGCCTCAAGGACCTCTGGATCTGACTCCACACTGCGCCGATCCCGTAGTCGAGCTGTTATGTCTGGCCGTTCCAGTCGTTTGATGCCTTCGATCGCTCCCAACTTCGTCAACCGATCGCCTTGACCGAGCAACGAGGCCAAGTATTCACCAATGGCTGCCGGCGCGCCAAATCCACCGATTACGCGAAGTAATTGGAGTTTGTCTTCAGGTGGCATGGTGGTTTGGAGCAATTCTTGCAGCAACGTCCAGAAGACCTCGCTGATTTCAACGCGACCATGCCGGATCTGAAAGCGCTCCAGCGCATCAATGGTATCGCTGGCGACCTTGCCATCATGCTCCTGTAAAATCTCATGAAATACTTCTATTTCGCCAGCCACGCCAAACTCTCCGAGCGCGCGAATCCACCAACCCAGTTCCCAACCCGGCACATTCGCTGCCGTGGGATAGCGCTGGCGGATGGTTTGCCAAGAGGTCGTATCACCAATTTGTAAAAGAGCGGCAAACGCCGCACACACCAGCATCGGTTCCTTGGCGTGGAGAAAAATTCCCTCGACGGCCGCCTTGAACCGGGTCTTCCGCTGCTGGCTTAAATATTCCAACACCGCAATCAGCACGTTCATATCCGTATCCCGCATTGCGGCGTCAAAGATCGGCTCAACTTCTGGCGACGAAATGCCCGCCGCTGTATCGAGCACGAACTTCCGCACGTCCGGGTCGGCATCACTCATTCTCGCCAGCAATACTGGAGCTGCTGCTGCGCCTGCCCGCTGAAGCAGGGCCACCGCCTGGTTGCGCAGGAACGCATCATCGCTATCGAGGAGGATTGCCATGTGGATGCGAACCTCCGGGCGATCAAGCCTTTCCAAAGCGCTGAAGATGGTCTCGCGCACTTTGCGCGACGGCTCGTTGGCCAACCGTCCAATTAAAGGGGCGACAGCTTCTGCCATGCCGGTATGGCCCAAGTCCTCGGCCGCGTAGATGCGATCCGTTTCATCTTCCAGCGTCAGGCCGGCAATCAGGGTTTGAATATTCATAATGGGTGGGTTTCGCGAATCACATCCGCTTCATAATGGCCCGGGCGATCTCCCAACTGGGCTTCACTTCACAGGCGGCACCGCGCTCGATCACTTCGCGCGGCATCCCATAGACCACACAGCTTTCTTCGCTTTCGGCAATGGTGTAACCGCCGGCTTGTTTGACCCGCACCATCTGATCAGCCCCGTCATCACCGATGCCGGTCATTACCACGCCGATGGTATCGCGGCCGTAGATCGCCAGGACCGATTCCATCATCACATTGACGGATGGAACAAAAAGCGTCAGCGGTGTGGTTGGCATCCGCACGAAAACTTGTCCGGTAAGCTTGCGATAAAGCGTGAGGTGCGCGTCGCCGCGCGCTACATAGCAATAGCCGGGTTGAACTTCCATACCCAACTCGACCTCGACCACTTTCAAGTCACAGGCGTCGTTAAGCCGCCGCGCGAAAGAGTTGGTGAAGGACACCGGCATATGCTGCACCAGAAACACCGCGCCGTTGATGTCGCGCGGAATTTGCGGCAGCACTTCCATGATCGTGGCTGGGCCTCCGGTCGAAATGCCAATGGCAATGGCCTTGAATTTGGCCCACTCCTTGAGCCGGTCAAAATCCTTTTCGATGAGCGCGGGTTTGGTGCGAACAATTTCTTCACGTCGTTCGCGGCGCTGCCGGCCAGTTCGTTGCAGCGTCCCCACACCGGCGGCAGCCTTGAGCTTGAGAATCAATTCGCGCGCCACACTGCCGAGATCCGAACTCACGGTGCCGTCTGGCTTACCGACAAAATCGAACGCGCCCAACTCCAGACACTCGAAAGTAGTGGTCGCACCTTTGTGCGTGAGGGACGACAACATCACCACCGGACAGATGTTCTCGTTGACAATGATCTGGAGCGCCGTGATGCCGTCCACTTTTGGCATGTTGATATCCATGCTGATGACGTCAGGCTTGAGTTCGCGCGCTTTTTGGATGACATCTTCGCCGTCGCGCGCGGTGCCGACCAATTCCAATTCAGCATCGGACTCGATGACATGGCGCAGCGTCCGCCGCATCAACGCGGAATCATCGGCCACCAATACACGAATACGTTTCATAAAAATAAATGGAAAATTAAGTCAGGTTCGGAAGGCCGCGGACGACCTTCCGGACCGGCTGAATCTTGAGACACTTTTCCTTAACGCTGGAGAATCTTCTCCACGTCGAGCAGAACGATCATGCGCTTGTCACCATCCACCTTGCCGATGCCGGAAATATACTGGCGATCAATGGTGGTGGAGAGCGAAGTGGGCGGCGGAGCGATGTCTTTGGTGGCAAGGTTCAAAACCTCGCGCACTGAGTCCACGAGCAAGCCGGTTTTCACGCCGGCCAGTTCCATGATGATGACGCGCGTGCGTTCGTCCGCCTCTTTCAGTGGCAGATTGAAGCGTTTCCGGGCGTTGATCACCGGGACGACTTCGCCGCGAAGATTGGTGATTCCATCCACATAATCCGCCGTGCGCGGTACGCGGGTCATTTTCGAGGACCGGTCAATCTCCTGGATCTTCGCGATGGGAACGCCATACTCGCCGTCACCGAGGCGGAACGTCACAAATTGCTGTTCGCCGAGCGCCGCACTCGCGCCGCCGACTTGATGCTTTTGGGATTCATTCGCCGACGATTCACTGGCGACCGCGCCGAGAGTCTGAAGCTCCTGTTCTTTGATCAAATGGTCTGCATCGAGCAGCAGGATCAATCGCTTGCCGTTTTCCAGCTTGGCGATGCCGCTGAGTTCGAGGTTCCGGTTTTCCGACAAGTTTTGCGGCGGCGCATCAATCTGGCGTTTCGGCATGTTCAACACCTCGCGCACTTTGTCCACCAGCAACGCCAGCAATGAACCATGGGTTTGCACCACGATCAATCGTTGATCCTCGCGGATGTTTTCCTTCACGCTGTTTTGGAATGACTCCAGCAGTTGAATGACCAGTTGGGCGGATGCTACCGCTTCCTGCAAGAAATAATCCCGCGCTTTGGTCGGTTCGGCAGCAATCAGACTCTGGGTCTGTGTCACGCCACGCAAAAGTCGGTCATTGGCGGTGCGCATCTTGCTCAAGATTTCCATCAAGGTCTGGCTTGAGGTGGTGCAGTCGACCATCCACTTCCGCACCGTTTCGGCACCGGACGCATCCAGCTTGCCTGTGCCAGAACGCACCGTCTCGGCGGCGGTTGTCAGCCAAGCTTTGAAGCGTGCGCCCAAATCGGCCGCCATAGCCACCACTTCAGATTCCAAGCTGTTTAAACCCAGCATGACGCGCAGATCAATCACCGGCAGAATATTTCCTCGCACGGTCAAGACGCCCAGGACATGCTTTGGAGTGCCTGGTACTTCGCTGGGACGCTCGACGCGCAGGATTTCCCGCACGCGCTCCATCTTGAAGGCGAATTCCTCCAAGCCCAGCTTGAACGTCACCAATTGGGTGACCGACTGGTCTTCGGTGGTGCTCTTGGCTTGTTCGGCTGTTGTCGCTATATCAATTTGTGGCGTCATCTGCTTCTGCAAATCGTCTTCAGACACTTTGCAGATGGCCTTGGGATTCAGCGCCATGATGATGCGCTTGCCGTCGTCGAGTTTAACGACGCTTTGAAGATAGTCGGAATGCATTCCCTCACGGATCACCGGCGGCGGCGGTTCCATTTGTTGTGGCAACACGCGTGTCACCTGGCGGACGCGGTCAACCCGCAAACCGGTTTTGTTGCCATCCACGTCCACGACCAGCACGCGCGTGCGGTCGGTGTCCTCCGCGCGGGCCATGCCGAAACGCGTGCGGGTGTCAATGATCGGCAGGATCATGCCGCGCAGATTGGCCACGCCCTCGACGTAATTCGGGGCCATGGGAATCCGCGACAGTTTCGGCTGCCGAATGATTTCCTGCACTGACATGATGTCGAAGCCAAATTCTTCTTCGCCCAGATAAAACGTGACCAACTGGCTCTCGTCTTTGCCGGCGGATGCAGTGATTGCTTTTTCGCTCATAGATGTTCCTCGGTTAAAAGTGGTCGCCTCGCGCACTTAAACGGAGATCGGATGCCCGATCTGCTTTGGGATGCGTGAGGCATTGGGTTTAACCATGCTGGAGTTCGTCCGCCTGGGAGGCGATTTCTTCGATGGCCTGCGCGATTTGCTGGGCCGCTTTGCTGGCTTCCTCGGCGGCACTGGCTGCTTCTTCCGTGGACCGTCCCATCTGCTGCGCGGCAGCACTGATTTGCTCGGTCGCTTTGGCAGCTTGATCCAAGGCTTTTACTGATTCATTGGCGCCATTGCCGATCTGTTGGATGTTCACCTGCACAACGTCGGCATCTTTGGCGATGATGTCTAGGTTGGCGGTGGAAACCCGCGCACGTTCGACCTCGGCTGCTGCCGTCTTGCCGGACAACTCGATATCGGTCGCGACGCGCGCAATCTGGGCCTGCACCTGCCGCACGAGATCTTTGATGCGATCGGCGTTCTCACTGCTTTCATTGGAAAGCGAACGGATGTCGCCCGCCACGACCGAGAAGCCACGGCCAAATTCTCCGGCTCGCGCCGCTTCCACGTTGCCGTTTACAGCCAGCATGTTGGTTTGCACTGTGACCATGACTATGGCATCCACAATTTTGTCAATCTTCCGCGTGCGTTCTTCCAATTGCTTGACGTTTTTGGCGGAGGCCATTGACTCCTCTGCCGCTTTGCCGATGTTGACGATCAACACGTCCACGTTCGTTTTATTTCGCACGAGCAAGTCCTTGATCGAATTCATCTTTTCCGAGCTGCTTGTGGCGCGCTCATTCATCGCCTTGGATGCCTGCAGTAATTGCACGCCCAGTTCGGTGGCTTGGGCCGCCGACTTGCCCTGGATGCTGGCGGCCTTTTGAATCTGATCAATCGCCGACGCGATCTGTGATCCTGAGGCCTTGATTTCTTCGGCGTTGGCCGAGAGTTCTTCAGCCGACGCCGCCAGTTCCTCGGCGGATTTTTGTGCACTCGTGGACGTCTTGAGTCCTTCGGCGAGTTCGGCCATCGAGCGGGCGGCATCACTCATTTCATTGAAAGCTTTGGATTGTTCCTGCACGGATTTAAGGGCTTCTTCGCAACCGGACGAAGCTTCTTCCGACGCCGAGGCAATTTGCTCTGCGCCTTTCAAATATTCGCGGGAACCAGTAACGGCCTGAATGGCGTTGACGGAGATCACTTCGCAACCCTGCTGGATGACCACCATGTCCTGCGCAATCTGAGAAAGATCTTTTGTGATGTTCTTGGCCTTCTCGACCTCGTCCATGCCTTTTTTTCCGGCGGCTTCGGTATCAGCCGCGACGACCTTTACCTGATTCTGGATTTCGCTGACAACTTCCTGGATGCCACGCGCGCTTTTCTCGCTGATCTCGGCGAGATTCCGCACTTCATCGGCCACAACGGCAAAGCCCTTGCCGTGTTCACCAGCCCGTGCTGCTTCGATGGCCGCGTTAAGCGCCAATAAATTTGTCTGGTCGGCGATGCGGGCAACTGCATGAACAATTTTTCCGATCTCGTCGGAGAGCCGTTCCAGTTCGCCGATCATCTTGGCCGACTCCATGTTGGCTTTGGCTGCCCCACCTACGCCGCTTATCAGGGCTTCAATATCCGCCGTGGTCGCCTTGGCCAACTGTTGCAAGGCGTTGACCTTTTCTTTGGAAAGGGCCGCCGTTTTGTTGGCCTCATCGGAAGCCTTTTCAATCTGGTTGATCGCGGTACGGGATTCCTCCGCCGCCGCTGAAGCTTGTTGCGAACCAGTCGCCACCTGCTGCATGGTCTTTTCCAATTCATGGATCGCGCCGCTCGCCTGCTGGATGGCCGAGGATACTTCCTCGGTTGCCGCCGAAAGTTTTTCGGCCACCGCCTGGGCGCGTGCCAGTGTGCGCGCTTTGGATTTTTGCTCGGCCATTTTGCGCGCTGCCAGCCGGTCATCCGACACGTCGGCTGTTTCAGTTTTTGTCGCTGCGGCAACAACTACGGTTGTATTTTTGCGCGGAGCGGCCAAAGAATGATCACCATTGCGGCGGCTGAATTCGGGATTTGCAGTCGGGGTCATAATTAATTTCAGTTTCGGTTGATTGTTTTTGTGTTTCGGTCCCCGCATACCACATTGGCGTGCGTGATTCAGGTATTGGCGTAATCACGCAGCTTCACGAGTCGGCTGTAGAGTTCGCTACTACTAGAGTAGTCATCGGAGGTTGAGGAGAGCTCCTGAGGAACAGAAAACCACATCTTTGGTGTATGGAAACCAGCACACTGCCGTTTGGAAGACAGGGGTGGTAATGCTAAAGCGGGGCAATTCCCTCGCGAATGGCATACCGAACCAATTCTGCCGTGTTCCGATATCCAACCTTTTTCATCAAGCGTGCGCGATAGGTCTCAATCGAGTTTGGGCTCAGTTTGAGCTTCGCCGCGATTTCTTTGTTCCGCCGCCCCTGGGCAATAAGCCGGAGCAACTGCTTTTCCCGCTCCGACAAAACCGGCTTAGTCGGCTCGGACTTTCCGATCAAAGTTTTTTGGTAGTCTTCCGCGATTCCGACACTTACTTCAGCGCTGAAATAAAGTTTGCCCCCCATCACGACACCGATTGCGTCAATGAATTCGGCCACCGTGCCCTTTTTTAAAACATAACCGCTGGCCCCCGCCTGTAGAGCCTCTTGAACCATCGTGCTGTCCGCATCCTTGTTGAAAATGAGAACCTTGACTGAAGGTTGAGCTTTGAGAATCTGCCGGGTGGCCTCAATGCCGCTCATGTCTGGCAGATGAATGTCCATGACCACCAAATCAGGCGTCAATTCCCGCGCAAGCCTCATGGCTTCGGTGCCCGTGGCTGCCTCGCCCATGAGTTTAAGATTGGAATGCTCGGACAGCGCTTGGCGCAAACCATTCAGCAACATGGGGTGATCATCCACGATGAGCAACTTTGTATTCACTTTTACGGTTGCAGCGCTGGACTTGGCACAAGCCCCATTTCGGTGCGTTCCTGCCAACAGAATAGGGGCGGAGGCCACGCAGTAGGTGCGGGTGAAGAACCCAGCGGAAAAGGCGAACAACTGCCTGAATCAAATCCTAAAATCCAAGTCAGCCGCTTCCAGCAATCAATTATCATATTACAGCGTAAAACTGGAAGCTGCCCTAACGCTATGGGGTGAACACCCCACCGTGCGCGTGAAAATTTTCGCTCCGCTTGATTTTTTTGGCTCAGTTCGGTTAATTTGTCTGCTTATTGCGCTGCCCCCCTCGCAACACCTTATTTTGACGCTCGCAGGTAGGCGGGATGCACGGCCTTCCTGTTGTGGCCCAAAGCCTCTCGTGCGAATCGTTCGGGATAAACGACGGTTTTGGCTCGTTCGGCCCAAGCCTAGCGGTAACTGTGGAGTGTCACGCCGGTAATGCCAAGCTGGCGGCGACGCTGGCCGAATTCGGTGGCTCGGTCCCCTGCCTGCACGCGGGACAAATACGGAAACAGCGCACCATCGCGCGAAATAATTCCGAAAATCACACAGTTACGTGGCTTGATAAAAGATCTCGGAATCGCGGTCGGGTAACACCCCATAGCTACCCGCCAAGATGCCACCTAAAATCCGGTTGTGAAAAAACATTACGCCCCGAACCAAAACCTAGACCAAGGGAGCTTGTTGACGAAACTCACCGTCTGCCGCCTTGGCTGCCGCGTGCTGGATCGGCCACGGGAGTCAAAGTCTTGGAAGTCTATCCAGAATATCACGGCGCAGTTCGTATGTTGCTCGCCGATTTGATCATGCCCGGTCGTATGGCCGGAAAGAACTAGGACAACGACTACTTCAGGAGAATCCAAACTGAGGGAGATTTACACATGCGGCTACAGCGCGGACATCGTCGCCAAAGATTTCCCGTTGAATGTGGGCGTCAACTTTCTCACCGTGCCGTTCCCGACGCAAATATTTGCGCAGAACTGCCGGAACAGTTTGTTTGAAAATTGAATTTTTATGGCGCAAGCGACACCTCATCAACGCCCGACTAGATTCATAAGGGTGGTAGTGCCCAACCCGAACCTTTTGACTCACCCGATGGAGGAAATGCTGCGGAGGGTACGGCGCGCTGATCTGGCAAACCCATCCAAAATTGAGAGGCTTTGTAAAATCGCCGACGAATTAGAACCGGGCGCGGCGGCCGAACTTACACTGTCCGAAACTGCCAGTATGAGAATCATTCTTTCGGCAAAGGGTTTTTGTTGCGGTACGGATCTGAAGGCCTGTAAAACGTGCGGTAAACAATACGTTTTCAAGCTACCAAAATGCTAAAGGGCAAGCGGCAATGATGTCCTGCTAGATTGTTGCTGGCAGGAATTGGAGGCTGCAAGAGCAGGTGCTCAAGACTTCATTTATGTGGCTAACCACTTGGAGCATAATGCGCCGCATACTGTTGACACGATGGTTTCCGAACAAGATGAGGGGAAAATAAAAATGCGACTCGCCGTGATGTTTTGCCGCTCAGCTGCCAAGTGATCGGTCGACCCACGTCTCCTCCCGACTGAGTGGCACGGGGTCAATGCGCCAGCAATTGCGCCCGATATTCGGTCGGCGACTGGTCGAGGATGCTCTTAAAAACGCGGTTAAAATGCGTGAGCGACTGGAAACCAATTTCGTAGGCAATTTCACTCACGTGCAGGTTCGGGTTGAGTAGAAGGTTCTTGGACTTTTCTATGCGTACGCGCCTGACATAATTGGTGAAACTGATGCCGCAAAACTTTTTGAACCGCTTGCAAAAGTAAAATCTGCTCATGTTCACAGCCTTCGCGACCTGGCCAAGGGAGAGTGCCTCGGTCTGATTTTCGTGGATGAAGGCCCGGGCCTTGTGGATGTCCGGCGGCTCCGCATTTTCGTGCTGGATGAAAACCTGATTGCTCATCTCCGCCAGATGTTGCGCAAAGATGGCCAGAAGTTTTAGTGCGGCATCGTGCGCCAGCGGCGTAACCACTTTGCCGGAGAAGAATGCCTGCTTGAGCGTGGCCCGGTTACCTTTGATCCCCCAACTTTTCGCCAGCCTGACGACCTTTTCAAACTGTTCAGCCGTCGGTGGTTTGCGGAAAACCTGGCCGATTTGGAGAAATCCAATGAGGCGATCGCTCATACGCACCGGCACGGCGCTATCGGAAAGGCCCAGGGAACAGGTGATGGTCTGCGGTTCGGTGGCGGCCTGTTGGCACAGCCGTTCCTGCACCTGCAGGCAGGCGGCGCAGGAGCTGCTTTTCTGCGACATCAAAGCGCATAGCGCATTCTCGTTGGCCTTGTTGTGGTGCGGCCGTTGCCAGGTCTCCACCGGTTGGAGGGCGACGGGGAGGCCGGTGAGAATGCCAAAGGCGCGTTCGTAATCACGATACATGCGCGAACCGACCAGTGTGTTCACAAGATCGCGGTTACCATTGCTGTTTTCGGCGGCGGCAGCCATGGCGGGCGTGGTTAGTTTGCCCCTACGCCACTGTGTACTGGATGCGTGACCGGTGGTGGTGGTTGATTTAGCAATTCTTGTTCGCACGAGAGCAAAATATGTTTATGTGGCAAAGTAAACAATGGGGTCAATACCTGATTGAAATTGCGGTGATCCTCCGGCGAATGGAGAATCCCCCTTGTCTCATCCTTCGCAATTTTAGTTATTCAAGTTATTTCCCTTCCCCGCGTGCCGATAAATTAACCAGCAAACCAAGCGCAACTCAACGCTTGGAACCCTCCGCCACCGTAGCCATAAGCAGGCGGGCAAACACCTCAAGATCAGGGGTGAATGTTTAGGGCCGACAGAAAGAAAGCGGGTTTTCTAGCCAGAACTGGTGCCACACGATTTGCCCAATCCGAAACTCGGAGCGTGTCCATTCGGAACGATGTTCGCGGTGACGGAACTTGCCGGCCGGCAAAGTTTTCCATTTAACGTTGTATTCATGGCTAAAGGGAGGCTGGCAAATCACCGATGGTATATCAGTTTTATAATGAAAATTGGCATTGTCACCGGCGGCGGCGATTGTCCCGGCTTGAATGCCGTGATTCGCGCGGTCACGAAAACCGCGACCCAACGCGGCTGGGAAACCCTCGGCATCATCGGCGGCTACGACGGTTTGCTGTCACCGCAAAAAGTCATCGCGCTGGATTACAAGGCGCTCGATGGTCTGCTAGTTCGTGGTGGCACGATTCTCGGCACGGCCAATCGCGGCCAGTTTTCCGCCAAGACCGGCCATGGCGAAACCCGCCAGCTGCCAAAAGCATTGATGGACGCCACCAAACGCGGCATGGCCGAACTCGGCATTTCTGCCCTCGTCTCCGTCGGCGGCGACGGTTCACTGACCATTGCACAGCAGATGCATGAGGCCGGTATTTCAATTGTTGGCGTCCCCAAGACGATTGACAACGATCTTGCCGCGACGACGACCACGTTTGGTTTCGATTCCGCCGTAGCCTGCGCGACCGACGCGCTCGACCGCCTGCACACCACCGCAGAAAGTCATAATCGCGTGATGGTACTCGAAGTGATGGGCCGGTATGCTGGCTGGATTGCGCTTTATGCCGGCTTGGCCGGCGGCGCAGACGTGATTTTGATCCCGGAAATTCCCTTCAAATATGAAAGCATTTGCGCCGCGGTGCAGGCGCGAGAGCAAAAGGGTAAACATTTTACGCTCGTCATTGCCGCCGAAGGCGCGAAACCGGCGGGCGGTGAGTTTGTCACCACCGGCGGCCCGCAGCAAAATCGGGAGGCGCGGCTGGGCGGCATCGGCGCGGTCGTCGCGGCGGAAATAGAGCAACGCACCGGCAAGGAAACCCGGGTGATGGTGCTGGGTCATCTGCAACGTGGCGGCAGTCCCACGTTTATGGACCGGGTGCTATGCACCTTGTTTGGTGCGAAAGCCGTCGAGTTGATCACGGAAGGCCGATTTGGCCGGATGGTTGCCCATAACGGTAAATTTGTAGAAAGCGTACCGCTGGCCGAAGCCACCGGTCGGTTGCGGACGGTGCCACTGGACGAAGGGTTCGTTCGCGCCACCCGATCACTCGGTATCTGCCTCGGGGACTAAATTCATTTGCCACTTCTGACGTGCCCTTGAGGGTTGTCTTCGAAAAACTGTTCCTTTCCGGTGGCCACTGCCAGCTCCGTCCGATGAATGAAATTGGATTTCTTTCAGGAATCCAACTCTCGAAGATTCTACTTTTCGACGTTCTTAACCGTGGGGCCAACCAAACTCGCGGCCGTTATATTTGCCGAGATGACCGGCCATCCAGCCGGATTTCGAGCCAAATGTACCGCTGATTTACGTCAACACCGCCGCTCCACTGACATCAGGACCGGTCTTCCGACGTGATTACGCCGCATGAGTGTCCGATCGTTAACGCTTCAGTCAATTGCGACGTTCCAAGTCGGGCGGAACTCCCGGCAAAATAAACTGAAGCAGGGCGACACCGTGATCTGACCTGCTAACTGGAATGATTCCGAGAATTAAGTCGTCTGCCAGCCAGCTTGGGCGACGTGATTGGGCGACGTCAAAGTCATAATTATTTTGGAATAGGTATTGACACCAGAAGCTTTCGGGACTAAATGGAGATATAATTATTGATAAATATTTCTCTATATGAGCACTGAAGGTCACATTCCGCCACCAACGATTCCGAACAAAACAGTTTCGGCACCGACCTTGAAGCGGCTGCCGTTGTATCATCGGTTTCTCAAGGAGTTGGCCGAGTCTGGCCGGACATCCTTTTCCTGCACGGACATCGGCACCGAATTGGATCTGGATCCAACCCAAATCAGAAAGGATCTTGAATCAGCCGGGGCTACGGGCCGCCCACGCGTCGGCTATCTGCTGGCAGAGGTGATTCCGATATTGGAAGAGTTCCTGGGCTGGCATCACGTGCATGATGCCTGTCTGGCTGGCGCGGGCAGCATGGGTTCGGCACTCTTGGGTTACCGGAAATTTGAACAATGTGGCTTGAACATTGTGGCGGCATTTGACACCGATCCAGAGAAAATTGGAAAAAGAATCAAAGGCAAGCAGGTTCTGCCGCTGAAAAAGCTGGCCAGTCTGGCGAGTCGCATGCACGTTGGGATGGGTATTATCACCGTGCCGGCCGCTGAGGCTCAGGCCGTGGCTGACTTGATGGTGGCGGGCGGCATTCGCGCCATCTGGAATTTTGCGCCCATCCGCTTGCGCGTTCCCAAGCACGTCATCGTACACAACGAGGATCTTTACTGTTCGCTGGCCGGGCTTTCGCAAAAGCTTTCCGAATCACTGAAAGTCGGTGCCGGAAACCTGAGGTCACCCCGGAAACTTCCGATGACTGCCAGGCACAAAACCACCTAAATGCAGGCAACCAATATTTTGCAGATATGAAATCAATACCAGTGCTATTCAACAACACGGTGCTGCGGGACGGCCATCAGTCCATGGCTGCGACGCGCATGGCCACCTCGCAAATGCTCGAAGCCGCGCCGATTCTGGACGAAATGGGCTTCGCCGGCCTTGAAACTTGGGGCGGCGCCACGATCGATTCCTGTTTACGCTACCTGAATGAAAATCCATTTGACCGGTTGCGCACGCTGAAGAAGATTGCGCCCAAGACGCCGCAACTCATGCTGCTGCGCGGGCAGAACATCGTGCAATACGCCAGCTTTCCGGATGACGTGGTGGAGGCGTTTGTGCGGCAGACCTGCGAGAATGGGCAGGATATTCTGCGCATTTTCGACGCGCTCAACGATGTCCGCAATCTTGCAACTTCCATCAAGACCACCAAGCAGTGTGGCAAACACGCGCGCGGGGAGCTCTGCTATACCATCAGCCCTGTTCATACGGTGGAAAACTTTGTGAAGCTGGGCATCGAACTGGAAAAAATGGGGTGCGACTCCATCGGCATCAAGGACATGTCGGGCATACTTCAGCCGCAAATCGCTTATCGTATGGTCAAGGAATTGAAAAGCCAGGTCGGCATTCCGATCACGCTGCACACGCACGACACGGCGGGATTGGGCGCGGCCAGTTATCTGGCCGCCATTGATGCCGGCGTGGATTGCGTCGAGGTCTCGATCGCGCCGTTTGCGAACGGCACCTCCCAGCCCGACACGCAGCGCATGTTGGCTTTGCTGGAAGGCCATCCGCGTTGTCCAAAGTTTGACATGGGAAAACTGGCCAAGCTGCGCGACTATTTTGAGGGCGTTTACAAGGAACTTGCCAAATTCACCAGCCCGGCGAACGAGCGCGTGGACAGCGACATTCTCATTTATCAGGTGCCGGGCGGCATGCTTTCAAACTTCCGCACGCAACTCAAGGAACAGGGCATGTCCGATAAATTCGACCAGGTTGTGCGCGAAATTCCGGTCGTGCGCGAAGCCCTCGGCTGGATCCCGCTGGTCACGCCCACTTCGCAGATCGTCGGCACGCAGGCGATGATGAACGTGAAGTTCGGCCGCTGGAAAATGGTCTGCCAGCCCGCACAGGACATTGCGCTGGGCAAATACGGTCTAACGCCCGGTCCGATTGATCCGAACGTGCTGGCCATGGTGGAAAAGCAAACCGGCAAGAAGCGCGTCGCCGATCGCCCGGCGGATTTGCTGGAACCGGGGATGGAAAAACACCGCAAGCAATGCGCAGAGAAAGGCCTGCCGATCACGGATGAAATCGTGGTTTTGTTCGCCATGTTCCCGCAGCAAGTTGAGGAATTGCTCAAGCCTAAAACCGTGCCCGCACTGCCCGCCGCGCCGCCGGCCCCAACCAAGCCTCCCCCCATTAATGTGCGCGCCAGCGGCCCAGGCAAACACTTGTTCGTCACCGTCAATGGCACGCGTCACGATGTCACGGTTGAAACCTTGGAAGGCTGATTATGAATTCCACCAAAATAGCGGCCATCAACAGCAAGTTGCTAGCGGAGTTTCCACCGGTCAGCTACGACAACTGGCGCAAGTTGGTCGAGGCCGAGCTCAAAGGCGCGCCGTTCGACAAGAAAATGTTCACGACCACTTACGAAGGCATCACGCTCAAGCCGATTTACCGGCGGGAGGATGTGGCGCAATTGTCACATGTTAATTCACTGCCTGGGTTTGCGCCCTTTGTGCGTGGCACGAGCGCGAGCGGCTTTGTGAAGGAGCCATGGTCGGTATCACAGGAAATCACCTGCGCCAGCCCGACGGAGTTCAATCACGCCGCGCGCAATTCGATTGCCCGTGGGCTGAACGCCTTGAACATGGTGCTCGACCGCGCCACGCGAAACGGCCATGACCCTGATTGGGCGCAGCCGGAAGATGTGGGCGGCGGCGGTCTGTCCATCGCCACGCTGAGCGACCTTGATCGCGCCTTGGAAGGCGTGGACTTGGAAAAAACTTCACTCTTTGTTCGTTCCGGTGCGTCGGCTCTGCCCTTCGCCGCTTTGTTAATCGCGCTGACCAAAAAACGCCGGAAAACTTCCGCCCAGTTGCGCGGCTGCATTGAGATGGATCCGCTCGGCGTGCTGGCGCATGAAGGGCGGCTGCCGCAGTCACTCACCGGCGCCTACCGGGAAATGGCCACTCTCACCCGCTGGTCGGCCAGTCACGCGCCCCAGTTGCAAACCGTCTGCGTCCACAGCCGGGCGTGGCACGAGTCCGGTGGCAGCGCGGTGCAGGAACTGGCCTTCACTCTGGCAACCGGCGTCGAGTATCTTCGCCAGTTGAACCAACTCGGGCTGGAAGTGAACGTCGCCGCTCCGCGCATCCGGTTTGCGGTAACGGTCGGGGTAAACTTTTTCATGGAGATCGCGAAGCTGCGGGCGCTGCGGATGCTTTGGTCGCGGGTCGTCGCGGCGGCCGGCGGCAACGAAGCCGCACAGAAGATTTCCCTGCACGTTCGCACGGCGCAGTGGAACCAGACGGTCGTGGATCCCTACAACAATTTGCTCCGCGCCACCGTCGAGGCATTCGCCGGCGTGCTGGGCGGCTGCGATAGTATGCAAGTCGCGGCGTTTGATGAAGTGGTCCGCGCGCCGGACGATTTCAGTCTCCGCATTGCGCGCAATACCCAGTTGGTGCTGCAAAAAGAATGCGCGTTGGATCATGTGATGGATCCCGCCGGCGGGTCGTGGTATGTCGAGAGTTTGACCGGCGAACTAGCCACGCGCGGCTGGGCGCTGTTTCAGGAAGTCGAAAAGCTCGGCGGCATGGAAGCGGCCTTGCGCGCGGGTTTTCCTCAAAAAACGGTCACGGCCACGGCCGTCGAAAAAATCAAAGCTGTTGCCCGGCGACGCGATTCCATCGTGGGCGTCAATCAATACGCCAATCCCAAGGAAAAGCCCTTGGATTTGCCCGGAGTGGACGGCAAGGCGTTTCACAAACGGCGGGTGCAGCAGATCGCTTCACACCGCACCTCGCTTGACGACGCGGAGAATCAAATCGTGCTTGATCACCTCGCAGAAGTCATCGGCCCCAATGTGGGGGACGGCTTCGAAGCCTGCGTGGCCGCAGCAGGCGCCGGCGCGACGTTGGGTGAACTCACCCGGGCTATCCGCATCCTTGATTCACCCTGTACCCCCATCACGCCAGTCTCGCTCACCCGCGCCGCCGCGCAGTTTGAAGCACTGCGGGCTGCGATGAACCGGCAACCCGGGCCGGTGCAAGTTTTTCTGTGCAACATGGGTTCATTGAAAGAACACAAGGCGCGTGCCGATTTCGCGCGCGGCTTTTTTAGTGTGGGCGGTTATGAGGTGGTTTCACCAGAAGGTTTCAAGACCTCCGAGGATGCCGTCACCGCGTTCCTCAAATCGAAGGCGCGGGTAGCGGTCATTTGTTCGACCGACGATAATTATCCCGTCTTGGTGCCGGCGCTGACCGCCGAAATCCGGGCGCACAAACCGGACGCCTTGATCGTGCTGGCGGGATTTCCGACCGACCAAATTGAGGCGCACAAAAAATCCGGCGTGAACGAGTTTGTCCATATCCGCGCCGATGCGCTCGAAGTGCTTGCAAAAATTCACAATCAACTCGGAATCGCCTGATGAAAACTTTTCCTGATTTTACCAAAATTGCCTTTGACAGTGCGCCAGCCAAAACGAGCTACGACGACTGGCGCGCGCAGTTCAAGACTGAGACCGGCAAGTCCGTCGAGGATTGGGCCTTCATGACTCTCGAACAGATTGAGCTGAAACCGCTTTACACCGCCGCCGAGCTGGCGGGGTGCGAAACCCTGGACTCGATGCCGGGCATCGCGCCATTTGTGCGTGGGCCATATGGTTCGATGTATGTCACCAAGCCGTGGACCGTCCGCCAGTATGCCGGCTTCTCCACCGCCGAAGCCTCAAATGCTTTTTACCGCCGCAACATCGCCGCCGGGCAGCAGGGTTTGTCTGTCGCGTTCGATCTGCCGACGCATCGCGGTTACGACTCAGATCATCCGCGCGCTTTTGCCGACGTGGGCAAAGCCGGTGTCGCGGTGGATTCGATTGCGGACATGAAAATTCTGTTCGACAGCATCCCGCTGGATCGCATTTCGGTTTCGATGACGATGAACGGCGCCGTGCTGCCGATTCTGGCGTTTTATATTGTCGCCGCCGAGGAACAGGGCGTAAAGCTGGAGCAGCTGGCCGGCACCATCCAGAACGACATCCTCAAGGAATACATGGTGCGCAACACCTATATTTACCCGCCCGCGCCTTCGATGCGCATCATTGCGGACATCTTCACCTTCACGTCGAAGTTCATGCCCAAGTTCAACTCGATCTCGATTTCCGGCTATCACATGCAGGAAGCGGGCGCGACGGCGGACTTGGAAATGGCTTACACGCTGGCCGACGGACTGGAATATGTCCGCACCGGCATCAAGGCTGGCATTGACATTGACGCCTTCGCGCCGCGATTGTCATTTTTCTGGGCGCAGGGGAAAAACTTTTTCATGGAGATCGCCAAGATGCGTGCCGCACGGGCGCTGTGGGCGAAAATGATCAAGCAGTTCGATCCAAAGAATCCGAAGTCCATGGCGCTGCGAACCCATTCGCAGACCTCCGGCTGGTCGCTCACCGAGCAGGACCCATTCAACAACGTCGCGCGCACCTGCATCGAGGCCATGGCCGCCGCGCTGGGCCATACCCAGTCGCTCCATACCAATTCGCTCGACGAAGCCATTGCGCTGCCGACGGATTTCTCGGCCCGCATCGCGCGCAATACGCAACTGCTCCTGCAGGAAGAAACCGGCATCACCAAGGTGATTGACCCGTGGGGTGGTTCATTTTTCGTCGAGGCGCTCACGCAGGCAATCATGCAGCGGGCTTGGCATCACATCGAAGAGGTCGAGGCGCTCGGCGGCATGGCCAAGGCAATTGAAACGGGCCTGCCCAAATTGCGCATCGAAGAGGCGGCGGCGCGGCGGCAGGCGCACATTGATTCCGGCAAGGAAGCCATCATTGGCGTAAACACCCTGCGGCTCGAAAAGGCCGATCAGCTGGAAGTGCGGGACGTGGACAACGCCGCCGTGCGCGAAGCCCAACTTAAACGACTGGCGACCGTGAAAGCCGGTCGCGATGCTGCACGCGTGCAGACGGCGCTCAATGCCCTCACGCAATCGGCGACCAGCGGCGAAGGGAATCTCCTGGCGCTGGCGATTGACGCGGCGCGCGCGCGCGCGACGCTCGGTGAAATTTCCTTTGCCTTGGAAAAACAATTCAACCGGCACAAAGCCGTCATCCGTTCTGTGAGTGGCGTATATCAATCTGAATTCGGCGCGGCCCCGCAAATCCAGGTGGTTCGCAAACTAACCGACCAGTTCGCGGAAAAGCAGGGGCGCCGGCCGCGTATCCTCATCGCCAAGATGGGGCAGGATGGTCACGATCGCGGCGCGAAAGTGGTCGCGACGGCTTATGCCGACCTCGGCTTTGACGTGGACATCGGCCCGCTCTTTCAGCAGCCGGAGGAAGCGGCGCGCATGGCAGCGGAAAATGACGTTCATGTGGTGGGCATCAGCTCGCTCGCAGGCGGCCACAAGACCTTGCTTGTGCAACTGCGGGACGAACTTAAAAAAATCCACCGCGAGGACATCATGATTGTGGTGGGCGGTGTCATTCCCCCGCAGGACTATGAATTTTTGAAGGCCAGCGGCGCAGCGGCGGTTTTTGGTCCGGGCACATTCATTCCAGACGCCGCCAAGGAAATGCTGACACAGTTGAATCAAACGCTTGACTGATGAATGAAGGTGCCAAAAGCATTTACCATCGAGACCGGCTCCGGCGCAAAGGGTTTGCGGGCAAAACGGTTTTTAACCAGTCGTTTGGGAAAGGGTGTCGGTCCATGAGCAATGAAATCTCCAGCCCGACCCATCGGCGTCGGCAAATGTCGGTGGACGATTATGTCGCCGGGATTCGCGCCGGCGATCGCACCGTGCTGGCCCGCGCCATTACGCTCGTGGAAAGCGATTCGCGGCGGCACGAAGTCCAGGCGCAGGAAGTATTGCACCAGGTGCTGCCATTTACCGGCCGGGCGAAACGCGTCGGCATCACCGGGGTGCCCGGCGTGGGTAAAAGCACGTTCATCGAATCGCTCGGCTGCCAGCTCGTCGAGCGCGGCCTGAAACTCGCCGTACTCACGATTGATCCGACCAGTTCGCGTTCCGGCGGCAGCATCCTTGGTGACAAGACGCGCATGGAACGGCTATGCCAGTTACCCGCTGCCTTCATCCGCCCAACACCCAGCGGCCTGAGCCTGGGCGGCGTCGCACGGCGTACGCGTGAAACCATGCTGCTTTGCGAGGCGGCAGGCTTCGACACGATTTTGGTGGAAACGGTTGGCGTGGGGCAAACCGAGATTGCGTTGCGCGCACTGGTGGATTTTTTCCTGTTGCTGCTGCTACCCGGAGCAGGCGATGAATTGCAGGGCATCAAGAAGGGCATCGTCGAAATGGCGGACCTGGTGGCCATCAACAAAGCGGACGGCGAGAATCGGCTGCGGGCAGAACTGGCGCGGCAGGATCAGTCCGCCGCGCTGCACTATCTGCAACCCGCCACGAGCGAGTGGCCCACGGAGGTGGTGCTCTGCGCCGGCCTCACCGGCGAGGGCATTCCAGAAATCTGGGAACGCGTTGAAAGATTTTATACAACGCTTGAACCGAAAGGCATCATCGCCCGTCGGCGGCAGGAACAATCGCTAACCTGGCTGAATGATTTGATTCAGGATGAATTAAAACGACGTTTCTATCGTGATGCGCGGGTGAAAGCCCGTCTACCGGTCGTCCAGCAGGCTTTGCTGCGCGGGGAAATCACTGCGGTGCGCGCCGCCGAAACTTTGCTCGCAGCTCCTTCGGAAACCAATTCCGGTTCGACCGGCACCGAAAATTAAACATTTATGATAAAAAAAATTGATCACCTCGGAATCGCGGTTAAGTCCCTCGACGAAGCCGTGGCTTATTATGAAAAAGCGCTGGGTTTAAAGTGTGAACACCGCGAGGAAGTTGCCTCGCAAAAAGTCCGCACGGCATTTTTTAATTGTGGCGAAGTGCATATTGAACTGCTCGAACCCACCGGTCCGGAAAGTCCGATCGCCAAATTCCTCGAAAAAAATCCAGCCGGCGGCATTCATCACGTGGCGTTCGGGACGGACGACGTGCAGGCACAACTGCAGCAAGCGGTCGAAGCGGGTGTGAAATTGATTCACGAAAAACCGTTTGATGGTGCCGGTGGCAAACTCGTCGCTTTTCTACATCCCAAATCCACTTTCGGCGTGCTGACGGAATTCTGCATGCCCAAACCGGGAAGTGCGACTCACTAAACCGAATTCCATTCAAGAAAGTTTTTTATGGCCATATCCAAAATAATGCTGGAGCAGCTGGAGAAAAATCGCGCCACTGCCCGCGCCGGTGGCGGGGAAGACAAACTCGACGCGCGCCGCAAAAAAGGTCTGATGACAGCGCGTGACCGGATCAATGAATTGTTCCAGACCGGGACCTTCCAGGAAGCGGGCATGCATGCCGACCACGATTGCCACAACTTCGGCATGGAGAGCAAATCCCTGCCTGGCGACGGCGTGGTGACCGGCACCGGTTTGGTGGACGGCCGTCCGGTGGCGGCGTTCAGTCAGGATTTCACCGTCGGCGGCGGCGCTCTGGGCCGCATTCACGCGAAGAAAATTTGCAACATGATGGAATTTGCCTTGAAGTCGGGCTGCCCGATTGTCGGCTTTAATGATTCCGGCGGTGCCCGCATTCAGGAAGGCGTTGATTCGCTATCGGGTTACGGCCAGGTTTTTTTCCGCAACGTCCTCGCCTCGGGGGTGGTGCCGCAGATCGCCGTCGTGGCCGGGCCGTGCGCGGGCGGGGCGGCGTATTCGCCGGCTTTGACGGACTTCATCATCATGGTCAAAGGCAGCGCCAATATGTTCATCTGCGGGCCGGAGGTGATCCAGGCCGTCACCGGCCAGAAATGCACGATGGAAGAAATCGGCAGCGCGATGGCGAATGCCAGCGTAAGCGGCAATATCCATTTCGTGGCCGAAAACGATGCCGACGCCGTGCGCATCGTCAAGAAACTGCTGTCATATTTGCCGGCCAATAACGTGATGGATCCGCCACATGCGCCAACGCCGCAGGTGGATTTGAGTCCGGACCCGGAATTCAACAAGCTCCTGCCGGACGAGATAAAAAACCCCATGGATGTCACCAAGGTCATCGCGCGCCTGGTGGACAAGGGCGATTATCTGGAGGTGATGAAAGAGTTCGCGAAAAATATCGTGATCTGCTTCGCCCGGATTCAAGGCGTGGTGGTGGGCATCATCGCGAATCAATCCACAGTCAAGGCCGGCACACTGGACATCGACGCTTCGGACAAGTCCGCGCGGTTCATTCGCTTCTGCAACGCCTTCAACATCCCGATCGTGAATCTTGTGGACGTGCCCGGCTTCCTGCCCGGTGTAGCGCAGGAACGCGGTGGTATCATCCGGCATGGCGCCAAAATGCTCTTCGCATATGCATCGGCCACCGTGCCGAAAATCACCGTGATTCTCCGCAAAGCTTATGGTGGCGCGTATCTGGCCATGTGCAGTTCGGATATGGGTGCGGATGTGGTCTATGCCTGGCCCACGGCGGAAATCGCGGTGATGGGTGCGGATGGCGCGGTGAAGGTTCTTTACAAGCGCGAGATCGCCGCCGCCGCCGATCCAAAAAAGGAGGAAGCCAGGTTGGTCGCCGAGTATCGCGAGAAGTTTTGCTCGCCCTACGAGGCCGCCAGAAAGACGATGATCACGGATGTCATCAGCCCCGCCGAGACGCGCGCCGCCGTCTCGCTCGCCTTGCGCAACCTGCTCAGCAAACGCGAAACGCGTCCGCCCAAGAAACACGGCACGATTCCGATGTGAGTTAACTGCGACTTGAATCATGAGCAATCCAAACCATCCTCCGGATGACCTGACACCAGTCGAGGCGAACCTCGGCAAAGCGCTGATGTTGATTCACCGCGTGCTACCCCGGCTCGATGATCCGACGCGCCGGACCGAAGTGCAATCCGCCTTAACCAAAGCCGCTGTGCTGCTTGAAGCGGCCCGCTCCGCTCACGCCGGCGGGACCTCTGTCGTGAATCCCCTCGGCGCGCAAAATGTCACCACGACCGTTGCGCCCCAAATCGCGGCGGTGATTGCGGCGGCGGTTTCCGTTGTGATTGACCGGCCGTATCGTTTGGTTTCCGTGCAACAGGTGTCGGTCCCGGTGGTGCCACACCTCAACGTCTGGGCGGTGGAAGGCCGCACGCAGATTTTCATGTCCCATAAAGTCCGCTAAAATATTTAACAACACTCTATGATTAAAAGACTGCGCGTAACCGTTGATGGGTGCACTTATGATGTGACGGTCGAGGTGCCCGAGGAATCCACGCCCACGGACGCACCGGCCCCGGCGATTTCCTCGCCGCCAGCGCCACCCGTGACCGCCGCTGTGCCGGCCGCATCACCGCCGCCCGCCGCGGCTCCGACTGTGCCACACAAACCTTCCGGTTCCAGCGCACCCGGCGACGTGCTGTGTCCACTCTCGGGACGCGTCACCGCCGTTCTGGTGCAAGCCGGTCAGGATGTCAAAGAAGGCGACCACTTGGTAACGCTAGAAGCGATGAAGATGAACACGTTTGTTTTTGCGCCCCGGAGCGGCAAGGTGACTGCCGTTAAAACGGAAATTGGTGCCGTGGTCGAGGAAAATCAAGTGCTGGTCACAATCGGTTGATTGCATCATTCCATGAACCTTTCCGCCACCCAGCCGGACGCAGCGCACCACGTCTCGCACGTGGCGGGCTGGACGTTGCTGGAGTTCGGGATGGTGGATTCAACCAATTTAGTGGCCGGAAAATTAGGGGCGTGGCATGCCGTTCGCGCTGACACGCAAACCGCCGGGCGCGGCCGCTTCCAACGCACTTGGGTTTCCGATGCCGGCGGACTCTGGTTGTCCGCCGTGGTGCCGACCGGCGCGAACCGGGAGCATTGGCAAGCTTTGCCGTTGGTTGCCGGGTTGGCGGTGATCGAATCCTTAAAAGCCTTCAGCCTTGCTTCCGCGCGTCTGCGCTGGCCCAACGACATCATGGTCAACGAACGAAAACTGGCCGGTTTACTCGTGGACATTTTTGCGCCGCAATTGGCGGTCATCGGCATCGGGGTGAACGTCACCAACCATCCCGACGTGCAGGATACGAAATTGAAAGCGACCAGCACACGATTGGCGGATTTGGTATCCAAACCGCCGCCGCTGGCAACTTTGACATGGGCGATCCTGGCATCGCTTAAATCGGCAATGGACGTGATGGCAAAGACGGGCTTCAGCGCGTTGCAACCGCGCATCAACGAACTCTGGGGCGGCTCGCGACGGGTGACGATTGATCTCGATGGGGTGCAGCGTTCCGGTTTGTTCGCCGGCATTGATGACGGCGGACGATTACTTTTGCGCGAGAACGCGCTTGCTCTGTCCGCGTTCGAACCGCACCAGGTCCGGCTGTTGCGGGAACTTTAATTTATCATGAATTCATATCCCAAAATGACTGCGGCCGAAGCCGCTGAACTGATTCAACACGGCCAAACCGTCGCCTTCAGTGGGTTCACCCCGGCGGGTGCGGCCAAGGAAATTCCCAAGGCCATCGGCGCCCGAGCCAAGGCCATTCACGCCGCCGGCAATCCGTTTCAAATCGGCGTCATGACTGGAGCCTCGACCGGCAAATCGCTGGATGGTGCCCTAGCCGATGCTGAGGCTGTCCGCTTTCGCACGCCGTATCAATCCGATCCCACCTTGCGCAAAAGCATCAACGAAGGCCGCACGCAGTTTTTCGACATGCACCTTTCCATGGCGCCTCAGAATATCCGGTATGGTTTTCTTGGCCCGGTGCACCATGCCGTAATTGAGGCTTGCGATGTTTCCCCCACGGGTGAAATCACCCTGACATCTTCCGTGGGCGCCGCGCCGACCTTTTGCCGCGTCGCGGACAAAATCATCATCGAGTTGAACGCGTTTCATCCCGATTCGCTGCGCGGAATTCATGATATTTACGAACCCGAGAATCCGCCCTATCGCAACCCGATCCCGCTCTTTCGCCCGTCCGACCGCATCGGTGCGCCCGTGGTGAAAGTGAACCCCGAAAAAATCGTCGCCGTCGTGAACACGAATGCACCCGACGAGACGCATGGATTCAGCGAGATCGGCGAGACCACAGCGCGCATTGGTCAGAACGTCGCAGATTTCCTCGCCGTCGAATTACGGCGCGGATTGATCCCCAAATCTTTCCTGCCGATACAATCCGGTGTCGGTGACACCGCCAATGCCGTGCTCGAAGCCATGGGTGCCAACTCCGAAATACCAAGCTTTGAGATGTATACGGAGGTAATTCAAGACGCCGTCATTAAACTGATGAAGCAGGAAAAAATCCGGTTTGCCAGCGGCTGTTCCCTGACCGTTACCAACGCCGTGCTCAAGGATATTTACGCCAACCTGGAATTCTTCCGCTCCAAATTTATTTTGCGGCCGCAGGAAATCAGTAACAGCCCCGAACTGGTGCGCCGATTGGGTATCATTTCCATCAACACCGCCATCGAGGTGGACATCGCCGGCAACGTCAATAGCACGCATGTTCTCGGGCGCAACATGATGAATGGCATCGGCGGCTCCGGCGACTTTGCGCGCAACGCGTTCCTCTCCATTTTCACTTGTCCGTCCACGGCCAAAGGCGGAAAGATCAGCACCATCGTGCCGATGGTCTGCCACCTGGATCACAGCGAACATTCGGTGCAAATCATCATCACCGAGAATGGCATCGCCGACCTGCGCGGCAAAAGCCCCAGCCAGCGCGCGGAAACCATCATCAGCAATTGCGCTCACCCCGACTACCGCGGGTTGTTGCGCGAATACGTCAACCTCGGCGGTTCGGGACATTCGCCCCAGACTTTGAGTGCGGCCTTTGGTTTACACCGGCAATTCGCCAAAACCGGAGACATGCGAGAGATTTCTTGGGCAAACTACCAGAAATGAATAACAATTTCCTAAAGCTGGCTCGGAGGGGTTGGGACGCCAACCCAAGTAATTGAAGTTAGGCTGGCTTGATACGACAAATGGCCGAACCGCCCGGTTGCACAAGTGGCCAGATTGACAGCGTGATGTTTTTTGTGCGGAGACAGAATCAATTCCGGGCGGCCTCGGCTAATGGACACCGAAAGCTTATTAGCGAATTAGACTGCCCCACCCAAGCCGTCGGCGAAACATACCGATTGGCAAATACAGGAACGATTTTACCGACCAACCTGACGCCACCCGGGATCAGGCGGAAGTCAAAAGTCCTTGAAATCCCCATCCATCGGGATGGCGCTGCGGGACTTGCCAGCGGCAGCGGGTTGCGGTCGGGCGTGGCTGGGGCCATTACCATTGATTGGGAGGGGTGCCAGGCGGAGGCCGTACGGTTTGACCGAACGCGTTGGTGCCGGGCGCGGGGTGGCGGAGTGTTTCGCTCCTGTCCGGTTCTGACCGCCCACGAGTTCAAGCAATTCGCCCACGGATTGCCTCATGACTTCGGCCTGGGAGTTCAACTCTTCAGCGGCCGCCGCCAACGCGGAAGAAAGCGCTGCGACCTCCGAAGAACTCAACGCCCAGGCCATTACCATGAAGGAATCCGTCGCCGAACTGCTCCAACTCGTCGGTGGCAAGAGTCGGCGCAATGCGACCAAGTCAAACGAGGCACCCGCACAGGCCAAAGTCGTTCGTCACGAAGTGCCCAAAATAAAATTAACCACCCTGGTCCGTAGGAATGGTCATGCCCACGTTAAACCGACACTGTCCAGCACTGCCAATGACCGGAGCGAAATCCCCTTGGGCAATGATTTCAAGGATTTTTGAACCGGCGACAATAAATATTCGATCCCCTTGATGTAGCATGAAGCCACTCGACCAGAATCTGCGGACCGTCATGGTCCTGATCAACGGCCAGGTAGGTCGGTGAGAACTGGCTGGGCCGCCTGTGGATGGAGTTGCGCGGTATGACACGACCACCATCGCACTAACGCCGGACTAGATGTTAAAGCCCTGATGGGTAAAAACGGAGCGCGCACCTCAAGCCATTCCCGATTTTGTCCGATATCTCGTAGAACGATTTTTTCCGTTCGAGGCATGAAATTGATCCAGCTCATTTATGCGAGCGC
>Ga0302274_10000672_pt1 | contig 34546 bp, 53 predicted proteins | sample III_Bog_N2_1_FD_198755 | JGI IMG/M metagenome (GOLD analysis project Ga0302274, IMG submission 198755) | Peat permafrost microbial communities from Stordalen Mire near Abisko, Sweden - III_Bog_N2_1 | ecosystem: Environmental > Terrestrial > Soil > Wetlands > Peat | place: Sweden: Abisko...
CAACCGCTTCAAAGCCCGTCGTGGCTGCGCTGCGATCATCCGTCGTATCCCTTGCGTGACCGGGGAGAGCAAATAGCATGAAGAGCTACGCAATCGCATTCATCCTCGGTGTGACCGTCTTACACAGCAACTCGATCTTCCAGGCAGACTACAAGCACTACCCACAGCAGCCACCGGTGACATGCCCTAGCGGAAAGGCACAATGCTCATGACTATGGCTGCATCAACTGATCAGATCGAGCTTAACCGCGCACGCGCTACAGGACGCCTTGCAGGTACCGTTACAGAGATTCTATGGAGCCTCGACTCTCGCAAAGAGTACCCGGCGATCCTGACAGAAGCAGACCTCGCAGCATTGCGGCAAGCCATCGTTGACTACGACCGGACAACAGCAGAAGCGACCAAAGCATTCCTCGGATATTCACTGCCGGCGTCACCAATCCAAATACAGCTCTGATGAACTACGTTTTACTCGCTTGCTGCATCGTACTCATCTGCTCCAATGTCGTCTCTCTCCTTAGCGGTCGACGACTACTACGCAGCTTGGAGATTGCCAACAAGACGAATCAGTCTCTATTGAGCACCATTAGTAAATACGCGGAGGCACCTTGAACTTCTACGATAAGCTCAAAGCCAACATCATCCCGCTTGCGGATTGGCGACACATTCCAGGCCAAGAACAAAAGATGTATCGCTTAGCAGCAGCCTATTATCACAATTGTGGCGTCATGGAGGGTGCCACCGTGGAGTTTGGTCACATGGCAAATGGAACTCCACTCCCGGACCGTTTCGGGGTAGTCCCCAAGGCCCCATATAAAACAAGCAGCGGCAGTACGGTGATGGTGACTGAACCGCAAGTGTTGGAATATATCGAGACGGTTTACAATCACACCAAAGCCACGGTACGCCCCGTGCCGCGCGATTTGACCATGCTAACGTCAAGGCAAGCATCATGAACTACGATGAGTGGATGGAAGAGCGATTTTACGCTGCGCACGACTCTGATTGCCGATGCAAGGAGTGTCGAAGAGAAGATCCCGACGAGAGCCGCGACGAGCGATAGCATAGGAAAAGGCCCGGGGAGCTTACACCCGGGCCTTTTGTCCATCCATGAGAATCCGCTGAACGAATTGCAAGCTGATACTAACACAGAAGAAGGAGCAGAACAATGACAGCAGCGAGCGAGAGCCCTGAGTATCGTCGCAACAACACCGCAAAACGACGTGAGAAGGCAATCGCAGAAGGCAAGTGTGCTAGTCTGTGTGGCACGCCTATGAACCCATTGGACATCAATCGCAGTACGGGCAGGGCCTATGTCACATGCCAAGAGTGCTGCAAAAAGCAATGGGAATCACGGAAGAAGCACCGAGTTGCCGATATAGAGTAGGCTACTCTCGAAAGGAGTCTTTATGTTGCAAGTCTGGGAACTCATCGGCGGTCTATTGGAAGTCATCCACATCTTTATCATCTATAGCTTTGCGATGGTTGGATTAGCGGGTTTCGTGCTGTTTGGCTTCCATATGATAAAAGACGTGATCAAAGTATTCAACATGCTACGTAATAATAAGCGCGACTAACTTCTTCCCTTAACAATTCTCTCCCGTGCGCGCGTGCGCGCGATAATAACATAAGTATGCTCAAGGAGGCAACATGCTTGAAATATTATTAACCGCTGCATTTCCACTAGCGGTTGTATCTGGTGAATGCTACGTAGGATCAATTACCACAGATCAATTTAAGCATTGTGAATGTTTACATATTATGACCGGAAAAACCGTATGCCCAGTAGCAAAGCTAGCACGTACACGATTCTTACAATGGGAGAGACGCTTAGCGGCGTATTCGATATGCGAGTTATTGTGTAAGCATAATCCTCATTGCTACGTCATTAAAGACATACCGGAATTTATCAATCCGCCGGAATATGCTGATTGGGAATATCGTAATGGTGCTTTTCACTCAGCAGACAATTCGCAGATAATAACTGGCACGTTAATTAAAAACCCTGATTTCACTCATGTTGCGTATGGAACACGTGAACCTGAAGCGACAAGCAATGGTAATAAATCAGCCACGGCAAAAACAAGTGCCTCTTCTCCCTCTGCTGCTAGCTATCGTAAGTATAAGCAAAGAAGTTGATGAACACTGAGTTTTTTGCCTCTTCTGCCGATACCATGAACAGGATACTTGCCATTTAAGGAGAGCTTACATGACACCAGAAGATTACAATTTGGAGCAACAAATGCACGCCGAGATATTACGTAATAATAAGTTATTGAACGATACGAAAGACTTGATCGAAAGCCATCGCCGCAAATGGGAACATATAACAGGGTATCAAGTGTTTTGTCGGATGGAAGATGTCAAGCCGGCATTCGGTAATTTAGCATTAGCGCAAGCACAAGCAATTGCACGGATCCACCGGAGGACCTATGAGCGTAAACATGGCTACCGCAGCCCCGATGGTTATTATGGCTCAGGACACCCCAACGAGGGACGCTAGACCACGGAGCCGTGGGCACGAAGACCGCCTTGTGTACGAAGGCGCAAGGCCGGGGTTCACCAAACTCATAGCCTAAGTCGTGACAGACCGCAAAGAGCCGCTTCGTCGAAAGACCAGGCGGCTTCTTTGTGTCTATTGGTAAGTCTTGACTGCATGGCTTCCCCGTGATACTATCCAGGGCTAGGGAACAACCCTGGATTCACCGTGAAAGAGAGATCTCGTGAAAATTGGCGATCGCGTTCTTGTCCGTACGTATTCCGCAGGCGTGCATTTTGGTACGTTAACGCTCCAAGACGGCAAGCATGTCGTTTTGAGTGATGCCCGCCGCATCTGGTATTGGACGGGAGCATTTACGCTTTCGAAAATCGCTTTAGATGGTGTTGGAAAAGATTCAAAGATCTCGTGCGCTGTCCCCGAGATCACGCTGACCGAAGCCATCGAAATCATTCCTTTGAGTGATACGGCCAATAAGAACCTTACCGAATTCCCCGAGCACGATATTAAGTGAGCAACGGGGCGGATAACGTCGCCCTTTCCCTCGGTCACGACGGCTACGGCTCCGGCTTCGGCTTCGGCTCCGGCTCCGGCTCCGGCGACGGCTACGGCGACGGCTTCGGCTCCGGCTCCGGCGACGGCTACGGCGACGGCTTCGGCTTCGGCTACGGCTACGGCTACGGCTCCGGCTACGGCTTCGGCTTCGGCTTCGGCTACGGCTACGGCGACGGCTCCGGCGACGGCTTCGGCTTCGGCTACGGCTACGGCTACGGCTCCGGCTACGGCTTCGGCTCCGGCGACGGCTTCGGCTACGGCTTCGGCTTCGGCTACGGCTAAAGCCTCGCCTTACCAACAAGAAAAGGGCACCGATATTCGGGCCCTTTTCTTATATGCCAAGTTAAGAAAAGGCCGATTCTTTAACTTAAATGCGATATTTGACCGGACAAGTTAAGCCTTTTGACTTGCACTCAGCCCACGTCATCCACGATACATCCACCTCGCAACGCTCACCACCGTCGTCCTTGAATGGTTCGACTAAGAATCTCTTGATGCGCGAGTCGTTCGGATACAGAACGCCTTGTAAGCCGTCTAGGATGAGCTTGGGCACGCCATCCACGTCTGCCCTGATATTGTAATAGCGAAGATGCACAACGGCGTAGAAGGGCTGTTTCCAGCCCGTTAAAGCTGCTTCTTCGTAGGCCAGGTTATAGACGAGGCTCTGATACGCTCGTGACTCGTTGCTTTTATACATGCGACCCCGGTAGCTGATACCGGCTGATCCTGTGACCTTGACTGCGGTAAGCCGTGCTTGCATGTTCGCGGTAATGGGCTTGCCGGGGATCTTGACCGTGATAGTCGGGATCAATTGCTCGGCCTGCGACCGCCTAAGGTGTATCCAATCTTCTTGGCATCGGCTTCAGGATCACCATGCAAGCGTATCCGGCGCTCGTCAGCCCATTGCTGTTGCTTCTTTGCCTCGATATCTGCCAGTTTGGTCAGACGGAGGTCTTCCTGGATCTGCCATTGCCAAGGAGTCAGGCCCGCCGCACGAGCAGCACGAGCGCCGCGCCATGTCTTAAGCAAGCCATTGGCCAGAACGGGGTAATGCATGACAACCTGGCCATACTTGTCAGGGTCGCCAATAAGCACGTGCTCCTCGGCAAGCGCAAAGATCTCATCCCACGCCTGCCACGTCATCGGCTTGTTCGTCGCAAACACCCGCGACATACCTCGGAAAAACACCATAGGACCGAATTGACGGTCGGTAGCGCGGGCAAAACTAACTAAGCTCAAGATACTTTCTCCAGCTGCGATATGATAGGCCATACCGCGTGTAATGGCTTCCTGCCCATGCAATCCCAGTGGTCATCGCCAGCGACCAGATAATCCGCGACCGTAACGGTCCCGTAACGGCGATCAGCGGCAAGAGTGGTGAGACCCACAACGATCTTGCCAGCAGCAGCAGTGTTCTTTGCCGCGTCCTTAGTACAATTCGCCCAGCGCCAGGCATGATATCGCGCAAGCTTCAGCGTCTCATCAGCCGTCAATGCAGTGAGTTGAGTCTCATAGACGCCTAGCACCCACTCTCGCATCTGCCGCACCCATAGCGGCTGCGAAGGGTCGTCCGGCGCGCAACGGTCCACAGCTTCACGGGGCTCCGAAACATCGAACGGAGTATCATGGTCGTCACGCTTACTCGTCTTACGTTTAGACGTTTTAGGCTGCTCAGGCGTTGGCTCTTGAGCCGGAGGCGATGAGCCAATAGAAGCTTTAGCTTCTAAACTCTTAGTAACTAGTAATACCTTAGAGTGCGCGCGCGAACCCAGCTTTTCATCGGGTAGAGGTTGGGTAGCATCTGGGTAAACGTGCTCATTTTGCTGGGTAGCATCTGGGTGAGAGCTGGGTGCAATCTGGGTAACTTTTTGAGCGAATGCCCGAAGTAGCTCCCTTGCTTCCTTATCGTTGAACCTTGCGCCACACTCTCGGGCAATACGAATAGCCCCAACAATAGTGGGTCGCCCGTGGCTTTCCATCAAGCGCCAAGAATCAACGAGAATCTGTCGCCAAGTCATTTCGCTCTGCGGCTCCTCCGCTGCGCTACACAACTGATGCATGTGCACCTCCTGGCCACATAATCGGCAAAGAAGTACGCGACGATGAGCACCGCGCATACAACTGCGGCACAGAAGATGTAAACGTATGGGTCGGACATAGCAAAACTCCCCGAAGCAATAGCGAAGCTCCAGGGAGTCTGTATGTTAGACGACCATGTAGCTACCGCACCGTACGAATTCGAGTGTGGGAAATTCGTGGCATCAGTAGCCACACTCTAACGATTCTTCCGGGGGATCAATCCCGGGAGGCCGTCTACATATGCATTACGATTGAGACTTAAGTCCCCTTGCGAGTAAGCGTTGCAACTACAAAAAAAAGACCCCACCGAATGGTGAGGCCCTGTTGCTACTTGCGATTAGCCGGCTAGTGCTGCTTTGAGAATACGCTGCATCCTCATTTCCAGAGATTGGTTGTTGCTTTCCATTTCACGCCACATACCAACCGAAAGGTGAATCATCTCATCCGTAACTTCGGGCTCAGGGGCTTGCATTGCGATTATTGCGGCGCGAGCTTGCTTGAAATAATCTGCTGGGATACGACCCGTGTGCATACTCTTAGAAGAACTATTACGTTGGATCGCCTCGGCAACAATGGTGACCAATGCTTCCGGGATCTCAGGTGTGTCGCTCATTGTGCCTCTTGTTCCGTATATGCCGAGGGCGGCTTTACTGCAATGCGAATAATGTTGCCAGGTTTATTTACCAAACGATGTGCCATAACTTCGTATCCATCGCGCTCAAGCTGTTGTGTCAGACACTCGATACGAAAGCGCTCGGAACCTGATAAGTTTAATTGTAGCGTGTCTACATCCATGTATCTTGTCCCGTCAGGCAAATCTACCCAGAGCCCGGGTAGGGCGAGATCCCCCTTGTCGCTCATTGTGCCTCCGTATCGGATAGTGCTTTATTAAGCCCGAATGCGCTCACAACTTCCATGCGATCTTTTCCGTTAGGGTGATCCATCCAATAGGTTGGCAGTTTGTAAACGCTTTCAAGCTTTGCTTCTGATGCGGCGAGTCGCGTAGCATGTTCATCCATAATGCGTTCGTATTCGTTAATCTGCAATTCACGCGCAATATCTTTTTGCTTGAGCTGCACTCTGAGCTGGGCGATTTCGGCGCGAAACTCTAGATTATCGTGCAGTAGATTGCAAATATCCCGAGTCTCGAATTCTAGGATCCCGTCCCCAAACTCGGCGATCATGCAATCAAGTCGGACATAATCATCATCGCTGACGCGCTTATTCGACATAGGATAGCTCCATTCGGATTGCTTCATGAATCGTAAGCCCGTCGGATTTGTACATTTCCCATATGCTTCGGGGGGTATCGCGGAATACCGACCAAAACGATTCGATATAATCCTTACCGAAAGAATTACGTGGCTTTATTACTTGGCCGCACTTACCGCAAACATCGCTCAAGCGTTTATTCGGCATTTTTGCGCTCCTGAAGAATGCCATGGATTGTAATGGCTAACAAAGGCGAGAGATTTTCTCCGCTAAGACGACTCCGCTCTTCAAGCGTAAACGGAGCCTCAAGCCGCGCAATCGTGGCTTGTTGCTGCTCAATTAAATCCGCTGCTTCTAGCAACATAACGAGAGCATTGTGATAATTTGGGTTAGCCGTATTAGCATCTAGCTGAGCGCAATGACGCATATCTTCAGGCGTCATTTTGTCTCACCTCGCATAGCGGCTAGGGCGGCTTGTAAAATATCGCCGACAATATCTAGCGCGTCGCTATGGCAAACATCATCAAAGGTTTCCTCAAGCTTTCGCGCGGCAACTTCACGCATAGCCCAAGTAACCTCAAACGTTGCATCACTTGCAGCGATAGCGTCCCTGGACGCTTCTTGAATAATTTGCTCAACGGACATACCGACACGCATCGCGTTGTAAATCTTAATCGCATGCACATAAAGCATTTCCGCTACGCGCTTCACACGCTCATTGTTCGTCATTTTGTTCAATAACCTCACCAATAACAACCTTATACTTCGCAAGAGAAACCTCGGGGCAATTTGAGAATGATACCGTGAATTCACTCCCTTCGGATAAACCAGTAAGAGGTATCCCCGTAATGATCCCCGTTGTTGCAACAAAAGTCGGTTTCTCAGGTTGTTTTATTTGCCCAACGATCGCTTCAACGTCACTGTTGAGGATGTGCATCCCGTTTTTATCTGGGATGGTGAGAATACACGCCTCATCCCAAGCATACTCCGCGAATGTCTTTTCTTCGGATTCACTCAAGGCTTGAGCCGATAACCGCGCAATCGTGGCTTGTTGCTGCTCAATTAAATCAGCGGCATCTTTGGCTATTTCGGGATAGTTTTTCATGTTTGAGCAATGATTGTGAATCGCTCGTAAATCCAAGATTAGTTCGGCAGTATCCTCAGGCGTCATTTTGTTCACCTCGCAGAGCGGCTAGGGCAGCGTTCATTCCACCAATAATGCAGCAATCAGACAAATCTTTGCAGTAATTGTGCCGCTCGACAAGATGATATTCAAACGCCTCCACCATCTGCTGCGTAACTTCAAGCGTTGCATCACTTGCAGCAATAGCCGCCCTGGCCATCTTCTCCAATGGGAAAGCCCCAGGTTCGCAATGCATCAGCTCCCCTAAAATAGCATCGGCTACGCGCTTCACACGCTCATCGTAATTCACCGCTTCGCCCTCGCTAGGCGTGCTGGGCGAATGGATTCGTGCCAATTGATAATCTCTTCGCCGAAGTCAACGTTCGCTGCGCGGCGACTTTCACGCACCAGTTTATTTAGCTGCTCTGCTTCGTCGAGGGTTAATTCCGCAAGCGGAGCATCTAGCACGTAATCGGCTACAACGTACATTGCGTCACTTACAGCATGCACACTATCTTCGCTAAATTCCAGACTATGATACTCTTCGCAATGTTCCATACCAACTCGCACCGCTAAATCACGCAGCGAATTCACAGGCTCAGGCGCAAGGCGTTCCTCGAGTGCGTCAAACAACAAGCAGAGGTTATCCGCATTAAAGCGCGCCCGTGCTTCGGTTAATATTGGGCGGATCTTATCGTCGGTGTATTTGCGTTTTGGTTGTTCCATGTGTGCAAATCTCTCTTTCTAAATCAGATGTAATACGTAGCGCAGCAATACGAACAATACTAATATTGCAATTACCGGCTGCCACGAGTAACCATAGTACGGGCTGTTGGGTACAACCCCGCCACCAAATACAACGAGAATGATGATGAGTAGAATGATCAGGTCCATGCTTGCGTCCTATCTGCTATCTGCTCTTGCATATGATCTAAGAGGCGATTCACCGTGTCCCGTTGTGCTTGCGATGGCTTCCACCCAGCAACTGCCTCATCGATACCTACGTCTGATCGTACCCACGCAAGGAACGTCGTGCCATCCTTACACACCCCAAGAGCAATAGCACGATCTTTCATCTGCCCATTGAGCCGGTTGATCTGCTCTTGGTTCGTATAGCGCGGTTGCGGCGTCTCAGCGATGGCGTTGCCCATCTCCTCAGCGGGCGTTCCTGAGTAGCCGGCAAGCACCATAATGAATCGCAGCTTCGAACTTATCGCCTTCGCCTGCGCGCGTGTCTGCGCCATGCTGCGAATAGCAAAGTTCTCTGCTGTCTTCCACCGGCGCTCGTCACGTCCGCATGAAGCCTCACCACGGGCAACAATCTCGCCTTGCAAGTTCTTGAGCACGCACGCAGCTTCCCAACCATCGGGGTCCTCGGTCTTACGTGTCCACTCGTTCACCGGCGAGAGGTTGAGCATAGACGCAAGGGTGAGCCATCCCTCAACCTTGACGTGTTCTTTGCCTTGGATGTTCTGAATGAGCTTGCACTTATCGAGCACGTCTTTAAGCGACGTAGCAACCTTTGCAGCTTCGATAATGACCTGAGATGGGTCATCGGTGCGGAATAGCCCTAAGGATGCCTTGGCGGGCTCGGGAAGGGCCAATGCGGAGGTCTCTGCATGAACGGTCTCTACGAACTCAGCGTCATGGATATCAGGCATCAAAACGGCACCTCCACAGCGTGCTTGGGATTGAGCTTATTGGTGTTCAAGGCGCACTGAAAGTAGTTGCAATACGAATGCATCCACTCTTCAGGGGCTTTGCCCTCTAGTTGACCATCGGCATTTATCGTAGCAAGACCAGCTTCAACAGGGTCAATTCCCGGTGCGGTAAGCGCAACAATCTCCAATGCACGGTCATGACGCGCCAGCCACTCAGCATCCGCAGGGTCATACCACTCGCCAGCTTTGGGGTATTGCTTGAAGCCATTCAGTGCACGATCGTGCTGGAATATCGCATATGGCATCGGCTTCTTCTGCCCTGGATGTAGCCGGCGCAGCACATACCCTAGTGCCTGCAATCGATGCGCAACGCTAGGCTCAGGACGCGGGCCAGGCAAGACCTTCGTCTTGATTGGCAATCCGCGCTTACCAATCTCACCGAGATGCTCCCAGCGCTCGTGCCATTGCGTGGTCTTTACCTCGATGTAGGCGTACTCTACGGGCTCAGGAAAGATGCCTTCGAGATCATCGTAGGCGGTGCGGATCGGCCCGCAATTGCAAGACCAACCAAAAACATCCAAATCCGCCCAATTATTGTGATCGCAGCACATCCGCGCAATCTCAACGTCTAAATGCCCTACAAGGTCCAAACCGTCTGCGAGCACTCCACTGCGAATAATACGCCAGCCATCACCAGCAAGGCCAGCAGCAAGCATACCGACCACATACTCTTCGTCATGCAACCCCTTCTGCATCAATTGTAATGTTCGCGTATCTTTAGGCAACTGCTCGGCACCAGAACGGCGCAACGACACAGCCAAACCACATTGGCCTAAGTCGGATACGTGCGGCGCCTCTTCATCATTACGACGGTTCGCCTCAAATTGCGCAATTAAACCACGCTCGAAAGCGGCTTCTAAATCGATATTCACTTGGTAACCCTCCGGTCTAGGAATGTACTCAGTCATCCTAAACTATCGGTTATATCAAGTCAAGACTTAAGGGTAAAGATAGAGAAAAGCCCCACTCGTGAAAGTGGGGCCCTTGGGATAGCTACTTCGTGCCGGTTACTAATACAACCCAAACCGCAACTCCCGGGCTTGAATCGAGACACATATACATCGTGATCGCGGTACCGTTCACGTACTGCCAAAGCGCACCATCGCACCATTGCTGTGCGCCATCGGTGGAAGTCCCATTCCAATCGTCGTTGGTTCCGGGAATCGTGCTCATACCTTGACCATAAGGCATGCTGTCGTTAGCAGCTGAATACGCAGTTAGATACATCTATTTCATCCTCTACCAAGCGGTGATCTGGCAAATACCAGCGCCACCATTGCCACCAGCTCCGGCAGCACCAGAAGTGGCACTGGCCCCACCAGCTCCGCTTCCACCATAGCTACCACCGTTACCGCCTGTGAGCGTGCCGGTGCCGGTGCCACCGCCGCCGCCTTTTCCAGCAACTACTGATCCTGCTAGACCAGAAGCGCCGTTTGTCGTAGCCGGCGTCGAGGTATTATTCCCGTAATAAACATCTGCAGTAATACCACCAGCGCCGCCGTTGCCGGTAATAGAACCGCCACCGCCACCGCTGCCGCCACCTAGGTTGCCGCTGCCAGCACCGTTACCAGCGTTGCCATTGCCTGATGCACCGGCACCAGCAACGCCAGCACCACCAATACCAACACCAAATCCGTTTGTGGCACCACCGGTGCCGCCAGTAGCTGAGCTACCACCGATGCCACCACCTGCTGCTGCTAGTCCGGTGGAAACAATCGGTGTGCCATTTGCACTAACCGTGGCAACCCCACCACTACCGCCATTTCCACCGGAGCCTGCGTTTCCAGCCGTTCCACCAGCACCACCAGTCGGGACGGAAACAACGATCACACCGGTAGAAATTAAGCTTAAAATTGACGAAAGCGTAAATGTTTGGCTGACATAAGAGCCACCGCCACCGCTACCACCGCCACCGAAATTAGCTCCGCTACCACCACCGCCACCGCCACCGCCAGGACCAATACATGTCATGCTTACGTACTGATAATTCAGCGGGATAGTGATCGTCGAGGTTGTCGTACTGCCAGCAACACTCCCAGCAACAGTCCATACCTCAGGCGCATATGGATTGTAGATGCTAGCTGAAGCCGCGCTCGGCAACGCAAGCGCTAATGCAGCACCAATACCGATTCCAAGATGCTTAAGGTGCTTCTGCATTACCAGACCTCATCGAAGAACGTCTGACCGGTAGTTGCTCCATAGATGCTCACCGCAGTCGTAGGCGCACCACTAAGCGGGCACTCATAATAGCCATTCGGGGAAAGATACAAGCTAGCTGTACTAGCTGCCGTACCATCGAGGCGGATATACTCAGGCGCAGTGCTCGTGTTCATAATGTCGCAGCCATGAACAATCGCACCAGCAGTAGCCCAATTCTGAGCCGTTCCACCAGATGTAATGCTGCCAGCTGTATCCGTGCGGGCAAATTGCCCTGCTGCAACTGGGAATGGCGATGCGTGCGGACCTGGACCGACCAAGGTCTCGCCATAGGCATCAAGCAGTGCTGGTGCTGCGGTTGCTGTCGGGAATGGCGTTGGGCTCGGATTGTAATACCCGCCTGAAGCGCCACCGCTACTACCGGAGCAGCCGGTTACGCAATCTACCTGGAGGTTGAGCGAGCTATCAAGAGCCGCCGGATACGTTTTTCCCGACACGGCCGTTGGAGGAGATCCGCCGTAATACCATCCCTCGGAGACATACCAAGGATCGGCTTGAGCCAATAGGGGCGCAAATACCGCCGCCGCGAAGGCCAAAAGCCCGAGTCTCTTCATCATCGTTTTGACCTCCTTTGAGCGGGAAAGAGCAGCGAGAAGCTACTTAGTGATGGTGACGGTTGTCGCTGCAATCGAGACGGTGATGCCTTCGACTTCGAACGTTTCCGCCGGTACCGGGATGGCGACAGGTTGACCGGCAATGAATGCCTCCACCTTGGGTATGTATGCGATAAAGTCGGTTACAAGGTTAAGCGTTGTCGGTGTTGCCATGATGTGTGCTCCTACTTCTTCACTTGAGGTGCTGGTGGAACTTGGGGCACTTCCGAGGAGTTGCTGAAGCTCTCTTCGATCAGATGCAATACACTGCTTGCAAATGCCACCAAGAACGCTGTGCTCGCAGCTGCCAAAGCGGCTTTGGAATTCGGAGCACCGTCCTTCATGAACATTTGCTCCTGCAACACTGATAACCCCGTCGTGCTTGCGGCCACGAAGGCTAAGACGAACATGCGACCACCACGGAAGAGGGCGCTGCGGATTGCCGTCTTGTTCATTGCCTGCTGCTCCTGGGTTCATCATACCACTACGAGCCTAACTGACGGCGTGACCGCTATGTAATGCTAGGTAGTTAGCAAGTACATCACTGGCATAATCGTTGCCTGTGGTACACGCATCGAAGTCGTTCTGACTCACGTGCGCATTCCAAGCAGCACCAAGACCAGCGTTGAACGAAGCGGCGATTCCCTTGATTAACGCATCACCTTCTAAGCCTTGTTCCACGAGCCAATCCATCGCCGGCTTAATGAAATGCGCAATCGCGTACGCCGTGTTTGCGCTAGGATCTGCCCAATCAGACGGCCATGAAGACGTCAATTGGAATAAACCATGACCGCCATCGGCGCTGACCACTGAAGCTGCATCCCACGACCCTGCACGCTGACCCCGTAGAGTTTCACGGTTCGCAATCGCATAGCAAAGCAGTGCCGAAACGTTGGCGTCATCTGCTGCTTTCTGGATGATCTCTGCGTAAATAAGCTGCGTCGGAATCTTGCCGGAATCTATACCGTGGATCATAATGCCTCACTGTTGCGGTGGGGTAACAACTAAGCCTTGACGGATAAGCTCACGCACGGCTTTGTGTCGGGGTGTTTCTGACTTGCTAAAGTGACCGCCGCCGATAACGGCTGGAGCACGCAACCATAATGGCATGGGTTTAGCACTGCGCTGCGCCTGTTCTTTTGGCTTCAATGGCTGCTTCACGATATCAAGCAACCCACCACCAGGGACATATGACTTGATAATGTCTCCTGTGCCACGTTGCTTGGAATCCTCACCCATTGCCGTATACGTGCCCTTAACGCTTGGGCTCGACCAATAGCGCCCAGGCTCAAAAGCAAAGTTCGCCACACGGCTTGAGAAGCCACCTGGATCAAGATCGACCCCATACTCAGGCTCGAAGTAATCTTGGTTAATATCGGACGTAGCACGAGCGTAGTTCTTGAGCGAAGCACGGCCCTTTTGACTGGAGATTGAGTTCACCGCACCACGAGGAACGGTAGAAGTCACCCAGCTCGCAAACGGTGCCCCGGTACGGCTAACGTCCTTCGTGAACTGTGATTGCTCATCAGGGTTGCCGAAGGCTTTTCGCACCTCGTGGGCCGCGTCAGGGCCTGATAAGCCAGCCTTGCGAGCCTTGTGGAACATTACTGTGGCTTGGCCTTCGTGAATCTTCGTGAGCACATTCTGCTGCGCGTTATAGGCACGTGCTACAGGGTTCTTCTGCACTTCATGGGAGCCATAACCATGAACCGGCATAGCGCCATGGAGACGTGCTTCTTCCGCCTCTTTAAGCGCTTGAGGGTCGCCAGCTATTTGACGAGCAGCATGAGCCGCACCCTCCGCAGAGGCGCTCCAACCACCGAACTTACCACCGACGCCCATCTGTTGATTCAGGTTCGATACGTGAGGGACGATGTTCGCGAATAAGCTCGTACGGAATGGCTTAGCGACGTTCTGCTGCAGCCAACTCGGTTCTTGGATGACCTTCTCACCAAACATGCGATCATGAAGTGCTTCCGGCATCTCCGGGATAGCGCCAGAATGACCAGGGAAGATGCCCTCGGGGATGGCTTCATCCGTAACAGGCGCTCCGGGCTTCAGGAATTTTGCACGCTTTGCCGCTGTTTGCACCATCTCTTGTTGTTGCTGCGCCAGAGTCTGCTCATACTTAGCTTTACGCTTCAGCGCAGGTGCCGGGTTGTTCGTTTTTGGGTTGCGTGTTGCGTTTGGGTGAAGCGCAAAGAATTCGTCAGGCTCATCTTCTGCCATCGAATGCTGAATAATCGCATCATGCCCATGCTTCTTAGCCAGTTCAGCCCCGATCCGATCAGCCGCTGCCCACTTGCCTTCTAAACCGCGTACACCCTCAACTGCCTTATCATCGAGGCCTAAATCCGTGAGAACATGCTGCTCCATCCGTCGCTTGGGCTCGGAGAATGACGAGCTTAAAGCACGATCTTGAACGCGCTCAATTAAGGGCGATGTCGGCGAGGGCGCTTTCTTCTCTAACGCAGCACCAAGCATCGCGCCACCAGCAGGCTTATACCTGAAGCCACGAGCCTCTGCTTGCGCTTTACGCTCTTCTTTCGAAGCAAGATTCTGCTCGGGAAGATAACGGCGACCCCAATCGTCCTTCACGAGATTCGCCGTTGGCAACTTCGCATCTTCAGCACTAGGCTTAAATCCACGAGAAAGCAGCGACTTGCGCACATTCGCATCGCCTTCACGCCAAAGCATAGGGTCGGTTAAATGCTTGTTAAGCTTGTGAAGCGTCAGCCGGTCTTGCATTGGCAATTGCATCGCCACATGATGATTGCGAATATCACGGCCAGTGAGCTTCATCTGCGTTAGCGTATTGTGAAGATGCTCCAACTCTGGCCGCATGCCCTCAATGATATGGGAGTATTCAGCTTCACGCGCTTTCGAAAGTACGCGCTGGCCAGCTTCATGCGAGCGCACAACATTCAAGCCGCTTTGCTGCATCCCCTGAAGCGGGCGCCCTGAAGCGGTGAAGTAATTCTTAGCGCTCTGAGCAGTGCTAGCAGCCTTTTCACGTACTGGAGCAGGCAAAGCTTTAGCAAGCTTCTCAATCGTTTTCCCCGCTTTGGAAAACTTCCCAACACGCTTCAAAAGCGATATTACATCTAAGCCAGGAACATACGTTGCTGGGTCAAGCAAGCTCTGGACGGCATAATCAAAAACGGCCTGTTCAGGACCGTTTAGTGTATCTTTATTCCAATCATCACCAAACAGTGCAGTGCCGACACGATTCTCGACACGATGCGTCTGCTCAATGTCACCTTCTGGGTCGGTCACAGAGCGCCCAACACGAGCGGGTAGTCCCTTAAAATTGCCAGCAGTGAGAGCATCAGCGGCACCCATCCCTGCGCGCTCACTTGTCCCAAGGGTCGCCATCGTGCCATTCACAAGCGGGTTCTGGCCTATCCACTCCATCGCATCGTCAACGTTGCGCTTGCCCTGCGCTGCAGCTTTCCATGCCGGCGTGCGCGAGACTTGATGATACAGACGATCCAACTCTGCTTGGGCTTGATGCCAATTATGCTGATTTGTCATTTGTTCGCCTGCGCAGCGTCAATGATGAGCTGCTGCGCCTGCTCTGGTGCTAAGCCATCAGCATTCGTCAAGGAAGCCTTGATAGACGTAGGAGACTCACCATCATTAAGACGCTTCTGAACTGATTGCTGATACATGGCGGCGTCCATGGCACTCAAGTGGCGAACAGATCCACCAGTAGCGGCTTTAGGCTGCGCATGACGCAAAGCTGCTAGAGCAACTGCCTTCTGCTCTGGCTTTAGCTTCTTATCACCTTGGATCAAGATCTCAGCATGATGTGGCGGGATCGAGCCTTCTTTTACCTGAGTGATAAGATTCGACACATTATCATCAAGGCCAACGCCCTCAAGCCCCTCACGGAATCCCTGATATTGCCCGCGCTGATCCAAGCCCTGTTGCTGCAACCCAATGCGCTGCTCGCCTAAACTATCGGCATTATTCGCACGAGTAAGTTCAATCTCAAGCTTTTGTGGGATTGCCTTAGTCTCTGCTTGCTTAAACGCAACATTCGCAGCGACTTGATCCGCGTAGGCCTTTGTACGAGCAGACTTACCATACTCATCATCAAGGCTCTTGAGGAAGTCCATCGTGACCTTGGATGCGCCAACCTTCGACGCATTCTGTAATGCTCCAAAGATCCAGGCATCAAAGCCATCGCCTTTGGGGAATTGCTGGCCTGAAAACCACTTCGCGAATGCCTTATCACCCATATTGCCCTGGGTTGTAGCATCATCTTGAAGCTTTAATGATTTGGTATTCTCATCAGTCGCAGCAATGGTTGAGGTGTTTTTGCGTTTCTCTTCGCCAAACTTATCAACATCAAGCCCATATTGCTTTTGAGCCAGTTGAGCGTTCTGCTGCTGTAACCCAAGCGTTGCCGCTTGTTGCGCATTCTCAAGTTGCTGCTGCTTGAGATCACGCTGAACTTTGGCCTTTTCTTGCTGCCCCTGGAGATATGCTGCAGCAAAGCCAACACCTGATGCTAAGGGGCTCTCAACGTCATAAGGAGGCATTATGCTGGGTAACTCCCGATGTCAGTGCCTTGCTGCGAGGAATCAGTGCCGTAATAACTTGGGGAAGAACTGCCGCTAGAACTCGATCCGAGGGAAGATCCTAAGTTGCTAAACGCATTCGCCGCTCCGGATTGCACTGGGAAGTTATTCGCAACCGAGCCTGCGAGATTCTGGCTTCCCGTCATCTGCGATCCAGCAAGGTCTGCCTGTCCGGTATAACCAGCTGTGTTCATACTCTGGAAGTTGTTCAGGTTCGTGTTGTACGCATTCTGCAGCGCCGTTGCATACGCACCATTCGCATCATTCGCAGCAGTTGCGTTGTACTGATTCGCGTTATACATATTCGAGAGGTTCTGCCCGGTCATCGTGTTCATGGCACTTTGATTGGCCAAGCCCGTCTGCTGATTCAAGCCTGCCTGCGTATTATAAAGACCAAGCTGATTGGCTTGCCCATTCTGAAGCACACCGGCATTCTGCGAATTAAGACTCAGCTGATTCTGCTGCCCACCTGAGATGAGCGATGCCAATGATTGACCAAGCCCAGAGGTGAGCTGCCCCTGAAGCTGGTTCTGCGCCGTTACCGCAGCACCGCCGTTAATGCCCATTGAAGCTAGCTGGCTATTGAGGTTCGCTGTTGACTGTGCCGCAGCTGGCTGATACGCGGCCATAAGCTGTTGCTCTGCCGCTTGAGGACCAACTTGACCAGCAAGATTTCCACCGGATAGCTGCTGCAATTGCCCAAGCGTATTCTGCCCGCTAAATTGGTTGACGAGGTTTTGATTAACGCCCTGACCGAGCTGCGCCGCTTGAGCAGTGGTGGCTTGCCCTTGCGTGGGCGTGCTTAAATACGACGGCTGTAATGGGTTTGCCGTCTGAGCACCAGTGTAGTTCGCGTTAATGTTCGTGCTATACGGATCTAAGGACCCGGCAGAACTGTTATACTGTGGCCCTCCAGGATTCATATAGTCGTAAATCTGCTGCTGTTGAGGATTGAGCGAAGTTTGCGCTTGTTGAGCTGCTAGTTGCTGCTGATTCTGCTGAATACCAGCAGAAATGCTAGCAGCCAAATAGTCAGGGTCACTAGACACCCCAGGAACCGACATCAGCTTGCCACCTTATTGCCACCGAAGTAATTCTGCAAGTACGTCAAGGGCACGCCCATACTAGGCGATGATGTCTGCTGACCACCTGGCATCGCTTGACCTTGCTGAGGGGCCTGCTGCCCAAACATGCCACCTAGATTTTGCGCTGGAGCCTGTTGCTGCTGAGGCATTACCTGGCGCATCTGCTGCCCTTGACCGCCGCCATGGCCTACCGGAGAGCCATTCGAGCCAATCTGCCCGCCACCAATCGAACCACCGGGAGCAGCAAGCGCCTGAGGCTGCTGAATGCCTTGCCAAGTCTGTGCTGGGTTAGGGTTCTGATTCAGATACTGCTGGTATTGCTGCATCATGTTCATGTAAGCAGAAAGCTGCTGAGAACTGGCTAACTGACCGGAACTCTTGAGGATGCTCGCGGCATTGTTTTGTGCATTCGTTTGGGCGGCTGCATTAGCAGCACTCTGATCGCTACTACCGATTATACTTGCTACAGCACCAATCGCTGGAATGATGAAATTTGCCACAAACGACCTCCTACTACGAGTTTATCACACGATCCAGATCGTGAATGTGCCGGTGTTGTTGAACTGAAGATTCGCCGTGGTGATCGTCCATGCTGTTGCGGTACGAGCCCAATTCACATACGCCGTCCCAGGATCGAGGATCAGCACGAAGCTGGGGATACGTCCCAAGTTGTGCTTGATTGACACGCCTGTATTAGCGGCCCCAACGGTGACGATCCTAATAATGCCCCGCCCCATAGGAAGACCATCCGTAATCGTTTGCGGTACGAGAAACGGTATGAGGCTCGCAGTGTTCCCAAGCTCATTACTCACCCAGCGCAATCCATGAGATATACGCAGGCGTATTGATACCTGTACTTGATGGGTTGCAAATTTGAATCGCAAAACCCGTTGCGTTACTCGATAATACGTATGCCGTACTATATTCGCCACGCCCTGAAATGACATTAGGAACAAGCGTGATGGTTGGCGTAGCAGAGAACGCTTTTGTAAATGTGACGTTATACCCGGTCACACACGTTGTGGCGGATATGCCAATACTTGAGACAGCCAAATCACCATGTTCAAAATGCGTATCCGTTGAACCAGATGCACTTTGGGCATCAAACGGTAAAGTATAAGTTGTTCCAGATACCGTTTGATTCATCGTGCCGGCCAAAGTCGTGAAGGAACCATTTGCGGCAACGGCGGCACGAATGCCCATATCACCGCCATAATCAATGGCGACCGTGCCATATCCTGGGTTAGCGGTAATGAGCGCGTTGTTACCGGTAATGCCAGCTACGGCCAGGCTATTACTCGCACCAATGCCGCCTGTAGTATAGCCGCCAGCACTGGTACCCCACAGAAGGCCGCTCTGCACGGCGGTTCCAGATACGCCAGCCATGAATGGTGTCCCGGAGCTTGTGCTCGTGACCGTACCGCTGGCGTTTAGCGTAGTCGTAGTCAGACCATTAGAGAATGTGTAATTCTGACTGCCGCCAAACGTCGCTTGCGCTCCGGTTGTGGGAATCACTTGACTGGCGTAAATCCCGGATGTGCCTATATTGTTGTAATCAATATTATTCCCGCAGCTTTGTAAATTGCTGAAATTGTTATTGACCTGAGCTGCTACCGCAGAAGTCCCAGCAGTAAAAGTGTATGGGATGGTACACGTCGTCGCCGATGCAGGGCGCGACATGAACCACATCAGCGCAATCATCCATGGAATAACAGTCAGTAGGCTATAGCGTTTGATTTGATGCACGTAATGGCTCCCAAGCAGCGACTTCAACGTAGTAACCGATTACAACCCACCCATTGGTGGAAGACTCAGAGAAGCCAATTTGGGCGTTGTTCGCTACCGCTGGCGCTTGCGTATCTAAGGCGAGAAATGCATACGGCTGGTTAGCATTGCCTTGGCCTGACCATTGCAACTGCCCCCAATCGGTGCCCCAAGTCGTTGCTGTTCCAACCGATGCTGTAATCTGTCCAGATGTACCGGATGTACGCCCACCGAGACTACCGCCGCCATACCAGAGTGCTTGAAACGTCAGCGAACCATTGTAAATGCCTGATGCTAAATGCCCGAATAGGCTTAAGACAAGCCACACTTTCGACACTGTTTTCGGGCGCAGCGCCCCATCTGCCGCCCAAATATCTTCAAAGAAATCAGACTTGCCTGTAAATAACGATGTAATAGGATTGCCATACCCGGTAGTTCCCGGGACAGCATCAGAGAATCCATAACCAAACTTACTAACACGATCAAGACTCGCATCGACCCAAACGAAATTCCCATCATCTCCAGGGCCGCGCAGAGGTGCCGCGCCGCCAACATACATCCCCTGGATCTCTCCAGTGGTTGGTTTTTGATTCTCATCTAATTGCCGGAAATTAAACCAAATGCCAGTATCGTTCGAATACGCACTTGATCCACTGGTAAACCAAATAAGATACTTGCCACTTTGACGAACCGCTACTGCTGTTTGGTTATTCGCAATAATCGCCGGATAACCAACCATGGTGGAGTCGAAATACGTGTTAATAGCAGTAGAGATTAATTCTGGTGGCTCGCCATTTAACGCAACAGTATATACACCGTCAATGCCAAGGAACACACCAAAGCCGTCGAAACGAACGATGCTACGAGGAGAAAGGCAACCAACCGACGCTGATATGATCGACGGATAAAAGATTGTCGCTCCATAAAGCGACGTGAAGGTAAAGGCATAAATACAGGCCTCTTTGAAGATAATAATGCCAATTTCTAATGTTAATAAGCCGGTAATATTTCCGCCATTAACACCATCATTCAGTCCGACAAAATAAGGGATATACCCGGTAGCGTTCCCTGGAGACGTTAACGCTGCTGGAACGGTAAAGTTGTTCGGGTAATCAGGATTGCTGACATACACCGCAGACATCGCGGTAGGCTCGCCAGAATATAACAAATAGTTCGAATATGTTGTCACATACGCCGGTGTAATGGTCGCACTAGCAGTAAGGTTCAACGGGACCTGGGCACTGGTCAATGACGTTGCAGCAGCAATGTTAAAGCCCGGTCCTTGCCATACCCAAGGCGTATCGACACCATTAACAATAAAAAGACAATTGGTCGCCGTGTTCGGCTCGTACATCTGCGCGGCTTGTATCGGCCCCGCACCTGACGCCATCGATCCTATCGACGTCCACGTTGCATCAGAAGCCTTTGCCGCGTAAAGTTTATTGCCGTCCACCTGGACAATAACATAGGTTTGATTGTTGAAACGAGCTGTAGCAATGCCCGAACCAACACCGCCGCCACCTGTAGCAGCAGCAGTGATAAATGAATTCGAACCTGGGCGCTTCGATATCGAACGGCCATAGGCATACCAACAATTAACCGATTGTGAAAGTTGATTGCGCTTAATCGCATGGTCATCATCTGATGTATTTAACCCCCCGCCAAGATCGTTATAGGGAACAATACGAGGCCCAGGTGGAAACGCAGATGTAGCTCTAGGGCCCATGCCACTCAAGGGTAGAACCCAATCGAACAACGGGCAACATCGCCATCGATAATGCGCTGACTCTCACCGGAAGAACCATGCGACCATTGCTCACGGATCCGCTGAGCTTCTTCCATCCGAGCTTCTCGCGCTGTTTTCTGCATGCCAAACTCGCTGGCAACAGGCCAGATAATCTCCATTGCGCCATGAAGCACCAAGTCGCGGCAATCATCAGGCAATGGCACGACATCGGTCTGATTAACCAACAGCGGCTGTCCCGTACCGGTAGTCATCGCCGGGACATAGTGGAGCGTTACCAAGTCCCCGGTTGAGGCGGGACCTGGGAAGAACTCGATGCTTGTACGGCTTGGGATGAGACTGACAAGATTCGGCTCGGTACCAAAGCTGAACTGCTTGAGATAACCGCCACCGGTTGCTTGGCTGAAATCTTCCCAGCTTACAAGGCGAATCCCAGCAAGCTCATCTCGACGGTACACTTGCCCTTGCGGTTGATATTGGAGCCGGCGCAGCTCCATCAAGTTTGGATTCGTTGCTGTGCCACCGGTAAACGTAGCCCCTGAAGTCGTTACTGTCACCGAACTTGTATTCGATGCTACGGTAAACGTTAGGGCATTGCCAGCGAGACCATTGACCGCTGAAGTCAGAACAACGCCATTGACGCTATTAATCGCAGGCGATACGAGCGTGATCGTTCCAGCCGTGTAGAGCGTGGAGGCGTTGAGGGCGCTGATGATGTGCGAGACCATCTGCGCGATGCTCGTATCGGCCGAAGTCATCGTGTAGACCACGGGCGTTCCAGCAACCGTAATGGTAACGGTCTTTCCCGTTACCGGTGTACCAGCGAAACTCATTGTCGCTTGTGCCACACTGCCCATGGGGATCGGGTAGGCATACACCTGTGACATCGTTGCAAAAGTGTACGTGTATTCTACCAATCCCGTGTAGCGCAGATCGCTAATAGCTTTCTGCGCTGAACGGTTTATTGCCGCATCGATCAGGCCTTGGCTAAAGCGTGGGATGCCCTGAACGCTTGTCCACACCGGGTATGTTGAAGTCCCCACCCCATAATTGGCCGGTGGGTTCTGACTGCCTAAATTGGCAAGGCAATCATTCTCAATATCACCCAGTGTGAACGGCAAGGCATCTCCTACTTAAAGAATTGACGAAGCGCATCGCCTGAGCGATCAACCTGTTTGCACTCGCTGGTCGGGACATGAGTACGCTCACCAATCGCCGAGGCTCCAGCACCCTTGAACATGGGCGCGTCAATCATCTCGGTAACCGATTGATACTCAATCCCGCCTTTTTTAGGGGTTGGATTTTGGTAGACGGCTTGTTCTTCTCTTGGCATGATTAGCTCGCTTTCGCAACGCGAGGTGTTTTCGCATCAGCTTGCGCCATTAAAAGCTTGACCTGCTCGGCAACCATCGCGCTCAACTGATCGGTGGTAACAATTATCTGGGTTGGGGCGATGTGCTCAGAACCAGCGCCTTCAAGCCCGATATTGATGCAGTCTTGCTCCCATTTGAAATGCTCCCATGGGCGATACGCAGCGTGCGTGGTACGGCGTAAAGCCGAGTCAAGCTGCTCAATCATGACATGAGGAACATCTGGAGGACCAACATTGCGTAATGAACGCCAATGATTGGGGATATTACGATCGCGGGGTTCTTTCTTGAAGCCACGCCATACGGTAGCGATTCGACGCTTCTCAGCAGCATAGGTCCGCTCAACAGTAATGCCAGCGGCTTCGCCTGGAAGAAGCGTCCAATCGCCAAAGTAATGCATCGCCACATAATCAGGGACCACAACCTGGCGCATGTCCTCATCGGTCCACGCAAGGTCGTAGGTGATCGGCTTGCCAGGAAGATACCTTGGAGGCTGACCACCGGCATTCATCGACGCGAGACGCGCAGAAACCGGGATAGCTTCCGAAATGCCATCAACACCATCAGCGACATAACCGCCATTGATGAGACGCGCCGGCTCCGTCCCGTAACGAAGGGCAAGGACGCGTTCGCCTTCCCCAAGTCCGTTAAAGTAAGGCTTCTCTAAGGTAATCCTGACAAATCGATCTGCCATCTGCTTATGCTCCTACGATAGCTACGTCAACAAGAACGGTGTCAATATTGAACCCGCCGGTTGCCGCTGGTACTGGGATGATTGATCCGCCGCTGACGAGGTTCTGTCCGATGACAATCGCGCCAATGGTGTGCGTGTATTGGAATGTCGCCGTGACCGTGCCGTATGTTCCATTGGCAAAGGTCGCAGCAGAAACCGCCACGGTGTAATTGCCGGTAGATGACGAAGTAGCCGCAAGCGTAATGCTGTTGTTGCCCGTACCACCGGTCAGTGCAGTGAAGTACACGACACCACTGACAGCAACCGCCGGAGCAATGACCGCGCCGGATCCGTTCACGATTGCCGATGCGTTGATCGCAGCAGCGACATGGGTTCCCACAAGCGTTGCGGTGGTATCACCAGAAACGGTGGTATACGTCGCCGCTACGCCCCCAATGGTAACGGTGATAACCGTACCAGCAGCAGCAGAGACAACCGTAGGCGTGAACGTGCCGTTGGCCTTGACTTGAGCCGTTACAGCAGAAGGCGTTACCGCTTCCTGAATGCTGTTATTGCCATAGTCAAGCGTGATTGCCGTAGAGGTTGTAATGCCATCAGTGTTCATGACACTGACCGTCTGCGAGCCCGTTGCCGTTACAGCCGTCTGCAAAGCAGTTGCGATCTGATACCCCGTGACGTATCCAATCATCGCACCGATGGTGTATGTCTGAATCGTCGGGATGTCGTAGCTGGCGGCACCCGTTGCGGCTGAGAAGCCAACGAGGGAACCGACCGTGATGGCCGTTCCGCCGTTAAGCGCACCGACGCGCACCGGGGTTACACCCTGGCGAACGAGGCCGAGACCAACAGAAGCGCTTGCACCAGAGGCGTTGGTTACGGCAGTACCACGGTAGACACCAGCGACAAAGCCTGACGAGGCACTTGTCGGCAGTACGCCTTGATCGCCATTGGAGTATTGCGGATACGTGTCATTGCGCCCAACAACTTGAAGCAGGTTGCGCTTGAAGCATGCGCCTGGGAAAACCTGATTGCCCGAGGTGAGGCTGTAGCGAATGGGGATAATGCTGCGGAAGCTATCCGCTCCGGGACCATCGGTGATAATACCCGGGGTTGCGCCAAATGCCATTAGTCTTTACCTCCAAGGCCAAAAGCGCCAAGAGGGTTTGACTTCTTGGAAGAGCCGCCCTTAATCGGGAAAGTGTCCGAGCCATACTCTTTGTTATAACCACGAGCTGTTAGGGAAGGCATACCGCTGGTGATGCCTTTAGAGAAAGCTTCGACCGGCGTTACGATGTTGCCACCGGTAACGCTGTATGCTGGCATTGATGTGGAATGCGAGCTATCTTGCTTATGTTGTCCTACGCGATGACTAGCCATGTTTACGCCCCCTGAATGTATAGATTGAAGTGGGATGACGGCTTCAGGACGGTGAGGTTAAGACGTGCGAAGATGCGGCAGAAAACCGTTGCGTTGTTCTGCGCTGCAATCCAATCGGTGGTCGCGAACTTGGCTTTCGGATTCAGGATCAGCTTGATGAACGAGCTATTCAAGCCGAGGAACTGACCGAAGCTATTGCTACCAGAGATCGTGAACGTCGTAGGGGTCGCAACGCCGGTTGGCATGTAATTGTCGATAAACACGGGGTTGCCGTTGAATATCAGGTCATTACCACCAGCCGCACGAGCCATCTCAGGTTGGATGTATGCATCTTGCGGGGTGAGCGATTCAATCAACTGACCGAATGCCAGTGGACCCGTGAAGTACGCATCAGGGCGCTGACCGTCGATACTGGCTTGAATATCAATCGCATGGATCGTATTGAGCAAGTTCGCCGTTGAAGCTACCTGATAGTTGACCTGAGACTTCCAATAATTGCCAACCTGATTACGCGAGATCTGCGCATAAGTTGGAAGCACTGTACCGTCATCGATAGCGCCGGCAAGACCATCAACGCCCTTCGGATCGATGTTCTGCGTGTTATTGATTAAGTCGATAGCGATCTTGCGCACGAGCGACATTTTGGTAATGTCGAGCTGCGCTTCTACGATAGAGCTGATCTGCTCTGGCGACCCCTCGTTGTCGAGAATGTCGTTAATCGGAAGCACGAGCGCATCAGCATAGCTCTTCCAGCCTAAAGCGGCACGGTAGAGATTACTGTTCATCGATTGAATCGGCAGTGGATCATCACCGTCGAACGTTACCGTGTTCGGTGAAAGACCGAAGTTATTGTTCCACGTGAGCGCAGCACCACCGCGCTTATCGTCAACGAGACCCTTTTGCATCAGGTACTGCGTTAGGCGAATGGACTTGATGACGTGGTCGATGATGACTTCGCTGATTACCGCTTCCCGCGTTAAGACTTGAAGCGGATTAGTAAAGTCATACGACGACGAGAAGTTTGGCATCTATCGTCCCCTACGATTTGCCAGCACGAAGCTGGTCAGTTAACGCCCCATGAAAGTCGCTTTTCCAGCGATCTTTATTTGTGCTAGCTGAAGGGACCCCAGGCGTTGAAGCATCCCCACGCAACGCGACCGTTGGTGGCTTGTTGCCTGCCGCTGGTGATGAAAAGCCCTTGACCGTGTTGTACGCCTCTTCGAGACCTACAAAGCGGCCGGAGCGTTTAGCCATGGTATCTGCCGTTTCAGCTAAGAAAACCAACTTCTCGTGATCGAGACCGTGGTCTCGTTTGAGCCGCTGGGCAACAACATGTTGCTCCTCGTTAAAGCGCTGAATCGTGGCATTATTCTGCTCAATCTCACGCTGCCGCTGACTTTTGACATACGAGACAACTTCGCGCATATCGTCATCAGCAGGCATGGTTTGAGTCGCTGGCTGAAGCTCTTGCTTGCCCTTTTTGTAATAATCGCGAGACGTCTTATAGAAATTGCGCATCTCCTCATCAGATGCAATCTCTTCGATTTCATCACGATAAGGCTTGAGGCGCTCTAATTCTGCTGCCGCTTGCCGTGCGAAACGATCAAGCTGCATGACTTCTTCACGGGTATACTGAGGGTAGTCATCACTCTGCGCCGCTGGGTCAACCGCTGGTTCTGCAACAGAACTAGCCGCTTGAGCTGCGGTGGGATCAAGGATGGACTCGACCTGATTAGACACTTCGGTTTCTCCGTTAGCGCAGAGTGTGAACTAGGGTTAAGCCACTGTTAGCTTTTAAAAACTAACGGTGGTGCTTACGGGACTCTTTACGAGCCTTTTTACTGCGACCATGACGCTTCATAGACAGTTCTCCTTATTGTTAACCTGGCAAGGGGCCAGGCGACACCCCCGGCATGGCTGGGGTCGGACTGCCGAGAGCACCGCCTTGCGGTGGTGTCATGGGCATCCCGGGCATACCAAGACCTGGAGCCGTTGGAGGCGCTCCGCCTAATCCCGCACTCCCAGCGCCTGCCATGGGGAGGGGGACGATGGTTTGGATCCCTACTTCAAGGGCATCCGTGGGGCTCACACCATTAAGCATGCGATCAATAACGCCACGCATCATATGCAAGACGTCTGCTTTCGCATCTGGGGGGCCCTCATCGTATGGCTCAAGCGCCATCTCCAGCGCGCGCCGAACACGATTTAAGTCTTCAAGACTCTTATAATGAGGATCACGACGCTCGTTTTGTGTCGCGGGATTAGCTGGCGCAGATTGCCCCGCAATCGCTGCCTTCAGGTTCTGTCCGCCCTTGGGCGGCATCTGCATCCCCGGAGGTTTTCCAGCCAAAATAGATCCTCGTCTATAATGCTGGCTCCGTTGTTCGGATGCCGCGTGTACCTAAATGTATACCAAGTTTATACGATCATAGCACAAAGTCTATGATTTGAATGTTTCGCGCTTCTCGGCAGTAGTAGCAGTGCCTGCTTGAAATGATATTGTAACGGTCCCAAAGATCGGACGCTCGCGGCCTATAAGGCGAACGAGCGCACGCGTTACGTCTGGTGCGGCCATGCGAAGTGCTGCGACAGCTTCGTTAAAGTCATGCTCGGAATCAATGTGGCTTGCTTGTTGCATTCTTTTTGCCTCCTTTAGAACCGAGGTTTTGACGTGTGCGAGGCGGTGGTGCCGGGTTCATCGCGGGGTTTTGCGTCTCCATACGCTTCTTCATGATCTGCCAATCCTCGATTCCGAGGTTCTGCCAGACACTGACCTTATCGCGGAAACCTTGCTGGAACTCTTCGATGACACGCGCGCGCTTGCTTGATTCATTCCATGCCAACGTTGAACCAGTAACAACATGGAATGTAAAGGATCCGACAAGTTCTGGAGATGCTGCCCGCTCCCACGTGAGATTGCCATCATGGTCTTCCACTCGGACGGCGTGATCTTCCGTGTAATACCTTTGTGCGTACCACGCGACCTTGGACATGAGCCGGCCGATCCACTCTTCGAATCTTTGGGTGCACTCGACGATGCGGCTTCCTCCGATTTCCGCCAGCATGTCATAACCCTGAGCCGAATCAACTCGGCCAGCCGACTCTCCTTGCATGACGCCCGTCGCACCGATAATACGCTCCATCAGAGAGATGATGAAGTTGAGCCATTCAAACCAGCTTTGGCTTACTTGGGGAAACTCCAACGCCGCCAAGCCATCTTGAGTTGGACCAACATCGATAACCTCGCCAGGTGATATGACGAGGTTGTTCTTCTGTATGTTACTGGAGCTTGTTTTCTTAAATGCCCGAAAAGCACTGAAACGCAGGTTGTCGAGCATTGTCGATGCGGAAATATTGACGGTGGCTTGCAGATCTTCTGTTTCAAGGATGCACCCCTTATGCCACGGGCCTTCAAGTGAAAGCTGATCGCCTAGTAACTCATAGGGATGCGGCGCGTCAAAGGCATCATCATCGATCAACTTATTATCAGGGAATAACGTCACCGTCTTGCGGTAAAACGGATACTTCGGCACAAGCTTCGTCTCGAAGATCTCTTCGGTTTCAATCTCCCAAGCCGGCTCGCCCAAAATATCATCCCAATCGGATGTCTGCTTGAATTTCGGGGCACCCTTATCGTTGGTTGCGATGCGCTTCTCAGGCTTGCCATAGCCATCGACCTTTTGAACTTCACGTTCTACCAAGCTACGATCTCGGTAGAAGACTTCTCGGATCTCTACTGAGTCATCAGCCGCAGCAGCAGAAACCGAACGGCCAGTGAAGGCAGTGATGACGGGCCTTCCGTTGACGATGGCTCCTCCAGCAGAAGACGTTTCCACGCCTCCGGCTGGTTTGTAAGGACTAACGGCTGGAGAATCATTCCCTGATACTCCGACAACGGTGTTCCCTGGGTATCCGGCATCGCGTATCTTCTCCGCAGCTTCAGGGTACATTTTCATTGCACGAGTGCGCGGCATCCAGGCACGATCACCAATGAACTCCATGCGATCAACGTTGTCTGTTCGCGGGTCCAGGATTAACCGATAGCCGGGGATTATGTCTGTAGTGACGTCCCCAATGCCGCCTTTGAGATCGGGGTCCCAATATGTCTTCGACGCTACAGTTCGCATCGTGTTGCACATGCGCAAAGCGTTACGCGATTTTACCATCATACGATCGGCTCGCCAGTATGACTGCAACACTGTGCGCATCTTGTGCGCAGCGTCAATATCTCCGGCGTCCTCTGGCTGCACCACCGGTATCGGCATCTGCTTCGTCATAATGGCGATCTTATGATCGACTAATGACTTGGCGACATTGAACACCAAAGCAGCGCGATTCTTCGGCATTGGAACATTCCAATGTCGGCCATAATAGATATTGGCACCTAGGCGATCTGAGCGGCGACGGGCCTCTTCCTCAACATCGGCAAGTCGAACCATCTCTCCGACTTTCCTAAGGAGCTTGGTCTCGAATTCATCCCGCGCTTGATCGGGGTGTCTAACCGAACCTGAGGCCACGTTCCGCCATCTTTCTGCTTATCTCACCCTTGAGGTCAGTTTTCGGCTCTGGGTTCACTGCGTGTGGATCAAGTCTTTCCCCGCCATGCTTGACGTGTTGCGAATAGCGCTTCAGTGTATCCCATTGCTTGGGCATTTCGCTTGGACTTAGAAACTCGATCCCGCGCTCACGTTCAATGCGTCTCTCTTCGGTTCTGCTGGAAGCATACGGCAACCCGGTAACGGGGCTTTTCCGCTCGCCACGCATGTGACGTCGATCTTCGGTGTGGTGGGGGAGATAGTACACCCGCTTGCCCACACAGCTATCAGACATAAGATGAGTATCTGGAACAGAAGCCATCGGGGATTCGATTGTTTCTTCATCATGCTCACATTCGAATTGGTAATAGGCCACTAGAAGATGCCTCCAAAAGCTCCTCGTATCGGGTTCATACTTAGATCATACACTGCGTTGTCACCTAATGCTTCTGCCATTGCGTCAGGGAGCGTCTTTGATTTGCGCTCTTCTACTTCTGGGCTTGAGTTTATCCCAAGGTCGAATGCGCTAGGAATAAGGTTGTGCCGCTTCTTTGTAAGCTCCGATAGATAGCGGGGCGATTGCGCGACGGCCTTAAGAGCAAGTGCCATAGCCATGACTCGATCGTCGTGCTTCGCACCACTGCCCTTGTACCGGGGGTTCCCTCGACTGGTAAGTCCCTCATATTCGAACGTGCTCATTTCACTACGCAGCTCACGTGAGGCAATCATAAAGAAGCGCTCACGGATCAATGTGGTAAAGTTGCTCATAAGAATTGGCTTATTCTGCTCGCTTGTCAACCAGCCGAATTTGTGTTTCTTTAAGCCAATTTCGTCGAACTTCTCTTCACGGGCTATGTTCCCATAGTGCCAATCATTGAGGGCACGTTTGAGGAGAGTTGACCCGATCTCGTTTACTTCTGGTAACCATAGCGCTCGGAAATACCAGCGCAGAAGGGCCACAGTTTGATCGCAGAAATTCTCCACCCCCTCTTGGTGCACCACGAGTTCAGCCGCTTGCTGCGCGCACGTTACGCAGACGATTTGTGTCACCGCATTATCATGGAGATCACCAGGATCCGAGCCGGCTGCATAGATATGTCCGGGCGTTGGCGGCTCCCATACCTTAAGATTGCCCCTCCGATTCGGGATGAATATCGGACGCTTAGTGGTGGGCGGTTGCATTTCGTAAAACGGGTTGCCGAGACGCTCAAACTCCATATCGCCTAAAGCATAATCTCCCTTAGGCCACGAGTTAACTCTGCAATTATCGCGGCCTAAGGTTTCCATTTCGGATATGCAACTTCCGAGGTAGCGCATATCATCTCGGAATATTGATTTGCTCTCATAAAGCAAAAAGCATGACTCATCATCGCTTGGATATTCCATATTGAAGGCCATTTCGGAATCTTCAATATCTCCGGCTTTGGCTTTAATTTCCAAATTGCGCCAATACATTTGCGCTTTGGAAACAGGCTTACCATCGTATTTATTTACGCGCTCTTTACTCAGTTCTTTTTGAATTCTCTTTTCATCTCGTGACATGTTCCAGTCAGCAGGCGGCTCAACGGAGTATAAGTCATCTGCGATAAACCATGGAAGAAATATTGCTTTCCATTCCGTATCGCCACTCTTAGCGACCCGCCAGAAGTCATAGAAATGATTCTGCCCATTAGGGGTACTCTCAACAATAACCGAGCACTCTTTGCGTGCCGGAGAACCAATAGGTGGAAGCTGGGGCATAAGGGCGTCGTTGAGCGCTTGCGGATCTTCATAGAAAGCATATTCCGATTCGAGTATATGCTTCGTACGCTCACCACGAACCTCAACATTCTTTGACGTATAGGTAGAGATTTGCGCACGCCATTCTTGGCCATTGCGCTTGGAGAAGTGCAGCTCTTTCTTGGGTACACGAGCCGTGCGGCTCTTCTCACGTAGCTCTGGCTTAATCTCTGGTAAGTCAGGCAGCTCATCGTAGAATAAGCCTAGCGTACGGACGAGCGTACCGGCGAGCTTTGCGTCGTGAGCAATAATGGTTGTGCTGATATCTCGCTCACGCCATGCATGCCATTCATGCTTACCAAGCACAAAGGTTGAAACCCCAAGCTGTCGAGCTTTAAGGAAGATGACCATGAGCGGTAGGCCATCGGCGAGCATTTGCGCAAGAATATTCCATGCATGCTGTTGCGCATTATTAAATATGAATGGGTGAATACGAGAAACAGTTTTATTATATACGCGTAATAAACATGCTGCAAATGTGGGGTAATCTTCTTCGCAAATACTAATTAAGCGGCAATAATCTTTATAATTGTTCTTGCGTATTGCCGACCACCACTCGCGTGATAACCCATCCCAATTCGGTGAGAAGTCGCGCTTTGCGGGGTTGCGTCTCCCGGGGAGAACCTTATGGCCTGTACGCTCAATAATGCGTAAGGCTTCAGGATCTATCTGCTTGCGGGTAAAGTCAAGCATTTAGGTGGCGTTTAATGCGCCTACGCCTTGCTGTTGCGCAACGTTTCTCTGGGATAAACAAAACCCAACCATATTTAGGGAGCAAGTTTACAACCGTAATAGTTTCTTTACGTTGATCCCAGGGGAACACCGTAAAATACTGATCAGGGTTACATACCATTTCCATCCACGTTGGATTCATGGCTTCTCTACGCTCATCCAAGGTGTCATATCATCCCGAGGTGCCATAGGATCATAGAACCCAGCAGGCACGTGCTCCGTCATCTCAGACACGGCACGCGCTAACACATCAGGGTCTATCGAGCGCTCTGGTGTCTCATCAGGATCTGCGCTACGCTGCCACCAGTCATCACGTGATACTTCTTCATCTGCGGTTTGCGTTGGTACAGCGCAGGGCTCATAATTATGGCCATCCCCGCCATAATTCCCATCCCGCTCAGAAACTCGATATAATGCATGGATCAACCCTTCAGCAAAGCCCGCGCATGCGCTACGAACAACTTCCTGTAGCTTGTCATCATTCATCATCTGTTTCCCCCTCATCCACATACTCTAACGGTGATATCCGATCCATGTCTTCTTCTGTAGGACGAGGGATGCGATACTCACCAGCAGTCAAGGTACGGGCACGGGTAGGCGGTGGCCCCTCGCGACGTAATGATTGCGCTGCTTGCTCACCATCTAAGTTCACGTTCACATTGCGGCTATCCACACGAATTCGCTTCTCAGGCCCACCAATAACGAGCTGCTCGTAATCCTTGAGCGCCTGATAGTTCGGCCTGTCCTGAATCTGCTGGATCTTGCCATTGCCATCCATAACCTTGCGTTTGAAGCCTCGGATATGCTGGATGTGTAATGACAACGCCTCTGCCGGAGTAAAGCCGGAAACCTCAAAAAACGCCTCGCCAAGAGCAAGCTTAATATCCGGCTGCCGAAGCTTTTGATTGACTTTCTTGACAATAGCATTCGTATTCCAATCCTCAAGACTGGGCCAAACAGCTTCGGCGATCTCGCGCTTCTCAGATGCTGTTTGAGGAACGCCCTTTTCCTTAATCAGATCTACAAAGAACTCGTCCTTCCTACGCACAGGCGCATACCTCTTGATTGCAGCGTGAGGAACAAAGCATACCAGTTTCAGGTGCTACTCAGCATTCAGGATCACCACCACCGGAGCCCCCAGAGGCGTGATCGTGATTTCGACGCGCGGATATGTCCGCGATCTTATGAATCATGCGCTCCGTGCGCGCGAGCATCCAAAGCGAATTCGTTAGCGAGACGTCACCGCTCACATACTGATCGAGGAATTCCGTCTGGTCATTTTCGGGGTTATTGTAGGTGAAAATGACCAGCATATTCGTGTCTGCCGGCAGCGCGCGGATCTTCTCGATCAGCTTCTCGCGGTCGACGATCGCGGTAAGCTCGCGCTCGAAATCAGCCATCCTCGTTCACCACAACCAACACAATCACTCATCAACTTCATGGGCCTTGCGGCGCTCAGCATTGATCGCAGACAATTCACGCAACGCAGCACGCTGAATCGCAAGACGGATACGGTTCGATTCAGGAGCGTACGCACCAAGTGGGTACTCGCAGGTCTCAGCAAAACGCAATTCATCTTTGCGCACAGCGCTATACACACGGATCGTATGCGTGCTGCAAAGAGCTAGTAACGTATCAAGATCAAGTTCGTGTTGTTCACTCATACTCACCACTCTACACTAACGCAAGACTTAAGGCAACCAAGACACACCAGTGAGAATTACACTCCCTGTACCACACAAAACGTCAGCAAGATGTGGCACAAAACGTGACGAAGGCTCCGCAGTCATCCCAGCAAGGTTTGCTCGCTTACAGCAACGCCTAGTGTAACTCACTCGTACCTCGCTCGTAGTTCTAATCACCTGACCAGCAAAGCTACCAAGCAAACTATTTTTCCAAATTTTCTATCAGGGCACAACTGCTGTGCATGGTGGGTGGCCAAACTTCGAAGGGGCCGACCATGACCTAAGCCGTACGGCATGACAGACGAGGAGAGACGTGGTAGCACGATACCAGTGCTTTTAGTTCACTGGGTGGCTTCCGCTCGTGTGGTTGTGGTGTGTTGCGTGTAGAGCTGCGAGCCTTCGTTGCGTTGCAACTGCGTCTCTGTAAGGTAGTGTAGTGAACCCCTACCCCTTTGTTGTGTGTTGCCACGCTGACGCTACCCTGAGCGCTGAGATGGTGGTCAACCTGATAGTGTCAGCCGTGCTTGCTGCCCACTCTACCCGACTGACTCGGATAGGGACTGCGTTACTTCGCTTGCTGTGTTCTGCGCTGCTGTTGGTGCGTTGTCCTTGCTGTGGCATATGAATGAGACAGTTGCCGGCTATGTGTCTCGCATCTAGCATGCCCTTAGCGCGCGTTTGTCTTGACCTCGAATGCTATGATACCCACGAGTTGCGTGGCTGAGGAAAGGCGAGGCTGGTGCACCGGTCGATCCAGGGGAATACCTTGGATCATCTGCGGGTTTGAATCCCGCCGCAACTCCACTGCGGTGACGGTAGCCTAGTGGTAAGGCATCCGCCTGTGAAGCGGACGACCTGGGTTCAACTCCCAGTCGTCACCCCATTGCGACTCAACTCTCGCTCGTCTTAGCCGATCATCTACATGGCACGTCTTGACTAATAGACTGATACATGAGATACTGAGTGAGTCGGAGCACGGACGCTTCGCCTTCTGAAAGAGAGCTTACACATGAACCGCAACATCATCAATAGCCTGCTCAACCGCTTCAAAGCCCGTCGTGGCTGCGCTGCTATCATCCGTCGTATCCCTTGCGTGACCGGGGAGAGCAAATAGCATGAAGAGCTACGCAATCGCATTCATCCTCGGTGTGACCGTCTTACACAGCAACTCGATCTTCCAGGCAGACTACAAGCACTA
>Ga0302274_10000679_pt1 | contig 34434 bp, 29 predicted proteins | sample III_Bog_N2_1_FD_198755 | JGI IMG/M metagenome (GOLD analysis project Ga0302274, IMG submission 198755) | Peat permafrost microbial communities from Stordalen Mire near Abisko, Sweden - III_Bog_N2_1 | ecosystem: Environmental > Terrestrial > Soil > Wetlands > Peat | place: Sweden: Abisko...
TACTTGAGGGCAGTGCCCCACACCCGCGCGTCCGCACTGTACGAGTTGTATCCTCAACCCATGGAGCACAATCGGCGGCGATGCGGGGCGTGATGGCACAGAAACGATCGGCAGACTCTGGATCGTCGCAACGCCGGCGAACCGGGCCAGTCGGCGAGTTGGCCATTCTCACCAGGATACGAGCTCGGGCGAGGGCCGCAGGCACTGGCCCAAATGTGCGCCTGGGTATCGGCGACGATTGCGCTCTGCTACGCGTCAATCCCGGCGAAGAGATTGCCGTAACTACCGATTTTTCAATAGCCGGAAGGCACTTTGAACTGGCTTGGCACCCCGCTGACGCCATTGGCCACCGGGTGTTGGCGCGCGGCTTGAGCGACCTGGCCGCCATGGGTGCGCGACCAGTGGCGGCGTTCCTGTCACTGGGGCTTCCAAAAGAGCTGGCCGGAGTGCTGAACCCCCGGGGCGCCAAGTCTGGATCGGCGCGGCAGGCATCTTGGATCGACCGCTTCTACGACGGCCTGCTGGCGCTCGCCCGCGAATTTCGCACACCACTTGCCGGGGGCGACCTGGCCGAGTCTCCCATTGCCGCTGCTGACATTGTTTTGCTGGGCGCAGTGCCCAGCGGCAAGGCGCTGCTGCGATCGGGCGCGAGGCCCGGCGATGCAATCTATGTATCAGGCAGTCTGGGTGGCGCGGCTGCTGGACTGGTATTGCTCGAGGAGCTTGCAGCAACCCAAAAGCCGAGCGCCCGTCACGGGTTGAGAATTCAACGCAAGTTTGAGGCAGCGCTAGCGAAGCATTTGTATCCTGAGCCGCGGGTAAGGCAAGGATTGTGGCTGCGAAAGCGCGGCCTGGCAAGCGCGGCCATCGACGTGAGCGACGGGCTATCGACTGACCTGCGCCATTTATGCGACGAGTCGGGCGTGGCGGCGGAAGTGGAAGCCGGCGCGCTGCCCATCTCGGCCGGAGCAACGATCGAGCAGGCGCTTCACGGCGGTGAAGATTACGAGCTGCTGTTTACTGCGCGGCTGGACGCCAAGGTGCCCCGAAAAATCGCCGGCGTTGCAATCACGCGGATCGGGCAAATGGTTAAACGCTCATCAAAGCTGCCGATCGTCACGTTGGTCACGCCCGGGGGACGCGAGCCGCTCGAAGCGCAAGGCTGGCAGCACTTCGCGTAGCGCCCGCTATTCGATGCGGGCCAGCCCAAGGCTCACGCGACGATAATTGATTGTCTTTCGGGAGTTGGAAATGTTCGGACAAGACGTCTTCTGGATTCAGGGCGAACCTCGCGTCAACCTTGCGGTTGTGATCATGCCGCGCCCCGAAGACTGGCTCGAGGAGGATTTGAGGAGCTATGCACAGATCGGCATCGGTCTCGTCGTCTCGCTGCTTGAGCCGCGCGAAGCTGCATGGCTCGGCGTGGGCGACGAGGAAACGCTGGCGTACCAGGTGGGCATGGAGTTCTTCAATTACCCTATTCCCGACGGGCATGTGCCGAATGACATAGTTGGCTTTCGCGCGTTTGTTTCCGAGCTGGCTGAGCGGCTCCGCGCCGGTCGCAGCATTGGCGTGCACTGCCGCGGCAGCATCGGCCGCTCGACCGTGACGGCAGCCTGCACCCTGATTCACCTGGGATGGGAGCCGGGCGCGGCAATCGAAGCGATCCGTCACGCGCGCGGACTCGATGTGCCCGACACCGAGGAACAGCGCAGGTGGATTATGAAGTACGAGGCCGAGCCGTGAGCACTCCCACTTTCGACGAGAGCTTCACTCACCAATGGCAGGCCGATATCTTGCCGGCGCGGCCGGCCATTCTACCGGCGCGGCATTATGTGTATCCGCGCCGGGCCGAAGAAGTGGAACGCGGCGCGTTGGAAGTGCTCGTCAGGCCCGCTTTGCATCAGGGCATCAATTCGGGATTCCCTGAAATACCGATCGAGCGAAGTGTTTTGTATCAGGGCACGACTTCAGTCGTGCCGCAAAATGCCGAAATGAAAGACGGGGCTTTAGCCCCTGAGGGATACGCCTCTTCTGCAGCCCAGCAGTTTCTGGCCACTTGCGCCCTCGGCTTTCGCGATGCTTCCGTCCCTACCGGCCTCTGGTCCACACCCGATCCTGAGCAGATCTGCGCCGTGGCCGGCGGCTACGCTTACATCATCGACACCACCGCACCGGAGCGCTTCACCATGATTCCCTATCGGCCAGTGCTGCAGGTGCTGCCCGCGGCCGATGCGGGTTTGCTGATGTTCGTGGGCCACCGGTCGATTCTTGCCTGGGGCCGTGACGGTCAGGCGTGGGAGTCTGAGAAGCTGTCTGACGAAGGCGTCACGATTACCGCAATTGAAGGATTGGTTCTGCGCGGAACAGGCTGGCACATCGTCACCGATAAGGAAACGCCGTTTGCGCTCGATCTTCGATCAGGCGCGCGGAAACTGTGATTGGCGCACTGTTTACGCTGCACGAGAGCAACAAGGCGCATTTAGGATGGAGCACCCCGCTGGGAGTTTTCCTTTCGCTCGCCAGCCGGCGGGAAATGGAGCGGCATGAGAGCCCTCAGAAATGCGAGAGAGGTGGAGGGTTTATCAGCTCCGCTCTGAAGCAGATCTGGCAGCGCTATCATCGCGAAGGCGACGTACAGCAGCACAAACGGAAGATTGGTGACTATGGCCGAGACCTCGAATGCGACCTGCTCAGCGGATGAATGCAGAGGCAGCCTGGCAAGCCATGAATCAACAAGGTGACTGAACGCAAAGGCTGCTGCCTGAATGAAGAAGTATGCGTACCTTCCCAGCCGCTTCTCATCGGCTGTGACTGCCGCAGCGCCAACCGGGCGCAGAAGCTTAATCGTAAGCGGAGCCATGACCCACGCCAAGCAAAGAGCCCATAGAAGATCGACGCAATAGTACATCGCGTAGAAGGCTGATCGGTTTGAGAGCGCAAACTTGTCGGCGAATTTCGTGACCGGCATCGAGATGAAAACAAACAAGCAAAGCGACAGCAGCCACGATTTGGCCGCGTAGGCAAGAATCCGCGCGGGATAGCTGCGCAGGCCGGCGAAAACCTCTCTCAACCTCTGCCCGTGTTCAATCCGCAGCCTGTTAAGCAGCAGCGCCGTAAGAATGATCGCGATCGTGTAGAGGCAGTCATCTATGTATCGAATACCCCATCGCACAACGAAGTGAATCCTCTCGGCCGTTCTCAAAAAGGCGGCTTCGTCGAAGTGAGTCTCGACCAGATCAGGGCTCAAAATGGAGTGCGAGGTGGTGCTGCCGATGAAACGCCAATGCAAAATTCCTTTGTCTGCAACGCGCCTCAACGTGGCAAGGCCTGCTGCAAGAACGGACGCGCACAGATAGGGCATCCAAAGGACCGGGTGGTTGCGAAGCAGCGCAATTGATCTTTGCCAGAGTGCTCGCATGGCGAGTCCATCGTACTATTGGCGGGCGGCTTTTGCCTGCGGGATAATCCCCGCATAGCCCGCGTACACGCCTTCAAAGACTGAGTCCCAACTCGCTGTCAGCGCGTAAGCCCGCGCCGCAACCCGCATCGCTGCGTGTTTTGCCGGTTCGGCCAGAATCTCCGCGATTGCCGCGGCAAATTCTTCATCCATCAGAATCCGTCCCGTCACGCCGTCGCGCACAATCGTCTTGGGTCCGCCGTCGGGAGTCACAATTGCCGGCACGCCCGAGGCCAGCGCCTCAAGCACGACGTTGCCGAAGGTATCAGTGTGCGACGGGAAGACGAAGATGTCCATATTCGCGTAAGCCGTCGACAGCGCGTCGCCTCGCAGCACGCCGGTAAACTCCGCGGGGCGCAGTCGCTCGCGCAGCCAGGCCTCGTCGCCGCCGTGGCCAACAATCATGAAGCGGTAGCTGGTTACGCCCATGCGATCCAGCTCCCGCTGAATCTCAACCAGCAGCGCGATGTTCTTCTCAACCGACAGCCGGCCAACGAAGCCCAGTACGATTTCATGATCACCCTCGGCCCGATTGCGCTTCGCCGGATGAAACAAATCAGCGTCGACACCGCGCGGCATCAGGTGGCAGGGGCGATGAGTCACTTCCCCAAGCTGCGCGCACAGCTCGGGATTGGGCGCGTAGGTCACGCCCGCCTTCGAGTAGAGGATTCCGGCGGTGGCCAGCGCAAGGTCTTGAATCTTTTTTGCCGTTGCGGCCGATTGGCGTTCCGGCAGCAGGCTCAAAAGCCACTCTGACCTGCGCACCAGGTATTCGTGCACGTTGGTGTGCCAGCTTGCCGCGAGCGGAAGTTTCAAGTGATGCGCCAGGCCCGCGCCCAGCAAGCCGATTTCGCTGGGGCCAGTGATGTGAATCAGGTCGGGCTTGAAGCGGTTGAGCACCTCATTCATGAGCGGAATATGGCGCAGATAGACGGGATCGAAATACAAATCCTTTTCAAGCGCTACTGAGAGAATGCCCCGCGGCAGCTCAAGGGTCCATACGTTCGAGTCTTCGACTAGCGATTCGGTTCGATCGCCGGCACGCACGCACAAGAACGGCAGGTTGCGGCGTCGGGCGAAGGCCTCAAAGTGGCGGCTGGTGTGCGCCACTCCGTTTACTTCGTGAAATGAGTCGGGGAAATAAGCGACGCGTGGCGGGACAGAAGAGGCTGCGGCAATGGTGACGACCGAATCTGATTGGCGACGTTCGGGAGAGTCGCGTACCGGCTCGATCAGTTCCGTCGACAATGGGTACTCCGAACGGCAATTAAATCACGGAAAAGCAACCGCAAGAACAACCGCAGATCCTTCGCTGCGCTCAGGATGACACTTTACCGATGGAATGGCGTGAAGAGCCTTTAGCTATCCTGCTCGCCGAGGGCCAGGCGCAGTTCGTTCGATTCGCTCCAGGCATAGCGCAGGCCGCCTGAAACCAGGCCGCGGCCCATCAACTGCACCATGCCTATTACCGCGCTCATCGCCCGCGGCGGCGCACCGTTGGGCCACAATTCACTGATCGGCCTCACCACACCGTTGCGGTCAGGATGGTAGACGCGCTCGTCCCACGTGCGCGAGCCCTGCGGAAACTCGGGATAGTCGCGTATGGCGTCGACTGTCGACTGCAATATGCGGTGCTTCCACGGTTCGGCATACTGGGGCATAAACAGCACGTTGCTCAACTTCTGCCGGCGAATTTCGTGCACGAACTCGGTAAAGCTCGACGCATTTGTAAGGTTCACGTTGGCGTTAGGCTCAACCCCGTGACGGTCTCCGCCCGAGATCAGCACCATGTTCCACTGCGCAGCCAGCCGCCGCACTTGGCGGTTTTCATCCCAGTTGCGCAGTCCGTTCAGTTCAAGCGCGTGAATGAAAGCCCCGTTCTTCTGCAGAAACTCGTTCACGAGGAACTCGTGCTTCTCTTTGCCGATCAGGTAAAGATCCCACATGGGGTGATTGAACACCACTAGCACATTCGGTTCCTTGTGCAGAGCGGCAAGAACCTCGCTCAGCCGGGCGTCGTTGGGGTGGGCCGTGAGGTCGGTGAAGGTTTCCATCCACTCCGTTGCCCGGTCGCTGGGAAGGTTGTGAATGCCCAGGTGAAACGACTGCATGCTGCCGTAAGGCGCGCTCCACTCCACTGAAACCGGAATGCGACGCGCGCTGGGAACAGTCCTCAGCAGCATGGGAGCGTTGATGTTGTCGTGGTCGGTAAGCGACACCATCGGCGCCAGATCAAGCTTCTCAATCTGCTTCGATTCCAGATCGAAGGCCAGCTTGGGTGTCATGGGCGGCGTCCAGTAGCTGGCGGCGTAGTTGATGCGCACTCCGTGCATCTGTTCTGAGCGTCGCTCAAGCCGCGCCAGCAATGGCCGCATGATGGGAAACTGGTTGCCGAAGTTAGCCAGGAAATCCAGGGTCTCCTGGGACTGGTTCGTGTGGCTATGCAGCGAAACTCCGCTCCGGAAGCCTTTGGGGGCCTCCTTATCGCGCCACAGGTACGAGATGGATGATGTTGGCATGTCCCTATCCAGCTCCTTCCGTCGTTCCAATCAAGGATCTTTCCCGACTTTCAGCTACAGTATCCACGGATTCGTATAAATGCGCGATTAAGAGAGCGCAAAAGGGCGGAGAATTAAGAAGAGAATCAATAGAGTTACGGCAAAACGCCTACAAATGCCGGCGAAACCCGAAAATAAATTAAGCCTACGTTCATTTGCACCGAATTTGAAACATTTATGGCTCAGAATCTGAGCATCTTTACGGTCGATTTTGAAGCGGTTGTAACCCAGCATTTTTACCGGATCAACGCTCGATGTGGTGTCCGGGCTCTTGCTATAAGTTTACGCCTCATGAGCTGGTGCGGTTCCAGATTTTAAAGGTGGGTTCGCACCGGCCCGACGTGCCGGTTTCATACTTTCTTCGTGCTTTTCCCAGGGTTCCGTCGCCGCAGAGACTTCACCCTGGACTATTTTCGATCCGTCCCTGCGGGACGCGTCTTGGCCAGTTCAGGGCTCAGGAAATCCTCAACGGTCCAGCCGGCCATCAGGTCTTCGTCGTGGCTGTTGCCATGCGGTTGCGCGTGCGACGCGGCAAGCTCGCCGGCCAGGTAGTTCTCTGTCAGTCCTCGGCGCAGCATTTCAAACGCCTGCTCCGGCGTATCGGCAAACTGAAACAGCCCAAGGTCATTCGGCGATATGGCTCCAGAGTCAACCAGGGCGTCGAGATCCAGAATCTTCTTCCAATACTCCGTGCCGTAGACGACCACCGTAATCTTCTTGGCCAGCTTCTGGGTCTGCGCCAGCGTCAGAATCTCGAACATTTCGTCGAGCGTACCGAACCCGCCAGGAAAGACGACCAGCGCCTTTGAGAGATACGCAAACCACAGCTTGCGCATGAAGAAGTAATGGAACTCAAAGTTGAGATTGGGCGTTATGTAGGGGTTGGGCGACTGCTCAAACGGCAGCGCGATGTTGAGGCCGATGGTTTTGCCCCCCGCCTCGTGCGCTCCGCGGTTGGCGGCCTCCATAATGCCGGGCCCACCACCCGAGGTGACCACAAAACGGCTCTTCCGCGAAGGAATATTCATGGCCCAGCGGGTGAACAATTGCGCCAGCCTCCGCGCGTCTTCGTAGTAGCGAGCCATTTCCACCGCAGCCACCGCGCGCTTGCGCTGCAAATCGCTGGCCTGTCCTGAAGCAATCTCGCCTGCTTTGGCCGGCTGTTCTTCGCTCGGAGCCGCCTTGGTGGAGCCGGTGTTGGCAAGTAGTTCGAGCGCGCGATCGGCCTCGTCGCGGCCGCGAAAACGTGCCGAGCCAAAAAAGACGACCGTGTCTTGAATCTGCTCTCGCCTGAAACGAGCCAGCGGCTCAAGATACTCCGAAACAATGCGGATCAGGCGTCCGTCGGCGCTATTCAGGAATGCGTGATTCTCATACGCCAGAGGAGCAGTGGCCAGCGGGGGAGGGGTCGCGCCTGGGGGCGGCATCAACGGGCCTTCGCCCAGTATTGGGGGCGGTTGGGTTTCGGGTGAATCCGCCTTCGTGGTTTCTATTTCCTGCCGATTGTTGCCCGTTGCTTGTTCGCCGTCGCTCATAAAAAACCGTCCAACTCTTTCGGTCTGATGCGGAATATTGCAAGCCTATATTGCGATTGGGGGACCGTCAGTCCCGGCCTCGCCTCAGCGCATCTTGAAAAGCAATCCAAAGATTCAAGAGTCCCAGGCCTGAAACCAGCCCGCGCACCGCGCCGTTCAACGCAATTGCGCCCACAGCCGGATACTGCAGGAAGATCGGATTCTGATCCCAGAACCCATGCCACCATGGCATATAACAAACGAAGAGGCCGATATACATCTGCAGCATCACCCGCAGAAACAGTTCCATGCGCACCAGCCAGCGGGGAATTCGTTCTGGGGGAGGAGGTTCAGGCCTGCCGGTTGTCGGGGAGGGCTCAGCGGTGGTCAGATCGCTTTTGACCGGAGCCTGATCGCTGGTAGCCGAAGTCGGCACTAATTCATCGCCCGGCCCAGGCAGCGAGGCCGGTCCAAGGGCGATAGATGACACTGGCGATTCCGGCAGCTGCGACATTCCTTTGCTTTTAGGCGGATGTAACCGTCATGCCGGCCCCGCTCCTGAAAACGAGGGGAAGGGTCGCGCACCGGCAACGGAGCGCCGTATTCAAACGGTAACACATGCGCTGAGGCGAAACGACCGGGTGAACCGGCAGTCTAACCTGCAAGTTGCCCGCACTCACCGGATTGTCTCCAACGCCGAACGGGAGTATTTTGGTCGTGGGCCAAAACTACGGCTAGCACTGCTTACGTGCGCCGAGGAGGAACTCGATGAAACCTTCAGTCGTGCTCGCCATCGCATTGCTTTCCGGACCAATTCCTCTTGCCGCGCAGCAGGGTGCCGGTGGTCGTAACACAATGAGCTTGGGCACTGTTGGCAATACGCCCAAGAATTTCACAGCTCCGTCCACGATTACGATTTACGCCCAGCAGATGCCGACCAACTGCCCGGCGATGCTCTCGGCCCGGCACCTTTCCGACGGGTCCGTTATTCTTACCAGCCGTTCGCACCCTAAAGGCATTGGACAGTGGCTGCACATCGCTCTAAACACTCACCAGGGCGCGATCGCAACGCTGGCAGTTCACGGCTTTTCAAATAAGGGTCGCATGACAGAGGCCAGCCTGGGCAGTTCTCCCGACGCGGTGCGAAACGTAACCGTGTACCTGGCGCCGGCGCAAGATCAGGCTGGCGGCAGCGTTTGGGCGCCGGAACTTACCGCCGTCACATCGATCGACCTGGTCTCGCTGAAGTACGACGATGGTTCAAGCTGGAGCGCACAAGACGGACATACCTGCCGCGTTACTCCCGATCCCATGATGCTGATCACCGCGCGCTGAAGCTCCCTTGCTCCCTGTCTTTCTAAAACCTGAAATACGCTCCAATCATCGGCTCAGAGGAGTGCGTAAAGGCACCGGTCGATGTATAAAGCTTGGTGAGATCGGGCGCCTTGTATAGAGTGCCGCGATACTGCAGCCGCAACCCGATATGAGGCACCACGCCCCAGTCGAGCCCCGCGCCATAAACAAACACCGGCTTGGTCGACGACTGAGTGTTGCTCTGTCCGCTCACCGGCTGATTCAACAGTAGCCCCAAACCACCGAGCGCAAACGGCCGCAGTTTAGCCACCTTCACTGACACCACATAATCTCCCGTCAGCTCATGTGCGTTGGCTGAAACGGATGCGGGAGTGGGCGCGTTACAAGAAAACGCGGGGCAGACGATGCTTGATGCGTTGTACACCTGGTTGTCGCGGTTGTACGAGTAAGTTACGTTGTAGCCCATCCATGGGTGGCTGATGTGCCGCAGTTCAATCAACCCGCCCGCTGAGTTCGCCGGGCTTTGCTGGGTGCCGTTGCCGTTGGTTGATCCGTTGAATGCGCCGTAAAGACTCAACGCCACATCTGTTTGTGCCTGTATCGAAGCCGCCGCCAACATGAATGGAATCAAACTGAAAAACGCAAACCAGCCTTTTGTCTTGACATTTATATTTACCATTGCGGTTTACCTGGCCTCCTCGAATGAAATTTGAACCGCGCCTGAGGGCATTGATATATCAGATGAAATGGCCGCTTTCGCTTTTGCAAGTATGGACGCAAAGCAATGGGTTGGGTCAGCTGCGATGCCGGGCCGGTATCGCCTGAGATACCTCTCAAATAAAGTCCCCGCCGGGTGCCCCATCCTCGCCGCGTATTTATCCTTGCGGCTAGGGTGGGGATAGCAAGAACACTGCTTCAGTCTGGAATTGTGAACCCGGTCCGCGGCAAAAAGTTATGATTCTGAAATGCCGAACCGCTTTCCCATCAACCAGCTCGTAACCGTCCTCGTCTTCTGCTCGGCACTCCTTATTCCCTCCCCTGCCCGTGCCCAGCAAAGCGCCGACGCACTGCCTTACCTCACCGAGCAGCCGGTACGCGCCCGGCACGGCATGGTGGTGAGCGTGCATCACCTGGCATCGGACGCCGGGGTCGCCATTCTGCGTGAAGGCGGTAATGCCGTTGACGCAGCCGTGGCCACGGGGTTCGCACTCGCCGTGGTGCATCCCGCTGCCGGCAACCTGGGCGGCGGCGGATTCATGCTGCTGCGCACCCACGACGGCAAATCCACATTCATCGACTACCGCGAGCAAGCCCCGCTCGCCGCCACCCAGGACATGTATCTCGATGCGCAGGGTAATGTGATTCCCGATGCCAGCGTGCTGGGCTATCGATCGATTGCCACGCCGGGATCGGTTGCCGGCCTCGCCTATGCGGAAAAGAAATACGGCCGCCTGGGTTTGAAGAAAGTAATGGCCCCGGCCATCGCACTGGCGCGCGACGGGTTTGTGCTCACTGAAGAGGAGGCGCGTCAGCTAGCCGATGCCGACCTGGCAAAATTCGCCGAATCAAAGCGCATCTTTCAGCATGATGGAAATCTGTTGAAGGCCGGTGAAACTTTCAAACAGCCTGAACTGGCGCTGACGCTGGAACGCATTTCCAACGATCCCAGCGGTTTTTACCACGGCAAAATGGCCGAGGAACTGGTCGCAGACCTGAAAGCGGGCGGCGCTCTGCTGACCACTCAAGACCTGGCCCATTACTCCGTAGTTGAGCGCGAGCCGGTTGTCGGCGCCTTCCACGACTACACAATCCTCAGCGCCCCTCCGCCATCCTCAGGGGGAGTGGTGCTGGTCAGCACCCTCAATATTCTTCAGGGCTACAACCTCGCAAAATTCGGCGACCGATCGCCCCAATGGATCCATCTCGTCACCGAGGCCTTTCGCCGCGCCTATATGGACCGCGCCCAGTATCTAGGCGACCCCGATTACAACCAGATCCCAGTAGCCGCGCTCACCGCCACAAACTACGCAGCAGCTTGGCGAGCCGGCATCGACCCCAACAAAACCACGCCCAGCGCAACCCTCACGCGCCCGCAAAACTTCGTTCCGCCCCCGCCCACCACCGCCGGCCATCGCCACCCGGAGTCAACCGACACCACTCACTACTCGGTAGTCGACAGCCAGGGAAACGCCGTCGCCGTCACCACCACCCTCAACGACGCCTTCGGCTCCCACGTTACCGCCGGCTCGCTCGGCTTCCTGCTCAACGACGAGATGGACGACTTTGCCGCCAAGATGAACACGCCCAATATGTTCGGGCTCATCCAGGGGCCGGCCAACGCAATAGCGCCGGGCAAACGCCCGCTCAGTTCCATGACGCCCACCATCGTGCTCGAAAACGGCAAGCTGCGTTATGTTCTTGGTTCACCGGGTGGAGGCCGCATTATTTCAACCGTAGCCAACATTTTTCTCTCGGCGGCCGTGGGCGGCCTCAACCTCCAGCAGGCGGTCGATGCACCACGCTTCCACCACCAATACCTGCCAGACAAGCTTTATCTCGAACCCGGTTTCGCTGCCCAGACGGTCGACGCCTTGCGCGCAATGGGTTACGACGTGAGCGCGAGCCGCGGCCACTGGTCAGATGGCGAGTGTATCGAGGTCGATCCTGCCAGCGGCGAGCTTATAGGCGGCCAGGACCACCGCGGCCAAACCGGCAAAGCCGCCGGATATTAGACCGTACGAACAATTCTCTCGGCGTATCTATTGGCAGCACAAGCAATTAGCGAACGAGTAAACATTTCTGCGTCGCCCATGCAACCTTTAACCTGCACCTTTCATCTCACTATTTGTCGTGAGTAACGACCCACGTTGGTGTGTGGCTCTCCAGACCCCTTATCCAACTATGCGCTGGGAAGGCTTTCGGAGTGGTTCTAATGAACTGCTCGGCCTTCCCGGCGATCTTTTTGGCCCCAATTGAAATCAAACAAGCCCATGCGCAATCAAACAATTGTTGAGGATTCCCGCCGGGAATGGCGATGTTTCGACCATTCCAGGCACTTCAAGACCGGTTCCCCAACCGGTCGAACAACCGCCTCGTCTCTCTCGAGGTGAGAAAATGAAGTCAGACTCCGGGCCGTTCCTCAAATCTCACCCGGAGACAGAGACTCCCAAACGATGCTGCGAGTTCTTTCGACCCACATGTTCCTGAGTCACCGGCTGCACCCCGGCCTGCTTGAAGAAGCCAGCCGCGCGGGCGCGCAGGCGATTGAACTGTTTGCGGCCCGCCAGCATTTTGACTACACCAGCCGCGAGCATGTGGCTGAGTTGGCCGAGTGGTTCCGTTCCGCGCCAGTTGAGCCGTTTTCAATGCACGCACCGCTCTTCCCCGACCGCGAGATGGGCCGTGCCGGAGCGCCGGGCGTCAACGTGCTTCATCCTGAAAAGTCACGCCGCATCGACTCCATGGATGAAATCAAGCGGGCTCTCGAATCGGCCGAACGCATCCCCTTCAAGAACTTGGTAGTGCATCTGGGCGAGCGCGACGACAACTGGTCGCCGCGGTCGATTGAATATGCGCAGATCGCCCTTGAGCACCTGGGCGCTTTTGCCCGGCCCCTCGGCGTGCGGTTGCTGGTGGAGAATCTGCTGAGCGAGGCCACCACCCCCGATCACCTGTTGCTCATTCTCGAGCTCGGCCATCTTGATAACGTGGGCGTCTGTCTCGATCTTGGCCATGCGCACATTACCGTGGGAGTAGCCCAGGCAATCGCCACTCTGGGCAAGCACATTGTTTCAGTTCATGTGCACGACAACCATGGACTGAAAGACGAGCACCTATGGCCCGGCGATGGCACTATCGATTGGCCGGCGACTGCCAACGCTCTCAAGGATCTGGTCACCCCGCCGGCGACCGTGCTCGAGATCAGCTACAAACTGGGTGAAACCTCCGCAACGATTCCCGCCAAAATCGCCGCGGGCTTTGCGAAGTTCGAGTAAATAGCGCCAGTCTCCAAAGGCTGCGGAAAAACTCGTTCAGGCGCAAGCAATGGGAGCTTTGTAACAGAGCATGACTTCAGTCGTGCCGATAACATCCACAAAATTAGTTGGGCTTTAGCCCATGCTGCGTTGACTTTTAGGAAATTGCTTTATTTGATGCCTCTTTCCGAAGCCTCCCCAGACCCTCAGCCGCATCGCCACCACCCAACTCGCCGCCGTGATAGCATTCGTTCGCAATCAATAGCTGGGAATTGGGGCGGTAATGAAGAACTCGCAGCGGATTTTCGTGAACCGAAGAGAGCTGATCCGGAACGGATTGTTGATGGCTTCCGGCTGCGTCTGCGCGCGCTGGGCATTGGGCAAAGACTCGCAACAGCCGACCGCGCCCACCGACGCAGCCCAAACCTGGACCATTGGTAATGAACAGATCGCCAGAACCCTGACCTATAACCCGAAGGCCGGTCTGAACACCCGGCTATTCTCCAGCCTCTCCACTAAAACTGACTTCGCTCTTCCCGGCCGGCCCAACATGGGCCCTGAGTTTTCCTTCCAGTGCAATGGCCGTGGCTGCTCGGGGTCTGGCCCTTCATTCGCCCTACTCGATGCGAGTCAGGCCACCCTGCCCAACGGCCACACGCTCACTATCAACCTTCGCCACAACGAGCTTCCTCTCGAGGTCAAGGTCGTCTACATCACCTATGCCCCGCATCCGGCCATTCGCAAGCATCTGGTCTTGCGCAATACGGGAGCTTCCACTCTCCACATCTCTCACCTCACAATCGAGGCCATCGCCGTCGCGCTCGGACCCGCCAATGAAATCACGCTGCTCACCCAGTTCGGCACCATTCCGCGCGAAATCTTCTACACCGGCCGCACTGAAGATGCGGGACTGCTGGTTGCCAACGGCCTCACCGGTGCCGGCATTGCGGTTCTAAGCGAAATTCCCGGCTGCATGAAGCGCACCGAGATCGGCGGGTGGGACAGTCCGGATTCTGTCGGCATCCGCGCTCTGTACGACACTGACCTGATGCCCTTCGAGCGCTCGCTAGCTCCCGGCGAGACCTTCACCACTGCCGCGGTCTCGCTGCTCGCGTTTCGTAACGGCGACGGTTTCAACGATCCGCATTGGCTGCTGCCTTCCTACACCGCGAAGATCCTCGAGCGGCGCGTCGACACACAGGGGCCGCCATGGATCTACAACACCTGGGAGCCCTTCAACCGCAAAGTGAACCACGATCTTGTGCGCCAACTTGTGGATGCAGCCGGCGCGATGGGCATGGACGTCTTTACCATCGACGACGGCTGGCAGCAGGAATACGGCGAGAACGCCGTCAATCTCAAAGCGTTTCCCGGCGGACTGCAGCCCATCATCGAAGCAGTAGAAGCAAAATCGATGCGGCTCGGCCTATGGATTCCGCTGGCCGCGGTCGGCACATCGACGGCCGTCTATCGCGAACATCCCGAATGGGCTGCACTCGACCAGCAGGGCAACCCAAAGATCACCGGAACCGCGGCCGGCGCCATGGGCGTTATGTGCATGGCGACCGCGTATCGCGAGGCCGCCGCGGTACGGGTCATCGACGCCATTGAACAATTCCACCTGGCCTATGTGAAGCTCGACCTCACCACCATCTTCAATGCCTACGGCGAAGCTCCCGGCTGCTGGGGCAAAGGCCACCTGCATGGCAACTGGGCCGAATCGCTGAACATGATTTATGAAGGCATCAGCTGGGTCACGGCAAAGATTTACGAGCGTCACCCCGACGTCCTGCTCGATCTCACTTTTGAGCTATGGGGTCAAAAGCACATTATCGATGCCGGCCTGCTGGCCGCAGGCGATCTCGACTGGATGAGCAACGTGGATGACACTCGGCCCGATTCGGCTGGCCCCTTGCAGGCTCGCCAGTTGCTCTATCAGCGCGCCGCTACAATGCCTGTCGAGAGCATGTTGATAGGCAACATTCACGCCGAGCTGCCGACCATACAGGAGAGTTTTGCAACGGCCATCGGATCGGCGCCTCTGCTGTTGGGCGACCTGCGCAAACTCAGCGCCACCGACCGCCAGTGGTACCACGAACAAATCTCGTGGTTCAAAAAATTGCGCCGCGGCACTAAGATCAGCGAAAGCTTTTTCCCGCTCGGCAGCTGGCTGCAGACTACGCCCTCAGCGTGGGACGGATTCGCGCGCCTCGCCCGCACCGGTGACGGCGTCATCGCGCTCTTCCGCAATAAATCGAATGCGGCTGAAGCTCTTGTGAAGTTGCCTCTGATCCCTGCGGGCCGCTACAGCCTGAGGTCGATCATCACCGGAAAAGATCTCGGCAAGGTTGAGACGGCAGATTTTGCTCGCGGCATCGCAATCGACCTGCGCGACTCCGGCCCCGTCGAGGTAATTGTAGTCGCGCGGCTCGAACAAAAGCCTGCCTAGCAAATTCGCGGCAACTGCTCGCCAATCTGCGTAGGAATCACACGGTTCGCGCCCATAGCAGTGCGCGCCACCAGCATGCGTTTGTGTTCGGCGGTCACATGGCCGATGCGCGCGGCGTCTCGGCCCAACTCATGCGCGCGCATAACTTCAAGAGCGCGATCTGCAGCCTCAGGCGCCACAAAGATCACCACTTTGCCTTCGTTGGCCACATACACAGGATCGAGCCCAAGCAACTCGCACGCGGACTGGACCTCGGGACGGACGGGGATTTGGGTTTCGTCGATGTCGATGCCGATGTTGGAGGAGCCCGCGATTTCATTGAGCGTTGAGGCAAGGCCGCCACGGGTAGGGTCGCGCATGACGTGAACCGAAATGCCCACCGCATCGAGCACATCGCCGATCAAACCGTTCAGCGCTGCGCAGTCGCTGCGGATCTGGCTTTCGAACTCGAGGCCCTCCCTCACACTCATAATCGCCATGCCGTGATCGCCGATGGTTCCCGACACCAATACAACGTCGCCCGGCTGCGCAAGATGCGGGCCAACATTGATTCCTTCTCGCAGCAGGCCGATGCCGGCGGTGTTGATGTAGCACCCGTCTCCGTGGCCGCGCTCCACTACCTTCGTGTCGCCGGTAACAATCTTTACGCCCGCAGTGGCCGCGGCCTTCGCCATCGCTTCAACGATTGCTGCAAGCTGCGCCAGCGGAAATCCTTCTTCAAGAATGAAGCCGGCAGTAAGAAATTTGGGAATCGCGCCGCTCACCGCCAGGTCGTTGACCGTGCCGTTTACGGCAAGTTCGCCGATCGATCCGCCGGGAAAAAACAGCGGCTGCACAACAAAGGAATCGGTGCTGATGGCGATACGTCCGCTACCAACTTCGAGCACTGCGGCGTCGCCAAGGTTTTCAAGCGCGGGATTGCGGAACGCAGGCAGAAACAAATGCTCGACCAGTTCATTGCCAAGCTTGCCGCCGCCGCCATGGCCCATCACGATGGCAGGGTAATCGGCCAGCGGAAGCGGGCATGACCAGTTGGCAAAGTCGGGGGTGTCGGATTTCTTGTTGGAATCGTTCATGCCGGTATCACCTTGCCATTCGGCCAAATGTCTCGAACGAGTCTGCCGCCCTTATCGCGAAATCTAGCTGCTTCTTTGCCGAGGTAAACATCGATTCCCCGATCGTAATGCAGGGACTTCTTCACATACCGATAGACCGCTTCAGACCACTTCACAAATTCGTTGCTCTTGGGGACGAATTGCAGATTCCTGACGACGTCTATCTCATACCAGAAACGCCCAATCGCTACGGCAGTCTCACTAAACCTGCAACTTGAGAACTCAATGCCTTCGGAATCGGAATCAATCACCCACCAATCAGGCTTGGGGAAGTAACTACGCTCAATGTGGCCGGACGGCGGAGCCAGGTAATAGCGAGTATGGGAGGATAAAGGTCCCAAATCTCCGACCTGGTCGACTCGGACCGGCGAATCTATCTCTAACAACTCGAATGAGGGAGAGTAATCGAGCAGTAATTTCGCCTCGAAGCGTTCCTGCAGGTGCCCGACGAGCAAATTCGCATCGGAGGGTAGGAGGTAGAAACTGAATTGACGCCCCATGGCTATGAGCCTACTTTACCCGCGCCTGCGAGTTCTTCCGCGCTCAAAAAACGCCCGTAATTGAAGTATGCAGCGCAGGCGCCCTCGCTTGAAACCATGGTCGCGCCCAACGGATGACGCGGCGTGCACTGCTTGCCGAAGGCCGGGCACGCGGCCGGCTTGATCACTCCACGCAGCACATCGCCCGACTTGCACAGCGGCGACTCCTCGGTATGAATGCCGGTGATTTCGAAGCGATACTCGGCGTCAAACTCGCGATAATCGGCGTTCAACCGCCAACCGCTCTTGGGAATCACCCCGATGCCGCGCCATGCGCGATCCGTCACTTCAAAAACTTCACTCAGCAACTTCTGCGCTGGCTTGTTGCCCTCAAAAGTAACTACGCGCTCGTATGCGTTTTCGACTTCGTGCTTCCCTGCTTCGAGTTGGATAACCGTGCGCCGGATTCCATCGAGCAGATCGAGCGGCTCAAAACCGGTAACAACGATGGGGACCCTGAAGTGCTTGGCAATCGGCGGATACTCCCAGTAACCCATCACGCTGCACACGTGCCCTGCGGCGAGAAAGCCATTGATATCAGTCCCCGGCGCGCTCAGAATTGCTTCGATAGCCGGCGGCACCAGCACGTGCGAAACCAGCACTGAAAAATTCTTAATGCCGCGACGCTTGGCCACGTGCACGCTCATGGCGTTGGCCGGCGCGGTGGTCTCAAATCCCACGCCGAAAAAAACCACCTGCTTGTCAGGATTCTTGACCGCCAGATCGACTGCATCGAGGGGCGAGTAAACAATGCGCACATCGCCGCCCGCTCCTTTTACCTGGAACAAGTCTTGATCGGTTCCGGGCACCCGCAGCATGTCGCCAAAGGAGCAGAAAATGACGCCCGGTTGCGCAGCTATTGCCAGCGCCTTATCAATCAATTCGAGCGGAGTGACGCAGACCGGGCAGCCGGGGCCGTGCACCATCTCCACACCGGCAGGCAGCATCTGGTCGATTCCGTTCTTGATGATGGAGTGGGTCTGGCCGCCGCAAACCTCCATGATCTTCCAGGGGCGCGTAGTGGCGGCATGAATCTCGCGCGCAATGCGCTGCGCGATTTCGCCGTTCCGGAACTCGGTCAGGTACTTCATTTGCGGTCGCCGCCCATCCCATTTCAATCAACCACAATGTTGGGTGCCCCAGGTCCCGATTTTGGGACCTGGGATACCACAAATCTCAATGCACTTTTGCTGACTCGCCGACTTGCTGACCCGCTGACTCGCTCTCCACACCGCAGCTTCCATCGGGGCAATTCGACTGGGGCGCGGCAGCCGCCCGCGCAAAAGCCTCTTCTTCGCTGGCCAGTTCTTCTTCCAACATCCCCATCTTGCGGAAGACTTCGAGGGTCTTTTCGGCAGTCTCGGCGTCGAGCTTTGAAATCGCAAACCCAACGTGCACAATGGCATACTCGCCCACTTCAATGTCCGGGACGTAGTCCAGGCAGACCCGCTTCACAATACCGCCAAAGTTCACGCGGCCAATCAGCAGGTCGCCCTCATTCAGAATTTCGTCAACTCGTCCGGGGATAGCAAGGCACATGGCAACTACGTTATACCCCCCAGCCCGAATCATGAAATGTGATTTAGATCACTTCGAGTCGCGGCTATCGAGCTAGCGGTCGTCCCGGCGAAGCCCTCGGGCTCGGACGGCTCGTAGCCGCGCCACCACGATGATTGCGATCGCCAAAACCAATGTCGAGCTAATCCACTTCTGATTCAGGCCCCATCCGAGCCCGTTCCAGAAGGTGTCACCGAACAACCACGTGAGCAGGGCGACGGCGCCAATGATGCCGAAGACAATCGCCATGGCCATGGAAACTAGCCTGAGGAAATCGTGCGGTGGACGTACTGTGGGAACATCGAGCGTGGGCACGAATTCGCCGCTGGCATGGCTGTGTCTGGCTGATTTTGCTATATCGACCATCACCATCAAATATCGATCGCCCTCGCTCAGCTTTTTGATCGCCGCATCCCAATTCTCCTGTTCCTCTGGATTGCCGCCGTCAAATCCCTTGGTGAGTTTGCTAATCAGCCCGGCAATCCTATTCTCGAATTCAACATCGAGGTAGTCCCGGTCAAATTCGGCGCTCACCTCGGCCATTTCAGGCAGCGTCCAGTCAGTCTCAGAGAAGTAGAGCATTTTGCGCTCCACGTCGGCGAGCGGGGCGCCTTCGCGCTCGGCTTCGGCAGCGATGTGACTTGCGAGGTAGTCGAGTGCAGCTTTTTCGGTCGTGAATTCTCTCACGCGAAGAATTGTACGCGTGTGCGGGCGTGGACGCCCAGACGACAACCGGGCTGGAACCCGGCGCTACTTCCAAATTGTCACCCGCCACCGCGGAGAAAATATCCCACAGGGGCTAAAGCCCTGGCTTTTATCCGCCTATTCCGGCACGAGTAAACTCGTGCCCTGACACAAACCATTTTTGCAACCGGCTCTAGTCCGAAACCATGGTCTCGCCAGGCAGAATCGGCCGCGTCCGCGGCAGAACGCCGCGGGCGGCCAATGAGCCCACTATCGCCAGCACGCCTAGAAACGCCGCGAGCTTCACCAGCGAGCCGGTGCGCGTTACGGGCAGCGCCTTCCACAAAATCAGCAGCACCGTTTGCGCGATGGTTACCGCCCAGACGGACCCGTAGAAATAGCGGCGCTCAATGCCCTCGCGCTTGGTCGATGGGCCTACACGCGGCAGCTTGCCGATGAGCCCGAAGAACAGAATCACCGCGCAGAGCGGCGAGTAGGCGTAGAGATAAATCTGCTTCATCATCCACGTGCCGGTGATGACGGCGATTGCCAGGCCCGCCATGTTGAGCAGCGCAAAGTTCAACACCGCGTTCCAGGCAAAGGTGTAGCAGATGCGGCGGTAGAGCGGGTTGGGCTTGTCTTCATCGAAGCGCAGAATGTAGGGCCTGTGCTCGACGCCGGGCAACTGCGCGTAGTAGCCGGCAATGCCCACGCCGACCAGCACGATAGAAAGCCAGATGGTGTTTCCCATGCTGAATCCGTGCGCAAACAGGCTGAAGGTAAGCGGCCCGGGCGCGAGAAAAAAGACCCATATCCAGATGGGCAAATGGCACATGCGGTAAATTGTTGTGTTGCGTTCGCGGATCTTCCTTTGTTCTGCGTACTCAATTTTGCCGCTGTATCCCATGGGCTGAGTCTCGCAAAGCACACAGTGGCGAGTCAATGTGCCGCACCTCATCGTGAACCCATCGACATGCGTGCGTGATAGACTCCGGTTGCGCTGGAAATCGATCAGAATCTGGAAGGAAACCGAGACGATGCTGAAACGCTGGTGGAGTGTGATTGCGGGGATTGCGGCCCTGACCGCTGGAACTTTTTGTGCTGCCCAGGGTGCAACAAAAACTGCCTGGGTGGGAACCTGGGCGGCATCTCCAATGGAGGCGCAGGGCAACTCGATGCGGCCTTTCATCATGACCACGCTGCGCCAGATTGTTCACATAACAAACGGCGGCGACCAGGTTCGAATCCGGTTCACAAATGCCTACGGTAAAGATCCATTGGCCATTGCCGACGTGCACGTTGCCGTGAGCGCCGGTGAGGGTTCAATCAAAGAAGGTACCGACCACGCTGTTACCTTCGGCGGCGCAACCAGCATTCGCCTTGCGCCGGGAGCTGAATTCTATTCCGATGCAGTGCCCCTGGCCGTCGCTCCACTCTCTGACCTTGCCATCAGCTTCTATTTCCCCAACCAGGTGATGCGGGCTGAAACCTTTCATCAACTCGGCCTTCAAACCAACTACCTGGTGAATGGCGATCAATCCGCCGCCGCAACGCTGAGCGATGCAACGAAGCTCAACTCCTGGTATTTCCTCGACGGCGTCGATGTGCCCGCGGTTGATGGCTCACGCGCCATTGTGACGGTGGGCGACTCAATTACCGACGGCGCACTTTCCACTCCCGATGCCAACCACCGCTGGCCCGATATGCTGGCCGCTCGGCTCAAGCAGGAACACGGGCTGGAGAACGTCGCGGTGCTCAACCAGGGCATTAGCGGCAATCGCGTACTGAACGAGGGCGCCGGCCCCAGCGCGGTTGCGCGCGTCGATCGCGACGTGCTCGCGCAAGACGGCGTGAAGTACTTGATTGTGCTCGATAGCATCAACGACATTGGCCGCCTGGCGTCAAAGTATCTCGCGCCTGAAGACGACATCACGGCAGCTAACCTTGAATTTGGATTGCAGCAGCTTGCAGACGCCGCGCACTTGCACGGAATCAAAATCTACGGCGCGACAATTACGCCCTACGGCGGCGCTGGATACTCCTCAGATAAAGGCGAGCAGATTCGCGAAGCCGTGAACAACTGGATGAGAACCAGCGGCGTATTCGACGGCGTGGTCGATTTCGACAAGATCACCCAGGACCCGGCGAATCCGACGCACTTCAACCCGGCCTACGACTCCGGCGATCACCTACACCCCAACGACGCGGGCTACAAAGCCATGGCTGAAGGCATCGACCTGAAGCTGTTTGCGAAGTAAGCGACGACAGACGGCCCAAGCGTCACGCTTTCGTTCCCTCGCACAGGCGTAGATAGCAATACAGCGGCCAGGCATGTGAGTGCGCGCAATAGACGATGTTTGAAGCGAGCCCTTCGGTCGGAAGCAGCGATGAATCGACAGAATCCGAAGCGCTCCACATGCCCGTCCAGTAATCGGGAAATTTCTGTGCGTAGTTGGCAAAGGTCATCCGCTTCAAGAGTCGCTCGGCAAAATCGCGGTCAAATGTAGCCGCGCCCAGTACTACCGGACCATTAAGTGCATACCAGAAGCCGCCATTCTCGCGCGCTCCCCGCGGCGTGCCCGGATGGTCAACGGGCTTTTCGATCTGACGTGCGCCCAACTTCTCGGGAGCCAGCAGCCGGCGATCGAGTTGAGTGAGCAGCGCTCGCTTGCGTTCGACACCCATCTCCGGAATCAGTAACGCGAAGCCCTGCGGCTCAAGCCACATGTTGTCTTCTCCCAGAGAAGTTGTCGAGCTGGTCCACGCACGGCGTGGAAATGCACGCTCGCCAAGGTCGCGCATCCATGCCTGCAGCAATTCCGCGCGGAACTCAAGCATTGCGGCTGCCAGCTCAGCCCCGCTCTCATCGCTTGAGCGCTTCAGCAGAGGCGCCAGGTCGCCCAGCGTCGCAATCGCCATCGCCGTGTTCATCAGGCTTTCGGCGCTTATGAACATGTTGTTATAGGCTCCCTCGGTGGGCCACCAGTAAAACATGTCGTTCCAGTCGGAGTTCCACAGGCGAACCAGTCCGTGACTGCCCACGCCAATGCGGTCGCGAAGGTAAAGAAATGCCTGGCGTACGTGGGCAAGAACGGTATCCGCTCCCGATTTTTCCGCCGGGTAGTAGGCGATAGTTTCTGAGAGAAGCGCCGTGTCACTTGTGGTGCGCAAGTATTCGGCAAGCAGAAGGAACAAATAGAGCTGCTGGTCGCTTGTCTGTTGCGGGCTTGACGCCGCCCAGCCGTATCCCTGGTCCATCAGCTTGATCTCCCCATCCGGGAGGGTCCGCTTCAGGATGAACTTCAACGTGGATCGCGCGAGCGCCGGGTTAATGTGACAGAGCGGCAGCGCCTGTTGCGCAAGGTCGCGGCTCGATGCCACCTGTCCCCACGCATAGTCGTACATGCAACCCTGCGGAACGATGGTTTCGTCGTAGTATTCGCGCCACTTCGCCATGGCCTCAATGACCGCCGCGTTCCACTGCATTTCGCGCCTGAGCTGCGGATCGGTTTCCGCCGCGAATTGCGGCACAATCTTTCGCCACTCCGCGGCGAACGCCGAGCCGCCCGCCGGCTGCGCGCCAGCCGGAGAGTGGAGCTCCCGTGCAAGGCTTGTAATGGCCTCCTCCGTCGTCTCGCGCGTGTAGCCGAACACGCATTCAATCTCGCGCGACTCTCCCGGCTTGAGCGCAAAGCTCGAGCGAATGCCGATCGACGATAAGCCCGGGGCGCCGGTAGAAAAATAAGGCTGGGTGGATCGATCGCCGGCCGCATGGGCGAACAGAGCAGGCGGGTTCGGTTCGAATGGCGTCATCTGCCCTGCCGGAGGAAAGGTGAGGCCACGCCGCGACTTCACCGCGAAGCGAACGCGCATTGCCTCAGCGCCGGCCTTTTCAATGCCCATTGCAGTGTATTCGGGTGTCGCCGCATCTTGAATCGACTCGAAAGGCAGCATTCGGTAGTTCGCCAGTACCGTCTCCAAATACTCCACGTCAAGCGGAGCGCTCCCGGTATTCACAAACCGAACGTGCAGCAAGTAAGCGGAGGCGCCTTTGCCAACCGTCGTTGAAGGCCTGACCTGAATCGACCGCTCCACCTCGAGCCCCGACTTGAGCTGATAGGAGTAGCGTGCAAAGCCAACGCCGAAAAGTTTGCCCGCATCCCTGGCGGCGGGTTCGTCGAGCCCGATCAGTTCATGCTTCTCGCCGCCAACAATGCAAGTGGCCTGATTGGCTCCCGACCAAATCGCCTCGCCCTGATTCATGCGCGCCCATGCCCGCTCCCCGCTCAGAATCTGGATGTGGCCGCTCGCGTGCGTGAAGAGTGTGAGTCGGTGGTTGCCGATGAGAAAGACCGGGTCGTCGGGAAGCATTCTTCCATCGAGCCCCCACATCGGCTGCTTCTCTTTGTAGCGATCGGTAAAGCGGATTGGCCCGCGATAGCTGTAGCAGGGCAGGCCCAGGTCGCCGTCGATCCACTGCCCAAGCCCATTGCCGGAAGCTTCAGAATGAGCCGGCTTTACCAGCGAAGCAGCTACCGCCGCGCTCACTCCGGCAAGGAAAGTTCTTCTCGTGCACTCCTCAAACCGAGTGTCCATGCGAATGTTCCCTTCGTGGTCGGAAGGTTCTCCCCACTTGCGATTGTTCTTTGGTTCTCGCGGAGCAATTATTCCACAGTGACTGACTTGGCCAAATTGCGGGGCTGGTCAACGTCGCAACCGCGGCGCACGGCGATGTAATACGCCAGCAGCTGCAGCGGCACAATCTCAATCAGCGGCGAAAGCAATTCAGGCGCGTGCGGAATGTGAATTACATGCTCCACAAGGTCGCCGATCGATGCGTCGCCCTCGGTGGCGATGGCAATCACGCGGCCGGAGCGGGCAGTCACTTCCTGGATATTCGAGAGCGTCTTTTCGTAGCGCAGCTTCGATGCCGCGTCAGTGGAGTCACGGGTGACAATCACTACCACCGGCAAGGTCTCGTCGATGAGCGCATTGGGCCCGTGCTTCATTTCGCCGGCTGGGTAACCCTCGGCGTGAATGTACGAGATTTCTTTGAGCTTGAGCGCGCCTTCAAGAGCGATGGGGAAATGGATGCCGCGACCCAGGTAGAGAAAATCTCGAGACGTGGCAAAATCCTTAGCCAGCGCTTCGCACTGTGCAGTGCGGGCGCGCAGAATCTCTTCAATCTTGGCGGGAATGCGGCTAAGTTCGCTGATCAGCTCTATAGACTGATCCTTGCTGAGATGGCCGCGCAACTGGCCAAGCTTGAGCGCCAGCAGGAACAGCGCGGTGAGCTGCGCAGTAAAGGCCTTCGTTGAAGCGACGCCGATCTCGGGGCCCGCGTGGGTGTAGATGGCTCCATGCGCCTCGCGCGCCACCATGGCGCCCACCACGTTGCAAATGGCAACAGTCTTTGAGCCGAGAGCCTTCATTTCGCGCTGGGCGGCAAGAGTGTCCGCGGTTTCGCCGGATTGAGTAATCAGCAAACCCAGCGCGTTGGGGTCGGCAATAGGGTCTCGGTAGCGGTACTCGCTGGCGTAGTCCACATCCACCGGCAAACGCGCCAGCCGCTCGATCATGTATTTGGCTGTGAGCGCTGCATGCCAACTGGTGCCGCAGGCGGCAATGTTTATGCTTGTGGCGCGCGCCAGTTCGTCGTCGCCAATCTCCATTTCGCCCAGGAAAACATTGCCTGAGTCGAGCGAGACGCGGCCGCGCGTGGTGTCGGTAATGGCCCGCGGCTGCTCCCAGATTTCTTTCAGCATGAAGTGCTTGTAGCCGCCCTTTTCCGCCTGCACCGGGTCCCACTGGATGCGCGTCAGCTCCCGTTCAATGGGGTGGCCGTCAAAGTCAGTCAGCTCCACGCCATTGCGCGTGATGATTGCCATATCGCCGTCAGCAAGAAAATAGATATTGCGGGTGTGGTGCAGGATTCCTGGAACGTCGGAGGCGACAAAGTACTCTCCCTCGCCTACGCCGACGATCACCGGAGGCCCCAGCCGCGCGGCTACAATCTTGTCCGGCTCCGCCGCCGACAGCACCCCCAAAGCAAAGGCGCCAGTAAGCCGCCGCACAGCAAGGCGCAAAGCTGCTTCAAGCAGAATCGGCCTGCCTTCAGACTTTGCCTGGCGCTGGATCTGCTCGATCAGGTGAGCGATGACTTCGGTATCGGTCTCAGTGACAAATTTGTGCCCCAGCGCTGTAAGCTCGCGTTTCAGCTCGAGGTAATTCTCAACAATGCCGTTGTGAACCACCACAATGCGGCCCGTGCAGTCGCGGTGCGGGTGGGCGTTCTCTTCGGTAGGCCGGCCGTGCGTGGCCCAGCGCGTGTGACCAATGCCGAAAGTACCTTGGAGCGGGTGGTCGTGCAGCACCTCTTCAAGATTTGCCAGTTTACCCGGCGCACGCCAGATTTCGAGTTTATCTGAGGTGGGCGACCCCACGGCAATTCCCGCCGAATCGTAGCCGCGATACTCCAGCCGCCTGAGCCCCTCAATAATGATGGGCACAACTTTCTTTGGACCAACGTACCCGACGATGCCGCACATGGCTCCATTCTATGCGACAAATCGCGCGATACCCGCAAAACCCTGAAGCTGTTGAGAAACAAGCAGTTATTTCGCGGGCGGCGCTCAGGGCGCCGACGCCTAGCGCGCGTTGCAATCATGGGTGCTGACATTTTTGGCCGAGTTTGGCTAGAATGGCTGCAATTCCTGAGCAAGGCGCACGGACTAACGCAGAGAGATTATCAGCGATGTTTGGAATCGGCGACCTGAAACGTAAGCTTCACAAGTTGGGCTACCCAGACCAGGCCCGTGCCGAGCGTCTGCCTGCCGTCCAGCTTGCCGCCCATTGCGATACCGAACTCAGCCACATTGACGCCGGAGTCAAAGACATCAGCTCGACCGGACTCTACCTGGTCACTGAGAAGCGCTTTGCAACGGGTGAGGTTGTTCATCTCTCGCTCCACGCGCAGGGGGCGGGAGAGGATCATTCAGAACTGGATATCGCGGTGGAGGCTCGCGTGGCCCGCGTTGGCCAGGACGGCGTCGGCCTCTCGTTCGTTCTACCCGCCGGACTCGACACCAATCTCTGGACCGTGCTTGTAAGAAACACGGTGGTTCTCACCAAGGCAAGCGATATCACCCACATGTTCCGGACGCTCCACACCATCCTCTTCCTATGCCGCCTGTGCCAATCGGGAGCCGAGGAAGCAATCATGTTGATCGGCGGTCAACTGGACTCGGTCCGAACGGAATGCGTCTTCGAAATCGCGTTCGGCGCCGAAAAGCTGCTCTCCTCTGAGTACAACGCCGACAAAATGCGCGCCGATCCCAAGTTGGTGGCACACATTCTGCGCGAAGGCTCGTGGGCCCACTCTGTCCAGCAGAAGCAACTCTGGATAGGTCTCTTTGTAAATTCGTGCAAACCGGAGGGATGGGACGACTCGAACATAGCCTTTGGCGACATGCTGGTTAACATAACGCCGGCCCAGGCCACCATCTTCATCGAAGGCTGCAGCCGGGCGCTTGAATCCATGCGGGACACTGACACTGCCGCACCCCATCGAATCGTTCTGTCGCCCCAGCAGATGATCGAGCTGACCCACATGTACGACCTTACCCGGGTGGCCACCGATGTCGCCTATCTCTACAATCTCAGCGTGATCGACCGGCTGTTTGACTTTACATCGTATGTTGAGACTGAAAACTTCGATATTACGCCCAGCAGCGTGGGAATCGAACTTTTCCGCCGCTGCCGCAGCGGGCTGACCTACGAGATCCCGATACAAGTGGCAACTGAAGCCATAGTGTTTTAGGCCGGCAAGGTTAGAGGCCGGCAACGACTGGGCTCAGCAATCAGAGCTTGCCCCAAAACCCGCGGACAGGAGTTTTGTAACAGGGCACGAGTTTACTCGTGCCGAAAAAGCCCCATGAGGACGGTCCGAGGCTTTAGCCCCTGAGGGATGTTGGATCGACAACTAATGTTGACAGGACAGAGCCAGACTCCGAGCGGTCGAAAGGCGCATTACCGTTGCCGACTGTCTGCCTGATCGCTTATTCCACTATTTCATAGTTGAATTCTTCAATAACCGGGTTGGTAAGCACTTCGCGCGCAATCTTCTCAACTTCCGCCTTGGCTGCCTCCGGCGTCAATCCGTCGGCCAGTGAAAGCTGAAAATATTTACCCTGCCGGACCGCCGTAACCCCGGCGAAGCCGATCTTGCGCAATGCGTTCTGGATGGTTTGGCCCTGGGGGTCAAGGACCGATGTCTTTAGCGTGACATAGACATGCGCCTTCATCATCCGTGATTATATAGTTTCAGGCTTCTCGCACAATGCTCCCCAAATCGCACTTCGCCCTGTTACCTGATCGATACGCCTGAATCGGAGTTCACTCCCCCAAGAAGAAGAGGAAAAATGGTTAACTACCTTGAATTGCCCGTCGGCGATCGCTGCCCTGAGATCTTCCGCTGCGTCATTGAAATCCCCAAAGAGGGCGTGCAGAAATTCGAGTACGACAAGCAGCTCCACGTTTTTAAGCTCGACCGCAACCTGCACTCCCCGGTGCACTACCCGGGCGACTATGGCTTTGTCCCCTCAAGCTTGAGCGACGATGGCGACCCGCTCGACGTGCTGGTGCTTGTGCCCAGCCCCAGCTTTCCCGGCTGCGTGCAAGAGGTGCGTCCCATCGGCCTGCTTGAGATGCTCGACCAGGGCGTGCTCGACGAAAAAGTGCTGGCAGTAGGAAAAAACAATCCCCGCTACTCCAACGTGTGGAATTACACCGATATCTATCCCCACCTGCTCAAGGAGATCACGCACTTTTTCGCCATTTACAAAGACCTTGAGGGCAAGCGCGTGGAAGTAAAAGGCTGGCGCGATGCGGCATACGCACGTGACCGTGTAACCCGCGCGGTAAAGCTGTTCGCTGAAAGCAAAACCACCAGGCATGAATCCGGCAAGAAGTCGAAAGGGTGAACTGAAATACGCAAATGCAGTTGCGAGTCAGCCCAGTGTTGAACTCCCGATGGGTTGATCGATGCGCATCAGCCGTATTGCGTTTTCTGAAGCTACCTGTCTGGGCTCAGCCTCACTCACCAGTGCTTCGCGGATAAATCGAACCGCAAAAACCCAGCCAGGCCGGCGCGAACTCAGAAGCTACAGCGCATCGAGAACTTGCGTACGGCTGCGCATCGGAGCCACATGAGGGAATCATCAGTCGTTCAAGACAATATTTACCAGCGAACTATCAATGACCATTCCATCACTGTTGTAGTCAATGTATCCAAGACTGCGAAACCGGTTGAGGAAGAAGCTGACACGGGATCTTGTGGTGCCGATCATGTCGGCCAAAGTCTCCTGGCTAATTTTGGCGATGACCGGAATGGGCTCCGTCGCCTGACCGAAATTCGCCATCAGCATCAGCAGGCGCGCCAGGCGCTTTTCGCTTGAATTGAAGAGGTGATCCACGAGGTCTGACTGCATGCGCATATTGCGCGAGAGCAAGTGCGCCCGGAATTCCAATGCAAATTCCGGCTCGCGATGAAGCAGATCGAGCATTGCCATTTTCTCAATGCGAATGATGGTGCAGGCTTGCAGCGCGCTTGCAGAAGAGGCTCGTTGCAGTTCTCCTCCGATTGAAGCCTCGCCAAAGAAGCTCCCTGCCGTGAGGTGGGCGATGACCGCCTCTTTGCCACTGCTTGAAACCACGGTAAGCTTTACATTGCCGCTCTGAATGTAAAAAACTGAATTGGCCATATCGCCCTGCGAGAAAATCGATGCGCCAGCCTGGTATTCGCGCCGTGACTTTCCAGGCATGAATCTGTTCAGAGGGCTGTGCATGTCGATGGTCGAATCTTGCAACGGCAAAACGCTGGCTGGAGTCGCAACTACCGTCAGACCATGGTGCGCAGCCTGTTGCGGTGGATTGCGAAGGTCATACGAAAATTCAGAAGCAGATGTTGTTACAGTTGCAAAGCTGGTAGCCATGGTCGATCCCTTTCAATATCACAAGTTGAGCAAGACAGGATGAAATGCAGCCCAAGCTTTTCTGAGCTGATAGAACCACAATACGAAGGATTGAAGTGAATGAACATCGGCGAAAACTAATCTTGCCGTAGGCTTTATGTGTGATTGTTGTGAGGTAAACCTGACATTGACAGGAGGAAAGCCGATTCGCTTTTTGTGCGCGGTGCAGCCCGCAGCCTTCGAATGCTGGGTCAGCTCACCGATGCATCAATCTACCGGATGGACTTAATTGGCATCTCGCACGGGCGGTTCACCGAAGTCCAATATGCTCTGGATGGCGGGCGCCAGATCCTCGGATGCGCAGTTCTTGTTGACATATGCCGTAGCGCCGGCCATCAGGCAGCGGGCCGCATACTGGCTCTCAGGCTGCACACTTACCATGACCACGGGCAGATCTGGATGGGCGAACTTTACATCCTTCAGCACTTCCATGCCGCTGCGTCCCGGCATATTTATGTCGAGCAGCAACACGTCCTGCCGGCACTTGATCAGCTCGGTTAAAACTTCGGCGCCGTTTGCCGCTTCTGAAAAATGTGCGCCTGAAAATGCATCGACCAGGATCTCTCTCAAGCCGCGCCGTACATTCGCATGGTCGTCTGCAATCAGGATATTCATGGTCATCCACCGGCCGGGCTTCAAAGCTCGACCTGTTGCTACGATACAGACGCCGCCGCTAAAGCGGCATCAGTGTATTCCGTGATTCGTGTAGGGTTTTTCTTACTCGCGCCGATCAATCGATAAGACTATGGGTCATGGCATAGCGCGTGAGCTCGGCATTGCTCGTCATCTGCATTTTTTCCATGATGCGCGCCCGATAGCTGCTGATGGTTTTCACGCTCACATGCAGCCTTTCGCCAATCTCGGTCAGGTGAACGCCTGCGGCTATCATCTTCATCACCTCGTGCTCCCGGTCTGAGAGCGATTCATGCAGTGGCTTGTCGCCCTGCTCGTCCAGTGTGCCGATCAACTTCTCTGCCAGGCTGGCGCTGATGTAGCGGCCGCCGTTTAATATCTTGCGGGTCGCAATCGCCAACTCATCGCTGGCGCTTTCTTTGTTGATATATGCGGCAGCGCCGGCGCGCAGGCAACGCACACCGTATTGCTCTTCAGGGTGGACGCTGAGTATGATCACCGGTAACCGCGGGTAGGATTGCTTTACATCGCGCAAAACGTCCATGCCGCTTCGCCCTGGCATATTGATATCAAGCACCAGCAGGGCGATTGCGGATTTACTCAATTGGCCCAGCACCTCGTCTCCGTTGCAGGCTTCAGAAAAGCCCGCATCGGGAAGGGAGTCGGCCAGAATTTCGCGCAGGCCTCGGCGCACCACGGCATGGTCATCTGCAATCAGGATATGCATATTTCGCTCCTCTCAATGCGCGGAGCATCCAGGGGAACGCGAATAGTCACCGTCGTCCCATTGCCGGGTGAACTCGATATCCGCACATCGCCTCCGCACGCTTGCGCCCGTTCTTTCATGCCCAGCAGACCCAATGATCCTGCAGTGTTCGATAGGTCTGGCTCGACGAAGCCGACTCCGTCGTCTTCCACCACCAGGACAATACTTTCATCTTCCTGACACAGGTTCACTAGCACCAGTTTCGCCTGCGCATGCCGAATCACGTTGGTCAGGCACTCCTGGAAGATTCTGAAGGCCGCCGTAGCCCGGTCCCCGTCCATGTGCAAATCGACAGGCGGAACAGACACCCGGCAGCGGACGCTGTTACGCGATTCAAATTCGCCGGCCTGCCATTCAATTGCCGCCGCCAGGCCCAGATCATCCAGAACTCCGGGGCGAAGCCGGCTGCAAATGGCGCGCACTGACTTCACTCCCTCGTCGACCGATTGAAGCGACTCCTGCAGTCGATTCCGCACCTCGCCTTCGGAGTCAGGCAGGCGACGGCTGATCCATTTCATATCCATTTTGATCGAGGTCAAAATCTGCCCAATCTCATCGTGCAGATCGCGTGCCACCTTTTTGCGATCCTCTTCTCGTACCCTTTGCAGCCTGTCGGCCAGCGCTCGAAGTTGTTCCCTTTGCAGGATGACCATCTCTTCGCCCTGCTTGCGCTCGGTAATGTCGCTGTTCACAACCAGCACGCGAGGCGGCGCGCCCCGCTTACCCCTTTGCAATGCCCAGCGCCCGGATACCACCACGCGCCTGCTATCCTTGGCAGTCTTAATCAGGTCTCCCTCCCAGTGTCCTGCACGAATCAGTTGTGCTGTTATTTCAGCAAACGACTCTGGGAATTCAGTTAAAAGCATTTCGTGCGCAATCATGCCGGCGGCTTCGGCCTTGGTGTAACCGAACATAACTTCTGCGCCTCGGCTCCAAAACTGGACTTTCCCATCCATTTCGATTACGAAGACAGAGTCTTGTGTCAGCTCCAGCAGTGCAGCTTGCTCGGCAGTGGCAATTCGCTCCTGCCGCCTCTCTGAAACATCGCGCAGAATCAGCACGACGCCAATCACTTTTCCCTTGGCCGCGAGAATGGGAGCGGCACTATGCTCCACGGCAAGTTCCCGGCCATCCCTTGTCACCAGGTCCACATGGTTAGCGACTGCCAGAATCTGTTTGTCTTTCAGCACGCGAAGCACTTCATTGTCCGCCGTCATCCCTGACTCTTCATTGATAAGCCTGAGCACATCTCCGATCGGCTGGTTCAGAGCCTCTTCCGGTTGCCATCCAGTCAACGCAGCGGCCACGGAGTTAAGAAAAGTGATGCGTCCGTCCTTGTCCGTAGCAATTACCGCCTCGCCAATGCTGCCCAAAGTAGCCGTCCAACGTTCCTCGCTCTGCAGCAGCTTCGTGCCCAGTTTCTCAACGTGATAGCGCGTGAAAAGGGCAAGGAAAAAACCGCATCCCAGGCTCAGAACCAGGCAGCTTGAAATCATCCAGATCCATCGCCGGTGCGCATCGTCAGCGCGCTCGCGGCGCAGAGTCTGTTCCACGCTTTGAAATTCCGCGAACTGTCCTCGAAGCGTGTCCAGTTCGTGTTTTCTCAACTGGTCATCGACGACAGTTGGGTCGGCTTTTCCAGCGCGCCGAAGGGCGATAATCCGGCTGTCGTATTCCTCCGATTGCCGATAGCCGGCATAAATATCCTTGAGTCTCTGCTGCTGCGACGGGTTATCAGCCACTAACTCTTTCAAGGTCTGAAACTCGGAGTCGAATGCTTTGGTCCCTTCCGTGTAGCTGGATAGAAAGTTCTCATCGCCTGTCGTTATGTAGCCGCGCGTTGCGGATTCCATATCAACCAGCAACTTCAGTAAGTGTCCACTCTGATCGAGAGCCCGATCGGTATGGTCCACCCACCGCATCGCCTTGTTCAAGTCAAATGTCTCCCACAACAGAAATCCAGTAAAAGATGTGGTCACCAGCATGGGCACCACAATCATTTGGCGGAGCAGCGTCTTGAACTTCGAGTATTCCATCGTACGGAGCGTCCTCGTTACCCTGCGGCCGCAACCATCTCAGGCATTTCCGCATTGTTTCCGGGCAACCGGTCGTGCAGTATCACGTCGAGAAGAGACGAACGAACCTGAATGCGGCCGTCGTAGCGGATGGACCCAAGTTCGTAGAACCGGTTCATGAAAAAACCCACGGCAGACTTCCCGGAAACGGCTATGCCGCATTTCTGTGAGCAACGTGCACAACCGTATCTTTCAGGGTTGCTGAGGGTGTCGGCGAAACTGATACGCGCTCATCGACTGTAATCAAGCCCAGCCTGGCTGTGCACCCGGCTGTGAACACTTGCTTGAGCGAGAGTGCAGTTGAGCGGGTAACGCTTCAGAGTCGCATTTTCGGCGGCGAAAAAAAGAGCAAAATTGCTCACTTTGATAGAAACTTGACCGGCTTTCGCGAGGCTCCGGCTGCCCCATCCATGGAGCGTCTTTTGCTCGATGGGTGGGTGACCACAAAGGCCTCCATCGGTATGTCCCGTCTTGTTTCTTTCCAGTCTTCCACCGGCTTTGTCGACCCGCGCTGGACGATAGATTGGGTGTCGGTTCTTGTTGGCTGTTCGGCCGGTGTCGCGAGAGTGCTAAACCGAACAGATTGTTACCGATAGTAATGCTATATTGACGCGGGAACAAATGTGCGACCTGGAACAAATTGATCACCAGGCGCCACCCCAACTTGCACTGACGAAGACTGGCCGCTGTCAGCCCATTTCCGACGAGAGGCTTGATATATGTGTGGAGCAATCGGGAAGCCCCTTAATGCTGCCATTTTTCTTGCCACTGAAAGGCCTGGACAAAGCACCCTCCGTCTCACGGCAGGGCAGGTTTTCTTTTCCCAGGGAGACCAAGCTGACTCTGTTTTTTATCTCCAGAAAGGCCGGGCAAAGCTCACTGTCGTTTCCGAGAGGGGCAAAGTAGCGACGGTCACGATGCTTACCTCTGGGGACTTTTTGGGCGAGGAATCGATGGCGGGAGTGGAGACGATTCGAGCGGCTACGGCCTCAGCCGTATCCTCTTGCATGGCCCTCAAAATTGACAAAGACGAGATGCTACGCGTCCTGCGTGAGGGACATATGTTCTCTGACCTCTTCATGCAGTTCCTTGTGGCACGAGGTATTAGAACTCAGTCGGATCTCGTCGATCAGCTATTCGACTCCATCGAAATGCGATTGGCGCAGGCACTCTTATTGATGGCGAAGTTTGGGCAAGTCGGTGAACCGGAGACACTGATCCCACCGGTAACTCAGGAGACTCTCGCGGAAATGATTGGTACAACCCGATCACGCGTTCGCTTCTATATGCATCGTTTCAAGAGGTCCGGCTACATAGAGTTCAACGGCCGCATTCGGGTTCACCAGTCGCTGCTCAACATGGTTCTGCACGATGAGACGCCGGGGCATAATGCATCACAGCCCAAACTCCTCTATCTCACGCCCAATCCAGCGACAGCCGCCAGAGATGCTCAAGCACACCGTGAGCCACAGAACCTAAAGTTGCGGACGAGAAATCGGCAGTAATCGGACCCACTGGCGCGACACGACGGGTGTGCTAAATCGAACAGACTAATCGAGTTTGCAATGCTATCTTCCGACGAAGAACTGTGCGCTCAGGAGCGGAATGATGTCCCCACCGTTGCCACGCGCACCGTTAATGAAGGTTATCCAAAGCCAAACCACACTCAGGAAGAGGCCATCTAGATGGGTGGAGTAACCAGGGAGCCCTTTGATACCGCTGCTTTTCTTGCGGCCGAGGGGCCAGGACGAAGCATCAGAGATCA
>Ga0302274_10000696_pt1 | contig 33955 bp, 27 predicted proteins | sample III_Bog_N2_1_FD_198755 | JGI IMG/M metagenome (GOLD analysis project Ga0302274, IMG submission 198755) | Peat permafrost microbial communities from Stordalen Mire near Abisko, Sweden - III_Bog_N2_1 | ecosystem: Environmental > Terrestrial > Soil > Wetlands > Peat | place: Sweden: Abisko...
TTTTCTAGCGGCGAGTTTCGAACTGTGACGTTAGTGTGCACTCAGCGTATCCTTCAAAGGGAGAGATGCTGGGCCCTTCTACCGCAGCGGTGCATTAGCCCTTGCAGGCCTATCCAGGGGATTTACGTCGCGGGCCGACCTGCGCTAGGAAACGGTAGAATGGATCGAGGAGAGAGTCAGGATGCAGGTGCAAGAAAATACTGAGCATTTATCAGAATCCAAAACAACGGACCTGCCAACAAAAGACCTGCACTTGTTGGACATCTTGACTATTCTTTCGAGACGACGGAAGTTTATCTTTTTCTTCACACTCGGCATATCAATCCTGACCACGATCATCGTACTCCTGCTCCCAAGCCAGTACACAGCAACTTCAATCCTCCTTCCTCCTGGTCTGAACTCTTCCGGCAGTTCTGCAGTGCTCCAGCAACTTGGCGGCGCCGGAGCCCTGGCCTCGGTTGCGGGTGCAAGTCTCGGGATAAAGAATCCAGGTGAAATTTACCTTTCGCTCTTTCGCAGTCGGACTGTTGAAGACTCCGTCATCCGCCGTTTCGGGCTATTCGCAAGATACAAGTCACAAAAGCAATCCGGAGCGCGCGCTGCGTTCGAGTCTCACTCAAAAGTGGCTCTCGGGGCCAAGGACGGCCTCATTACGGTCAGCGCGACGGACCGCGATCCCAACATGGCTGCCGAAATTGTCAACGGCTACATCGACGAGTTCCGCAAGTTTACTTCGAACCTCGCGATCACAGAAGCGTCCCAACGTCGCATCTTCTTCCAGCAACAATTGCTTGAGGCGCAGGAGAATCTAGCCACGGCTGAAAATGCGCTCAAGACGACGGAGCAGTCGACAGGAGTCCTGCAAATCGACAGCCAGACGCGCGCACTAATCGAGGCCGCCGCGTCCCTCCGCGCCCAGGTCGTGGCCAAACAAGTCCAATTGCAGGGAATGCGTTCCTACGCAACTGACGACAACCCGCAGATGGTCGAGACTCGGCAACAGCTTTCCGCTCTGCAAAGCCAACTCACCAAACTTACCGGCTCAAGCCCGGATTCGGACTCGGATTTCGAGATCCCCAAAGGCAAAGTCCCGGAAGCGGGAATGGAGTACATACGCAAGGTTCGCGATGTGAAGTACTTCGAGACTATATCGGATCTCATTGCCAAACAGTTTGAAATGGCAAAGCTGGATGAAGCTCACCAGGGGACAGGAATTCAAGTCGTTGACATAGCCGTGCCACCAGACGGACGATCCTTTCCAAAACGGACGACTACTGTCATTCTGGCTTTTCTCGTTAGCTTCATCTTATCCTGCACATGGTGCTTTCTTGCTCATGGCTTGGAGAAGATACACCACGACCCTGAGACGCTTAGTCGAATTGAATCATTTAAGGCTACCTTCCGCAGTTAGAATCCGGCATGCGAATTATCCTGCTGGCCCTTGGATCAACGCCAGTGTGCGCATCGTCTGTCGTTAACTCCGGCAATAACATTCTCAACTTGGAGGACCGCGCATGCCGATGCTACGATTCCAACCTCCACAGGAGGAATATGTGGTAGAGCGTCCTGTTTCATTCCTTGATCGCGTAACTGCACATGTGGCAATTGCAAGGCTTGATCACTCTATCAAGAACGTGTTTGTTCTCCCCGGCATAGTAGTTGCATTCAGCATGACTGGCGGTCCATTCACATTTGAGATGGCTCGAACCATTTTGCTAGGGTTTCTGGCAACAACGCTGATTGCATGCAGCAACTATGTCATCAACGAGGTGCTTGATGCCCCTTTCGATCGCCTTCACCCGGTAAAGAAATTCCGGCCAGCTGCGCGCGGCATTGTTAATATCCCGCTGGCCTATTTTCAGTGGATCGCCATGATGGTCTGCGGCATTGCCGTATCGTGGCAAATATCCCCGCAATTTACGGCCGCCGCCGCCGCGCTTTGGATCATGGGCTGCGTCTACAATATTCGCCCATTTCGAACAAAGGATGTCGCCTATCTCGATGTCCTTACTGAGTCAATCAATAACCCCCTGCGCATGCTCCTTGGCTGGTACATGATTGCGCCATCCCTCGTTCCTCCGGCGTCTTTGCTTTGCTGCTACTGGATGATCGGCTGCTACTTCATGGCATTAAAGCGCTTCAGCGAATTTAGGGAAATCGGAAATGCATCGGCCGCGGGAGCCTATCGCAACTCGTTCAAACAGTACACTGAGCGCACCCTCCTTGAGTCCGTGACCTTCTACGCGTCCTTTGCAATGCTCCTCTTTGGAGCCTTCATAACTCGGTACCGGCTTGAGTTGATCCTTGCCTTTCCTTTTGTCGCAGTTATGATGGCCACTTATTTCGATCTTGCGTTTAAATCACACAGCGCCGTGCAGAACCCTGAAAGGCTATATCGAGAACCGGTTTTGATGACTGAGCTGATTGTGACCTCTGTGGTGATTACATCCTTGCTATTCATTCATATACCTTTCCTTGCAAGACTCTTTACTCCCACGGTCCCGCTTCTGTCCCGCTGACGCTCTAGCTACGCTTCCCGAAGCCCAATAACTCCATCAAATTACATCGCTCCTTGCGCGCTCGATTGAATCGGCGTGAGCACATGCAGCAAGTGGCCCCTGACAGACAGTTGCTCGACTTGCTGGAATGTCCCCATCTTCCATATATCCGGGCAGTACAGGTGAAGCGGTTCAATAAGTCCATAGCCTTCTATGGGGCTGTCGTAGCACAGCAATACATCTGCTTTTAGTACCGAATCATGTGTCCACGGTCCATTACTTACATAGTTGCGAGGATGGGCATACCATAGACTGTATTCCCCATAAACTTGAACCTGATCGTCCGATACATGCATGGACGTCCGCGCGCTCGAAATTGCGCGACTTACTGAGGCTATATCCTGGCGATCGTATCCTTCGTGACGATTGATGTATAAAAGTACCCCATATTGTGGAAGAAGATAAAGTGCGGTAAGCCCTGTCACAAGCAACATTGACTTGGTTGTCTTCAACAACGGCCACGCAGCTAATAAAAGGAATGGATAAAAGAACACCATATATGCGACGTTGGCTCGAAGAATGCAGGAAACAATATATACGACCAGGGAAATTGCGACGGCAAAATGATTCTGGACCGTTGACCTCCGCCGCCAGTACATAACCGCCGCAAATAGGAGCACAATTAGTTCTGGAAGATGACGCTTTCGGTCAAGGAAGTAGGAGTTCAGAAATCCGAATGTTATGGGATCGTTCGTCCTGTTGTGCCAATCAGCGTGCGTCATTGTCGCTATTGCAAGAGGATGTATCCAGATATGTATCCCTGCCCCTATGACCGAGGCCAACACAAAAAACAGAACAAGCCGCACCCTCGCCTTCTCTCTGAAAAGAAGGAACAGAAGAATTGCAAACGGGACCACAATCCCGATTGGCTGCGTCTCCACGGCAAGGAACGAAATGGCTATTGCCAGGTAGTTGAGGCGCCTCGACGCTAGCCACAAAGTGATAGACAGTACAAAGAAACTGAAGAAGTCGTATCGCGACTTACAGGCCATTGAAACAAAGGGTTCCAGCAGCCCCAGGGATAAAATGTAAAGCGCTCTTTGAACCCTCGACCAGCCGAGGTTTTTCAAAAAGAAGTTCCAGAAGACAAAGGACAAAAGTACGAAGAAAGCGCTCAGAATCGCGCCGTTCCATTGATACCATCCAACACGATTAAGAAAGGTGGCTTGAATCAGGGACGCCAGTTCCCCAAAGTTCCTCGATCCTCCCATTCCTGCCGGGAAACGGCAGTTTGTAAACGTATCTGTATCGATGTTTAGGTTCCAAGTGTTATAAGAAATTGCCTGGTACCATGGGTCATCCGTGTCGTAGGCCCTGTATTTCGTTGCCATCGCTGCATAGCAGACAGCCAGAACCATAAGAACCAAACCTATTGGCAGCATCGCCCGCCAGTTGGTCCCCAATTTTGATGACTCGGTATGCTCCGCTGTCTCCTTCATCAATACCCTCTAACTAACTTGAATTTTGACGACATGTTTCACTGAACCTGAAAAGACAATTGACCAATTGGTGATTGCGCTTCACTGTTGCGCGGTAAGAGCGCCGCTATGGAGCACCAACTATAAGCAACGGCATGAAATCGTGAAAACGAGTTGGACCGAGGGTCATAGTTGATTTGCGACGACTGCATCGATTTCCGCACTTGTCTGCGAAGAATAGGTTGTTCTTATCAAACGCTTCTAGAAAAGTACGCTTGAATCATTCCGTTAGCATGGGCCCAGAACCGGGAAGCGCCCTGGCGGTCACCGATGATCATTCGCGATGCCGCTCTTGCGAAGTCGAAAATGACAAGCCCACAAAAAAGAAGTGGATGAGAGTGCTTTGCGAGAACCCGACCAAACCCGCCTCCGTATCTCTCAGCTCTCTGCACGTTGACGAAGCCAAACTTTAAAGGATGGCCTACATAGAGAAGTGAGTTGAATCGCCCACGAATCCCACCGGTCATCAAAGTCAACAGAAGATCCGTGTCCTCACCACAACCGAATGCTGTACCAGCAGCGGGGCCCAATGACTCATCAAAGCGCAGCGAGGTCATGTCAATTGGGCGCCGAATGAAATAAGTATAGGTAGCAGAGGCACGGAAAACGTTTGTCCTCGTGAGGTCGCATTCCTTCTGCACCCAGCGGTTTCCACTGACCTCTCCTTTCTCATCCCTGGAACCGAGGCTGAGGATCCCATAGCTTATATGCTCTCGAAACCAGATATCTACTTTCTGCAGCGTGTCTGGGAAATACCAGCAATCGTCATCCGGGAAAGCCAGTATTTCACCGGCGCAGTTAGATAAACCTAGATTTCTTGCACGTGAGACGCCCGGCTCGCAACGAAGGTGCTTCACCTGAATTGAGTTCGCTCCATCGTAATCGGGGCCAACCGTCGTGCTAGTCCATTCCTTGATTAAAGGCAGCAGCCGATCGTCAGAATTCTGATCCACAATAATTAACTCAAAGTCGCGCAGTTTCTGCTCCGCCAGACTATTTAACAGGACGGATAATTCCGCGGAACGCTCGACGGTGGCAACAATAAGACTGAATCTAGGCACGAAAGGTGAGTATAGCTCCATCTCTTCACTCAATCAAGAACGCAACCAATTAACTTCCACTGGGAGCCATTCGACGGTTTTGATCCGGCCACGAAGTCCCGCTTAGATTCATGCCTGCTGCGGATTGGGCAGACGCTCCTGCGTTGGCTCTCCCCTCCAACTCACGGATATTGCCATACCCACAACAAGCCAAAAATTACCGAAAACATACGGAAACCCGCTAAAGACGCTTATCGAGAGAAATACAACAATCCCAATGAGCCACGCAAAACGAGAGAGGCTCCCGGGCAAGACTAGCGAATCTAATGTTCGCCAATCGGCGCGGATTACATTCAGCATGGCGCCAATAAAAACAATCGTGCCGATGATACCCACACTTGACAAGAGGTTGACGATCAGATCGTGAGAAGTGGCACTCCCCCATCCGATACCCATGATTGGATACTTCTTGAAATATCCAAAGGCTTGCTCAACGGTCATTGCGCGTTCCAAGCCAGAGCCGGAGCTGGACTTGTCCAGTAGCATCGAGGCGGCAACATCCCGCACAATCGGAACCGAGGACACGGCAACCACGCCTGCAGCTAGACAAGGTATGCCTGCGAGGACTGCAAATTTCAGCCCTCTTGCCGTTGACACGGTGCGCGTTCGCAAAAGCAGATACCATGTCACGAGTGCAAGCAGAAACAAGCCAAGAAAGGCAGTTGAAGAGGTGCATAAAATCAACATAAGAACGAATAGGACCGCGCAGGAACGGTCGATGGGAATCGATAGGACTGAACCCCTTCGCAGCCAGGCTGGAAAAGTCAGAGGTAGCAGAGTAACAAGGCTTTCTGCGAAAATCGAAGGCTCAACGGCGGCCGACGAGACTCTGCCGACTCCGACATCGAGAGTTTGCAGATATCCGCTGGCGGAACCAGACGCTGAATTGTTGAATATAAAATAGGGATAGGGAATGCCCGTCAGATTGCAAGTGAATTGAAACAATCCCCACAGCGCGATGAATGTCGCGGAAAGCAATATGGTTCGCTCCGTGTCCTGCCTTTCCTCATCAAGTAAATTCGAATGAGCGACACAAATCGCGATAGTGCCTCCGAATACAAGATAAAGTAACTGTGTGAAGTTGTGGGAAGTCAGATGAAGGGGCGTTTGCGAGTTATCGCCAAAATGTGCAGATGTGATCGCCAGTTCCCCATTGATATACGCTGGCATAATCAGAGAGACTGCAGCGACGATTAGAAATGCAATCAACCAGAGGCACGGGCGCACAATCCGCCTATCGATGGAGAAAGAAAACGTCGAGAGATGCTCGATCACCAGTCTCAAAAGCCAAAGAGCCCCAAAGAACATCCATACCTGAAGCCCAGATCCGCTCTCGCCTTCCCCGAAATTCATTGCAGTTGAGGCAGAGAATAAGGTCCAAAATACTAGTAAACGATAAAGCCACTTTTTGGAGAACAGAAATCCCGCAACTCCAGGCAGTAACATGACATATCCGAGTGGGGTCATTTGCTCCGCTCCGCGGAAGTCGGTACCGCCAGGCCCTCAAGCATCGACCTTACCATCAGAATTGCACGTGACTTATCTCCATGCCAAAGGCGATATCCCGCGGCAAGCAAAATCCAGGGTAGAACTGTTGGGAGAGTCCACGGCAAAAATCGCTTCGTAAACAGCACCCTGCTTCGCGTAAGGTACTTGTCCGAAAGCAGACTGCGTTTCATGCGATCAGAATTCGATCCGATAGCCGCTCCTTCTTTGTGGTAAATCACGCTCGCACGCGCGAAGCCGAGCTTAAACTTTCTCTGGGCACGCATTGCCCAGTCGAGCTCCTCAAAATAAAGAAAATAGGACTCATCCATCAATCCAACAGTCTCCAGGAACTTCCGGCTGGCAAGCATTGACGCACCATTGACAAAGTCAATCGAAGCCTCCGGACCCAACTCACCGACCATTCGCATAGGGGGAGTGCGCACGCGCGCCGTCCAAGTGTGATAGGTCTTACCACCTTGCGCTTGAACCTCTCGTGGCTTGTAATATGAGAGATTCAATGAGCCGCAGAGACCGACTTCAGACCGCGACTGCATGAAATCTAACATCCCAGAAAGCGCTCCGGGGTCAACAACTGTGTCGTTATTCAGCATCCAAAAGAATTCACAGTCGCTGTCAGCAAGGGCATAACGCAAGCCCACATTGGTACCAGCGGCGAATCCGAGATTTCCGCCATTTTGAATGAGAACAAGCTGTTCCGCAGAGGTCCCGTTTCCTGACTCCGCCTGCTCACGCGTTAATTCGGTATGCGGGATTGGTTTAGGGAAAGGCGGTGAACTCAAATGGGACAATTGAGGGTTCGCTGCCTCTGCCGTCAGCTCACCTCTCGCCCACTCCTTGATCTTCTCCAGCGATCCATCCGTGGAAAAATTATCGCAAACAATGACTCTAAATCCAGAAGCATTAAGCCGAAACAAAGACTCAAGGCACTCGATAGTGTCCTTCCATCCATTCCAATTGAGAAGAATGACACAACTTCGCATGTTGCCTTCGATCTGGTGACTTCACACTAGATTTTAACGCACCTGCCAAATCATTTATTACAACCCGTCTCGCCTGCCCATTTGTCCGGTAAGCCCATCCCAGGTGCCGAGTACCATGTTGCGAAGTTTTCGCGCGCGATCAGGTTCCGCGAGTAAACACTTAATCGTCTCCCTCAAGGAAACAATAGTGAATAGCAAAATCCAGCGTGGGAACCTGCGAAAATATCGCCGATACACCACCACGCGATTGCGCGCCATGTAATAACGCCTCATCGGGCTGTGGAAACTCGGTCGGAAACGAAACCCTAAGACGACCTTGCCTTGAGAATGTCCCGTGGTATGAAGCAGAACCGCTTCTCGCGAATCTATAACAAGGTAACCTGACGCCCGAATTCGAAGGCAATATTCCGTATCAACCTCGTCGATAAAGAGGTCGGAAGCAAACCACCCAAGTTGCGTAAATACCCATGTAGGCATCAACGCACCGGATGTCATCGATATGATCGGGCCGCCATCCTCCGCACGCCGTACTAAAGCTTCTTGGCCGGTATCTGGATCGATATACTTTGGGTGGATCGAACATACCCGCTCACGCTCAGGGTGTGACTCCCATGTCGCGAACATATGGGAAACGAATTCATAAGTAATAGTGCTGTCCTGATCGAGCAGGATCACCCACTGGTACCCTTTTGCAATCGCCCACTGGATTCCATGATTGAGGGCCGCAGCAATACCAAGATTCTCTTCATTTTCAATTAACTGAAAGCCGGCATCCTGACTCGCTGCGCGCAATGTGCGGAGTTCTTCTTCTGCAGAGTTGTTGTCTACAACAACAAGTCCCTGTACCTGGACGAGAATATCGGATAACTTGTCGACCATCCTAGCGCTTGGGTGATAAGTGACAATCACCGCGCAGATTGATTGGTCTGACATCCCTTCCGCTCCTTGCTGGGTTAACAATAATTCTGCAGATCGGACTTCAAGCTTGAATAATCTTTTGACAGTTGGTCGCGACCCTTGACAGCAGCGAATCCCTTCAAGCGCTAGCAATTCCACCGAAAAAGGGGGATGCCCCACGTAAGACAATTCTCCATCTTGCATATCTCGAAGGCGCTGAGAGCTTGTTATGACTCCTTCAGAAAGTCCCTTTGCAAAAATATGTATTCCATTAACAACGAAACCGAGCGGCTTAAGCGGTTTGTCAATTTGATGATCGAATACCACGCCCTTGCCATTCCTAGCGGAAGTACAATCAATGGATAGACATATATCCAATAACGCCAGTTCGTACTATAAGCTGGCTCCATCACTTCACGCAGATTTTCTTTCAGCAACGGCTTCCCCGTCCCTCTACGAGTCCCCATAATGGTTTCCGGAAACCAACTCCGTAGAGTACGGTTAGTCAGTTCTGCAGCCATGTCTCGCCGATTTCCGAAAGCCGTATTTGCAACACGTTGGAGATTAATTCCAAAAACTTGGCCTGCGCTCCACCCGCCGCTATTGTCACCGCGACCGGCGACCAGTCTTTCCCAAACAATCAGATTCTTTTTGCTCTCTGCCAGAATCGGACAAACCCACCCCAATAGCATCAGATTGGTTCCGATAAACTCCTGTAAGTCAGGATGGTTGATCGTCGAATAGTAATCCTTGTTCACGATCAAGGCACTTATGAAGGTAATCATTGTGCCGGCCTTTCTTACTATTTGCATGCCGCCTGGAAGTATCTGTGCGATTCTTCCCAGCTTGTCCGTAGTTTTTTCGGCCAAATAGTCTCTCCGAAATTCAAATGGGCAAATGAAAGCAAGCGCATAATCGTCCATCGCTAGCAGCCGCAGGATTTTAGCAACGCCTCCACCAACAATGATGTCGTCATCACTGAATAGCCAAAAATACTTACCGCGCGCGTGCTCAAAGCATTGTAGAAAATTCGCGTCGGATCCAATATTCGTTTCGTTGCGAATAGAGCGAATCGTGAGGCCCCGTCGCCTGTACTCCTCCACAACTGCAGGCGTCTCATCCGGGGATGCGTTATCGGAAATGATGAATTCAACGCGAGGCTCATCGATAAGTTGATCAAACAGAACAGACAACAGCTCTTTTAGAAAAGAAGCCCTATTGAACGTCGGGATGGCTATTGTTAGCAGGGGCCTTGCATCGTCAGGTTCTATCATTTCCGCTTTCACCTATCGGCGCCCACAACCGTCCCAAGCGCTCCGAGGCGCTCGTCGCGCCATTCGCGCCTCTTTGTTACAAAGATATATGTTCCCGACGGCAAGCCAAAGATCACTCCTTGGACTAGAAGACCAACTACGACGGCGTTTGCCCCGTAGTATTTGCCGAGAAAGAACGTTAAGAATCCAATCAAGATTGCCGAAATAACGGCTTGAATTAGAAATGGTTCCCGCTTATGCGCGCGCAAATACAGAGCTTCCGAGGCTACGATATGGCCCATGATTGTGCATAGTAACAGCAGGGCGAAAACCCAAAGTGGAAGTACGCGCATCGCCAGCTTTGGAAAGCTGGGTCCGCCGATTAATAACGCCAGAAGGAACGCCGCCGCCCCCGTGGCGAGTAGCGCAGTGGATTGCCACAAGGTTCTGAAGAACAGCAGATCCAGTTCTTTGAATTGGCCTCGTGCAACCATTGCCCCGAATGGAGAAGCCTTGGTGCTCATCCATGCCATTGCCACGGCCCCGATGGCGGTCGAGATGGTCAGCGACATACCCATTCTCCCCGCTGCAACAGGCCCTTGATAGGCAAATAAAACTGGAGTGTAGAGCTGAAATATGAAATAGCCGCACAGCCAGCTGACAGCGATCTTCCATTGAAAAGGCCATATTTCGCTCCGCCATCCAACCCCATTCTCACCCGTCGGATAGGCCAAAAGGCCGTGTAGCAAACGGCGAAGACCACGCGAGAACAGAAATGCCAATCCAACGGCTACTTGACCGAGGATCACCATTGCGGGCGAATACAGCCCATGGTGGGTTACCAGGGCACCCCAGGCAAGCATGCCTCCTGTAATGGATTGGACAAGACGGCGGTGAGCAACCTGTGTAACGAATCCGCAGCCCTCGAGAAATGAAAAGACCGGGTCAATCTGAAATGCCAGCATTGTAGCCAGCACCAGCAAACACCAGGGAGCCCTCCACGCCGCTTCTGCGTCCGCGGTCCGATGCGCATTAAAAAAATAAAACCCTGCCGGCAGCAAAGCCGCGGCCATAATCAACCCGGCTACAGTGTACCAACGAACAGCTTTTTGAAGCACCGATGCGAGGCGGGAATGTGCGATCGCGTCGCCTTGGATCCGACCATCCGGGAGAAACGTGAGTTGCGCGCGCTCATGAGCTGCCAGCTGCAGAATTACGAATGAGAAGCCCAATTCGAAAACGATCTGAAGCGCCACTAGACTATAGAACGTATAGTAATAACCTTGCTCGGTTGGAGTTAGATACCGGGCAATTAGTAAAACTGTAATAACACCGGCCGCTGACGACCAAAACCGCCCAAGCACTGTGTAGACTATCGCTCGGTCCAACCCGATCCAGTGGATCAGGCGCTGGCGAATCGAAGATGAACCACCTTGCAGAGCCGCTTCCTGTAGCCTTGTCCCTTCAATCTCGTTTTCCGGCTCGACTTTTTTTGAAGGTACGCTTGCCAAAGACAATGTGCGGCTCCGATACTCACTGTGAATCGAAATATCTATCTTCGACGAAATGGGGACGTTGACAAATATTCCATCAGAAGCTTTAAACCTATTGTCGTTGTTGCGTTTAAAGACTATCTAAGTGTAAACTACGCCTGACTCCGATTGTCAATTTCCAGTTCCTCCCCCCGCAAGTCCATCATTGTCAACGTTTGCAGCAACATGGACTTGGGCTATGAGAGGTGTTCAGATTCCGATTGCATCATCGCTGAAGGTGCTCGTGATTCTGAAAAACCAAGGTCGAGCGTATCCTTCGCATCGGTTGAGTAGATCAGTGTCTGCGTTCTTGGAAAAAACTAATTGCGGAGGAGAGGCGTGCCCAACCCAAGGCGAACCAGGAGACTTACGGGAAAAAGAGATACTGCAGGGGCCATTCGATGGATAGGCGTAGTTTTGTTTTGCAGGCGGGACTAGTCGCTGCTGGCTCGGCCTTCTCCTCACCGTTGATGGGTTGCGATTCGATTCAACCAGGGTCTGCCATACCCTGCCTGGGTCCAGCAGTTGCCCCTGCGCCGGTTCCCGGAATGACTTACATCCGTGCATCGCAGATAGGTTGCGCACTCGACTGCGACCTGAGCCTCGGGATCAACAAGTACACAGGCGGCACCGCCACCGACGATGCTCCGCGCATCAATGCGGCAATGGCGGGCGCAAGCGCGACCAATCCGATTACACTCATCATCGACGGAAGTGCGTTGATCTCAGGTTTGTACCTCCCGGCGGGTGGGTACTGGAGCATTGCGGGTCTGGGCTGCGGCACCGGTTTTTTTATCAAGACTGGAGCTAACAGCGATGGCATCCACAACGGACCTCCAAATGCGGGAATTCCGCAGAATCCTGGACCGCCAGTTCCCGACCGAGGAAGCAGCGTCTCGCTCAGCAACTTCACGCTGAACGGTAATGCCGGCAATGGTCGCAACGGAGACTCAACAACAGGTGCGAGGCAGGGAAACCTAAGCTTGGGTTGGTACTTCTGCATTAACCTGATGAACCTGAACAATATTACGATTGAAAATGTGGTTGTGGTCAATTCTCCGTCTTTTCACTTCCTGCTTTCAAACGTTGGAAGTGTCAAAGTGTCTGGATGCGTGATGAAGAGCGTGGGCGTCAATACAGACGGCCTTCATTTCGATGGACCTGCTAACGACATTAGTATCTCGAACTGTGATTTCATCATGGGTGACGATGCGATCGCGCTGAACTGTCCGGAGGGTTACGGGGGTGACATCTCTCGCGTCTCGGTCACGGACTGCACCTTTAACAGCATTACCTCGATGCGGCTTTACACAATTCCTCCCTACAGTTCGCTTGCCTATAACATTGACACTGTAAAAGTAAGTAATTGTAGCGGCACCGCTGTAAACGAAGGTTTCCTGATTGGCACTGGCATGGGCAGCAAACCGCACTCGGTCGACGGTCTGACGATCTCCAATTGCAGCTTGACGACGCCGGCTATCCTGGATATTTCGGCAAATTTCGGAACCGTCGCTTTGAATAATGTCACCCAGATCCCCCTCCGCACCCCCACACCGCCCAGCCTGGCGTTTGTGCGAACCTCCTCAATCTTTGATGGAATGACGTATACCGGTGAGAGTCTCACCTTAACCAATTGTGTCATCACACAGAATGCAGATTTCGTTGATGCGGCGATTATTCTTGAGAACAATTCGACCATCAACAACCTGATATTCAATGGGTTTGCGATTCAAAATGCGTCCGGAAAAACTTTCCCACCGGCGCAGCAATTGGTTAACGCCAACTCAGGAACAATCGGACAACTAGTCCTCAATGCTGTAAGTCCAGCGGGCATCACGGCCCCTGTTTCGTCCGGCGGATTCTCGAAGATTGGATCAGTAAGCGGAACGGGCGTGCTGGCAACCGGCTGGCAGTTTCCCAACGCGGTGATGTCGAACAATGTCCCGTATATCTCCGCGAATTCGGGACTCCCTTCAATCAAGATCAACGGCGTGGTTGAGCCTTATCCGCAATCCTGATTCCCGGATATCCTATCCTTGCCGGGTCGGCGCAACGTATCCGTGCCACGCTGCTGTCCGGCGTATTGCCTCTTCAAGCGATACCCTGCATTTCAAACCAAGCTGCTGCTGCGCTTTCTCAGTGTTGGGAACATACTGTTTCACCGGCTCACCAGCAATCGGCATTTGACCCACCTTCACTGTGGCAGTCGATCCCAATGCGATCACGACTTTTTGCGCCAGTTCCAGGATACTGATGGATTCATCGGAGCCGACATTGAATGCCTCCAATGCAGGAGCCCGAAACAGAATCGACCAAAGCCAGTTTGCCAAGTCAGCAGCATACATGTATGAACGCTTCGGGGTGCCATCTCCATTCACCATGATTACATCCCCCTTGATTGCGTCGCGAATGAAGTTCCCAATCGCAAAGTGCGCATTGAGTGGCAGATGCGGACCTGTAAAAGCGAAACATCGTGCGATCTTGCATTCTATCCCGGAGGTTGCGCCGTGAACGGCACACATTAACTCTGCCACCCTTTTCCCCTCCGAATACGCGGACGAAGGATCAAGTGGGTTCGGCGCCCCTGCAAAATCCTCCTTGAGATGGGATATCGAAGCGGGCTGGCTTCCGTAAACCGCGCCAGAACTTGTGAGTAAAAGCTTTCTTGTCTCGCGACTCGCGGCAAACTCCAGCACCCGCTCTGTCCCTCGAAGAATCGTCTCGAGCATCTCCACCGACGATGTGGATGCCTGTCTCCCGCCGCTATCCGTTGCAGCGTGAATCACGTATTTAAATCTTCCGTCCGGGAATGCGAAGTCGCGAACATCTCCTGAAAGCAGAGTAATCGCCGGATTGGACGCCAGGTGAGGGCACTTTCGCGCGAAGGCCGATGGGTCTCGTGTGAGGATTGTTGCGCGTGCGCCAAGCTCTTCTATTCGATTCGCATAAGCAAAGCTTTCAACCATCCAGCACCCAAAGAAGCCTGTGCCTCCGGTAATGAAAATGTGCTCGCCGCGCACTTCGTCCCACAGCCCTTTTGTACCCGCGAGAACTAGATCGAGATCCGCGGTCGAAAGTGCAGCGCCCATCCCCATTCCTTTCACGTACAACAACTGAACTGATCTCGATTTCTCAAGGTAGATTCAAAGAAGATAGTTGGTGGTCGGCTCACCTTCCAGCAGAACTGCGATCTACCCATTAATCTATTGAGAAAAAACTCTTGCCGAAGTATGAAATCTCAACGAGATGACAGTAAATGTGCTCAAGAGCGAGATGCGCCTCCTGGATATTCGCCGTGATTTCGGACGGAATGATCACGTTGTAGTCGCAGAGTGTTGGCATCTTCCCACCATCTCGCCCGCTGAAACCGATGGTCGTGATGCCCAACTTGCGGCTCAGATCCAACGCCTTCAGAATGTTCCTTGAGTTTCCCGACGTCGAGATCCCGAGGAAGACATCGCCAGCCTGACCTAGTGCCTCAATCTGCCGCTCGAACACGTTGTCATAGCTGTAATCGTTTCCGATCGCAGTCAGGATAGACGTGTCCGTGGTAAGCGCCACGGCGCGCATCGCAGGACGATCAACTGTGAGTCTGCTGACGAATTCCGCCACGAGATGTTGAGAATCCGCAGCGCTGCCGCCGTTGCCCGCCACCATCAGTTTGTGTCCATTGAGCATTGCCTTGCCAGTGACCTCGGCGGCATCGGCTACGGCTGCGAGCAAAGCGTCATCGGCCATAACCCGTTGCAAAGTGGACACCGAGTTAGCCAGTTTCTCTAGAATCAGCTTTTTCATAACATTCCCTTGAATCGGGTACGACTCGTGCGCGTGACTTAAACTGCGGTCCACCCACCGTCGACCACCACTGCCTGTCCGGTCATAAAACTTGAAGCATCTGAGGCCAAAAAAATCAGCGCCCCGGCTAACTCCCTCGGGCGGCCCACACGTCCCAGGCAGGTATAGTCCCTTAACCGTTGCAGAAAGGGGCTCTCCTCCTGCACGGCATTGGCACCACCCGCATCTTCTGTGTTCGAGAATGGCCCGGGCAAGATTGCATTGGCGCGAATACCGTACGGTCCCCAGAAAGAAGCAACATACCGTGTGAAGCTGAGCAACGCTGCTTTCGACGCAGAGTATCCAGGGGGATTTATGAAATCTGTGCCGGCATAGAGTTGAGGCCGTGGAGCAACCAAAGCATACATCGTGGAAATATTGATGATGCTGCCCGAACCTTGTTGCTTCATCTTGGCGCCTAGCTTCTGCGTCGTCTGCACTGCCCAATAGACGCCACCTGTAAGATTGCGCATCCACGTCTCCATAGTGGCGTTGTCGAGAGAACCCTCGGGAACATTAAAACCCGTTCCCGGTCCAAGTTCATGCGCATTGTTAATAAGAACATCCACCGACTTCTCTTCCGCCACAATCTGGTCCAAAAGCGCCTCGAATGCCTGCGTGTCGTACATGTCGACCCGCCGGATGGAGATTCGGTCCGCACCGAATTCTTTCGCCCAACTCTCGCCTTCCGTCTGTAGCCGCTCTGAACGACCAAGCGCAATCACGCGGGCACCATTGGTCAAGAGAGCTCGAACAAAAGTGCGGCCTAGAAATCCGGACGCTCCAGTCAGCACAACGGTTTTGTCGGCAATTGAAAATAGCTCCGAACTATGCAAACCAAATGACATTACAGGCAACTGCGCCCTCCGTCGACCACAAGATTTGTACCCGTCATGTAGGAGGAGGCGTCGGAACACAGAAAGAGAATGGCGCCTTGATATTCGTCGCGCTGGGCCATGCGCCCCATAGGAATCAGTTGATTCAGCTTGCTAAGGAACACTTCCGGCTGTCCGTTCAACACGCCGCCCGGCGAAATCGCGTTCACTCGTATATTCGAACTCGTCCAATAAGTCGCAAGATAGCGCGTCAGGCCAAGCAGACCAGTCTTGACTACCGAGTAAGTCACGGGCTTCACGGGCTGCTGGTCTTCCGCAACACCTTCAACGCGATAGAGACGCTGATCCGGCGCGATCACTGCGAGGTCCGAAGCTATATTCACGATAACTCCTGACTTGCGTTTCACCATCTCCGCGCCAAAGATGCGGCTGCAAAGAAAGGCGCCCGTTAGCCCCACGCGAATGTCCGCGTCCCAGACTTCCAGCGGAAAGCATTCCAGGCGCGACCACATCTGTCCTTTCGCATCCTCAACCTTCGGGTTGTTTGCAGCGTTGTTGATCAGGATATCGATGCGGCCGAATTTGGATATGATCTTGTCCCGCGCCCCTTTGATAGATGCCTCAACGGTGATGTCCGCACTAAGGCCAAGGCATTCCGGGCCAAATTCCTTCGATATCTGGTCCGCACGTTTCTGCGGATTCGCAACTTCAAGGTCGAGCAGCACAACATGCGCTCCCGCCGCGGCCAGAATAGCTCCGTGATGATAGCCCAGAAGGCCTGCTCCGCCCGTCACGATGGCAACACGCCCCGATAAGTCGAAGAGTTCCGACGCGCGATTAGACTTCTTGTTGGTCATAAGAATTCGAAACCGGCCTGTTTAAGACCATTCTAAATGGTGCGGGTTTGCCCCCCATCCATAATGAAGCAACTGCCGGTCGCAAAACCAGATATCGGAGAAGCCAGAAACACCGCCAAATTTGCAATCTCCTCTGGAGTGCCAAAACGACGCAAAGGAACTTCGGATGAGATGTATTTCTCGACCGACTCGCGACGGTTCTCCAGGTGCCTCTCCCACGATCCGCCCGGGAACAGGATATTCCCTGGCGCGATACAGTTCACACGAATCTTATGTTCCGCAACGGCTCGCGCCAGGTTCTTGCTGTAGTTGATAAGTGCGGATTTGGCAGCACTATAGGGCAGCGGGGCTGGCGTCGATTCGATTCCAACAATGGAGGAAATAAAAACAAAACTACCCCCTTGCTGTTGCATATACGGGATTGCCGCCTGCGCCAGGCGAACACTGCCGAAAAAATTCAAATCGAAGAGCCGTTTCCACTCTGCCTCATCTTGCTGCCAACCCGGCTTTCCGCTCCCGGTCCCGAGATTTGCGATGACCACATCGAGGCTCCCCCACACTCTCACGACGTGGCTGAGTGCCTCCGAAATGACCTTCTCATCCGTGAGATCGCCTGAGACTTTCAAGATGTTCTCTTCGCCGAACTGGGCTGCTAATTCTCCGCCGGCAACTTCAAGGCCAGCCTTATCACGGCCGGTGATGCACACACGGCAGCCCTCGCGCAGCAGACCGGCCGCAATGGCTTTTCCGATGCCGCGCGATGATCCGGCAACGAGCGCTACATGATCGTTTAGTCGGAGGTCCATCAGGATTAATTCCAATAGCGGCGCAGAAAGGCAAGCTGCCGCTTTATCCAGTTTACTTCGTCGCCATCTTCACCGCGCGCCACCTGCAGCGTGAACCCGCCACTGTAGCCAATGCCTCGGATACTGGCGAAAATGTCGTCGAAATCGGCCGAACCTTCCCCGAGGGGCATCGTGGCGATTCCGCCATCTGGTTTGCGCAACCGGTCCTTGATGTGGATGCTGCCGATGCGCTCCCCGTAAGCCGCAAACTCTTCATGTGCAATATAACCAAGGCCCGAACTGTTGCCCGTGTCGTAGTTGATTTTGACCATTGGGTGCGGAATCCGACCTATGAATGCGGCAAAATCTTCCGGGCCAAAATCAGCCTCAAGATGCATTTCGACGCCGGCTTCTTTCGCCACTGGCAGCGCACGCTCCAGTATTTCAAGCACAATCTGTTTTTCTTGTTCTGTCTGAATCCTGGAATTATCTACGAAGGGAAGGACGATCCGCCAGGAGTCTATCTTCTTCGCCCTGCGAAGCAGATCATGAAGCACTGACTCCCTTTGCGCACTCTCATCCGCTGAACATCGAATGAGCGGAAAATCCATAAACCAGTCGCCGCATAACGCGGGCGTGGCAATCCCGTACTGCCGCTTTAGAGCACTCAGTTCCTCGATCCCCTCGTCTGAAGCGATAGGATTGACTGACGCCCCATATTCGTCATAGATCCACTCGATGAAATCGATCCCTGCCTCTCGAGCGCAAGCAATCTCGTGCCGCCACGAGCGACGCGGAAAACTCTGAAATCGACCGTCCTCGGGCGGGCTCAGACGCCCCTGCATAATGCCTATTCTGGTCTTCATTTCTCTCCCCTGGCCTCGCGTCACAAAACTCGCTCTTCCGTTTTCCTTCCAGATATGACGCTGTTTTGCGGTTCAAAGTGGGGCTTGAGGCGCAGAAAACGGGTCTCCACCACGTCAAAGCTCAATTTAGCAAGTAAATACACTGCACCAATTTCAGCTAGGATCATCGATGCTTTTACCGCGATGCTGTAAGGTATCCCGCTCCCATTCGTGGGCGTTCTCCCGTTCACCACGTAGTGGCGAATAGCAAAAATCAAGATCAGGTGGTAGACATACATCCCGTAACTGAACTTGCCGAAGGAGCGCAGCCAAGGTTGGGTAAGAATCTTCTTGAATCGCGGGAATGGATGCTGAGACGCGGCCACCAGGGCCAAGGAAATTAAAGCAAAGCTTGTGGGACCAAGTAGCTCAAACCATTTTCCTACTGCAAGCAGTTCCTCCGGATGTAGAAACCCGATTGCGAGCAACAGGACCGTGCCCGTGGTGCCGCTGGCGACAATCCACCTCATGGGAAGTGGAGTCTGCCGCGAATTCATGAAGACTGCGCACATAGCTCCCAGCAGCAATCCTTCCACGCGGCTCGAGGTTAGTTGAAGAAGACCGAAATTATTGCCGAAGTATGCGTAATAGAGAAAGACCCGCAGCAAAATTGCAAGAGGAACACCAATGGCGCAGATGCGAAATACGATCTTATTCGAGAAGTAAAGAATCACCAGCGGCCAAATCAAGTAAAACTGCTCCTCAACTGCCAAGCTCCAATAGACTCCCCACATGCCGCTCATGACTTTTTCGCCGTGCCAGAATAATGGCCAATTCTGAAGATAGAGGAAGTAGGCAATTCTCCAAGATGTCCAGGCAGGGAGAAGGTTGCCAAATGCCGCTAACCTTTCCCCCACAAGGACGCTGGCGGTCAAAGTCAGATAATAAATTGGAAAAATGCGAAGCATCCTGCGTATATAAAACGAGGAGAAGTAATTCTCCGATTGCTTCGTTCGCAGCAATATTCCCGTAATCAGGAAGCCGGAAAGCACGAAGAACAAATCGACGCCGCCGCCCAGGATAGATGCCGAATGAAGCAAGACTTGCTCCCACATCGCCGGGGACGTGCCGTTCACAATTCCGCCCATCAAAACAATATGCGCGATTAGAACACCAAGGATGGCTAGACCACGTATCCCGTCCAGTTCCGGAAGGTGTCTTGGATTCTCTCGGCGTGCGCTGGACATCCGTCCTTCTCCCTCCGGCCCGCGGATTCCAATGCAAGCGGCCTCAGTGTTCCAACGCCTTTGGCGCTGCAGTGCAAGACAGCTTCAGCCTATTCTGGAAGCGGTTTAACAATCATATTGGCGAGGAACTCCTCCCGAGGCAGAAACGGAAAGAGGTCCTCCAAAGGTTTAGATACGAAACTGCCGTCTGCCTTCTGGTAAGAGGAAAGACGAGGCGCGCGAACCTCATCCGGGATCACCAGCACATCGCAGAGCACCGGACCTTTCATCTCCAAAACTCTTCGCACCTCGGAACGGAGATTCGTTTGGTCGGGAATTACCGCCGTGCTCAGGCCATAGGAAGAACCCACCTTACTCAGATCCGGGATAGTGAGGCCAGTACTCTTATCCGCGCCAATGCTGGCTTTGCCAAAGTAAGCTGCCTGGGATGCGCGAATGGATGAGTATCCATCATTGTTTAAGACGAAGAACTTGATAGGCAATTGCAGACGGTGAATCGTTTCCAACTCCTGGATGTTGAACATGAAGCCGCCGTCGCCATCCACGGCAATTACTTCGCGGCCCGGGTTGGCAATCGAAACAGCGATCGCCATTGGAATGGCGTAGCCCATCGCGCCAAGTCCAGCGGTATGGTAAAGCCGCTGCGAATGCAGCGTAGGGCAGGCAAGTAAATATATCTCAATGCCAGAGCCGGAGTTACCCACAACAAGCCTGTCCGATGCCGCGACTTCAGTACCAAGCACCTCCGCCAGGTTGAAAATGGAAACTCGGCCTTCAGGTTTGCGGTGCTCTTCAGTGACGACCGGATACCGAGTCTTCCAGTCGATGCAGCGGGCATCCCACGCGCTGTGATCCTTCAGTTTGATTTTGTCCTTGTGCTTCAGCAGCGTAGTCAGAAATGCCTTCGCATCGGAAACAATCGGCTGCTGGATGTGAGGATGCAGCTTTCCCAATTCCGCCGGATCGATGTCGACCGCAACTTTCCACGCTTCGCGCGCAAGATTTTGCGGAGCGTAGCCGGTAATGGCAAAGTCTAGCCGCACACCCACGGCCAGCAGAAAATCGCAATTCTGAAGCGCGAAATTCGCCCCGCGTGCCGCAACGGATCCCGGACGGCCAACAAAGGTGGGATCGGCACTTGGCACCATATCCGCAGCGCACCATGTGGCCACTGAAGGAATTTTCAGCAACGTGCGCAGCGCCTCAAACTCGGCAGTACCGCGCGCTAGGCGGATCCCGTTGCCGGCAAACAACAGAGGGCGCTCGCCGCTATTCAGCTTTTCGATGACAGCAAGGACCTGCTCCTCCAGCGATGGACTCACGAGTTCTGCAGACGAACCTTGCTCATGCACCTCAGAGGGATCGAAGCTGCGGAGCGAATCGACATCCTCGAGGGGGGTCGCCTGCACGTCCAGCGGAATATCAATCCACACCGGACCTGGACGACCATGCAGCGCCAGATAAACGGCCTTCTCGAGGTGGTAGCGAATATCTTTTGGCTCCAGCACTGTGACTGCGTACTTGGTGATGGGTTTTACGATAGAAACAATATCGACTTCCTGAACACCCAACTGGCGCATTCCAAGAGGTCTGTCCTGGGCGTCGAACATACGGTCAGGCCGCTTCACCTGCCCTGAAATATAGAGTACCGGTGTTGAATCCAACCACGCGCCGGCAACTCCAGTGACCGCGTTTGTTCCTCCCGGACCCGTTGTAACCATGCAGGCGCCCAGGTTGTCTGTCGCTTTCGCATAGCCCTCCGCGCAGATAGCGCTTGCTTGCTCGTGCGAATTGCATATGGGCGTCAAGCGGGTTTCCTGGGCCAATGAATTATTCAGGTGCATGGCACCGCCGCCAGTAACCAGAAAGACATGTTTCACGCCCTGATCGGCAACAAACTGGAGGACATAATCGGATAGCTTCATATTTTCAATCGTAAATGCATTTCGGCAATCAGGGTTGGTGGACTGGTTCCCTGCTGTAGCTCACTTGGTCCGGTAGACTTCGCTACACGTCATGCCCCGAGCGTATAGCAAGGCATCCGCGAGTTCGCGCACCGCACCATCACCGCCGGGTCGCGAACACACAAATCCGGCGGCCGCAACCGCCTCCCTATGCGCATTTGCAGGCGCCGCCGCAACGCCAGCAATCTCCATCGCGGGTATATCGTTGACATCGTCGCCCATGAAGCACACGTCGCTCAGTTCCAGGCAGTTTTCTTCCGCAAAGCCGCGAAGGGCCGCAGCCTTGTCGCGGCAACCTCGGATCACATGTTTGATCAAAAGCTTGTCTGCGAACCGGGTAACAAGAGGACTGTCCTCGCCGGAAATAAGGGCGAGCACGTATCCGGCACGCCGCAGCAGGGAAACCCCCATAATATCGGCGAAGGAGAATCGCTTCATCTCTTCGCCTGCAGGGCCCCACCACAAACCGCCATCAGTCAGCGTGCCGTCCACATCGAGCGCCAAGGCCTTGATCGTACGCAGCCTTGCTTGAAGATCATCCGCGTTCTGCACCGTTAAACGTGAGCTCCAACACGGCGGAGCTTCTTGATAATCGGAATCTCGCGATCGTACACACGCTTAATCCCGTCACCCTTAGACTGCTCCCACAATCGGATATCCCGCACCAGGCGCGTGATTCCATTTGGCTCCAGAGATGCCGCCTGATCGCTGCCCCACATGGCTCGATCCATGGTGATATGCCGCTCCACCATACATGCGCCCAGAACGACTGAGGCAACGCTCGTCGGAATCCCCGTCTCATGTCCCGAATAGCCGATCGGCACATTGTAGCGCGCGGCCATCGTCGGAATTGCCGTCAGGTTTAGTTCATCATAGTTGGCCGGATAGGTGCTGGTAGTGTGCAACAGAATCAGGTCTTCTTTGCCCAGCACCCCTACCGCGTGGTCGATCTCTTCGTATGTGCTCATTCCGGTCGAGGCGACGATGGGCTTGCCCGTCTTGCGAATGTGCTTCAGCAAATTGTCATCGGTAAGCGACGCGGAGGCGATCTTGTAGACCGGCGTGTCGAATTGCTCCATGAAGTCGACCGATTCTTCATCCCAAGGTGAAACAAACCAGGGAATCTTAAGCGATTTGCAGAAGTAGTCGATTTCGGCGAAGTCCTCGTGGTCAAATTCCAGAGCCCGTTTTAAATCTCCATTCGTCGTCCCAAAAGGATTCTCGCGGGGCTTAGCCAATTCTTCGGCACTGTACACCACGTCAATGGTTCGCTTCTGGAACTTAACCGCGTCGCAACCGGCGCCCACTGCAACGCTGATCAAGCGCTTCGCCAAATCGATGTCGCCATTGTGATTAATGCCAATCTCGGCAACAATGTAACAGGGATGACCTTCCCCTACAATTCGATCGCCGATCTTTACACTCTTAACATCCGCACCCATTTTTGCTCCTTGCATTGAACTCTCTTAGTAACTTCGAGTCGGCATTCAAGGCAATACGAGTATATACCTGCATTCTGCCCTGCGTCTGCCGTTTCCGAATATGCGCTATCACTCACATTGTCGGGCGCTGCGCCTTCATATTCCAACAACCCCTTGGATCGAGAGAAACTCGGCGATTACATGCTGTAGCTTCTCCCACCTCGCTGGGTGCTAGTTACCTCATCACTTTATCGAAACTTACTCCTTTGCATAACTCAACATCAAATGCCTGGACTTTGCGGCACGCCTTCATCCACTCGACTCGCTATCATTCGTGAAACAAACGCATGAATTGTAGCCGTCACAAACTCAAGCATTGGCTCGGTCAATCCCGGAAATACGCCGATCCAGAAAACGTTGTTCATTACGAAATCGGAATTTGGCAAATCACCGATCACCCGAACCTCACACCCCGCATACGCAGGCTGCCGTAATAGATTGCCCCCAAAGAGGAGCCTCGTGCCTATCTTCCTGTCATTAAGAGCGCGAGTTAGATCGTTGCGTCCGAATGGCGCATTTTCCCTGACCGCAATGGGAAAGCCGAACCATGAAGGATCCGCGTCTGGCTCGACATCCGGCAGAATCAAGTATTCATCGAGCGGCTCCAACTGTGCTCTCAGAAATCTGAAATTATCCTTGCGTTGCTGTATGAATTGTGGAAGCTTATCCAGTTGCGATACACCCACTGCCGCCTGCATATCCGTCGCTTTCAGATTGTAGCCAAGATGCGAGTAAGTGTACTTGTGGTCATATCCATAAGGCAGGGTGCCTAGCTCCCAATCGAATCTCTTTCCACAGGTGTTATCTTTCCCCGGTGCACACCAACAATCGCGACCCCAGTCGCGAAATGACTCGATTAACTTCGTGAGCTGAGGTTTATTAGTTGCTACGCACCCGCCTTCACCCATTGTGATGTGGTGTGCAGGATAAAAACTGAACGTCGCAATATCGCCAAATGTTCCGACTCGTCGGCCGGCATACTTCGAGCCGAGCGCATCGCAGCAATCCTCAATGAGCCATAATCCGTGCTTGCGCGCAAACGCTGATACTGCTGCCACATTGAAAGGATTGCCCAGCGTGTGCGCAAAAATCATCGCCTTCGTTCGCGGACTTAAGGCCTTTTCCAATTGGCAAACGTCTACGTTGTACGTCCCCAGACTTACATCGACAAACACCGGCACCAGGCGATTCTGGATGATTGGGTTAACAGTCGTAGGAAATCCCGCCGCGACTGTAATCACTTCGTCACCAGGTTTGAGTTGTCGTTCGCCGAGCGTAGCTGAGGTTAGCACCGACACGGCCACCAGGTTCGCCGAGGATCCGGAGTTAACCAGGCGGGCATCGCGGACGCCTACAAACTTAGCGAATTTCGATTCAAATAAGTCGGCAAATCGGCCCGCTGTCAGCCAGAAATCAAGTCCCGAATCAACAATCGAGAACAGGTCGCTAGCGTCAAATACGCGGCCTGAAACGGGAATGGGCGATTGGTCCGGCGTGAACGGTGCTGCCGGGAAAGCTTCGTCATAATATTCGGTTGTAAGTTGCCGAATTGCTTCTCGTAACTCTTCCTTGCGGCTAGCACTCATTTGGAGACTCCGATCCCCTGCGAGCGAGGCATAATCACCGACTCGAGGCGATTCATGTAGCTCCCGATCTGATCATTGGTGAACAAATGCATATCTTCCCCTTGCAGTTTTGCCTTATACCATTCGGCCGTAATCGCAAGAGCATCCTTTAATCGCAGCAACGGGCGCCAATGAAGGCAAGCTTCTGCCTTCGACCAATCCAATTTCAAGCTACCGGCTTCGTGCAGTTTCGGGGCGCCATCCACTTCCCAGCACGCGCCGCCGCCCCATGCCTCCACCAGTTTTCGCACAATCCATTCCACGGGCTGCGCGTCGGACTGTTCCGGACCGAAATTCCATGCCTGGCCGCTTGCGATCCCTTCCAACATGAGCGATTCGGCTACGGCAAGATAGCCGCGCAAGGGCTCAAGCACGTGTTGCCAGGGACGAACCGCATGGGGGTTGCGAATGAGAACCGGACGGTCAGCGATGAATGCTCGAATGATATCCGGCACCAACCGGTTCTCCGCCCAGTCGCCGCCACCGATCACATTTCCAGCACGAACGGTTGCAAGCGCAACCCCGTGCCGGCTGAATTCCTCCGGGTGAAAAAAACTGTTCCTGTACGCTGAGACCACTAACTCGGCGCAAGCCTTGCTGTTGCTATAGGGGTCGTAACCACCAAGCCGATCTGTCTCGCGGTATGGCCACTCCCACTCTCGATTCTCGTAGCATTTGTCCGTAGTCACCACAACAACCGCACGCACACTCTCGGTATGTCGCACGGCCTCGAGGACATTCGCTGTGCCCATCACATTTGTTGAGTAGGTGCCAAGTGGATCTTCGTACGAGGCACGCACCAGTGGCTGCGCCGCAAGATGAAAAACCACCTCCGGACGATATTCGGCAAATACCTGCTTCATCTTGCCAATATCGCGAATATCTCCGATGATCGAGCGCATTCCGAGCGCAACAGAGGCTTCCTCAAAAAGGTTTTCCCTACCGGGCGGCTCAAGAGCAACGCCACATAAATCAGCTCCCAACCGCTGCAGCCAAAGCGACAGCCAACTTCCTTTGAAGCCGGTGTGCCCAGTCAGCAGCACGCGCCTGCCATTCCAGTTCATGACCATACCTTCCACGGCGCTTGACCACTGGCCCAATGGTTTTCCAACACGGATTTGTCATACATTGTGTCCATCGGATGCCAGAATCCTTCATGCTTGAAGGCAGAGACATTCCCCTCGCGAGCCAGTGACTCCATCGGCTCCCGTTCCCAAACCGTGGTATCGTCTTTCAAATACTCGCCAACCTTCGGCGAGAGAACAAAAAAACCGCCGTTCACCCAACGCCCATCACCCCGCGGTTTCTCCGCGAAAGAGTTCAATGTTCCATCGTCGGAAATGCTCAACGAACCAAATCGGCCGCTCGGCTGCGCAGCCGTCAAGGTCACCGGTTTGCCATGCCGCCGATGGAAGGCAAGTAAGTCATCGATATTCACGTCTGCCAAGCCATCGCCATAGGTAAAACAAAAGGCCTCGTCGTCCGCAACATACGGCAATACGCGCTGCAATCGACCGCCAGTCATCGTGGCCGCACCGGTATCCACCAGCGTCACCCGCCAGGGCTCCGAGTCATTGCGATGATATTCCGCGGTGTTTCTGACCAGATCGATCGTTACATCTGCCGAGTAGAGAAAGTAATTAGCGAAATATTCCTTGATCGTATATCCCTTGTATCCAAGACAAATAATGAAGTCGTTAATACCAAAATGAGAATAAATCTTCATGATGTGCCAGAGAATCGGCTTGCCCCCGATTTCCACCATGGGCTTGGGGCGAAGGGCGGTTTCTTCACTCAAGCGGCTGCCCAGCCCACCTGCCAAAATCACGGCCTTCATGCTCTCTTCCTCCATTGATTGCAGAACTTTTACCGGCAGCCGTCAGATAGCCTGGAACGAGCAGTGCGGGTCGATTTGGCTGGGATGATGATACTACAAACCCATCAAGCCGAATAAGGCGGGCTCAAGCATCCGCTGTGCTGTTTCGGCCCGTCATTCCTCTCGATTTGAGATGCCGCCACACGCCTCTCCGTCTACAAAAAGGCCATCCGACCCTCTGATTTTATGGCCAGCTATTCTCTCTTCCTTCTAACAAAAACATCGCATAAATCGAAGGAGTCTCGGAAGTTGGCGGGAGAACGATGATCCCGGCGCGTCTGACTTCTTTCAGAAATCGCAGTTCCAAATCGTGAACGCTCTTATTGCTCCGGTGCTAACATCATGGTACGCCAATTTGTGCGCCGAAGAGTACTTCAAACAACCTGAGCGGCGGGCTCGAACGAGAGTTTTGGGAACGCGAATTCAATCCGTTACTCGCTGTCACGATTCATTCCTGGCAAGCGGTTTTCCTCGCGCGTTGCTTTTGCAATCGCATCTGACGTCGTCCGACGACTCCGGCGATTCCGTGCCGTGGTTCTTGTTGTAGCCAACGGTGTTTCCAGCATTCGCATTGCATCAGCTTCATGCCGCCGCATAAGGGAAAGTGCGGGACTCGCAGCAGACCGGAACTGTGGATAGAGTGAGGTATAGTGAGTCGGACAGAAGTACCTCGGGCGCGGATTGAGATGGCGGAATCGGATTTGGCAATTGAAACCTCCGGCGATTGCATACCCGGTATGCAATCGCAGACGGCTGCCTTGTCCTCCGTGGCCCTGGTTCATGACTGGCTGACAGGAATGCGCGGCGGAGAAAAGGTCCTCGATGCGCTCTGCAGAATGTTCCCCGATGCTCCCCTTTGGACATTGCTTTACAACCAGGGGACCGTGAGCGAAAGGATTGCCAAGAGGGTCATCCACCAGAGCTTTCTGCAGCATTGTCCGTTTGCGAAAAATAAATATCGAAGTTATCTTCCTCTCTTTCCGCTCTTTGCCGAAACTAACAAGGCTCACGCCACCATAGTTATATCCACCTCGCACGCGGTCGCTAAATCCATGGTGCGGCGCGGCAAATCGGAAAAACAACTCCACATTTGCTACCTTCACACACCCATGCGCTATGCCTGGGACTTGTTCGATGAGTACTTCGGCGCCAGCCGCGTCGGAATCGTTGCCTCCAAATTCATTTACAAGCCGATTATTCGAATGCTACAGCTTTACGATATCTGGACACTCGACCGAGTGGATCTGTTCGTGGCCAACTCTTCCTACGTTGCCGAGCGGGTAAAGCGTATCTATGGTCGCGATGCCGCAGTGTTGCCTCCCCCTGTGGACATTTCGCGTTTTGCGGACACCGAGCGCAAACCGGAGGACTGGTACTTGATCGTTTCTGCTTTGGTTCCATATAAACGCGTGGAACACGGTATCGAAGCCTGCGCAAAACTTGGCCGCAAATTGAAAATCATTGGATCCGGTCCGGAAATGAAAAAGTTACGGCGGATCGCGGAAGAAATGAAAGCCGAGGTGGACTTTCTTGGCTTTGTGCCGGACGACATACTGACCGACTACTATTGCCGCGCCAAAGCCCTCTTGTTTCCTGGTATCGAGGACTTCGGCATTGTGCCGGTTGAATCGATCGCCGCGGGATGCCCGGTTCTTGCCTACGCGAAAGGAGGAATTCTAGACTCGATGAATGAGCGGACTGCGGTTTTCTATACCGAGCAGAGCGCACGCGGACTCATGGGCGCAATGAAGGATTTTGAAATCAGGCATGGCGAGTTCTCGGCGAGCGAGCTCAGACGGCATGCTCAATCTTTTTCCGAAGAATCCTTTCTCCTACGATTCGAAAGAATCCTGCATCAAGCAATAGCCTCCCGAAGACTATCGCGGGCTGTGCTGGATTAGGCATCAAATTTTCAATCGAACGCTCATGGGCGGAAGGCTTGATGTTCGGGATGTCTTACAAGAGTTTTGGTTCTCTATGATTCTGATTGATTAGTCTAAGGCTGGTTGTGAAGTTGAATCCTATCGACCCTGCGTTTCTCCCGTCGGCAAAAATGCAACTCCGGTGACCTCGACTCCCGAAGCCAGCACATCCCTGAGCCCCTCCGGATTTGCCCCACTGCGACAGACAGCGGCCACAAGCATGCGCAACGCAGTAGCCGGCGTAGTCTCTGGCTGGAGACGAAAAATCCATGGAATATTGTTTGACGTCAGTGACCTATCGCTGCTAATCGCCAGCACCGGCACAAAACTTTTCAGCGCCAGTTGCTCCGCCAGGTGGCTTGAATTCCTGTCCAACGCCACAATCGCAATCGCGTGCTCATCCATCAGCGCGTGCACCAGTCCGGTCGATGCAGCACCCCAATTCTGATCGCTGGCCACCGGAAGCAGCTTCCATGGCCGGCCGTGTGCGGCAGCAAAAGCAATCTCCGCCTGTACCTCCGGCGACGCGGCGATCTCGGCCGCTTCAGGCCCGAAGAGAATCACTGGGATCGGTCCTGCCGGCACATCTCCCCGGCTCGGTCCGTTGTAGCTCACTCCGTCCTCGCCGACCCGCGCATACGGCACTTGAGGCGATGCAGGCCCCTGACCCACCGTCGGAACCTCCTCACGCGCAAGCGGCGTCTGCCCCACCGCTGATGGCTGCGCGATGGTCTCCTTAGCCGGAGGTGGTTCTTTATCCATCGTCGCAACCCGGTAGCTGATCGCCCCATCGTGCACGGTTCCCAGGTACAACGGCGCAACATTCTTCAGGTTAGGGTCGAAGACCATCTTCCCCGTCACACCGTCATATTCGTCGATGTTGGCCAGCGCATCGTGAATCCGTGCGCGATTCAGCCCAGCCTTGCAAATCGAATCCAAAAGCGCGTTCATCGTATCGAAAGCCATTGAAGCAAACTGCTCTGGCTTTTCGTGGAAGCGATCCTCAAAGCGGAGATTGAAATCCAGCCAGCGCGGATCCTGCCTCATTGGGTCATAGGGATAAACGGCCTCGAAACCCTCCGCAGAATCGCCCGCCTCTTTCAGCAGCGTGTCACCCAGCGTGCGAAAGGCCCCAAAGGCACGTTGCTTCATCCCCGCCGCCCGCATCTGCTTCAGAATCGTTGCCGCCTCCAGCTCGTCGCCCACCAGCAGAACAGCGTCGGCCCGCGAGCTTCGAATCACGCGCAGTTGCCTGCTGTAGTCGGTGTCTCCCGGCTGAAAAATCTGCTCCATCACCACGGGATGCCCCAGCCTGCGTGACGCATCCAGGAATTTCCCCAGCCCGAATCGTCCATATCGGCTGCTCGATCTGAGCACCGCTACGCGCTTCAACCCCAGCTGCGTATACATCCGCCGAGCCAGTGTCAAATACTGTTCCCGGTCGTCCTGCATGGTGCCGAAATACCAAGGAATCGTAGTCTCCGGAACAGTGGGATCGGTATTCGCGGAACTGACCACCGGAAGCTCCGCACGCAAGGCCACGCGCAGCGCGATGTGGGTCGACTCGGAACTGATCGATCCGAAGATCGCCCAAACCTGCTCGTCGTAGGCCATCTTTACGGCTTCATCGGATGCCGATCCCCAGATCGCCGATTCGGTCGGCCGCACGTCGCCATAAACCGCCTTCGCCTGCCAGTTGTTGTAGTCGTTGTGTAGCATCAGCTTGAAGGGCTTGCCGCCATAGCCTCCCGCAGCATTCGCCTCATCCACGGCCATCTGCGCTCCATGCAGCATCCGCAATCCAAGTACCGATTCGGAGTTGTGCTCGATCGGCCCAAAGAAGCCGATGCGGATCTCTTTCAGATTCTTTGGCTCCGGAATATCCCGCGCGGCGCCCAAATAAATGTTCGGGTGCGTGTAGTTGTTGTCGTAGGGAGCAGCAAACTTCGAATACGGTTTGAGATCGTCCGGCTCGCCCGCATAGGGAACCACCTCGCGATCCTGCGGTGGTCCCGGCGGATGAGCACCGCATTCGCAAACTCTTGCCTTCGTCTCGCCTGTCTCCGGTCCCGAGTTCTGGCCTGAAACATTTGCCGCAAAAACTACGCCAACCACGCCTGCCGCAACCGCCAACCACGCCGTACGCATTAAAACTACCCCTTGCTTTCTTCCTTCTTGTCCGTTCGGAACATCGCGATCGCTTCAATCTCGATCAGCAGTTCCGGCCGGCACAAATGCGCCTGAATCCCCGTCGAAGCCGGCAGCGGATCGAGCCCCTGCTCCTTGAAGAATTCCGTGCGTCCCGCATTGAAAACGTCGTAATCGCGGTCGATATCTCGCAGGTAGCAGCTGGTACGGACAATGTCGTGCCACGTCGCGCCTTCGGCCTTCAACAGACCTGTAATGTTGTCGAACGTCCGCCGCAACTGCGCGGAAAAATCGCCAATGTGGACGCTGACTCCGTTTTCGTCGATCGATGCCGTGCCTGAAATCAGCAAAATAACAACTCCGCCAATGTCAATCCGCATGCCACGCGAGAACGAACTCGGCTTGGCATAGGCATAGGCCTCGTTGAGCACGCCGAGGTTTGTCATGGCGCGCTTTTCAATAGGTGCGTGTCCAATGGCTTCCAGAATTTCTGCAATTGCATTCATGTTTGTACTTCTCCTTATATCCTTATGGATGTTGTCGAATCCCGTGACTCAGCCCCTTGGCGGTCGCGACCCAGATATCGTCCCCGTCAAAGTCAATACCGAGTATGTAGTTGTGCGCTGGCGCTGTCATTACTGGAATAGACGTAACCGTCCCCGCTTCGTTGCGCACCGTCATCTCCGGCTTCCCGTCCTTCAGCGATGGGCTATAGACCGCCCAGTTCACGCCGTCGTAGTATGCCAGTCCCTTGTCCGTTCCAAACCACGCACGCTTCCCGTCAACGCCCTTCACAACGTTGGTAAAGTTCGAGGGAAGCCCGCTGTCTTTCTTCAGAAAATTGTGCCAGTAGCGCCCGTCGTAGTGGCTGTCGCCAAAGTACGTGGCCGCCCATAAAACATTGTCCACATAACTGACCGACGTGACAATCTCGTGAATCAGCCCCTGATCCTTGAACAGCACCATCTCGTTTTCGCCGTCCGGATCGTCATACTTGTCCCACTTGCCTGTCTTCTGATCATATTCGAGCACCCCGCTGCCCCAAATCCCGTAGTAAACCTTGGTCGGTGTTGCAGATACCGAATAGGACCATATCTCCATCATCGGCGTATTCCGCTCGTTATAAAGCGACCACTGGTTGGTGTGCAGGTTCAACCGGCAGGCGCCGGCAGCGGTAGCAATCCACACGTTTTCGCCCTCAACGCTCACCCCGTACACCACGTCGTTGCTGAGCCCCGAGTTCAGTTGCGTGAAGCTGTCGATGCGGCCACCGGAAATGCGGCTCAGCCCGCCCATCGTCCCCGCCCACACATCGCCTGTGCGCTTGTCCAGCGCCAATGAAATTACCGCCCGGTGCGCCAATCCATCCGCGGTCGAGTACACCTTCCATACGTGATTCTCATAGAGCGCCAGACCATTATCCGTCCCTGCCCAGATACGATCTCCGTCCACCAGTACGGTGTACACATGATCATTCGGCAATCCGTTAGCCGTGGTGAAATTCTCGAATCGGAACCGCGGCATCTGCGGCTGCGCATTCACGGAAGTCGCAGCGGCAAAAAATAGCATGACCAACCAAATCAAGCCCCGTGCCCCGTACTTGCGATTTTTTCCTATCGCAAGGGCGGGAGACCACGAAACTAGACCGGCCCAATTCTCCGGAAATATATTGCGCTTACCCGTATTCATCGCGTCCTCAAATACTCAATCAGATCGTTCAACTCGTCCTTGGCCAGGTCGTTCGTTCTCCCGTGTTTGTCATCGGGGTTGTATACAGTCCAAATCTCTTCCATCGATCGCGCCGAGCCGTCGTGCAGGTAAGGCGCGGTCAACGCAATGTTGGTCAATTGCGGCGCTTTCAGAAGGCCGGTATTGTCAGTGGGCTTGCGCGTCCCCACCTCGAAGATTTTCTGACTCGTGCCATTCGGCCCACTGTGGCAGAAAACGCAGCGGTTGTATTCGGGAATCGGCTTCTTGAACTTGTCCACCGCCCGCTCGAAGATCGCCTTGCCCCGCTCTTGCGCAGGTGTAAAATCGCTTCCGGCCAAACGGAAGCGATTAGGCCTCGGTTTCAGGCTTCGAACATAGACTGCGAGATCGGCAAGCGTTGCGTTGTCGTACTGCTCCGAACGCCAGAAGTATTTCTCCGTCCTCGGTCCGCACTCGGTGGGAATGTCCGGATTGGTGCCGGTCCACTTGTACGGCGCGGTATCCTTCACGCCTTCCAGCAGCTTGTTGTCCACAATACTGCGGCCAAACCCATCCGGCTCCAGGTTCCAAGTCAGCCCATCAAACGTCGAATCGATATGACAGTTGGCGCAGCCAATCTGCGCCTGAAACGAATAGCGCGCGGTATAAAACGTCTGTTCTCCATGCCGAAGCGCGGAGACCTCCTTCGGCCCGTCCAGCTTGATCGTCGCGGCCGCCCGGTTCGTTTGCGTGTCAATCACGCTGATCGTATCGTCCAGCCGATTTGCCACGAACAGCTTGCGTCCATCCGGCGTCAGCGTCAGCCCGCGCGGATTCAGCCCAACCGCAATCCGCGTCACCACAAAATTCGCGCTCGCCGAGAGATCCTGCGCAAACGGTTGCGGGTGCGCATGAATATACTTCAGCAGTCGCGCGGTGTCGATCACCGTCACCATCTCTGACCCGCCGCTGGTCACATAAATTCGCGACTTGTCCGGCGCAATCGCCACACCGAACGGCTGCGAAGCATACCGCTCCAGCTCATCCAGCGGCACTTCCACCGTTTTGCCGCCCACATCCGTACCAAACACCGTCAGCGTGTCTTCGAATGCTCCACCATGCTCAAGATGCGCCAGCGTCACAAGGTTCTTCGGGTGATACTCAGCCGCCACACCCAGCCGTCCATCCGCTGACAACGCCGCATGAAACACGCCCGCAATCGCATGCAGCGGCATCCGATCCACTACCACCGCGCGCGCAGCATCAATCACCGTGATCTCCGACTCCGGCGCCGTCCGATAAGGCGAGGCATTCGGGTACACATGCGTCGCGTAGATCTTTTTCCCATCCGGTGACATCGCCAGGTAGCTAGCCCCACGCCCCGCCAGCAACCGCTTCTCTTCCGCACCGGTCTCAGCATCCAGAACCGCCACGTCATTGCTGATCCGGTTGGCCACAAACAGCCGCTTGCCGTCGCGATCCTCCACCACGCTCGATGGCTCCGCAGATACAGGCCACGTGGCCGTCACCGCCAGCGTT
>Ga0302274_10000698_pt1 | contig 33922 bp, 24 predicted proteins | sample III_Bog_N2_1_FD_198755 | JGI IMG/M metagenome (GOLD analysis project Ga0302274, IMG submission 198755) | Peat permafrost microbial communities from Stordalen Mire near Abisko, Sweden - III_Bog_N2_1 | ecosystem: Environmental > Terrestrial > Soil > Wetlands > Peat | place: Sweden: Abisko...
GACCCAAACGGCCAGTGCCTTACAGGCAGCCATGGCGGAGTAGCTCAGATGGTTAGAGCGATGGATTCATAACCCATAGGTCGACGGTTCGATCCCGTCCTCCGCCACCAATCAAATCAACAAGATAGGCAGGAATTCGAAGGCCTTCTTGGATATGAATGAGACAGGCAAAATGGACCCCGAAGCCGGGGTCCATGAAAAGTTCACGATCGCTGTAGCGCAAGTCTTTAGATTGGGGCCTTGAAGGGGTTGCGCTCCGGGCTGGGGGTAGATAGCGCGGAGAATATGCTGAACTTGCCACCCTGGTAACCATCGATCAAGACATTGAAGTAGCTTCTGTGCCCAGGCTTCTTGAAGACCAGACCCGCGGCGCCATCGATGTAGGCTGGATCTGAAACCATCTTGGTAAAGACTGCCCGGCCCTCATGTGAAATTGCGGCTGAGGCGATGTTGAGCACCTCGTAAATTGCGTCGCGCAGAAGCTCCTCCATGGGGTTGACCCTGAGGTGCTCCTTGACGACATTATCGGGAAATCCGACCAGCGCTCCCGCGAATGAACCGAGCAGCGGAAGATCGGCCTTGACTACGATTGCAGTCTCCTGGGGGAGAACATTGTAGATGCCGTAAAGCTGTTTGATCTTGTTGTCCAATGTGAGGGTCGTCTGAACAAACGTCACTTTGCGGCCCACCAGTTGCGAGAAGCGTTGCGAAAGCGTAAATGGAGTTGGTTCTGACATTTGCTAGCACCTGCCAAGGATTGGAGAAAGAGCTTCTTGTACGTCTTCCGGGCTGAACGGTTTACAGATCAGAAAGTTTGCACCGGACTCCATTGCGAGTTCTCTGATCCCGGCTGAACTCTCTGAAGTGATGAAGCCAAAGGGGACGTCGCTCTGCGACGCTCTAACCTGGCGGAGAAAGTCGATCCCGGACATTTCAGGCATGTTCCAGTCGGAGAGAATAAGCATCGGTTTTTGTCCCTGGAGCTTTTCCAAAGCCTGTGCACCGTTCTCGGCTTCGCCAACGGTAAGCCCGCGGTAACCAGCCTGCCGGATGGCTCGCTGGACTATCATGCGCATCGTCTTGCTGTCGTCAACTAGAAGGATATCCATTCAAATGCCTCATACTTATTCGATTGCTGCAATCGTTCGCCGAACCAGGAGAAGATTCCTCGCCTGCCCGTCTTCTATCGGCACATTCCGGAAAACCGGATAGTGATTCACGCCACTTTCACAAACACTTCAGAACATTTTTGCCTGTTGGCCGCGCGGCCGGTTCCAGTTCGCGCGGCGCAACGCAACCGGGCGCCGGCCGATAGTGGCCGGGGAACGAGACGGACCGTAGCTTGCAGATAGTGCTTGAACCTCGGGAAGGATTGAAGCGAAACCCGCAGACCTTGCTTTGATTACTTGCACTTTTCAGCGTCGCTGGAGAGTACTGTGACCCAGAAATGGCCCTCGTCCGATTGGAATTCGAGCCTGTCCCGGACCTGGGACCTGCAGATGTGGAGATCGTAGTCGCTGCCATCCATGACTGTGGGCATGGAAAGGCGCACGCCGGTAGCCATGGTGCACTTCATGTTTCCGCCGATCATATTGGCCAGTTCGCCGAGCATGTCGCGGACATCGTCGTCAACGGCTTCCGGTGGCTCCATGCCGAGAATGCGGCCGGCAAACTGGCAAGCCTGGCTGCGCGTGCACTCGAACATGACTGCTCCATTCCATTCGCCGTTTAATTGGACGAAGGACGTCAGGCGGTCGCCGGTTGGGGCCGATGGAGTTTCACTGGTGACCACTTCGAGTTCCATCATTGTCAGGAATACGGATTTCACAATCTCCGCAACCATATCCACACTTACTTCCGTCAGCATAGCTTTCCTTTCATCGGGCGACATACGCGGTCATGTTTCCCACGGTTTGCCGGTCAAACCATTCATCGAGGCCAAACACAGTTTCAGCGCCACCTAACAAGAGCCAGCCGCCCCGAAATAATGTGCTATGAATTTCTTTCATGATGTTGCGCTTGGTTTCATTGTCGAAGTAGATCATGACGTTGCGGCAGAACACCACATCGAATGGACCAATTGTGCGCATGCTCTTGCGCAGGTCAATCGTGTCGAAGCGAACCATCTTGCGGACCGCCTCACTTAGTTGCCATTGCAGGCCGGAGCGCTTGAAATACTTCACCAGCAGGGACGCCGGCAGACCGCGGTTTACCTCAATCTGCTGATAGGTGGCCGCGCGGGCGCGCTCAACAACCTTGGTGGAGAAGTCAGTACCGAGGATTTGAATATTCCAGTCCTTCAACCCATCCTCGATCAGGAGCATTGCCAGGCTGTACGCTTCCTGTCCGGTAGAAGACGCAGCGGACCAGAAGCGCAGCTTTCTGGTGTCGCGCCGCTCCTCTTTGAGTCGCGGCAGAAGCACCGTTCGAATGGCGTCGTACTGATTGGGGTCGCGGAAGAAGTAAGTCTCATTGGTCGTCATGGCCTCAACGACTTCCTGGCCGATATCGGTATTGCGCCGGAGATGGAGAAGTGCGCATAAGTCGTTGATGGAGCCCAGGCAATGTTGTTTGACGATTGGCCCAAGCCGGCTCTCAAAAAGATAGTGCTTGTTATCTTCAAGCACGATACCCACCTGGGAGTAGATATGCTCCTGAAGGAACCTGTAGTTCTCCGGGAGAATCGCCGTAGGTAATGTATGACTCGCCATTCTGCTTCCTCTTAGTTCCTTCCCGCAATGCGAAGAATCTCGGGCACAACTTCATCGAGCGGCAGCACGCGGTCGGCGAGCCCCGCATTGACTACGGCTCCGGGCATTCCCCAAACAACGCAAGATGCCTCGTCCTGTGCAAGGACAGTTGCTCCCTGGGCTTTGAGAATCTCAACCCCACGCAAACCATCCTGTCCCATACCAGTGAGAATGACGGCGAGGACTGCGCCACCGTAGACTTCCCCTGCGGAGGCGAATAAAGCATCGACCGCGGGACGACATGAATTCAGTCGCGGCGACTGATCCAGATACACGCTCACACCAGCCTCGTTGGAGGCAATCTTCATGTGAAAATCCCCGGGCGCGATCAGAATCTTTCCCGGCTCGACTTTGCTGCCCTGGGCTGCTTCCTCGACGATCAGATTACAAGTGTTGTTAAGACGCTCCGCAAGCAGCCGTGTGAAGAGTGGCGGCATATGCTGCACAACCAGGATGGGAAGCTTGAAACCGGCCGGTATCTTGGGAAGAATTGCTCCCAGCGCGGTTGGTCCTCCCGTCGAGACTCCTATTACGACTGCTTTGAACTTGCCCTTCGCCCCCAGGAAAACTGGCGCGGGGCGATATGCCGACGGCGTCGACTTGAATGAAGCAGGTTCCGGCTTGGCCGCAACGTTGGTGGCCGCCGGCAACCGGAAAAACTGCATGATCTTGGGGATCATCTCTTCCCGCAGGCGAATCATCGAGCGATCGAGCGACCCTTCATTGGAGACTTTGGCCACGTAGTCGTCGGCGCCAAGAGTCAAGGCTTCCAACGTTTTCGCAGCGCCGCGCTCGGTGAGCGTGCTGAACATGATGACGCGCAGTTGCGAGTGCTCGGCTCGAATGCGCCGCAACATCTCCAGGCCGTCCATATCCGGCATCTCGATATCCAGCGTGATGAGATCCGGACTCAACTGCTTGATCCGCTGCAGACCGATAGCGCCGTTCGATGCAGTTCCCACGACTTCGATAATGGGAGTCTGCTCGAGGGCGTGGGTGACCAATCGCCGGATGACTACCGAGTCATCGACGACCATCACGCGGATTCGTTCGCCAGGCTGAAGCTGGCGCTGATTGAGGGCTGGCACGGTTACAACCTCGCCGCGGGAAGCATCCCAACGAGCTCGAGCTTTTCCAGCAGGATATCTTTGGTAAATGGCTTCATGACATACTCATTAGCTCCTGCTTCCAATGCCTGGCACATCTGCTCCATCTCAGTTTCGGTGGTGACCATGAGCACTTTCAGCGAATCGTAGCCCGGCTCTTTGCGCACGGCCTTAACCAAATCAAGGCCATTCATCTCAGGCATGTTCCAGTCGGCCAGCATCAGCTTCACCATGGGCTCACAGTCGAGCACCTTGAGGGCCTCAACACCGTTGCACGCCTCGCAGACCTCATACCCAAGGCCAACCAGAATTCTTTTGATAATGATCCGGATTGTCTTGGAGTCGTCCACAACCAAAGCTTTGCTCATTATTCTTCTACCTTCGTATGTTGAGGTATTGCCCGGCAAATGGCGTTTCATTCGCCGGGCAGTAACCGTTGCCGTCGATGGGACTAGAAACTGAATCTCGATACTGCCGACTGAAGCCGCGCTGCCATCTCGCTGAGCTCCAATGAAGCCGTCTTCGTGTCGTTGGCTCCCTGTGTGGTATTCCTTGCCGCGGTTGCTACACCCACGATGTTCTTGGCAATGTCGTTCACGCCCTGGGCTGCCTCAGACACGCTACGGCCGATTTCATTGGTCGTTACAGTCTGCTCTTCTACCGCCGAAGCGATGCTATTGGAAATGTCGTTGATCTGGTTGATGATTGCGCTGATCTCCTCGATGGCGGAGACAGCTCCCTTGGTGACGTCCTGGATGGCCTCGATCTTCTGGCCAATGTCTTCCGTCGCCTTGGCAGTCTGCTTGGCGAGTTCTTTCACTTCGTTGGCTACAACCGCGAAACCCTTGCCTGCTTCTCCGGCACGCGCCGCTTCGATGGTTGCATTGAGCGCCAGCAGGTTGGTCTGTTGCGCGATCGAAGTAATCACCTTGATCACGTTGCCGATTTCCTGGCTCGATTCGCCCAGCCGCTTCATCGTCTCATTGGTCGTAAAGGCCACGCTGACCGCGTTCTTGGCGACCCTTGCGGAGTCGTTGGCGTTCTTCGAGATTTCGCGGATGGATGCCTGCATCTCTTCAGACGCTGTTGCTACGGAGGCAACGTTCCTTGAAACCTGCTCGCTGGCAGCCGACACTACGTTGGCCTGAACTGCGGTCTCTTCCGCAGTGCTGGCCATTACCTGGCTGACTGCTGTGAGTTCTTCCGAGGAGGATGCGAGCGAGCTGGCGTTTTCAGACGTAGCCCGCAGCGGCTCGCAAATCGCTTCAAGAATGTGGTTAACGCCATCGATGATCTTGCGGTAGTCTCCCTGGTGCTTGCTGGCATCCGCACGTACGCCCACGCGGCCGTTTGCAGCGGCTTTGGCGAGCATGTCGGCATCCGCCACCAGGCTCTGCAGCGACTGCGTGATCCGCTGCAGGCTCTTGGCGACCACATCGGTCTCGCCACGGACATTGATCGCGACGGATAAGTCCCCAGCAGCAATCCCGTGCGCCGCCGTGGCCTGCTGATTGATGGCATCTATGCAGGCGTTCAGGTTGTTCTTGATGGCGTTGAAGTCGCCGTTATAGGTGTCGACGATTTTCGCGGGGGTGTTGCCCTTGGCAATGCGATCCACATAGTCGGCGGCCACACTGAGTGGGCCCACGACCGCGTCGAGCGTGCTGTTGAAGCCTTGGACGATAACGCCCCACCCTCCCGAATATTGGGCAACCTCCGCCCGCACCCGCAGTTCGCCATTGACGCCCGCCTGAATCAACCGCTGAACCTCGGCGATGAGGCCTTTCAGCATGACAGTGAGGGTGTTTATGTTGTTCTTGATGACCTTGTAATCGCCCGGGTATTCCTTTGTAACCTCTTTTGGAATCACGCCCTGCGCGACCTGGGTAATGGCCTCCGATGCCAGATTCAGCGGCTCGATAACCGCGTCCAGGGTTGCGTTTATTCCCTCGACGATTTTGCGAAATTCGCCTTGGTGCTTTGTGGCATCGGCGCGCGTGGTGAGTTTGCCCTGCACTGCCGCTTCCGAGAGCATGAGTGAGTCTCGCGTCAATGCGTTGACGGCGGCGATCACACCGCGGAAGGAGTCAGCAAGTGAGCCGACTTCGTCGCCCGAACGATATTCGACCTTCTGGTTCACGTCGCCCAGAGAAATATTCTTGGCTGTCTCCGCGATGAGGCTAAGCGGCTTCGAGATGCTGCGCGAGATGAAGATTCCGAGTCCGAGACCGGCCCCAATGCCCACCAGGACAAGGGTGATCAGCATAGTGCGGCTGCTTTGATATGTCTGGTCCTCGTCTTTGTTGTCTTGTATGGCAATATCTTCCTTGTGCGACGCCAGCTTGTCGAGTAAGCCCTCGGTTGCGCTCAACTTGTCCTTAAGTTCGCCAGCGGAAAGTAACCCCGACGGCATTTTCTGGATATACCGCTCTTTCAAGGTCATGGCAACATCCTTGTCATTGACCGCGCGGCTATCCTTCCACGCCTGCACCGTCTGCGCCAGCATCGCCAGACCGCTTTCTGTCTTAATCGTCTGCTTGGCCTTTTCCAGATTCTCGTCAACGCGCCGTTCGGATGCTTCCATGACGGCTTTGTATTGCTCAGCCTCGTCTGGGGTAGCGGCCAACTGCACGTTCTTATTGTCTCTATCGACTTCGATCAAGTCGATATTGGCCTGTTTGATATAGGAGATGCCAAGCGTCTCCCTTTCAAACGTCGTCTTTGACAGGTCACCAATCTTGGCCATGCTTGTGATGCCCATATAACCGACGATGGCGGTGATGGCTCCCACGATGATGAAAGCCGCGATGAGTCTGGTGCCGATCTTCATGTCATAAAACCACTTCATTTTCCTGCTCCTTAGGGTGGCGCTTCTCAGCAAGCCTTCCAGCCCATCATTTGCCCGGCCCTCGCCAAGCTCACTCAAACATCGATTCCGCGATGCTCACGGGTGACGACCTATCAACGTTGAGAGCTGCAACTCGTTATCGGCACATTGCCACTATTTGCTCAATCGGTTTTTTGTTAATTCCGGTTGAGCGGCTTTTTCAGAGGATATTTCATAACTTGCTTCGATCGCTGCGAGGCATTCCCTCAGGGGCCAAAGCCATGCCCTGTTACCAAGCCTTCGAATGCAGCTAGCGCGTTCCGCTGGCGGCCTTTTTGGCCGGCGCTTTTTTGGTTCCCTTTTTTGTCGCATTCCGCGATTGAACCGGTTCCTGAGATTCGTCCGCGACGGCGTCAGCGGCGGAGGGCAACAACCGCCTGCCGGCTGGGCCCTCTTCAGAACGTGCGGGTTCATTTGTCCGGCTTCGAGTGGCCTTGGTGTAGTCCACTTCCACGGCTCTTTCGGTGTCGAGAATAAGCAGCAACTGGTCCTTCAGTTTGTAGACACCGCGAATGAGTTCGCGCGCAGTAGGATCGAGGTTCTCCGGCGGCCGTTCGCAATTAGCGGCATCCATCGCCAGCACGTCGCCAATCTCGTCGACGAGCAGGCTGACTGCGCCATCCGCGGTGCGGACCACCATGTTCATTGGCGCCTTGCCCCCTGGACGAGGAGGCAGCAGCAGTTGGCGCCGCATGTCGATGGCGGTCACAATTTGACCGCGCAGGTTGATCAACCCCTCGATGACGTCCGGGGCCTGAGGCACGGGGCTCATTTGCTGAGCGCGCAATACTTCCTGGACCTGGAGAACATCGACGCCAAAGAACATGTCCGCTACGAAAAACGTTGAGAACTGTCCACTCGCTTCCACCAATTCGGAGCCTGGTGTCGCCATATCAGTCGCCATTGCTCATCTCCTGTGCCATGTACGCCAACTCGTCGTCGAAGGAAGCGGGCGGCGCAACGAGTTGCGCGACCGCTTCAACAACCAGTTCGTGATTCAACTTCGCGAGGCAATCCTTGAATCCTGCTTTGCGTGCGGCAGATGCACGGGATGCATCGGCCGAGTCAGAAAGCGCCAGCACCGGAATACCATGCCACTCCGGCCGGCGGCGCAAGGCTGCAAGCAGAGCGGCGCCACCCTTGGGCACTAGATCCAGCGCCGCGACGACAACGTCTATGGGCTGCTGCTCAAGCTTGCGAACTGCCTCGTCGAGATTGGCCGCTTCAAGGACGAGATATCCCGCCATCTCCAAGCCGCCCCGGATCATGCCGCGCGAGAAGGCCGAAGAATCGGCGACCAGAATGCTCTTGCCGGCTTCCTGCTTTTCAACGCCCTCTTCCCAGTTCCCGGCAGACGCGCGAATCACCGCATTGAGATCCAGGAAATCGGTAACTTGCTTGCCGACCACAGCCGATCCAAGGAGGCCTGCACGGCCTGACTTCTTGCGAACCTTGGCAGCCTCTTCGACGACATCGACAATCTGATCGACCACCATCCCAATACTGCGGTCGCCATCGTTGAACACCACCACCTGCACGGGATCTGCCAACTCGCTCTGTCCACCATAGCCGGGTTCCAGAACTTCCTGCAGAGACACGAGGGGGAGAATGCGGTTGCGATACTGAACCACCTGCCCCCCTGCCGCATGCTCGATCCCCGAGCGCGGGAACTCTTCAAGCCTGGCAACAAGAGAAAGTGGAATGGCCAGGCGATTGAACGAGCCGGCCCGGAACAACAGGAGCCGCTGTAGTTCGCTTTCCGATTGCGCCTTCTGTTTGTTTGCCGCTCGCGCCGGTTCACGCGACTCGTCAAACACGCCGGAGCGCTTGCCAATGCCCTGCACATCGAGGATGAGCGCCACGCGGCCGTCGCCCATGATGGTTGCGCCGGCATACAAAGTGAGCCCCTTCAATTGCTTTCCGAGAGGCTTGACCACAATTTCCTGCGTGTCGTTTATGCCGTCCACCACCAGGCCAAACTGCCTGTCGTCCACCTGCAGGACGACCACGCTGATCGCTTCGTCTCCTGCGGACGAATGCAGGCTGAGCACCTCGTTCAGGTACGCGATGGGAAGAAGGCTTCCGCGCCGGCGGTACACAGGCGTGCCATGCACATATTCAATGTGCTTTTCCTTGGAGTCCGCCTCGATGCGGATGAGTTCAAGCAGGCTTACCTGCGGGATGACGAACCGTTCGCCGCCGCTGGTGATGACCAGGCCGGGAATGATGGCCAGCGTGAGAGGGATCTTGATCTTTACAGTGGCACCTTCGCCGGGGCGGCTGAAGAGATCGACAACGCCACCGATTTTTTCGATGTGGGATTTCACCACATCCATGCCCACGCCGCGGCCGGAGATATTGGTCACTGCCGCCGCAGTTGAGAATCCAGGCAGGAAGATGAGGTTATGGGCTTCGCGATCGCTGAGCTTCTCCGCCTGTTCAGGCCGCAACAGCCCCTTCTCGACGGCCTTCGCCTTGACTCGGCCCGCATCGATGCCGGCTCCATCGTCAATGATCTCGATGTTGACCTGGCCGCCCTCGTGGAAGGCGCGCAGAGTCAGTCTTCCTTCCGCAGGCTTGCCGGCTCGCACACGCACGTCCGGCATTTCGATGCCGTGATCGCAGGAGTTGCGAATGAGGTGCATGAGCGGATCCTTGATGGCTTCGATGATGGTACGATCGAGCTCTGTTTCAGCTCCGTCCATCTCGAGTTGAATCTGCTTGCCGAGGGAAATGGCCATGTCGCGTACAACGCGCGGGAGCTTGTTCCACACCACGCCGATGGGCTGCATGCGCGTCTTCATGACGCCTTCCTGCAACTCGGTCGTGATAAGGTTCAGCCGCTGCGAAGTGGCGTTGAGAGCTACGTCTTCACGTTCGGTGTTGAACTGGAGGATCTGGTTCCGGGTGAGCACCAACTCGCCGACAAGATCCATGAGCTTATCGAGAAGGCCGACGCCGACACGGATGTTAGCGTCTGCGGCTGCGGAGTGCCGCGTGACATCTTCTTCCTTCTTCTCCGGGTCCTTTCTCCGGTCTTCCTCTTTCCTTCTGTCCTCGTCTTGCCTTCTGTCTTCGCCCTGGCGGCGCTCTTCCACCACGGGCTTTTCAGGTTGCTTGACTTCAACCGGCGCGACAACTTCTTTGACGACTGGAGGTGCGGCCACAGGCGCTGCAACCGCGATCGGGGCTGCCGCGACGGGTGCCGGTTTTGGCTCAACGCTGCTCGGCAATTGCGCTGCCAAGCGCAAGCGTTCCGTCAGGTCGTCAAAGCGGGCCGGGCCTTCCTTCCCGTCCGCTTCAATCGCAGCCAGAACCTTGCGCGTGGCGTCCACCGTCTCCAAGATCAGCGACACGAGGGCGGGATTCAGTTCCCGCTTGCCGTCGCGCAGTTGGCTGAGAAGGGTCTCGGCCTGGTGCGTGATTTTCTCTAGCGTTGTAAATGCCAGGAAGCCGCACGCTCCCTTGATGGTGTGAATGGTGCGGAAGATGCTGCTGAGCAGATCCTTGTCCCGAGGACGTTTCTCGAGTTCGACAAGGTCCTGGTCCAGACGTGAGAGATTCTCATCACATTCGACCAGAAACTCCCTAATCATCTCCTGGTCTTCCGCGCTCAGGTTCTCCATGATCCCTCTCTTGTTCACGGCCCGCATTTCTCATCACCGCGCCTCCAAAAGGAATGTGCGGTAAGCGTCCGAGCAAGTTCTATCGGCATTTGCGCCGTCTACGTTCAGACTGGTTATGGGGATGTGCCTTGATCCGATCCTGATCGCGGCAAGAGCTATTTGGCTGGGAAAACCGCGAATTCCGAGGACTTCTCAGCAGCTCCGAAGCCCCGACGGCTAAGACTCCAAACTATTCTGAGATATGAACTGGGGACTCGGGAATGGGGACCATTGGAGCCGTATTTAGATTGCTTCTTGATAGATTCTAGGAGTTTCGCTCGAAGCCGCGCAATGCAAGGAAAAGCGAAATAGGCGTGCTGGCGCACGGCGAAGAGGAGAGGCGACCCTCCCCTCTTTGTCCGTGCCCGCGGCCAGATACCAAACGGCCCGTTGTGGCTGCGAATCGCAACTGTAGCGCGGTCTTACAGCCTTCTAGTGGACGCTCTTATCCTTGTGGAACAGGTTTGAAAACTCATAGTTTCCGCCCCCGGTGTATCCCTCCTTATTCAGCGTGTAGAAATTGGTATCGACGATGTGCGTGTAGGAGCCGAAGATCCGGAAGCTGGGCGTTACATCGAAGTTGGCGCGCGTGAAGAAGCGGTTTCCGATAGCGTACTGGTCCCCATTGATCGGATGACCTACCGCGACCATGAACCGGCTGCCCGTGTAGACCGGATAGTTCTTGTCGACGCTCGCAAAGCCTGCCTCCATCTTGATCTTGCCGGGCAGCCGCTTCTCAAGCGTTACGCCAAATCCGGACCCGGAAGCGATGTCCGCTCCCTGTAGGGTGATGTCGTTAAGCCGTTGGTAGGCCTCGACCCTGACTTTGTCGAATGCGTGAATCTCGGGAACGTTGACGTTGACCGCCTCGCGCATGGTGTCGGTTCCTAGGTGCCAGGTGTAGTCGGCCGAAGCATCGAGCCTCTTGGCAAACTTTTTCTCCAGCAGGAACTGGTGGTAGTTGCTCTGCTTGAAACGATCGCCACGATCGAAGATGCTGGGAAAGTAGATGTCGCCGAGATACCCATAAGTGACTGCAACCTGATCGAAGTAAGCGTGCTTCGGGTCGTTGAAACGGATGCGTTCGCCAGTCATGTAGCCGTCGTCATCGTACGAGGTCATCTCGGTGTTCACGCCGCGCTCGATGCCGAGGCCGCCGAACTCCGCGGTAAGCTGCTTGATGGGAGTGGCGCTCGCATAGAGCTGGCGCACCGACATGCCCCATCCGCGGGAGTTCAGGTGAGCTTGTATGACCCAGAAAAATGGATCGGTCGCAATGGCCGCTCCGGCTGCCGCCGATTCCGCGGGTGTGAGAAACCCCAGCGACATAGACGCGCGGTCGCCGAAGGACCCGCCCCACACATCTGAATATGCCCAGTTGAAGTACTTTCCGCTGGAGGCATGAACGTTGACGGTGTAATTTCCTTTCGGGTCGAACTTGAAGCGCCCGTCCACAATGCTGCGCTGCTGACCGAAGTCGAAAAAGTGGAATCCATTCGCGTCCGCTGTACTGCGATAGCGCGTCGAGAACTCGAAGTTCTTGACATCCACCCAGCGTTCGAGTTTCAGGGGCGCCACGGCCGGCTGACTGGATGGTGTGGTGAGGGTGGTGGGAACGGACGGATCCACCGCGGGCTTATCCGCGCTGATCGAGGAGGTTTCCGGCGGTGTGACAAGACCGGCAACCTGCTGCGCGATTAGAACAGAAGGAATTGCAAGACCGATACATGCGACGGTCCGCAACAGGGATGCAGTGCTTTTCATCGAAGGCGCTCCAGAGAAAACGAACTAGGAGATCTTGTAATGCACGGCCTTGGCGGTCTCCTGTTTCTCACCTATCGACGGATCCGGTGGGGAATTCCAGAGCGAGATCCGTGTCGGTTGTGACCTAAGTTACAAAGAGCGTGAATTCACTTGACCTAACAAGTTCGAAATGCCGATAGAGGCGGAGCGGGAGGTGACCTCGAATTCCTCGAGAGCCCGACTCCCAGCCCCAATAATTGAAGGACGCCCTCACATGACAAATATCGCCTTAATTACGCGAGCCACGGCTGTCTGCATCGGTCTCGCAATTCCAACATTGCTCTTAGCCCAGCAGCCGGTACTCCGCGCCGTCACTCCGGTTGATGCGAACGTCACGTACGCTTCGCCCGTGGTGAGCGCGGTAACGGTCGCGCCGTCGGCAAAGGAATCAAGGCCGCTGACCGATCGGTGGATCGACCTCCAGGCTTTCTCCCATAGCCAACGCTTTCGGAGCCAATACAATGTCGGCGATGGGCACCTCTACGAAAACGCTCAGGAACGCTCCTTCATCCAGGGACGCGTCAAGCTAGACGCCAGCGACCGTTACTCTATCGGTTTCAGTGGATCGACCGGACACTACTTCAATTGGGCGTACAGCGACTTTGCCGGGAAAGGATACGGCGCGCGCGTGAATGAGGGCGACCTCAGGAACAGCTTTATCGGAACGCCCTATTACGCTGAGCGGCTTTTGGCTAAAACTGCCGATCCTGTCGGATTCGCCGAACTCCAGGGCCAACATTCGACGGGCTGGGGCTTCTACATGCGTGAGCTCTACATCCACGCCAGCCCCATAAAGGCCCTGACGGTCGAGTTCGGCTCCTTTGGCATCGAGCGTGGTGTGGCTACGGAAGCAACTACCTTCGACGACGACGGGTATCTCAATGGCGAGCGCGCCATCGTCCGCGATCCTAAACACCTCTTCTTCGACCAAGTCGGCTTCACCACGGCCTACCTCGGCAACTTCAATACGCCGAGCATGTTCGACCGCGGCGCCGCCTTCAAGCAGTCCAACTACCGCCAGGTCTTCGTCAAGAAGCAACTCAACGAGCGGATCGCTTTCTCGGGCGAGTACAACTGGCTCAACGACACCGACACGCTTCGCGAGGCCGCGACCGTCCAGGTCCCGGAGACCAAGGTCATCGACAATCTGCGCTTCGAAGCCTACGAGCGTCTGAACACGGTCAACCTGCAGGGCCTCAATGTGAGCGGAGCCCCCGGCTACGCTATCACGCTGCAAAAAGCTGTGAGCAAGCGCCTGAGTGGCGATATCGGCTACGCCGACATCGACAAGGACTACAGTGTTTACTTTGCCAGCAGGTTTTTCCACGCCGTCGGATTTGGCCTCAATGGCGATCAATACGGCCTCGGCAGACACCCATTCATTCATGCTTCCTACAAAGTTAACCCTGTGATCACGGCATTCGGCTTCTACACTCACGAAGTAGGTCCGGAACTCAACACACTCAACCAACAAGGCCTGAACGCAGGACTCACGTTCAATCTGAAGGCATTGATCAACACTGAAAAGCGCGTCTTCTGAGACTCGCATGCCACTCATCCCGCCCCGGCAGCTAGACCGCCGGGGCGGAAGCGCGTTGGGGCATCAATGGCAAAAGGCGCATGTGGCCGTTCGTTGGCGGCATCGGTTCGTGCCAATTGCGATGTAGATTACAGCGCATAACGACTTACTTGACCGGATGGCTCAGAAATGCCGATAGAGACGGGGCGGGAGATGGCACTCAAACTCCTTGAGTGCCAAACTCCCAGCCCCAATGTTTTCAATTAAGGAAACCCGTAATGAAAAGAAAGTCTTCACTTATCCTGGGAGTCATCGCCACTTACACCGCCTTGGCAATGCCGTTGGCGGTCTTCCCTCAACAGATTGCCCTCAACAACGACATGCCTAACTCGCCGACCGCTTCTTCGGCAGCGCCAGCGACAACGCTGATCCGGCCTGCAACATCGGCGCCTGCGCTTCCCGCGTGGGAGAACGGTCTTGATCGTTGGTTGGACCTCGACACATTCAACTACTCCGCCCGCTATCGCAGCACTTTCGATGCCAACGGCGCCCGCGCCTTCGACCAAGGCCAAGAGCGCCTGATCGCCGACGGCAAGTTCAAGTTTGACCAGCAGGGGCGCTACGGGATCGGATTTCACGTCTCCAGCGGCCGCTATTTCAACTGGTCCTATGCAGATTTCATCGGCGGCGGGCAACACCAGTTCATCCAGAACACCGAAGCGAAGATGACGCCCTACCAAGAATATGTCATGAACCTTGTTCCGCCCGAAGCTGGCTTCTACAACTCCCGCGGCGGTGAGCTCTATTTCCGCCAGGCCTTTATCGCGCTTGAGCCAATTCGGGGCATCCAGTTTCAAGGCGGCGGCTTGGGCATCAACCACGGTGTAAATACTGAAGCCACCAGCTATGACGACGACGGATACATCTCGGGCGAAAGGCTCTCGATCAAGCGCCCCGATAAGATCTGGCTAAGCGAGGTATCGTACACCCGCGCCTTCCTGGGAGAATTCTATACGCCTAACTTTTTCGCGCGTGCAGAGGATCTCTCCAAAGAGAACTACTGGCAGATTCTTGGACGGAAGGACTTCGGCAAGAGGCTAGCCTTCTCGGCAGACTACACTCAGTCGTCGCCTAAGTCGATGGTCCCGTTTCCAACGGCGCCATTCACTCTCAATTATATGAGGGAGGGTATCTTGGCCGACGTGCATGAGAGCAAGGTGCTCGATAAGGTGCGTTTTGAGGCCTACCAGCGGATCAATGCGACACAACTCGCACCTACTACTCCGATCGCAGCCGGCAAGGGATATGCCATAACACTCACCCGCAGCTTCAAGAATCGGCTCTCTCTCGATGCCGGGATCGCCGACATCGATATGTTTTATGTCACCAACATGGGAATGAATCTGCAGGCAATGGAACTGGGACTCACAGTCAACGGCGACCAATATGGCGTCGGTCGGAGATACTTCGTTCGCCCGACCGTTCCACTCACGAGCTATATCAGCCTTGTAGGCAATTACAGTCACCTTTTCGACTGCAGCAGAATGAGCGATGGCAACCCCATCGACGTTTGGAATGCGCAGTATCTCACTGCGGGTTTCGTATTCGACGCAAAGAAGCTGTTGTTTCATTCACCGGCAGTTCACTAAGGTCCCGCTCGTCTTAGAGCGGTAAGAACAGGTGGCTGTGTTCCCTTGATCATGGGAACCCAGCCACCTGTTTCCGATTTCACCTGACGGGAAAAGCCGCCACAGTGAAGCTGAAATTCCTGCTGAGTTATGCCGATAGAAGGAACGCGGGAGACGATCCCGGGTACCCTGAAAGACCCGCCTCCTAGCCCCAGTGGCACTTAAAGGATATTCCGAAATGAAAAAACACATTTCACTCTTACATACCATTGCCGCATGCGCCTTGGCAATTCCCTCGGCCATGTTCGCCCAACAGATTGCCCTCAACAATGACATGCCTAACTCGCCGACCGCTTCTTCGGCAGCGCCAGCGACAACGCTGATCCGGCCTGCAACATCGGCGCCTGCGACCCCCAGGTGGGAGACGGGTGTCGATCGTTGGCTGGACCTCGACACGTTCACCTACGCCTCTCGCTATCGCAGCACCTTCGATGTCGACGGCGCCCACACCTTCAACCAGGGACAGCAGCGCCTGATTGCAGACGGAAAGTTCAAATTCGACCAGCAGGGGCGCTATGGGATCGGATTTCACCTCTCAAGCGGACGCTATTTTAATTGGTCTTATGCCGACTTCATTGGGGGAGGGCAACACCAGTTTCTAGCCAATTCCGAGGCCAAGATGACGCCGTACCAGCTCTACTTCATGCTCGTGTCCCCGCCTGCGCAGAGCTTCTACAACTCCGGCGGCGGTCAGCTTTACCTCCGCCAGCTCTTTCTTACCGTTCAGCCTATCCAGGGTGCCGAAGTCCAATTCGGCGGTCTCTCTATTCAACATGGCGTCAACAGCGAGGCTACGAGCTATGACGACGATGGGTACATGACTGGCGAACGGATCTCGGTGAAGCGCCCCAAACAGCTCTGGCTGAGTGATATCTCATACACACGCGGCTATGAGGGCGATATCTACACGCCAAACTTCTTCGCCCGCGCAGACACTCTTTCGAGATCGAATTACTGGCAGATCCTGGCGGAAAAGGACTTTGCCAAGAGAGTTGCCGTTTCGGCGGACTACACTTTTGTGACACCAATTACCGCCCTTGGACATCTCTACTCGCTCAAAACCACACGCGAAGCAATCTTCGCCAATGTCCATGAGAGCAAAGTCTTCGATACGGTGCGTTTCGAGGCTTACCAGCGACTCAATGGAGGCTCTTTTGCACCCGACAATGCTCTCCCCTTTCCCGACGGCAAAGGGTATGCACTGACAGTGGGCCGCGACTTCAAGAAGAGGTTTTCTGTGGAGGGTGGCTTTGCCGATATCGATCTGATGTACGTTTCCTATCTGGGAATCGACGTTCAGGCTGTGATCATGGGGCTCTCAGTGAATGGCGACCAGTATGGCATCGGCAAGCGGTACTTTGTCCGCCCGTCGATTCCATTGACACACTACCTGAGCCTAACTGGAAACTTCAGCCATATCTATGACACAACGGCTGCGGCAAAACTGGACAGCCTCTCAATCTGGAATGCGCAGGTCTTTTCCGCAGGCTTTGTGATCGACGCCAAGAAGCTGTTGTTTCATTCCCCGGCGGTTCACTAAGGTCCCGCCTTAAACCGAGCGAATAAGAACAGGGGTCGGCCTTGCTGCGGTAGCGGCGATGCGGCCCCTGTTCTAGCATGCCCCATGACAGAACAGATTCGCACCTGCGCATACAGCCCGCTCTAGCGAATGAGAGTTAGTTGAATGGGGCGACCTGTTTTGCCGATAGACGAAACGCTGGATACGATCGCGGGTTGCCGAAGTCCTGGCAATGCAACCCTCTTCCACACTCCAAGCGCCCGGCTATGAACGCCGGCGCGAAGTTAGACATCAAGGCGCGGAACAACACGGAACAGTGCGCCTTTCATTCGTCGCCCGTCGCTCATAGCGCCCTCGGCAGCCAGCCCGCTGTGGGTAGCGAACTGCGGGAATGTCCCAGGAGGACGTAGGGCTGTGGAGCATATGACAATGAAGCACCCAGGACAGGTATTGCGTGACGAGTTATCCGGCAATGGCGACATTGAGCCGTTCCTCGGAATTTACGATTGCTTCTCGGCAAGCATCGCCGCCCCTTTTTCTTCCAATTTATTTCTCTCTGGATTCGGGTTTGCCGCCAGCTTCTACGGACTTCCAGATATTGGCTATATTGCGTGGACCGACATGGTGACCGCGGCATGGAGAATACGGCAGATAGTGCCGGATCACAAACTGCTCGTCGATATTGACGACGGATATGTGGACGTCCATACTGCCCGTCATGTTGTAAAGCAGCTCGATCGCATGGGCGCGGCCATGGTCATGCTTGAGGACCAGACTAGGCCGCGGCGCTGCGGCCACGTTGACGGCAAGCGGCTGCTCTCGCTTCCGGACTACATTGAGAAGTTGAATGCGGTGCTCGGCGATCGCGAAAACATTTGTGTGCTGGCCCGCACGGATGCGGCGGGAGATGAAATCGATCGACGAGTGGAAGCAATATCGAAGACAAATGCGGATGTGCTGATGGTGGATGGCATCGATTCCATCGAGACATTGCAACGAGTGAGAAAGTCCACCGACAAGCCGCTGCTCTTCAACCAGATCGCGGGAGGCAAAAGTCCGCACCTCTCGATTAGTCAATTGAGAGAACTTGGAGTGCGCCTGGTTCAATACTCAACCCCAATGCTCTTTGCTGCGCAGAAGGCAATGACCGAGGCTCTGGACGTTCTCATGGAGAGTGATGGCGTTCTGCCGGATAACTCGGCTGGAGGCAACATAGGAGTGCCTGAATGCCTGGCGCTTCTGCAGGCAAATGTAATCGCGCCGAACTGCACGGTTGCGACAACATGAGCAACGAGACTCAACAATCTGCCGATATATAGCATGGAACGGTTATCGCTCTCCCGCGGGGGTTTGAGCCTGGCTCTAAAGGCCGGCGTCGCAAGTGCAATGGACGCGAATAACTTCCGAGATACGCGATAACCGGGACGGTAGTAACTCTGTGCTGCGTATACAGGGGCTTCTATGAAGGGTGCGACAGAATGGATCGCTGAAGATCGGCAGGCCTTGAACGGTCGTGGTGCGAACTGGGGCATCACTGGTCGCACGCAAGCCGCGGATACCCTGCGCATGCCTCCAGAGCGCGTAAGGCAGGCGCTGGAGGCAGGGCGCATTGGCGCCTTTGACTGGGATATCGTGCGCAACCGAATGATCTCATCGCGCTCGTACGACAGGCTTTGGGGATTCGGGCCAGGTTACTTCAATGGCGCGAATGACGCGTTCCTCGATCGCGTCCATCCCGAAGACCTGCAAGACATCACCTCCGAACTCAATTCATGCATAGCAGCGCAGAAGCCATTCGCCAGCGAGTTTCGAGTTATCTGGCCCGATCGGAGTATTCATTGGTTGCTGGTGCGTGGAGAGTTCACTTTCGACGACGCCGGCCGCCCTCTACAATTGCGCGGCGCGGCCGTGGATATAAGCGAGAGCAAGCAACACGAGGGGTTGTTGCGAGAAGCGGCGCAGAAGGCAGAGGACGCCAATCGCGCCAAGTCGGAGTTCTTTGCCAACGTGAGTCACGAGATTCGCACGCCATTGACCGCGATCATCGGGATGACTTACCTGGCCATGCGAGCGAATCCGAGTCCGCAGTTGGAGCGCTATCTGGCAAAGATCGGCAATGCTGCTCAATCTCTGCTCGGCATTACCAACGATATTCTCGATTTTTCAAAAATCGAAGCAGGCAAGCTGGTGCTTGAGCAAATCCCGTTCCTGTTGGACGACGTGTTGAGCGGCGTCAATGACATTGTCAGCCAGAGAGCGGAGCAGAAAGGGATCGCTCTCGTGTTCTCCGTTGCACGAGAAACTCCTCGCTACCTGGTCGGAGATCCGTTGCGCCTGGGACAGATTCTCGTCAACCTGATTAATAACGCGGTGAAGTTCACGGAGAAGGGCGAGATCGTTTTGAAAGTGACCGCATCGGGCCTGGCCCGCGATAAGGGGCTCTTCAGCTTCTCGGTCTCCGATACGGGAATTGGCATGACTTCGCAACAGCTCTTGACTCTCTTTCAATCCTTCAAACAGGCAGACAGCTCAATAACTCGAAAGTATGGTGGAACAGGGTTGGGTCTTGTGGTTTGCAAACAGCTTTGCGCGTTGATGAATGGCGACCTCATCGTCGAGAGTGAACCCGGCAAAGGAAGCACATTCGTCTTCAAGGCGACCCTCACGATTGCCGCGGGAGCTGGTCTGCAATAACTCGCAAAAACTGGTGCAACGAGGCTCTCTGTCCGATTGAGTAACCCGGCTGAAGCATCAGATGTCCTGAAAAGAAACCGCTAGGAACTTGCTGCAGCTCGTGTACGGCTGGGCCAGGACAAACTCGCAAGAATGCATCTACTTAATTAAGCCTGGAGCAATGAAACTTTGGAGTAGTTGAACCTGAATCATATGAAGTTTTCGAGTTGAACATCGCAATGAGTTACTCCGATAAGGCAGTATTGAGGGATGATGTGGCTGACCTAGACGCAAGACAAATGACAAGCGTACCCTGGGCGATGGAGATGAAGGCAGTCTCCATTGAAGATCCGGTGAGGCTGATACAAGCTCTCTCGGGCGCTATTGTCGGATGTGGCGGATGGGTGCTCAGCCGCGGCGCAACCGAGTCCGGCATGGTAAACATGTTCTTCGAGTTCGAACGGCAGAACTGTGTGGACATCTATGGGGAGTTGATCGGCATGGGCCTGGTCCTGAGCCAGAGCGGGCACATTCTTTTGACGGAGCTTTGCCAATGCACTCTCAATCAGCCGCGGGACTGCGCCAAGGATCTTGCGAGCATCGACCTGGAAGTGCAAACCTATTCCGTAGAGATGAGAGAGGATTCTCGAGTGTCGAAGACCGCGGAAAAAAGAGGCGCGGTACGCTAGCAGCCAGACCGGGTACTAGAGCTGTTCCATCCCGAAAATGCGCATGCAGCGAGTGCGATACGCCAGTTTTGCATTACTGGATCGGAATGACGCTAGCAAGGTTCGGATTGAACCAATAGCTCCTGGACTTTTGCGGCAAGCTGGCCTGGAGTAAAAGGCTTCTCAATAAACGCTGAATTCCTTTCCAGCACACCGTGAAGCAAGACGGCGTCTTCGCTGTAGCCCGACATGAAAAGGACTTTGACATGGGGCCAGCGGTTGCGCACCATGGTTACCATTTCCCTGCCACCCAGGGCTGGCATCACAACATCGGTGACGATCAGGTCGACGCGGCCTCGCTCGCGATTAATCAGCCCCAGCACATGCTCGGAGTTATCTGCCTCGATAACTCGGTATCCGTAGGACCGCAGCGCGGAAATCGTGAACTTCCTAACATCGGGATGATCTTCAGCTACCAAGATAGTCGCGGTTCCCCTTGCTCCAGAGATTGTTTCGCGTTTCTCCAATCCGGCCGCCGTATTCTCTACCCTGGGGAGGAATACGGTGAACGTCGTTCCCTGCCCCGGCTCACTCTGGACCTCGATAGTGCCGCCGCTCTGTTCCACGATTCCGAGGGTTACAGATAATCCGAGTCCCGTCCCTTTGCCGACCTCCTTGGTGGTGAAGAACGGTTCGAAAATGTGGCTCTGAAGGTCCTTGCCCATGCCCACACCCCAGTCACGCACAGACAGCGTGACATAGGTACCTACTCGTTCTCCATGCTGCGATGGGTGAGCGGCGTCGCCGTAGTTCACGGTTCCGGTTTCTATCCGGACTGCGCCTCCCTTGGGCATCGCGTCCCGGGCATTCACTACCAGGTTCATGATCACGCTGTCCAACTGCAGAGGATCGGCGCGGATCGTCAGCGGCTCACCCTTGAGTTCCATGGTCAGCTTGGCTTTTTTCCCAATCACCCGCGCGAGGATCGGTTGCATCTCATTCACCAGCTTGTTCAGATCGACTACGCGGGGGTGCAGCACCTGCTTGCGGCTGAATGCGAGCAACTGCTGCGTGAGCCCGGCGGCGCGCAGGCCGGCCCCGTGGATCTCTTCGAGGCTCTCCCTGAGTGGATCGGCTTTCTCCACTCTCTCCAGTGCTAACTCGCTGGATCCGATGATGACGGTTAGAAGGTTATTGAAGTCATGAGATATGCTGCCGACCAATCGACCGATCAACTCCATCTTATGAGCCTGGATTAGCCGGGTCAGCAGATTCTTCCGATCCTCCTCGACGCGTATCCGCTCTGTGAGATCGCGTGTAGCGACCAGAACTGCACTCCGGCCCCGGTAATTGACTGGCCGCGAATCCATCTCACCGGGGAACGTGCTGCCATCCTTGCGGAGACCAGTCAATTCCAGCAATCCGGTTTCCTTGGCATCGATTTGTTGTAGAACTCGTTCCCGCGATCCGGGGGTCAGCAAGAGAGTGGGGCCATACTGGCCAATCAGTTCTTCCGGGCTGTCGTAACCGAAGAGGTGTACGCACGCCATGTTGGCATCGAGAATCACTCCATTCTCATGGATCATGATCCCTTCAATTGCTGCATTGGACAGGCTGCTGAAACGGTCCTCACTGGCGCGCAAGGCGGAAAGCTGCCTGCGCAACTCTTCCTGAAAGGCAAGAATGGGGACGATCGCCAGAACCAGGAACATGACATACAAGATCCACAGTCCCATTGGCTCCCCCGGAAAATAATTCGGGAGGGAGTGGCCATTCTCCTCCAGGACCGCCTCGACGAGCAACACCAACAGCGATGCGGTTGCGACTCTGATCGCGGCGGAGCTGCCGAGAAGCCATCCGGCAAGGATAATCAGGACAAAGCTCCAACCCGAGGTCGGGCTGTGAACTCCGCTGCTGAAAAAGGAAGAGAACTCAACCGCGCACCATGAGACTGACACAAACAAGGCCGCGGCAGCGGGTTTATGGCGTTTCCGAAGCAGAGCCAGCGACACCGTCGCCATTGCGCAAAGGATCCCCAGGATAGCCGCCACAGCGGCCTTGCGGATGGAAAACCAGGGAATCAAGAACGCAAGTGCGAGGACAACCCAAGCCAGAAATGTGCTCAAGATCAAGTGAAACGAGCGGGCAGTGTCCTCGTCTTCGATGCCGCTCAGGCGGTCGCCTCCGCGGAGCAGGTAGGTCAATCTCTGCAACCAGTGTTTCGACTCTGCCACGGACAATCAGTCCCTCCAGCTTTCAAGCAGAAGTTACTTGGCCTACCGCTGGAACCTCTGCAACGCCTCGACTATTAGGAACCAATATACTCGCTGGCGCGCATGGTGGGACTGCCTCCTGGAGCCATTTCCCGGCCTTGCAGGGTCTAATGTCGAGAATGCGATCCGGGAGACGCGCGGATGGTCAAGATGGGAGTTCGACGAGAGAAATACGCGGAGGACCTGAAAGATGGAGAATCGCGTCAATTGCCCTGCCGGTCCTGGGTCCACATCGTGGACGGGCATTCGTCATCGGACTCCAGGCCATCGGAGCCGCGAAAAACAATGCAATTACGGCCGGAGGATTTTGCCGCGTAGAGGGCCTGATCGGCGGCCGTGAGCAGGGATTCAAGGCTCCTTGACTGGTCGGATGGATCGAAGACGGTCGCACCGGCACTGCAGGTGATTGTGAAGTCGAACTCGCCTGTGCGGACTTCAAGGTTTGAAATCAAGCCGTGGAGGTGGGCCATTCTCTGTTCTGCAGCCTCAATTGGAACTTCATTCAGAACGAGCAGGAACTCCTCTCCGCCATAGCGGCCGGCATGATCGTATGCGCGAATTGCGCCTTGAATGGCGGCGGCGAAGGAACGAAGCGCCTCATCGCCGGCCAGATGTCCGTACACATCGTTCACGCGCTTGAAGTGGTCCAGGTCAAGCATGGCCAGCACCAGGGTCTTGCCCGAGCGCCGTGCATGGCTCATCTCCATTGCCAGCACTCGGAGAATCTCCACATGATTGAACAATCCGGTGATCCCGTCGTGGGTGGCCTGGAATTGGAGTTGCTGGCGGCTGGCCTCAAGTTCCCGTGTTCGCTCGCTGACCAGGCTCTGCAGGCGCCGGCTGCGTGCCCTCATGTGGCGCGCGCGCAGCCTGTCGGCGGCCAGCAAGAATAGAATGACGGCGACAACAAGAAGAACAGTGAACCAGCGGGTCTTCCACCATGGAGGCAGAATCTTGACCTGTACGGCAACAATGCCCGAACAAGCATTCAGTCCCGGATTGCAGGCCACTGCCATCAGTGTGAAATCGCCTGGCGGCAGGCCCGAGAAGACTGCCCTGCCGTCATGACTCTCCACCCAGTCCGGCTGCAAAGGGGCCATGCGATATTTGAAGATCAGCTCGCTGCGGTTACGCATGGCGGAGGAGGAAATCTGAAATTCCAATGGCACCTTGGACCACGGAAGAGTGACCTGGTGTGCCGTCGCGTCGAGACTGTCTCTGCGTCGAATTCCGGTCACCGAGACGTCCAGGGGAAGCGAATCGAAGGCGCGTTCCGGATGGATCAGATGGCTTAAACCGCCGCTGGTCCCTACCCAGATGGAACCGTCCGGGGCCTCCTTCAACACTCCTTGATCGATATCGTTCCAGATGAGTCCTGTTTCCTCTGTCATGTGACGCCAGAGCTTCCCATTCCAAACCAGAAGGCCGGAATCGGTCCCAAGCCAGACCCAGTTGCGGCGATCGACCAGCAAAGCCAGCACCGCCAGCGAGCGCAGATCGTCAGGCGCTTCCAACTGCCACGCCTGGAGCCGATCGCCGGTTGGAGTCATGCGCCATGTACCTGTCTGATCTCCTGAAACCCAAACCGCACCATCGGGAGCGCAGGAGAGCGCAAGGAAAGATCCGCGCAGCGCGGGCAGCCCATCGACTGGCGGCACTGTCCATTGGCCATTCTGTTCGCGCAGCAATCGGTTGCCGGCGATGAACCAGTTGGCGCCGTTGCGGGACTGGCAAGATGCGATGCCCCTGGAAGGCCCTCCCAGTGCCGCATCCGCAGCCGGAACGGGGTGCGGCGCGCTTCTCGATGCCCCGGCGTCGCGGACAAAAATGCCAGGCCGGGCGATGAAAAAAGTGCGCCCGGTCGAATCCGTTGTGGCGTATACGATCAGGGACGGGAGCTTTGCCGTCTGTTCGGTCCTGCCTGTCTTTGGATCGATGCGGAGAACCGCTCCGGAGAAAGTTGTGGCCCATACGGACCCGTCGGCCGCGAGGCCCATGACATCCACCTGCCCATAGGTCCAGGGGCGAACGGAAGACAGACTGCCTGCCTCTCCGGTGCGGGGATTGATCCATGCCGGCCCTTTTTCGGTCCCGACGAGCACGCGATCGGCGCTGACCGGCAGCACCGACCAGATCATGGCCGAGTGCAATCCCTGCGCATCGTCCCAGCCTTCCCAATCGCGATAGCCAACCCAGTGAGACACGCCGTTTCCGCGGCTGCTGAGCCAAAGATCTCCAACTGCATCGAACACCATGCCCGAGATGTGAGTGGTGCGCTGCATCCCGTTTTGACGCCCGATGAGCCGCCAGTCTGTTCCATCCCAGCGGGCAATTCCGTCTTCACTGGGCGCCAGTATGCGGCCTTCCGGATCTTCAACCAGCGGGGCGTGCCCATAGGTGTTTCCAGGATCGGAGCCAGGAATACTGCGATCGACAAACCGGCTCGCCCCACGGGGCAGCGCCATCACATGGTCCTTGCCCGCCGCCCAGAGCGTGCCTGAACGATCGAGCAAGACGGTTTGCCATTCCTCTTTGGGAAGACCGTTTCCCGTACTCCACTGGGTCAACTGGACGACGTTCTGCTCTAGCGGATGGCCGGGTTCGGCATCCAGAAAGGAATAGAGCTTCTTGCCGCAACCAATCCAGATGCGGCGGGCGTTGTTCGGCACTTGCTCGACGCTCACCGTCGCAACCTGGCCGAGATCCGGTATGGCAGTCATCATGCGGCCTGGAATCACCGGAAGGTAGGACAGCATGTTCCCCGCGGCGTCGTGCTCCAGCCTGTAGAGCCGCTGATGATCCACGACCAGCAAATGACTCGCATCCTCGGCCGCCATGCGCCACGGCTCATCCATCTTGATCGGATCCCGCCCGGCGGATAAGAACCGGCGTCCATCCCAGCGATATAGGTTTCCTTCCGTACCAACCCATATGACGCCGTTCGCGTCGGCAACAATGTCCTGAGCATCCAGCTCAGCGATTCCCTGCTCCCGGCCGTACTGTTCAAAGCCCGAACCCACAAACCGGTAGACGCCGTTCTCCGTTGCAACCCACATAAACCCGTAGCGGTCGATGGCGACTGCGTTGACGGAAAGGTTCTTGAGCCCCTCGGCTTGCCGGTAGGTGTGGAACACATACTGCTGCGCCTGCATGGCGCATGAGAGCGCCATGCAGCAAAGCAAAATCCGGATCGAACCGAGTCGGCGCAGCCTCATTCCTTCCCCGAACACACCTCCGCCGCCGGCATTCTTATCGGCAAATCCGGCCTTCTGTGCAACTGCGGTGTGTGACCCCAAGTCGCCTCATTCCTTGCTTTTGTTGGTTACATTTGTGCCGGAATCGCCAAGGAAACAGCGACACGGCTCTCTGCCTTTCCCGAGACTGCGGTTGCATTCCTCATCAACATTTCGCGCACGCCGGCATGGATCCTCGCGACAGCCGCACGCCGGTAATCCCAGCGCGGGTCATCGTCCGGCTGTTCGACAACCATGGTGGCGTTTGCTTCAAAGAGCAGAATCTCGCCTTGCCGATTCAGGCCGAAGTCGATACCGCCGTAGTCAAGACCAAGCGCTGTCTGCACCCGTTCGAGCGCAGCCATCGCTTTTTCGCCGAGCACACTTTGCATATCGGTCAGAAATTGCGCTTCTTCGGCGCGATGATCGGGGCGATCTTTCATATCCGCACTGAAGTAATGGATCTTCCAGTTTGGCGAGATGGCCAGGTGCAGCGGATAGAGCCGGCCATCCACGAACATCACGCGGTACTTGCGGGCGCAATCGTCCGCGCCTCGTGCATCGAGGTACTGAATCACGAGCAGTTCGGCACCGGGCCGCCCCGCGCCTGGCAGATTGGCCACTGTTGTCGCGAGATCCGCGGGAGTGTCCACTTGTACAAAATGCTGGCCCATGTGGAAGCCGGGCGCTCGCAACAGCAACGGGAACGTAAAGCCGCTTTGCGCAAGTGCTGCCGTTCCATCTGCACTTGCAAGCTGCACGTAGGTAAACGCGGCAGTGGTCGGGGCAATTACATCTGGCAGGCTTGCCAGGCGGACCGCGTTTTCACAACGACCGGTCGCTCGAACCGCAGCGGGGATGTTTATCACGGGCGCTTGCGTGAATGCTAACAGAGACTCTGCTGCCAGCAATGCATTTTTCGCGGCATCGGAATCTCCGATGCCATTGATGACAATCTGGTGTGCCGGCAACGGAATCTTCGTATCGTAGAAATCCGCAACGACGACGTAAGTCTGGAAGACGCGGTCGTCCACAAGCTTCTCCAGCGGTGTGTTGCCACCCGTGGAAGAGACCAGCAGCAGCACCGGGATAGGTGGCGCAGTACCGCGGTAGGGATTGGTGAAAAGGCTCTTTTGCCCGAAGGCTTTGCGTTGGTGGAACGCCGCGGCTTCGAATTCGCCGAGGCGCGTTAGCACGTAATACATCCCCCCGTGCGCCTGCGGAAATTCCGGATCGATGCCCAGCGCCGCTTGATACTGCTCGCGCGAACCCCTGTAGTCGTCGCGCTCAAGCAACACGCCGCCCAGGTTGACCCTGCAAACAATGTCGTTCGGATAATGCTTCACCGCTTCGCTGTAGACCATTTGCGCGGCCTTGAGATGCCTTTCCGAGACGAGAAGGCGGCCAAGATCGATCAGGCCGGACCGATTTGCGGGATCGAATTCAAGCACCCGCAGATAGTCGCTTCTGGCTTCAAGACTGCGGCCCATCTGCGCCAGCAGCGTCGCCCGCTCAATGCGCAGAGCGGCTTCAGCCTCCGCGGGAAGATTCGATTCTGCTTCGAGCTTTGCATTCAGTTGCAGCACCCTGTTCTCGCACTCGAGCCACGGCTCCCATTTCTTCTCATTGATCTGAGCTGCCACTTGCAGAGTGTCGCTCAGAGCCCTCCCCGCGGCAAGCGTAGCGTTGACCAGCGTGTCCACCTCAACGCTGGTTGTCCGATGGTTCACAAATGCCGCGCGGATCGCCAGACGGCCTGCAAGCATTGTGGTCGAAGGAGCGACTGCTCCCGACTCCTGCACCTCAATGACGACCTTGCGATTCAGCCCGTTCGACACATCATCTGTCACTGGATTTTCGGAAGTCCCGAAGCGAAAGCGGAAGCAGACAATGTTCAGGTCAACGGACGCCATCAACTCAAGTTCCGGCGTTGCGGCAATTTGGTGTTCCAGGTAACGAGCCAACTCACATGAGTGGCTGATCACAGCGCCGATCGCGTCGGTCCCGTAAACCTTCAGCGTTGCCCAGGTCTTGAGAGCGCGAAAGCCCCGCGAGAGCTCAGGCCCGAGGTCGCAAGGCCAGGGCGAACCGGCCGACATTCCGCGCTCCTCCCGCATGAGGTACGCCGAGGAAGAACTAAACGCCTGCTTGTGCTTCTCGCCGTCGCGCACCAGGATGAAGCCGGCATCGTAAGGCACCTGTGCCCACTTGTGAAAATCGAATGCCAGAGAGTCGGCCTGCTCAATTCCCTGGAGCCGCGGGGCCAGTTCAGGCGCGAGCATGGCCAGCGCACCAAAGGCGCCGTCCACATGAAACCAGAGTTGCTGTTCCGCGCAAAGCTTCGCGATGCCTGCCAGATCGTCGACGGCGCCGGTGTCGACCGTTCCTGCGGTTCCGACAACGAGGAACGGCGTGCAACCTGCCTCCCGATCCGCGGCGATGGTCCGGGCCAGAGCGTCGAGGTCCATGCGCTGCCGTTCATCAACGGGAATGAGCCGCAGCGAATCGCTGCCGAGGCCGGCAAAATCAAGCGCTCGCGCGATGCAGCCATGGACTGCTTTCGACGCATAGGCTGTCAGTTTCTGTTCTTGTTGAGTGACACCGCTGCGGCGAACATCGCAACCGAGCCGTGCATCGCGCGCCACGACAACCGCGATAAAGTTTGCCATCGACGTGCCTGTAACCATCAATCCGGACGCCGATTGCGGAAATCCGAAAAGAGTGCGCATCCAATAAGTGACCTGGCGCTCGACTTCGAGAGGAATCTGATCGCGGCCGCCCACATTGGCGTTCAGGCCGGCGGCCAGCATCTCTGCCAGCATGCCCACCGGGGTGCCTCCGCCCTGCACCCACCCCAGAAAGCCGGGATGAGCATTGCGCGCCGCGTAGGGCAGAATCGAGGTCATGAACTCTTCGTGGACCTGGGCCAAACTCGCTGGATCCCGCGGATGAGCCTCACGGAAACGTCCGCGCACCTCGTCGGGGATAGGTCGCCAGACGGGCTGCTCGCCGATATTCTCCATGGACCCGAGCATGTCGTCGAGCATGCGGTGGGCCTGCTGGCGAAATTCGCTCCAGTCCCGGGGATCGAGTGAGACGATCGCGGCGGGCACTTCCGCGTTGGTGGACCGGCCTGTTGGATCGCTATCGCGCAAGTTTTGGGTACCTCCCAAATCCTCTGTAGGGCACTCGCATGGAACGAGCAGGGTACTCGCTCTCATCGTGAATTAGAGCAATTGGGGGGCCAATCCTTGCGATAGCTGCAATTTCACTTCCGGCGCTGTTGCTGCGTCAATTCTCAGGAAAATGGATCGCCGGAGAGTCGTAGAATTCGCTGAAACATGCTCAAAATTGACGAACAATCCTTGCGACTGGAATGGAACGGCGTGGCTCTTCTCATCGAAAACTCATCAACGGAGTTGTCGCCCCCGGCATTTTCACTCGCCGGCTCCAATATCGTTACCGCCTTGAAGGGCACGCTTGGAACGGAAGGGCGGCGAACAAGAAACTTGTCCATGTGGAGGGCCAATGAAAAGGAAACAGCCGGGTTTGCGCCAGCTCATTGGGAATTGTGTTCGGACGGCTTGAACGAAGACACAACCACAATATCGACTCGCCGGTTCGCTCTACGGCCTTCAGGTGTTTCGTTGCTCGCGGTTGGATGATATTGCGCGTAACCGGCGATCGAGATCCGCTTGGGGTCGACACCGCTTTCATTCAACAGCATCATGGCTACCGCTGTTGCGCGCGCAGTCGACAGATCCCAGTTCGATGCAAACTCCGCATTGTGAATCGGCACATCGTCTGAGTGCCCTTCCACCCGCATATCGAGGCCGTATTGAATGAGCACCGCCGCAATCCGCTTGATCTTTTCGGCTGCCCCCGGCGTGAGCCGCGCTTCACCGCTGTCGAAGAATCCAAGCTCATGAAGGCTGATCACGAACCCCTCGGGGGTCATTCGCATGTCAACCTCCTGGCGCTCGAGTTCCTGGCCAAGAGCCTTGCTTAGATTCTTCCGCAGTTCCGCAACATCGACCCCCTGGTTCGTGAGAGCAGTGGCCGGATTGTCTTCTGTAGTTTTTGTTTGGGTGAGCGGGTCGCCAACGCCGGGAACATTGGCAGGCAGGCTATCCTGCATTGTGGCGCCATGTGAAAACGAGCCCATGTCCTGAAACCCATTCTTCACCGCGGCAGAGACTCTCTGAATCGTTTTTCTGTCATGATGGGACGAAGCGAAGAGAACCACGAAGAGAGCGAACAAGAGCGTCATGAAATCCGCATAGGACACAAGCCAACGCTCATGATGCGTCTCTTCCTCGACTATCCTGCGCCTTCTCACATCGCCACCAGTTTCTTTGCGGGGGCGGCAGGCGTGCGGTTCAGATACACGGCAAGGTTGGCTTCAATCACCCTCGGATTCGTTCTTTCCACAATCGCGATGACTCCGTCCAGTATCATTTCGCGGAGCACCTGCTTTCGCTCCATCAGCATCTTGATTCTTCCGGCACACGGAAGGAAAAAGATATTCGCCGATCCAACGCCATAGATAGTCGCCACAAAAGCCACTGCGATTCCCTTCCCAACTGCATCGATGTTATCCAGCCGCTGCATAACCTGGATAAGTCCGATAACAGCTCCGAGAATGCCGATGGTCGGTGCAAACCCGCCCGCGGCTTCAAACACCTTCGGTATCTGTCTCTCGTTGTCTTCTTGCCGGGTCATCTCCAGTTCCATCGTCTGGCGCAATTGCGGAGCATGCACCCCATCTACTGCAAGGGTCAGGGCCTTTCTCATAAATGGATCGTTGACCGAGTCGAGTTCCGGATCGAGAGATACGAGCCCGTTGCGGCGGGCTTTCACCGCGTAGCTCATCAGGGCATCGATCAAATTCGAGGTAGGATCGGGAGCATGAACAAAGATTTGTTTCAACTGCCGCGCCGCCTGCATCACGACCGCGAAGGGAAACTGCACCATCACCGCGCCAAGCGTTCCACCAAGCACAATGAGCGCCGCGGTGGGTTGCAGCATCTGCCCAACATGGCCGCCGTCGAGATATAAGCCGGCGGCGATCCCTGTGGTCGCAATGCCAATTCCACCCAAAGTGCCTTTATTCACCTTGAGCCCCCGTGGCATGATTCACAGCTTGCCCTTCGATCCGTGCTTCATTGGTCTCGACAGAATTGCCTGCAAGGACATTTCGCGCATGAGGTCTTGCAGCAATGAGAATGGCCCCATATTCGGGAACCACGCAAACCTGGCGGGCTTTCATTGGTGCACTCCTCCTGCGCTGGATAGCCACTTATTCCGAAGCAAATCCCTCTCGACGATCCCCCATAGCTATTGGAGACAGTTTTACAGGGATACTATCGGCAAGGAGGGCCTCATCTGTCACAGTTGGCGCTGGATTGTCTGGTTAGCCCGAACCTGACCAGCTTTTCATCTATCTGTAGCGATGTGAAGGGCTTCATCAGGTAGTCGTTGGCTCCAGCCCGGAACGCTCGTTGCAGATCGCGCACGCCTGGCTCTCCAGTGGCCAGCACGATGACGACCGATTCGTGCGCGGCTTTGCGCCGCAGGCGAGTAATGAAATCGAGGCCGTCTCTTTCCTGGGGAATCCAACTGACAAGGACGAGATCCGCGGTACCGATGCTACTGAGGGCCTCCAGAGCTTGATGCCCGTTGCCGGCCTCCGCAACCTCGAAGCATCGCATGGAAAGGATGCGACGCAGCACGGATCTCATCGTGCTCGAACTCTCTACAACCAGCGCCTTCATTGGCTCCTCGTTTGCGGTGCGCGGCCTGCCCTGGCAATCCGGGACTCCCTCTCCCGCCCCTCAAAGGCTTGCCTTCTAACTCAAGGGAGTAACTAAAGCAACCGTCTCAGTCTGCATTTGTATGCGATTGGTTGCAGTTAGCATGAAACAGTATCTTCCGGCACTCGAATCCCCACAGAAGCGCCTTGAACCCTGTCTGCTCGTCGGTGCATCAGGCGGATTGTGAGAATCGCACCCGCTCAACATCCGGTTCGTGCGCGGATGCATATGGCGTTCTGACTTTCGCAGCCGGCGCTTCGGTCTGTCCTTCCGGCGCCGATGGAGCAGCCGTGTCGAGCTGTTGCCAGGCGCTCCGCACATGCAGGATCATATCGATTTGCGCCTCGAGAAGGGTCGCTGACTGAGTTACAGCAGCCTGCATCATTTTTGCGCGCAGATATGCATAGAACCTGGCAAGTGTTGCAGCTGACTCTCCGCCGTTCTTCAAGTCGAGCCAGTTCTCGAGTTGGCCCAGTACAAGCGTTGCGTGGTCCAACTCTCTGCACCGCGTCTCGATTTCCTTCTTGCGAAGGGCGTTGGCTGCACGGCGGAAATCGCCCACCAGCGTGTCGAAGAGCGCAATCATCAGGCCGATGGGGCTTGCGCCCTCGATGGCCGCTTTCCGATAAGACAGTCCTGTTTCAGTCATTGTCATCCGTTGCTACTGTTGTTGTTAAAGCCAAGTTCGGAGTTGAGTTGCTGCATTTCTTCCGGCAGCTGTTGCAGCGCGACTTCAGCAGAGCTGTATTCCGCCGTAAGAATCGTTTGCTGGCTGGCGATATAGTTTGTTTCAAAATCGTTGATTTCCGAAGTAATGCTCTTACTCTCTGCGCTGATACTGCTCAGATCGACGGTGAAGGCGCCATTCCCCGGATCTGTATAGTTGTTCAGAGTGTTACTGACTGAATTTGCAAAGCCGTTGAGCGCCGTACCTTCGAAGAAATTCTGAAGATCCGTAGAATTGTTGGTAATCGCGTTATTCAGGGTGGTTGAATTGACTGAAAGAGTGCCGTCCGTGTTCGCCGAAATGCCGAGATCGCTTAGGCTTGAGACCGAAGTGGTGGTTCCTGTTGGCGGCTTATACATATAGTTGATAGCCTGCTCAAGGTCGCTCTGGAGATTGACTACAGTGGAATCGGAAGCGAGCACACCCTCCGAACTGGTGACGGCGCCAGACGAATTTGTGGAGCTGCTGACATTGAATTGCGAGGTCACCAATCCAATCGCAGTGTTGTAATCCGTAACGAGCTGGTTGATCGCGGTTGAGACTGCCGAAGCATCGGACTGTACGCCCAGATCTATTGTTTCTCCGGGGTTCGCACTCAACAGATTGAGCGTAACGCCAGGGACAGCGCCGGTAACCGCATTGCTTGCGCTCGTGAGTGGCACTCCATCGACTGTTATTGAGGCGTCAGCGCCCTGTGCGGCCTGCATAAAGCCAAAGGTCCCCGCGGTCGAACTTGGCTCGTTGATAGTGAACGGGGTTTTGCCGTCGGTGCTGACGATGGTTAGGGATTGATTGCCAGTCGTCGGGTCCGTTGTGGCTGTCGCAGTCAAGCCAAGAGGGAGCGTTGCGCCGGGGGCCGCGTTCATTGCGCCCAGCACGGAATCGTTGCTTGAGACCGTGATACCATCCCCGGTCGAGCCTTCTGAGATGACTTCCTGGCCGCCGACAACTGCGCCGGTTACGCCGGAGGAAAGGGTGCCGGCGGTTACTGCGGTTGCGATGGCACTGTTCAGCGTGGCGACGCTATCCCCCGTGTTTGCCGTGTAAGAAAACGTCTTGCCAGTCGCGCTGTCCTGGATGGTGGTGACAGAACCGGCGGTCAGAAGTGTAGTGCTGGCCAGAGACGCCTGCGTCGAGCTGTAGCTCGTTGCCGGGCCTTCGCCCGTGGCGCTACTGATCGCGGTCGCCAGTTGGGCATAGGTTTCGCCGGAGGTCGTCTTGATCGTCGCTGTTCCTGCGGGCGTAGTGGCACCGGTCAGCGTGATGCTGTTGGCGCCGAGGGTCTCGCTCGATGTCAGCGTCGGAGCGGTCCACGATGTGTAGGGTTCCGATATGGAGAAATCGGCCTTTGCTCCGGAGGAGTTGGAAACGACAGAAAGCGCGGAACCGGATGAGTCGCTTACCACCGTAGCGGTAACGCCTAAACTGGCGGAATTGATTGAAGTGGCGAGATCGTTCAGATTAGTGCCCGCAATTCCGGTCGTCGTCCCCGTGTAAAATGTCTGGGATTTGCCTGCGGTGGTGGTTAGCGTGAAGGACCCGGGCGGGAGCGTCGAGACTGCGCTGGTTTGGAAGGCTGAATACCACGATCCTGTCGA
>Ga0302274_10000715_pt1 | contig 33288 bp, 30 predicted proteins | sample III_Bog_N2_1_FD_198755 | JGI IMG/M metagenome (GOLD analysis project Ga0302274, IMG submission 198755) | Peat permafrost microbial communities from Stordalen Mire near Abisko, Sweden - III_Bog_N2_1 | ecosystem: Environmental > Terrestrial > Soil > Wetlands > Peat | place: Sweden: Abisko...
ATGCCGACAGGCAATTATACAAAAACGCAACGGTGATTTTACGGGAAAAAATGGAAAGGGCAAGCCGGTCGGATTTATAAGTGCGTCAGTCTTTTTCAGCCAAATCCTTGTTAAATCATCAAATGAGTTCTCCCCTCCCAAAGATCAATCACAAGATCCCCGAGGGCTTTTCGACAGAGCTGGTTAACAACATCTATTCCGGATTACTTGGTAGCAAGGCTGATCAAAAGACTTTGGAAAGCTGGGAATTGCGGTTGAAAAGTGGGGAGGATTTAGGGCAACTGGTTCGTGAAATCATTGAATCGGAAGAATTCTTCAATAAATTTATTCAAACAAAGAGAGAGGAATTCGTTGCCCGGTTCTACCAGGGGCTTCTTGGCAGAGAGCCTGATGATGAAGGTCTTCGCTATTATACATCCCGCTTGTGTCAGTCAGAGGATTTCGCAAAAATCATTGCGGCCATCGGCGCCTCGGAAGAGCATTGGTTCCGACTCCTTGCAAACCGCTCGGAAGAATTTGTCAGGGGGATCTACAAGGCATTGCTTGAGGGGAATCCCGAGACCACGACTCTTGAAAAATATTCCCCGATTATTGGTGAAAAAAATGGAATAAGCCGTTTGATCCAGATCATCGTGGGATCGGAAGAGTTCAAGGCAAGGCAACGCCAGCAACAAAATAACAGTGGTTTTGATCTTGGCGACCTGGAGGAGAGGAAGATCGTTTTTTTGCATCTTCCTAAAACAGGAGGAACCACCCTGCACCATCTTTTAATTCAGCAGGTAAACCCAACTCTCGTCTGTCCGGAACGCCTCAATTGTCTTCACACCCATCCGGCGGGCGAACTGGCGCGATACCGCCTCTTCTCGGGCCACTTTGATCTTGCTTCAACGCAACTGATTCCCGGTCGCAAGGCAATCATCACGATGTTTCGTGATCCGGTGCGGCGGCTTGTATCACTCTATTATTTTCAGAGAGCACATGGTTCGAAACGCATTGAAACCAATGATCTGGAACTCGCAAGACTTGCGAACAAATATTCTCTAGCCGAATTTTTCGGTGCGGCCGAGGTTCGTGCCCACCCTTCCATCAACAATGCCATGACGAGGGCGCTGACTCAAAGACTTTACGCCTGGCGCTGGCAATATAGGGCGGATATCGGCTCTGAGGAGCAATCTCTCGATGTGGATCAGGCAATCGAAGCCTTGCAATCATTGGATGCCTTTGGAATCACTGAGATGTATGATGAATCGGTCAGGTTCATTTTTTCCAGGCTTGGATTGCCTCGACCCGAGCAGATTGAGCCCAAAATGGTTCTGGATACCATTGTGAGGGAAGATCCCGGACTCCAGGCCATTGTTAAGGAGCCTGTGACAGAGAAGGTTCTAGGCTTGATGGAGGATTTGGTTGTTGCCGACAGGAAATTGTACAGAAAAGCCTTGGAATTTTTACGGGAGAAATCGGAACCGTGAGCTATTTCAAAGTTTGGGATTTACTGAGAGGAAATGCCTTGCATGTGATTAGAAAATCTTATAGAAAGGCCGAAAAATTAAAACCAACATAAAAAATCATGGATCCCTTTCTTTTCCGAATCGTCAGATCATTTGCGCTTGCCGCCATCATGTTTTTTTCTTTGAGAGGACTGTGTTTAAACGGTTCCGCGGCATTGCTCGGGGCCTTGGTACCGCTCCTTCTTGGAGTTGTTGATGTCATGGCAGGTACGGCGTTCGGATTGACCGGGTTGATCTTCATCATTGCAGTGGTGGCCCATATCTTTCCGCAAGAGGCTGCCACAATCGGGAAAGTTGTTCAGGACTCTGTACATGACTCAAACGTCTCTTTGGTTCAATCGAACCAACCTACTGATTCCACAAAGACCAACGTCGCCGAGAAAAAATAGTTTTCTAGTACGCCGTTACCCCTAAAGCTGATTGCGCTGCTGGAATTTGCTTTTTAGGAGTGGAATAGTGAGAGTCGCTTCTCATGGTGTTGGTAGCTATAGAAAGCCTCTCTATTGACTCAGTAACATGCTGGGGCAGGCGGGGTCAACTCCACGACCCATTTCAATAAAAATACAGCAGACCCAAGGATGATTTATCCCCAACATTTTTATGTGAATAAAAATCTGCGTTCGGAGATAAAAGGTCAGAAACCCTTTATTCTTTGGTTTACCGGACTTTCCGGAGCAGGCAAATCAACGATTGCCAATCTTGTTGAGCAAAAACTGCTTCTGCGTGGCCTGCACACCTACCTGCTGGATGGTGACAATTTGCGCCACGGGCTCAACAAGGATCTTGGATTCCGAGACGAGGACCGCGTGGAGAACATCCGTCGTGTCGGGGAAGTCGCGAAGCTCATGGCGGATGCCGGGTTGATCGTACTGGCGGCCTTTATTTCCCCCTTTCGATCGGAGCGTCTGCTGGCCCGGAGTCTCGTGGATCAGGGAGAGTTTCTTGAGGTCTTTGTCGATGCACCTCTCGAGATCGCGGAACAGAGGGATCCGAAAGGTTTGTATAAGAAGGCACGACGGGGGGATCTCAAAAACTTTACCGGTATTGACTCTCCCTATGAACCCCCCGAGTCACCTGAGATCCATCTGTTATCGGGATTCAATCCGCCGGAGGAGATGGCGGACAAAATCATCGCGCATCTGGAGACGCTTCGGTTGATCCGTTGAAGCGCATTTCGTGAATCCACTTTCCGAATGAAGGTTTCGCGTACTCACCAGAAACCTCCATGGATCGCGTGATAGAGCTCGACACTCATGGATCCTCGGAGGAATCCACAGGCTGGTTGCTGCTCTGGGCGAGGGGGATTCGTGTAGAGGAACGCGGAAGTCGGCTGATATCCGAAAGGTTCCTGGAAAATCCCGAAGTCTGTTTTCTCTACGCGGATCATGATGTGATCGATGAGAAGGGCACGGTTCATTTAACGATGCGCCAGCCGGACTGGTCTGCCGAGCACCTGAGATCCAAAAATTATTTCGGCCCGGCTTTTGCCGTTCGCGTCGATCATGCGGACAAAGTTCTTGGGGTAGCTTTTGGGGTAGGGGACGCCTCTCTAGAACCTGTCCTGGAAGAGAACATCGTCAAGCGAGGATGGCATGATCTCATCCTGCGCCTGACGGAGGGGCTTGATGCGAAGCAGATTCATCATCTCGACGAGGTGATCTTCCATTTCCCCAAGGAGTGGAAAAACGGTGTATCCAAAAAAATCGCAACTTCCGTAAAGGCGATTCAGGAGCACCTGAATCGCATGGGAGTCGCTGCCACTGCGGAAGAGCAACCGGGAGGCCTTTGCCGGGTCAGGTATCAGCTTCTAGAGGATCCGCCCATGGTGAGCATCATCATTCCGACTCGGGACCAGCCGGATCTACTGCGACGGTGCCTGGAGAGCATCCTCGCCCGATCGACCTATCCGAATTTTGAGATTCTTGTGGTCGATAATGGAAGCGTGCAGCCGGAGACGCTCCACTTTCTGGAATCCCTCCAAGAGCAGAAAAAAATCCGACTACTACGCCATGAGTCGCCATACAACTTCTCGGCAATCAATAATCATGCAGCCAAGGAGGCGAGGGGCGGGATCCTTTGTCTTCTCAACGATGACACGGAGGTGATTTCTCCGGACTGGATCGAAACCATGGTGGGGCATCTGATCCAGCCCGGCATCGGAGTGGTGGGAGCGAAGTTGCTGTTTCCCGACGGGAGAGTTCAGCATGCGGGTGATGCCGTGGGGCCGCGCGGGGCGGCCGATCATCTGCACTCAGGGGTCGGTGCCACCGACCCCGGGTACGGGGATCGGGCCATCGTGGCCCAGGATCTCTCGGCGGTCACGGGGGCCTGCCTGATGACATGGAAAAATCTCTACCAGCAACTCGGCGGTCTCGACGCAACGAATCTCCCTGTGGCCTACAATGACATCGATTACTGCCTGCGCGTTCGGGAAAGAGGAAGCCGGGTGGTCTGGACGCCACACGCTCTCCTGCTCCACCATGAGCTTGCGACAAGGGGCATCAACCGACGGTTCCCTGATTTTCTGAGCCTCTGGAAGGCGAAGCGCTTTGTGCGCCGCAAATGGCAGATCGGCAAGCGGCCCGACCCATTTTACGGAAAACACTTCAATCAAAAGAAAGCTGACTTTGCTCTCAGGAAGTAGTCATCCCAATTATCCAAATCTCAGGAAGAATTATGAATCCCCGGAGGTTGCTCCGGGGATTTTTTTATAGAGCGCTTTAGAGCTTTATCCGGTTAGTTTTCGTCTCTTGTGAAATGATGCCCCGATTGGATATGAGGAAGAAAAGGTCTCGCGCAGCCGTAACGGATGCGCAGCAACCGCCGGGCAAGCAATACGCGAGGATCGCGGAGGAAATCCAGACTGATCAAAAGAGTTATTTTATCCACTTTCCCCTCCGCGGTCTCTGCGTACTCTGCGGGAAAATTCTCTCTCCTTCTTTCCCAACAAGCGTATCCAGAGATGATGAAATCCCCAACTTCACATTGCGATCACCCGTCCCATCCAAAGAGCTCGGGTTGATCGGACTGCTGTGGTTGCAGCACCTCCTCTGCTTCCTCGAATCTCACGCCCGTCCCCAGCAGACGAACCGGCATCTCCTTTCTCTGATACGCCTCGGCAAGCAGGGTCTTGTAAATGGCTGTCGAGGGTTCGGTGCAGAGACATTCCTTGGTCGTCCGGGTGAAGTCGGCGAACTTCACCTTCACGAAGGCCTTGCGGATCTTTCGATCGGGGGCCTTCTGGCGCAGCTCTGCGAGCAGCTCCTCGGAGAGCCCGGTGATAGCCGCCGCGCATTCCTCCAGGGAGACGAGATTGTCGTTGAAAGTGGTCTCATTGCTCAGCGATTTGCTGATGCGGTGGGGGCGCACCTCCCTGTCGTCCTCCCCACGGCAGAGATGATGGAGCTCCTCCCCCCACTTGCCGAACTGCGACACCATCTCTGGGAGTGAGAGTTTCTGGAGATCCGCACACGTATGGATACCGCGCGCCGCGAATCGCTCCGCGCTCTTCGGGCCGATCCCCCAGATCTTCCGCACCGGAAGGCCCGCCATGAACTCCTCCACCTGATCAGGCAAAATGGCAAACTGCCCGTTCGGCTTCCGCCAGTCGCTCGCGATCTTCGCCAGCATCTTATTCGATGCAATTCCTGCGGAGGCGGTCAGACCGGTCTCTGCAACGATCCGTGACCGGATCTCCTTGGCGATATCCCAGGCGTAGCGATCCGATGCAGTGACATCCATATAAGCCTCATCCAGCGAGAGAGGCTCCACCAGCGGGGTGTATTCGTGAAAGATCTTCCGGATCTGCTGCGAGGCGGCGCGATAGAGATCGAACCGGAGGGGGAGAAAGACAAGCTGTGGGCAGCGCTCGCGTGCCATGAATCCCGGCATCGCCGAGCGTACCCCGAACTTACGCGCCTCGTAGTTGCAGGTGGTGACCACGCTCCGATGACCGCCGCCACCCACGGCGACGGGTTTCCCAGCCAGCTCCGGCCGCTCACGCATCTCCACGGCTGCATAGAAACAATCCATGTCGAGATGGATGATTTTTCGCATGACGGGGTGGAGATTTTGTGACTCTGACAAAAAGACTACAGTAAATCATACCAGCCCTTCTGGCGATGGTGGCACGGGGGTGATTTGCAATGCAACTACAGCCTCCCGTCTCCAACGCCGCAATTTTTCTGATTTCGTCTGCGATATTTCTTGGAGTGGACTACTCTCCTGTGCCGCCATGAAACACCGTCTGCTCATTTTCATTCTCGCTGCCCTTTCGATGCTGGGGGCGCTTTCCATTGATGCCTATCTCCCGGCTCTCCCGGCCATCGCCGCCCATTTTCGTGTCAGTCCCGCGGCTGCACAGCAATCGCTCAGTCTCTATCTCTTTGCCTTTGCCTTCATGACGCTCTTTTACGGGACGCTCTCGGACTCGTTCGGGCGCCGTCCGGTCATCCTGATCGCCATGCTGATTTATTGTATCAGTTCCTTCGGCGCGGGGATCTCCACTAGTTTTCAGCAACTGCTATTCTTTCGGCTTCTCCAAGGTCTCTCCGCCGGGGCCGGATCGGTGGTCGGTCGGGCCATCGTCGGAGACCTGCTGAAGGGAGCGGAGGCGCAGCGGATGATGTCCTGGATCAGCGTGGTCTTCGGTCTCGCACCGGCAATCGCTCCAATTTTGGGCGGCTGGCTTCAGGTGACATTCGGCTGGCGCTCCATCTTCGGGAGTATCGCTCTCTTCAGTCTGCTCCTCCTGCTTCTCTGCCTGCGTTCCCTGCCGGAGAGCCTGCCTCGGGTGGAACGGCATGCCTTTCACTTCAAGGTCATCGTTGCGAACTACTGGAGCGTGGCACGGCACCACGAATTCATGATCCGATGTCTGGGGTGCGCACTGACCTTTTCCGGAATCATGCTCTATGTGGCCTCGGCTCCGGCCTATGTGATGAACATTCTTCACCTGCCGGTGACCAGTTTTGCGTGGCTCTTCATCCCGCTGATCGGAGGGATGACGCTCGGTTCCATTGTTGCAGGAAGGCTGAGTCATCACTGGAAGTCGGAATCCACGATTGCCGCAGGCTTCGTGGTCATGATCTTCTCCACTCTTTGGTCTCTAATCTATAACGGCACCTGTGAGGTCCGCATCCCCTGGGCGGTGATCCCGCTAGGCACCTATGCCTTCGGCATGGCCGTTTGCAATCCGGCCATGGTCGTCGATACGCTGGCCTTGTTCCCCGAGGTTCGCGGACTGGCTTCCTCCCTGCAGGCTTTCCTCTTCATGATCGTCTTCGCCCTCGGCTCGGGTCTGATCGCGCCCCTGCTGTTCGGGAGCGCCATGAAGCTGGCCATCGGCACAGCCGTCGGATTGGGGCTCAGCCTGGTTTGCTGGTATGGCGTTCGACGGCTGGTAACGGGTGAACTAAGGGAAAGCTGATTGGAGCGTTTTTGACTCGCTTGCGCATCTTCCCCTCAGGGTTGCACTTTGTGCAGTCTGTCCAAACCGTTTCGACGACCATGAAGTGAATCTTCGGGAAGGGGGACATCGATCCCCAATGCTGCCGCCAGATCAATCTCATGATCCTGTTCCTGCACAATGATTCCCCGCAGTGTTTCGCTCAAGGCATACTCCCCCATCGCCTCGGCCTGACGGATGCGTAATCGATAGCGCGCCACGGTGTTTCGTTCATTCTCAAGGTCAGCCTTCAGCATCGTGATTGCATCCTCTGAAGTGATCACGGGCTTCGGAGTCACCTCAGGCATTCCGCCCAGATAATCAATCTGCTTGGCAATCTTGATGGCATGCTGGAGCTCTTCGCCGGCATGCTGCTCCAACTCCCCAGCAATGTCTGTGTACTCAGCTCCCTTAAGTACCTGGCTATACACAATATAGGCGATGATTGCCTGATATTCTCCGGCAAGATCCTCATTGAGAAAGCGAATCATTTCTTCGCGTGTAATCTCAAATCCTGCTGTCGTGGGTTCTGTGTTCATAAAGGGAGCGCTCTTTGTGGTGGGGTTAAAAGGTTTTAAAGAATCTAAAGTTTATTTCATCTTCGACTGGATGGCCTCGATCATGGAGAGATGCATCTTCACCATCTCATCGGTCTTGGCTGCAAATGCTTCGATCTCGGCATCCTTGCCCGATGTGGCCTCCTTCTGGAAAAGCGCATTATCCTTGGAATGAGCGGCTACCATGGCGTCCACATAGGTTTTATCAAAAGTCCCAACCGATAAGCTCTTCATGGAATCGACGATTCTTTGATGCTTGGTATCGAGTGTGTCCGGAAGCTTGATCCCCTTTGCACTGGTGATGGACATTAACTCAATGTTGGCGTTGCCGTGGTCTTTCACCATCTTGGCCCCGAAATCCTTCACATCGGACGCGGTTCCGTGATCAGCGGCCAGTTGCCCAAGCTGAATTTCGGTCATTCCGCCTTGAGCGGCCTTCATCACGAACGCTTTATCCCCGGCTGAAAGGGATCCCGCGGCTCGCGCCGGAACGGAAGAAATAAGGGTCAATGCGGAAAGACACGAGAAAATCAAGGTCAGGGATCGCGTAGAAGAAGTGGTCATATGGTGTGAAGCTACTTCGTGAATTCATCTCATCCAATAGGGTGAAGACCCCAAGTCCAGAGGTGAACTATTCTTCGGAGAGTCGCGCCTTCCTGCTGCTCCAAAAAATTTAAAAATCCTGAAACTCTTTTTCCGTGGCAGTGTTCGTATCACTGATGAACACACACAAATCATTCAAACCCCACCCCCCAAAAAATAAATGAACTCCTCAAAACGAATCTTCGTTTCGGCTCTGACAGCCTTGGCCGCTCTGACAATATCCGCTCCAATCTCCTCGCTCCTGGCCCAGGATCAGGGAGCTCCCTCAGCAAGCGGGCCAACGAATGCACCGTCCGGTCCGGATCGTCCCCCGCATGGCGGCCCGCATTTGCTGCCTCCTCATGCCTTTGAAGCCCTCAAGCTTACCGATGATCAGAAAAAACAGATCAAGGCTCTCGAAGCGGATGTCAAAACAAAGCTTGAGGCCATCCTGACACCGGCCCAACTGGAGCTGCTGAAGCAATTCCGTCCGCCTCATCATCCTGGAGGGGGCGGTCCTGGTGGGTCTAAAGCTGGGGGCGGTCCCGAGGGAGGTGCTCCTCCTCCACCACCTCCAGGTGCCAATCCTCCTCCATCAACCAATCAGCCCACTAATTAAGAAATTCTGAATTTCAATCACCCCGTTTTTCTTCGTCAATGAAGGGGAGCGGGGTTTTGATTTTGAATTGGCTGCTGTTAGCAAGGCTCTGAATGCCAAGCTCACCGATCTCTTCCCTGTCAGGTTTTTGCAATAAATTTCCCATTGCTGATCCCCAAGGCGCAGGGATTTTAGATGTGGGGCTAGGCGTCCCGAGTGACTGCGTATGTAACATACGCCGAACGAATACCGAGCCGTGGGAACGGCTGGGATAGCCTACACGAAGTGTAGCCCGCAAGGATGCTACTCGCTGGAGCGAGAGCAGCAACAGCAACACCGCCCCGCGCTAAAAGCACCAGCCGCCCTGTTATTTCTTGAGGCCGGTAGCAAGTATCGTCTGAAAGTTTGGTGCCTGCTGCTCCCGAGCCACGACGCTGACTTCCAGATCGCGGAATCCTGATTTTTCGAGCATGGCATGGAGTTCGATGCCGGAGAAGCCCAGCCAGACATGGGCGTAGAGTTCCTTGGCCTGTTCATAGGTATGGCTGGCCAGGTCTAAAATTAAGATGCGCCCTCCTGGTTTGAGAATACGGTGGGCGCTCTCCACGGCCCGCTGCGGACGGGCGGCATGGTGCAGAGCCTGGCTGAAGAGAACCAGATCCACGGATTCGGAATCAATGGGTGGTTCCTCGATGTCCCCCAGGCGATACTCCAGATTGGAAAAGCCGTTTTCTTTGGCGATGCGCGATCCGTATTCAACCATTCCCGGGGAGTTGTCGATGGCAATGACCTGCCTGGCTGTCCGGGCCAGCAACTGGGAGAGTGTTCCTTCACCAGCCCCCATATCGGCAATAATCAGCGGCGGCATGAGGCGAAGGAGTCCGTGGGCCAGTGCCTGCCACGAGCGTCCTGGAATGTAGGTGCGTCCGAATTTCCCCGCGAGTTTGTCAAAATAATCGGCGGCACGATCCCGGCGTTTGTTCAGCACAAGCTGAAGAGCCTGCCGATCCCGATCCGCTTCAGCCAGTTCGGAGACTGCCGCACTGATGGCATCCCGCAGTGGGGCAATGGCCAGGGGAAGCGCCGCGTAATAGATATTCTTTCCGACACGCCGGTCGAGGAGGAGGCCCTGGCGGCGCAGCATGCCGAGACTTGCCGAGATGCGCGATTGTCCCATGCCCAGGGCTTCCTGCAGTTCTGCCACGGTAAGTTCTTCTTCCAGAAGAAGTGCCAGCAAACGCAGGCGGGTTGGCTCTGCGATTGCGCGGAGAGATTGTAGAATTGACGCCATACCCATTTACATATATGGATATGTTCATAAGTAAAGCTGTCGCGTTGCGATGGCATGCTTGGAAGACTCAAACTCAACCCCACAGCCCCATGTCACGAAGCTATATTTTTTCATCTGAGTCCGTCGGTGAAGGCCATCCCGACAAAGTTTGCGATACCATTTCTGATGCCATCCTTGATGCCTGCCTGTCAATTGATCCTCAGAGCCGCGTCGCCTGTGAGACGTATGCCAAGAGCAATATCGTGGTGGTCGGGGGTGAAATCACGGTTCCAAAACTCAAGAATGCCGCACTGGAATCGGCCATCAATATAGGGAAAATCGTTCGCGATGCCATCCGCGAGATTGGCTATAAGAATGATGACGATGTGTTTCACGCTGACCGGGTTTTCATCAATAATATCATCACTTCGCAGAGTCCCGACATTGCCCAGGGAGTCGATGCGAAGAAGGCTGAGGGAAAGCAGACAGCAGAGCAGGGTGCGGGTGATCAGGGCCTGATGTTTGGCTACGCCACCGATGAGACTCCCGAGCTGATGCCTGCGCCGATCATGTTCGCCCACCGTCTTGGCCGCGAGTTGACGCGCCTCCGCAAAAACGGCTCTGCAAAGTGGTTGCGACCGGATGCAAAGAGCCAGGTCTCCGTCGAGTATGTCGATGGAAAGCCGACCCGTGTCGTGAATGTCGTGATTTCCACCCAGCATGCCGAGGGCGTCTCAAACGAGGAGATCAAAAAATTCATCCTTGAGAAAGTCATCCGCAAGGTGATCCCGGCAAGCTTTTTGACCAAAGAAACGGAATACCTCATCAATCCCACGGGTCGTTTCGTGGTTGGAGGTCCTCAAGGCGACACCGGTCTCACGGGTCGCAAGATCATCGTCGATACCTACGGCGGGATGGGCCGGCATGGCGGAGGGGCGTTTTCCGGAAAGGATCCGACAAAGGTCGACCGCTCCGCGGCCTATATGGGTCGCTATGTGGCCAAGAATGTGGTCGCTGCAGGACTCGCCTCCAGATGCGAGATCCAGTTCGCCTATGCCATTGGTCATCCCAATCCAGTATCCATTCACATCGATACCTTCGGCACGGCAACCGTGTCCGAAGAGGCGATTGAAAGTGCCGTAAGGAAAACATTCGGCTTCAAGCCCGCTGAGATCATCAGCCAGCTCAAGCTTCGCCGTCCCATCTATTCCAAGACCACCAACTACGGACACTTCGGCAAGATCGACGATCTCGAGAGCATCACCTGGGAAAAGACCGACAAGGCAGCAGCCCTGAAAAAGGCCGCCCTCGCAGCCTCCAAGAAATAGCACTCAAATAAACCCAACTCCAAACTCCCATCTTCCACATCATGTCCAACACCGCCGATTACAAAGTAGCCGACATCACACTCGCCGAGTGGGGTCGCAAGGAAATCAACATAGCCGAGCAGGAAATGCCGGGTCTCGTTTCGATCCGGGAGAAATATTCCGCGGAGAAGCCACTCAAGGGAGTCCGTATCACCGGTTCCCTCCATATGACGATCCAGACGGCGGTTTTAATAGAAACCCTCACCGCCTTGGGTGCCGATGTGCGTTGGGCCAGTTGCAATATTTTTTCGACTCAGGATCAGGCTGCCGCAGCTATCGCCGTGACGGGTGTTCCTGTCTTTGCCTGGAAGGGGGAGAGTCTCGAGGAATATTGGTGGTGCACGTACAAGGCCATCTCCTTTGATGGCGGCAAGGGGCCCCAAATGGTCGTCGATGATGGTGGCGATGTCACCCTGCTCCTGCACAAGGGCTACGAACTGGAAGAAGGGGACAACTGGGTCAACACCCCTTCGGGCAATCACGAGGAACAGGTGATTAAGGATCTGCTCAAGCAGGTTTACAAGGAAAATCCCACCCGGTGGCACGACATCGTGAAGGAATGGCGCGGGGTCTCCGAGGAGACCACAACCGGCGTCCACCGCCTCTACAAACTGCACGAGAAGGGGAAACTCCTCGTCCCTTCCTTCAACGTGAATGACTCGGTCACCAAGTCAAAATTCGACAATCTTTATGGATGCCGCCACTCGCTCGTGGATGGTCTGAACCGCGCCATCGATGTCATGATCTCCGGCAAGGTCGCCGTGATCTGCGGCTATGGCGATGTGGGCAAGGGAAGCGCCCAGTCCCTTCGAGGGCAGGGGGCCCGGGTTATCATCACCGAGATCGATCCGATCAATGCCCTTCAGGCCGCCATGGAAGGCTATGAAGTGACCACGCTTGAGGATACCCTTGGTCGTGCCGATATTTATGTCACCACCACCGGTAATGTGGGCGTCATTACATTCGAGCAGATGAAGCGAATGAAGGATCAGGCGATTGTCTGTAACATCGGCCACTTCGATAACGAGATCGAAGTCGACAAGCTCCAGGCGGACACGACCGTCAAGCGGACGAATATCAAACCCCAGGTTGATAAATACACTTTCCCCGGGGGTAATGAGATTTTCCTTCTTGCCGAAGGCCGGCTTGTGAATCTCGGTTGTGCCACGGGTCATCCGAGTTTTGTAATGAGCGCCAGTTTCAGCAACCAGACCTTGGCACAGCTCGAACTCTGGAAGAATCGGGACACCTACAAGCCCGGAGTCTATGTTCTGCCCAAGATCCTCGATGAGGAAGTCGCCCGCCTCCATCTCGATAAAATAGGGGTCAAGCTCACCAAGCTGACCAAGGAACAGGCCGAATATCTCGATGTCGCGGTCGAAGGACCCTACAAGGCAGCACATTACCGGTATTAATAAATTTTTCCTCTCGGCTGAGTCCCGAGATTGTCCAATTGAAAGCCCCGGTTGCAGTGGAGCATCCGGGGCTTTTTATTTTGATGCAGGCTTGCGTGGCATGGTTGTTGCTAAATGAGTAAGTCGTGAGGCTTATCAATTCTCATTCAAAAAAAACCGATGTGGTGCTTGTTGGTGCAGGGATCATGAGTGCAACGCTTGGGATGCTTCTCAAGGAACTTCAGCCCGATCTCACGATCGAAATCTTTGAGACTCTTGACGGAGTGGCTTTGGAGAGCTCCGATGCATGGAATAATGCCGGAACTGGCCATGCGGCACTGTGTGAGCTGAACTATTCCCCACAGCATCGGAATGGCTCCGTGGATTGCTCAAAGGCCTTTTTCATCAATGAATCATTCCAGATCTCCCTTCAATTTTGGGCCTATCTTGTGGAGCAGGGACTGCTGAAGCTGCCCCAGAATTTCATCCGCTCCATTCCGCACATGAGTTTTGTCCGGGGAAAAGAGGATGTCGATTTTCTCAGAAAACGCTTTGAGGGACTTAAAAAGAATCATCTTTTTCGGGGCATGGAATTTTCCGATGATTTCGAAAAATTGACAGACTGGATGCCTCTTGTCATGCGGGGGCGTGATGCTTCGGAAGAGGTCGCGGCGACCCGTGTTGCCGATGGGACTGATGTCAATTTCGGGGCGTTGACGCGCAGTCTTTTTTGCTATCTGAGAGACCAAAAGGGAGTCTCACTCCATCTCAGGCATGATGTTTGCAATCTTCAGCGCGACAGTGAATCCGGCTGGCAGATCGAAGTGCGGGACAAGGTGAACAATGCCAAGCGCTTGGTACATGCAAAGTTCGTCTTTCTCGGTGCAGGTGGCGGGGCACTCCCGCTGCTTCAAAAATCGAACATTCCAGAGGGAAAGGGCTTCGGTGGTTTCCCGGTCAGCGGCCAATGGCTCCGTTGTACCAATCCCGAACTCATTGAGCAGCATCATGCCAAAGTTTATGGCAAGGCTTCCGTCGGGGCGCCCCCGATGTCGGTGCCTCATCTGGATACCCGGATGATTGATGGGAAGAAGGGGCTGCTTTTTGGCCCCTTTGCCGGATTTACCACCAAGTATCTTAAGAACGGATCATGGTTTGATTTTCCAATGGCAATCCAACCCAATAACTTGGTTCCCATGACGGCCGCCGGTCTTCAGAATATACCACTGACAACTTATCTGATTGGACAGGTGCTGCAATCTCCGAAAGATCGCCTCGCTGCCTTGCGGGAATTTCTGCCGGAGGCAAGACTGGAGGATTGGAAACTCGAAACAGCAGGTCAGCGCGTCCAGATTATCAAGAAAGACCCTAAAAGGGTTGGGGTGCTACAGTTCGGAACCGAAATTATCTGTGCCCGCGATGGTTCACTTTCCGCGCTGCTTGGTGCCTCACCGGGGGCTTCCACTTCAGTTGCGATCATGCTGGAACTCCTCAGTGACTGCTTTCCCGAGAAACTTGAATCCTACACTTGGAAGAAAAAGCTCAAAACGATGATACCCTCTTACGGCCAATCTCTCGTCCAGGATTCGGATTTGCATTCACGCGTTAAGGACTGGACTCATGAAGTTCTCGGACTGGAGCATCCGGTTTTTGCGTAGTGACTCCAAACGTCGGGCAGAATGTGGACGGGGAAAGATGCGTGACCAAGGGAGGGATGTCAGACGGGCTCTCAAGATCATATCAATCCGCAGAATAGCGACAGTATTTGTCAAGATTGACTTGCCACCCAAAGCTGCTTTGATAAAGATTCGGTTTTTTAAACCCAATATTCCCATGGCACACATTCACAATTCCATTCTTGATACCATTGGCCACACTCCCCTTGTGCGCCTTAACCGCATTACCAAAGGCCTTCCGGCAACCATTGCGCTGAAATGTGAGTTCTTTAACCCCCTTGGCAGTGTCAAGGATCGTATCGGCGCGGCGATGATCGCCGATGCGGAGGCCAAGGGACTTCTCAAACCCGGCACAACCATCATTGAACCGACAAGCGGAAATACGGGTATTGCTCTTGCCTTTGTTGCGGCGGCAAAGGGTTACAAGCTCATTCTGACCATGCCGGAGACAATGAGTCTGGAACGCAGGACGCTTCTTGCCCTTCTCGGGGCAAAGCTCGTTCTGACTCCCGGGGCTGAGGGAATGAAGGGTGCCATCGCCCGCGCGGAACAGCTTCACAACGAGACGCCTGATTCCTGGGTTCCCCAGCAGTTCAATAACCCTGCTAATCCCGCCATCCATCACGAGACAACCGCTGAGGAAATCTGGGCCGATACCGATGGCAAGGTCGATATCCTTGTGGCTGCTGTCGGAACCGGAGGAACAATCACCGGAGTGGCCGAGGTCATCAAGGCGCGCAAGCCCGGATTCAAGGCGATCGCGGTAGAGCCCAGGGATTCACCTGTCATCACTCAAACACGGAATGGCGAACCTGTGAAACCCGGTCCTCATAAGATCCAGGGCACGGGTGCGGGATTCGTCCCCAACAATCTGCACCTTGATATTGTGGATGAGGTGATTACGGTGACCAACGATGAGGCCATCGCCACCGCGCGTCGCCTTGCCAAGGAAGAGGGGATTCTGGCAGGTATCAGTTCGGGAGCCAATGTCTTTGCAGCAATCGAGGTTGCCAAGCGGCCGGAGAATGCCGGCAAGCTGATCGTTACCGTGGCTTGCTCCACCGGAGAGCGTTACCTCAGCACCGTGCTTGCCGAAGAGGCTCGCGCCCAGGTGGGAGGTTAAAGATTAATCCTTCCCTCAAGTCCCGGATTTTAGTTTCTTGTTCAGTCTTCACATGTCCAATTCCTACGCTCACTCCGACTCACAGCTAGAAATCTCGCCTCCTTCTGCGGTCGAACTTCTCTGGTTGAACCATCGGGGTGCCCTTCTCGGAGGAGTGGCTGCCATCGTTGCCATAGCACTGGTCGTCCTCGGCGTATTCGCCTCAATGCGGGCCACCGTAAAGGCTTCGGAGAATCTGCTCGCCTCTGCGACAGGTGACGAGGGATGGAATCAGGTTATTGAAAAATACCCCCATACTTCCGCCGCCGCCAATGCCATGCTGCTTCTGGCCGCATCGCTTCGTGATCAGGGAAAGTTTGAGGAGTCCAATGCCCTTTACTCCCGCTTTGCCGAAAGTTTTCCCACCAGCACGCTGGCGGTTTCAGGATTACTGGGGCGAGCTTCCAATGCCCGAGTGAGCAACCACGTCGACCAGGCACTCGGTTATTATCAGGAGGCGGCAGCTGAGTCCTCCCAATCCTACGGTGCACCCTTTGCACTCTACTCTCAGGCTCGACTGCTCGCTCGCCTTGGGCGGATGGATGAGGCCAGGCGGGTGGTGCAATCCCTGGCAACCCAATATCCGGGATCCTCAGCTGCCCAAGCACTCGGCGGTGGTGGTCAGCAGGCAGCGGGAGCACAGCAGAATTGATTTCTGCTTGACGGCCCGAGCTGCCGGGAGGAGCGTGACGTTTTTTAAGATATGAAACACTTAGCGCTCCTAACCCTTTCAGCTGCGGTTTTTATCCAACTGACCAGTGCAAGGGCGCAGAACCTGACGCCGGAAGTCAGCATCGTTTTCAAGACGCAGGATCCTGTTCCGGGAGGAAGCACAAATACGCACTTCACCTCCTTTGGAAACCCCTCTTTTAATGACTACAATCATGTTGCCTTTCAGGCCACGGTTTCAGAGGTGATCAAATTTCCATTTCCTATTGTTTTTTCAGCAAACACATCTTCCAATTCATCGAATGGGATTCCGTCCTTCCCTCCTTATACCAATACTTGGTCTGGTATCTGGGCTGATGATTCGAGTGGCAAACGGCAATTGGTTGTCCGCACGGCACCCCCCTTCATCGCAGACATAGGTGGATTTTCCTGGTTCTCCGACCCTGTCTATAACAACTACAATGCCGTTGCTTTTACCGCCAACTACAATCCCGGCTTCATTGCCATCTTGCCAGGTTCGACCAATTTTCATGGTGGCATTGGAGTCTGGACATCCCATGATCTCTCGACTCCGGTAGCTTATGTGGGGCAACAGGCTCCCGGTTACAGCAATAATGCCACATTCAAATCCTTTGACCAGATTGCCCTCCCGGATCAGGGGGGTGCAGTGATCCTCGCCACCGTTTCCACGACTAAACTTGTCTATCCTCCGAGGTCAACGAATCCCCTGGCTCCGATGCCGATGTATGTGATTCTTGAACCGTTTTCAGAGCAAGGCATCTGGGCTCAGGATACGGGAGGGAAACTTCAATTTATCGCCCGTGAGGGTGGAGTGTTGAAAGTTGGAGGCACGAATAAAACGATCGCTTCATTGACCTTTCTCAACTCCACAAATCCAGTTAGCGGGCAAACCCGCCATTTAAGCCAGGACACCGGAAACATCCTCTACAAGGCAACCTTTACTGATGGTACCCAGGCGGGCGTGAGGGTTATTTTTCCTTAGAACATGTCTGAAAATTAGGGGGTGCCGCGTTGATGGAGATTTTTCGCCTCGCCAGGGCGGTAGATCACCGCTTAACCGCCTCCGCAATTTCCTCTGCAGGATAAGTCCAGATTTCCGAAAGTGTGGGATGGTAGTGAGGAATGGCTGCAAGCTGAGCGGCTGTGGAGTTGAAAGCCATGGCCACCACGATCTCATGAATGATTTCTGAAGCTTCGGGGCCCACGACGGCGCCTCCAAGGATGAGACCGTCAGTGCTGGAGGCGATCAGTTTGACAAAACCCTCGGTCTCTCCCTTGACGATGGATTTGCCATGATCTGAAAAGGGATAACTGGCTGTGATGACAGGAAGGCCCGAGGTGCGCGCCTCTTCTTCGGTCATTCCGCAGGAGGCCATCTGTGGTTCGGTGAAACAGGCAAAGAGCTTTAACCTGTAGTCCAGCGAATGGGATGAGCCGCCATGAAGCTGCGCAGCGGCATTTCTCGCTGCGGTCTCTCCCTGAGTGATGGCGATGTGGACGACTTCGTAGGGGCCGCAGCAATCCCCGGCAGCAAAGAGATGGGATGCTGTGGTCCGTTGTTCGAGATCCGTCAAAATGGCATTCCCTTTGAGAGCAACACCGGCCTTCTCCAGCCCAAGTCCCTCCAGCGCAGGGCGACGGCCAAGTGCATTGAGCACCAGATCAGCTTCCACGCTTTCCTCCGCTCCGGCTTGCTCAAAAACAACTTTCAATCCATGAGCATTCCTCTCGATCTTCCGAAGTTTCGTTCCGCAGCGCACATCCATGCCTCGGTGACGAAAGGATGCTGCCAATGCTTCCGCGACATCCAGATCGGAACCGGTCAGCAACTGGGAATTACGCTGGAGAATTGTGATCCTCCCCTCGAATGACTCAAGATAATGGGCCATTTCCAACGCCACGGGGCCTCCTCCGAGCACGATGGCTGAGGAGGGGATTTCCGAACGATCAAGCAGATCATCGCTGGAGAGACAAAGATCAATCCCAGGAATGGAAGGGCGATTTGTCACCGAACCGGTGGCGATGCATCCACTTCTTAAACTGATCCTTTCCACCCTGCCATCGGACAGTCGCACATCCAGAGCGTGGGGGTTAACAAATTCCGCCCGGCCCCTGATAAAATCAAAACTCCCATTCTCAAGCTGCGCTTTTCTGTAATCGGCAAATTCGCCGATCAATCTGCGTTTGCGGGCGATGATTTCCCCGGCGTCAAATCCGATACGCTCTGCATTCAGTCCGAACTTGGAGGCATGACGCAGTGTGCGATAACGATTGGCGGATTCGATCAAGGTTTTGCTCGGCATGCATCCACGGAGGATGCAGAGTCCTCCCACCTGATCAGCCTCCTCGATCACGGCGGTTGAGAGTCCGAGGGAGGCTGCCGTTCGAGCCGCCGCATAGCCTCCACTCCCACCGCCGATGACCACAAAATCATACTCTTTCATGTCTTTAACATTGAGGCCGCACGGATCTTTTGAAAAGAGGAGAAAGAATCCCTGAATCGGCAGACTCCCTTTGTATGATCGATCTACATCTTGTGGATGGTTCATGAAGGAATCCCAATATCCTGCGTATTGTCCAACGAAGATCCAAAAAAGCGTTGCCGGGTACCATGCCCATCCCTACTCTTAACAGGTAATAACCTCTCCCCATTTTCCTGAAGAGGAAACAACTCCATTCAGCATTTTATCATGGCAAAAAAAGAACCTTCCGAACCCATTATTCCTCTTGACGACACCGATCTGCCCGAGAAGCAGAACACCGCAGGAGGTAATGTTTACGGGGCCGCGCAGATTGATAAACTGGAAGGGCTGGAAGCGGTCCGCAAACGCCCGGGGATGTATATCGGTGATCCGGATGAACGGGGACTCCATCATTGCGTTTTTGAAGTCCTCGACAATTCCATTGATGAACATCTTGCCGGTTACTGCAGCAAGGTGGAGGTGACGATTCACTCGGATGGTTCTGTCTCCATTCGTGACAACGGAAGAGGCATCCCCGTGGAAATTCATCCCAAGTTCAAAATCCCAACGCTCGAACTGGTTCTGACCAATCTCCATGCGGGAGGAAAATTCGATCAGGGTGCCTACAAGTACAGTGGTGGACTTCACGGAGTGGGTGCCAAGTGCGTCAATGCCCTCTCCACCTGGTTCAAGGTCGAGGTCATGCGCGAGGGCCAGGTTCATTTCATGGCCTTTGCCCAGGGAAAAACAACCCAGAAGCTGACCGTTCTGAGTGAACTCAAGAACAAAAAACAGACAGGAACCTTCGTCACCTTTCTGCCGGATCCCGAGATTTTTACAATCACCACGACCTTTAAATTCGAGCGCCTTGCCGGAAGGCTTCGCGAGCTTGCCTTCCTGAACCCTGGCATCGAAATAAGTCTTAGCGATGAACGGGATGACGCCGATCACAAGCCTCGGGGGGAAACCTTTTTCTACAAATACGGCATTGTGGAATTCGTGCGTCAACTCGGTGAGACCCGCCAGGTGATTCATCCCAAGCCAATCGTGATTGCACGCCAACGGGACGAGATTTTTGTGGATGCCGTCCTGCAGTATAACGATTCGTATAACGATCAGATTCTCTGTTTCGCCAATTCGATTCCGAATCCCGACGGGGGCACCCACATGACCGGTCTGCGCACCGCGCTCACCCGGGCGATCAACCAGTATGCGAAGGCAAACAATCTCCTCAAGGAAAAGGATCCCGCCCTCTCCGGAGATGATGTGCGCGAAGGTCTTACGGCCGTCCTGAGTGTCAAGCTGCCTCATCCGCGCTTCGAGTCGCAGACCAAGGTGAAACTTGTCAATACGGAGGTCGAGGGTGTGGTCAACTCCGCCGTTTATGAGGGGCTCATGGACCATTTTGATCAGAATCCACCGGTCGCCAAGAAGGTCATTGAGAAGGCCCTTACCGCGGCTCGTGCCCGTGAGGCGGCCCGCAAGGCCCGGGAGACCGTGCGCAAAAGCGCGCTCACAGGAGGCGGCTTGCCCGGAAAACTGGCCGACTGTTCCGAACGGGATCCGGCGTTGACCGAACTCTATATTGTCGAGGGTGATTCGGCTGGAGGCAGCGCCAAACAGGGCCGGGACCGCCGCTTTCAGGCGATCCTCCCCATTCGTGGCAAGCTCATCAATGTGCAGAAAGCCCGGCTCGACAAGGTGCTACAGAACACCGAAATCCAGACCATGATCACCGCGATTGGCACCGGTATCGGAGATGGGGACCAGGAGGGGGCCTTTAACATCGAAAAACTCCGCTATGGCCGCATCATCATCATGACCGATGCCGATGTGGATGGATCGCACATCCGCACCCTGCTGCTAACCTTTTTCTACAATCAAATGCCGCAGCTCATCCGGCGCGGCCATGTCTATATTGCACAACCTCCGCTCTATCAGATCAAACGAAAGAAGAGGGAGGAGTATGTCGATGACGATGTGCAACTGAACCGCATTCTGATTTCACTCGGAGCCGAGGAGTTGAAACTGATCAACTTCTCTGACAAAAAAGAGATTCCCTCCGGTCAGCTGAAGGAGATTCTGGAACTTCTCGAAAGGCTCGAAAAATCAAGCGCCGCCATACGCCGGCTTGGTGGAGAGTTCGAAGCCTATCTTGGTGCCCGCACTCCGGAAGGGGCTCTTCCCGCCTATCTCGTGGTGGTCCGCACGGGCAACGAGGAGAGTGTGGAATATTTTCATGACGAAACGGAGCTGCGTAACTTCACGGCATCCAACATCGATCTTAATCTCTTTGAATCGGAATCAGGTGAAGCTGAAAATGGAGAGAACGTGGGATCCGCACCCGGAGTGGACAAGGTTACTAAGTTGGCCAGGAACGTCCGCCGCCGCCGTGCCCGTCTCGTGGAAATTCACGAATCCAAGGGGATCGAGAAACTCATCGCCGAACTTGAACGCAAGGGACTCAGGATAGAGCACTATGCGGATAGCAAGATTCCTCTCTTTCACCTTGTGGACGGCGAGACGACGCACGAGATCTTTGCGATCCCACGCATTCTGGAGATTGTAAAAGAGGTTGGTCGTCGCGGTGTCCAGATCAAACGATTCAAGGGACTCGGCGAAATGAATGCCAAGGAACTTTATGAAACCGCAATGAATCCCGAACGCCGTCGATTCCTGAAGGTGGAACTCAACGATGACAACTCTCTCGAAGCAGGCCGGATGTTTGATATTCTGATGGGGGACATTGTGGAGCCCCGACGTATTTTCATCGAGGACAATGCCTTGAATGTTCGGAACCTGGATGTTTGAATCGGCGTTCCTTAGAGTTCTGAGAATCAAGCTGGACGGCATTCTTATTGGCAAAGAAGAGGGTTTTAAGTCACTCTCTTACCTTTAAACTCTGATCTCAATTTACTTCCAATCAGCCAAACATTTATGCGCATTCTAGTTACCGGTGGAGCCGGGTTCCTTGGCTCCCATCTCTGCGACAGACTTCTTGAAAAGGGGGATGAGGTTGTCTGCCTTGACAATTTTTTTACCGGGCGCAAGGCCAATATCGCACATCTACTCGGCCATTCGCGCTTTGAACTTGTCAGGCATGATGTCATCGATTCGTTCAAGTTTGAGGTCGACCGCATCTACAATCTTGCCTGCCCGGCATCACCTCCCCACTATCAATATAATCCCATCAAGACGATGAAGACGTCGGTTCTCGGAGCCATCAATTGCCTTGGCTTGGCGAAGAGGGTGAAAGCGAGGGTCTTTCAGGCATCCACCTCCGAGGTCTATGGGGATCCCTTGGTTCATCCGCAGACGGAGGCATATTGGGGCCATGTGAATCCCATCGGGCTTCGTTCCTGCTATGACGAGGGAAAAAGATGTGCCGAGACCCTTTTCTTTGACTACCACCGGGAGCATGGAGTCGATATACGTGTCATCCGCATTTTTAACACATACGGTCCCCGGATGCTTGCCGATGATGGACGTGTTGTTTCCAATTTCATCGTTCAGGCCCTTCAGGGCAAGGATCTCACCGTCTATGGCGACGGCTCGCAGACCCGATCCTTCTGTTTCGTGGATGATCTGGTCGAAGGATTCCTGCGCTTTATGGATCAGGAAAAAAGCGTCGGCCCGATGAACCTCGGCAACCCCGGGGAATTCACCATGCTTCAGCTAGCTGAACTTGTGATCAGAAAGGTTGGAGGGAAGTCGAAAATTACCCATCTTCCCCTTCCTGCAGATGATCCCAAACAAAGACAACCCGACATTACGCTTGCGAAGCAGACCCTTGGTTGGGAGCCCAAAGTGCCGCTCGAAGAGGGAATCGAAAAGACCATCGCCTATTTCCGTGCCTCGTTAGAATCCTCCCTCCCGCCACGGTAAAATTTCACAATTCAGGTTTCAGCTCTCCAATTTCATCTTTCTTCCATGTCCTCTTCATCCCCTATTATTTGCTGTCTCGGTGCCGGTTATGTCGGCGGCCCCACCATGGCCATGATCGCCGCGAAATGCCCTGATATTCGCGTGACCGTCACCGATCCCAACGAAAAGAGAATAGCAGAATGGAATTCGGATTCGCTGCCGGTTTACGAGCCGGGACTTCAGGAAGTCGTCGAATCAGCACGGGGAAAAAATCTCTTCTTTTCCACGGACATCAAAAAAGCAATCCGCGAGTCGGATATCATTTTCGTCAGTGTGGGAACACCTACCAAGACTTACGGAAAGGGGGCTGGTAAAGCTGCCGATCTCAAGTATATCGAGGCTGCCGCCCGGACGATCGCAGAGGTTTCTGAGGGGCCCAAGATTATCATTGAAAAGAGCACGCTTCCCGTCCGCACCGCATCGGCACTGCAGACCATCCTGCGTTCCAATTCCACCAAGGCATCCTTTCAGGTTCTCTCCAATCCCGAGTTTTTGGCCGAGGGAACCGCCATCGAAGACCTTGAGAATCCCGACCGTATTCTTATCGGTGGTGAACAGACACCGGAGGGGCTCGAGGCCATCGAGAAGATCGTTGCGATTTACGCCCGCTGGGTGCCGCGTGAGAAAATTCTCACCACCAACCTCTGGTCTTCGGAGCTTTCGAAACTCGTGGCCAATGCCTTTCTGGCCCAGCGTATCTCTTCCATCAATTCCATCTCGGCTCTCTGCGAGACAACTGGAGCTGATGTGGATGAAGTGGCACGGGCCATCGGTCGCGATTCCAGGATCGGTCCCAAGTTTCTTAAGGCATCCGTGGGTTATGGCGGTTCCTGCTTCCAGAAAGATATCCTGAATCTTACTTATCTCTGCGAGCACTTTGGACTTCCCGAAGTGGCCGCCTATTGGGAGAGCGTCGTCAAGATCAATGACTGGCAGAAATCGCGCTTTTCGGCCCGCATCGTCCGTGATCTCTTCAATACCGTCAGCGGGAAGAGGATTGCCATTCTTGGGTTTGCTTTTAAGAAAGACACCAATGACACGCGCGAGACCGCAGCCATAGCCGTTTGCCGTGATCTTCTGGCTGAGGGTGCTCATGTGGTTGTCTATGACCCCCAAGTTTCCGAGGAGCAGATTCGCGCCGAAATTCTGGGCTCAGGTATCAACCCAAACCTTACTGTCTCCACAAGCGCACTGGAAGCCTGCAAAGGTGCCCATGGGGCGGCCATTCTCACGGAATGGGATGAATTCAAGACCCTTGATTTCCCAAAGATTCATGAGGACATGCTCAAGCCTGCCTTCCTTTTTGACGGTCGGAATATCCTGCCCATCGAAAAACTCAAACAGATCGGGTTTCGCGTCTTTGCAATTGGTAAGACGGTTTAGAGAATTCGGGCTGCATTGATCCCGGCTTTTCCGGCTTACCTTGCCGCCCTATTCTTGAGGCCTGCCGATGATCGCAATCCTCGAAGCTAATCGTGCTGGTCTTTACACCCGCACCTCGCTTCTACCAAACATTGTTGCGGGAATCGTTGTTGGTGTCGTTGCGTTGCCGCTAGCCATTGCTTTTGCGATTGCATCCGGAGTTCGTCCGGAACAGGGGATCTATACGGCAATTATCGGGGGAGGATTGGCTTCCCTTCTGGGCGGAAGTCGGCTTCAAATCACGGGCCCACGGGCGCGTTCATCGTCATCCTTTTGGGGATAACGGCAAGATATGGAATTTCAGGCCTTCAGGTCGCCAATCTCATGGCAGGCATCATACTCGTGCTGATGGGAATCGCTCGTCGTGGGGCCGTGATCAGGTTCATCCCATCTCCTGTGATCGTGGGATTCACAGCCGGGATACTGATGAGTTCGGTTGCCGCTTGAGTGGCCATTTAAGAAAATCTGGCCTGGAGGGAGATCCTACGATGGGAATTCCTCGGTTGCTTCAGGTGTAGGGAGTGTCAGGAAGGTGGCGATACCCAAAAGTGTTCCATACGGGATCCAGATGCAGTTGATACCCGCCATGATCAGCACAAAAGTTCTGTGCTTTCGCCCGGAGATGCACCGACCGGCATAAATTGTCAGACCACCAAGAGTCCAACCCGTGAGGATCACAACGGCTAGAACGCCTGCCATGATCTTGAAGATGAAAACAGGAGGCCCGTTTTGCTCGTTGGGTGGTTTGCTGATTTCAACTGCACTTGATTGAGCGGCAAAGAATGAAGAGTGCGTTTGATCCTGATGTCGTCTCCTTGAACCCTCCCATGTTGATTGTGGCAACGAACTCAGAATGGTGAGAAAGGTCAGGTGGATCAGCAGGAAAGAGACAAGCACCGCGCCGATAGCACCAGAGATGTAGTACCCAAGGGAAAGCAGCCTAAGCCGCTCACGGATCACCACACGCTGATCATTCATTGGCAGCGGGGGAGGGGGCATGAATTTTTTATACATCGGCAACTTCCAAAGGACAACGCGGGGTCTTCTCTAGCATGTCGGTGGGGATGAGGATTTGGTAGTCGCTATTTATCAGGGTGCTTTCAGGAAGTAGGTCATCACCCCATTTCAATTCATGGTGGCAATCTCATCATTGATCAGTATGAACCAAACAATAATCATCGGCTCGAGTCTGCCCCTTCATATAATATCAGGAGTTGGATGCGGGGGAGTTCTGCTGCTTGACGAACCTACAACGAATCACGAGGATCCTGAGGAGTCGGAATCAAAGGTGCTTGGTAATCTGGAAAATTCAGATACCAAAGCACACAACTCAGATTCGTAGGACAGCCTCCAGCAAAAAGAGTGCTCGAAGAGGGACTTGAACCCACACACCTTGCGGTACCAGATCCTAAGTCTGGCGCGTCTGCCAATTTCGCCATTCGAGCGGAAACGATGACGGAACTCTAAGCCAGCTCGGAATTCCCGCAATCCGAAAATGGTTGGTTTTCCCCGGGTGCCATCCTGCACCCTGACTGTCATCCCATATTCCTGCGGGCTACGCGGGAATGCTTTCTTGGGGGGAGGGGGAAGTCCAGCTCAGCGTTGGAAAGCACATCGAGTTCCACGCCACATAGACAAATCCCGAGAGGAACATGAGAAGAAAGGGAATCGACATCCACTGGTGGAGGAGTTCCGCACTCCACAGACAAAAGGCAAAGTAGAGGGCAAAGAGGAGTTCGACGGCAGGCAGGAGTGAACGGATGGGAAGATAGCGGATCTGGGGCTTGTTGCTGGAGGTGTGATTTGTCCCGCTGCCGCTCTTGGGGGTTCGGGTGAATTCGCTTCCCTGGCGGAAGAGGGCCTCCAGCACGCCAAGAGAGTTATTAATCGACATTCCGGTTGCGAGTGCCAGAAGCATGGGTAGCAAAAGAAGATCTTTCTTCCAGCCGGTGGGATTGAGATGACGCTGAGCGACAAGATAGAAAAGGGCGATGGAAACGGTGGTGGCGAGGAAAATGGGGAGATCGACCAGCAAGCTGTAAAGCGCTCCCTCTTTTGGGCTGAGGGCGTGAGGAAGAGTCAGCAAACACATCAGAACCAACAGGAGATAGCCAAAATTTGAGGTCAGATGGGCCGTCGCTTCCATCTTTAGAATCATCGGGACGGGTGCTTTCCAGACCTGGGGAAGGATCTTGAGGCAGGTCTGGATGGAACCCTTTGTCCAACGCTTTTGCTGGGATTTGAAGCCGTTCATTTCCTCCGGCAGTTCGGCGGGGATGACAAAATCGGGCAGAAACAGGAATTTCCAGCCTTTGAGCTGGGAGCGATAACTCAGATCCAGATCTTCGGTGAGGGTGTCCGTGTGCCATCCTCCCGCTTCCTCGATGGCCCTGCGGCGCCAGATGCCGGCGGTTCCGTTAAAATTGAAAAAACGGCCCGAATGGCAGCGGGCTGTCTGCTCCAGCAGGAGATGGCCGTCAAGAAACATGGCCTGAAGCCGTGTGAGCAGGGATTGCCTGCGGTTGAGGTGCCCCCAGCGCATCTGAACAAGACCGAGTTCAGGATTTGTGAGATAATCAATGGTTTGGAGGATTGTGTTGCTTGGGGGAACAAAATCGGCATCCAGAATGAAAATGAATTCCCCTGTGCCGAGGCTCATTCCGTGGGCAAGGGCCCCAGCCTTGTATCCCTCACGGCTTCCCCGGCGGATATGTGAAATGTTCAGGCCATTCCGTTGGAGTTCACGGACTTCTTTGGCGATGACCTCGGTGGTTTCATCCGTGGAATCATCAAGAACCTGAATGTCGAGTTTTTCGCGGGGATACTCGAGTTTTCCGACGGACTTGATCAGGCGACCCGCCACGTATGCTTCATTATAGATGGGCAACTGGATGGTGATGGTCGGTAGTTCGGTAAATAGCGAAACCGGCCGGGGCGTCTGTTTCCGGTGCTTTAGAAAGAGGTAAATAATGCAGCAGCGGTGGAGGCCATACCCGGTCAGTCCGATGAGGACGACCAGATAGGAAATATTCCAAAGCGGGCTGCCAATGGTGAGTGACATGGATTGGTCAGTTCCGGGGAGAAGATCAACGGTGTTAGAGAATCTTAGCAGGTTTTCCCGTCAAGCTGAAAATGCGATTTTCAGGCCAAAACAATGAGAGACCACCACGGGTTTCCTGCGATTTTCAATGACGGCAAGATGTTGACGATCAGTGTTTGATAAGGCTCTCTGAGGGGAGATGACGGGCTGAGCGGCTTGCAGCCGCCTCGTCGAATAGTTCCGGATGAAGTTTTGCCAACTGCCCCAGCTGATGTCCTGATGCTTGCTGGCGCAACACGATGCCGTGACACAATACGCGGACGACAAAACCCTCCCTGCCTGACGAAGTTTGCTTCGGTGCATTGGGGTTCGATTTTTTTGAGGATTTTCCCTTGCCTCCGGTTCCTTTGTTCACATCAGGGAGGAGAATCGGTTTGGCCTGAACCTCGTAGGTGGCATGAGGAGTTGTGACATCAAAGATCACCGCGTCATCCACTTGGGGCATCTCTCCCGGCTTGGGGCGTCTTAGAAAAAAGGATTGCACGGTGAAGTCAGTCCCTGGTGCTGCATAACTGACAAGATGGATCGAGATTTTTTGAATCGATTCACGCCGGGTTCCATTCTGCACCACACCATAGGCCGAATCATGAACGGAAAGGCTCGGGGCGTGGGGCGCAAGTGTCGCGAAGGCGAGGTTGCCAGTCAGAAAGACGAGTAAAAAAAACGAAGCCCATCGGAAGTGTCTGATTATGTTTTTCATCAAAGGTTGGAGGAAAGTACGAGGGAAGCCTCCAGAAAGGAGCTTGCCGATTCCATCACCAGATGACCCTCAACGCGACCTTCAAAATCTTCAAGTAACCCTGAGTTATTTTTCTTTTTCCGATCCGGATTGTCTGGAATCCGGCTAATTGTTAATGACATTAAATATATTTCTGCTATTTTTCCAGCCATGGTTCATCCATCTCGTCTTCCCACCAAACTTGGCCAGCGGGCGGCCCGGCAGGGTTGGCTGAAGTGGGCGATTCTGTTCTCCTCCTGTCTCGGGGCCATGATGGAGACGGTCGATACGAGCATCGTGAATGTGGCCGTCCCCGACATGCGCGGAAATCTGGGGGCGACTCTTTCCGAGATCGGCTGGGTTTCCACCGGCTACACGATGGCGAATGTGATCATTATTCCTCTGACGGCTTGGCTGGGGGTGAAATTTGGGAAAAAGAACTATTTTCTCTTCTCCCTGATCTCCTTCACCGTGGCCTCCGTGCTTTGCGGTATGGCGCAGAGTCTTGGGGCTCTGATCGCTGCCCGTGTCCTTCAGGGGCTGGCTGGCGGAGGTCTCTTGGCGAAGGCCCAGTCGTTGCTTTTCGAAACCTTTCCCCCGGCGGAGCAGGGGATGGCAAGTGCTGTCTTCGGTCTCGGAGTCATCGTCGGGCCTGCAATTGGTCCGACGCTTGGAGGCCTGATCACGGACGGTCTCGACTGGCGTTGGATTTTCTTCGTGAATGTGCCTGTTGGTCTTGCGGCAATCTGGATGATCTACACCTTTTTGCCTCAGGACGATCCGGTGCAACGCGTTGACGGAAGGAGCGCCACGGTTGATTGGTGGGGACTACTCTGGCTGACTCTGGGTCTGGGGGGATTCCAGATGGTGTTGGAGCAGGGGCAGCAGGAAGACTGGTTCTCCTCTGATTTTATCCGATGGGCTTCTTTCGTGAGCATCACGAGCCTGATCTTTTTTGTCCGGCAGGAACTCACGACGCGCCATCCGGCGGTCGATCTTCGAGTGCTCCGTCACAAGGCCCTCATGGCGGGCAGCCTCTACTCCATCGTTCTCGGATTCGGCCTTTACGGTGCCGTCTTCATCATTCCGGTCTTTGCCCAGTCGCAACTTCACTTCACCGCGACAAAGACCGGGCTGATGCTTCTGCCAGGATCGCTAGCCTCCGCCGTCATCATGATCCTGTTTGGAAAGTTGCTGAAAAACTATGACCAGAGAATGCTGATCGCCACCGGGGCGATGATTCTCTGCGTCTCCATGTGGGCACTGGCTGATCTTAGCCCCGATACCGGTGTGGATGATCTTTTCTGGCCGCTCATCGGACGCGGAGCCGGAACCGCGCTTATCTTCCTGCCTCTTTCCATCGCGACTCTTGGGGGAATACCCCGCCATGAAATTCCTGCTGCCGCCGGTCTCTTCAGTCTTACCCGTCAGATGGGCGGTAGTATCGGCATCGCCGTGCTGACCACCATGCTTGATAATGGAGCGATGATTCATCGGGGCGATCTGGTCAATGACATCAACTCCCTGAGAATTCCGTATTTGCAGCGGGTCTTTTTTAGCAACTACTCCCTGATGCCCCAGACGCCCCACATTCAGATTGCCTCGTCACGCACGCTTGGAGTTTTTGACAACATCATCAACCTCCAGTCCAATATCCTTGCCTCCATCGACATCTTCCAGACTCTTGCATGGATGTTCCTGCTGACACTCCCCCTGATTCTTCTTCTCAGCAGAGGAGGGCAAAAACCGGCATCGACCCATTGATTTACCATGACACAAGATACTCCAACTGAAGTCCCTGCAGACGAGAAAACTCCCGCAAAGAAAAATTCCTATCTCCGTCTTTTCATCCTGATCCCTCTCGGAGTCCTTTGTGCTGTTTTTGCCGTGAAATATGCGATCTTCCGCTTTCATCACGAGACCACGGACAACGCCTACATTACCGGGCACATCCACTACATCGCCTCGCAGGTGACCGGTGTGGTGAAGACCGTGGCCGTTGAAAACAACGCCCACGTGAAGAAGGGGGATCTCCTTGTTCAAATCGATCCGGCACCCTTCGAGGCCTCGCTCTCCGAGGCCCGGGCAAAGTATGAGAGGGCACAGGGGGATCGCCGGCGCGAGGAGGGGCTTGCAAGCACCCGCGTGGTGTCGGTTCAGGATGTTGCCCATGCACAGGATGATGCTGATGCCGCCGCTGCGGAGTTGCGCATGGCCGAGTTAAACGATGCCTATACGACCATTGTCTCTCCCGTTGATGGCGTGGTGGGAGGCCGGAATGTCGAGAGCGGAAATACCGTTCAGCCAAGCATCAATCTGCTCGCCGTTGTGGAGGCGCATCCCTGGGTCGAGGCGAATTTCAAGGAGACACAGGTTGCCCATATTCATGAAGGACAGCCTGTCGATCTCACGGTGGATGCCATTCCCGATCATGTTTTCAAAGGCACGGTGTCGAGTATTGCACCGGCAAGCGGACGAGAGTTCGCCCTGCTGCCTGCCGATAACGCCACGGGGAATTTCACCAAGATTGTCCAGCGTATCCCGGTGCGGATCGCCTTCGATCCCGATTCCATTCGTGGCTATGAGGATCGCCTGAATCCCGGACTCTCGGTGGTCGCAAGCGTCAAAGTCCGCTGACTTCCGCGGTTAGGTCAATCATTTCGCTTTGACAAGAAGTGAAGCCCTTGGATGATCCTTTTTTCCTCAATCCTCCCTCCATGAGCAAATTCCAAGATATCTTCCGCGCGCGCGACGGAAGAAGCCTCCTCGTCACCTTCGTCCTCGTCACTTCCCTGTTCTTTGTCTGGGGATTCTGTAACGGCTTGCTGGACATTCTGAACAAGCATTTTCAGGACACCCTTCACATTAATAAATTTCAGTCCGGATTCGTCCAGTCCGCCAACTTTATCGCCTACTTCCTGATGGCGATTCCCGCCGGCCTTCTGGCAAAGCGCTTCGGCTACAGGGGGGGGATCCTGATTGGTCTTTCCCTCATCGCCATCGGTGCCTTCTGGTTTATTCCGGCAACCCAGATCGGTGCCTACTGGGCATTTCTACTAGGTATCTTCGTCATCGCTTCCGGCATGACCACACTGGAAACCCTGGCCAACCCCTACGCAACGGTATTGGGTCCAACGGGGAGCGGCGCGTTGCGTATCAACATGGCGCAGACCTTCAATGGCTTGGGGGCCACATTAGGCCCCCTGATCGGAGGATATTTTGTCTTTGCCGAGAACAAGGGGGGGGCAGCGACGCAGAATGACGGCCTCTCCATTCCTTACATTGGAATTGGTGTCGCGGTACTTATTCTCCTTGTTGCATTCCTCATCGCCTATGTGCCCGACATTCATGCCGAGGAGGAGGAACCGCTTGAGGCCTCTGGAAAAGCCACGGTGCCGCTGATCCAGCGCAAACATTTTCTCGGCGGAGTCGCCGCTCAGTTTTTCTATGTTGCCGCACAAGTCGGCATCATGAGTTTCATTGTCAACTATGTGGAAGAGAATATCCCCGGAACCACGAATGCCGTGGCAAAAAACTGGTTTAGCTTAGGGATGTTCATTTTCCTATTAGGGCGTCTGTGCGGTAGTGCTGTGATTAGCAAAACTAAGCCGCAGCATGTCCTTACAGCCTATGCCGGATTCAACATCATCCTCACCCTGATCGTGATTCTGGGCCTTGGGGAAATCAGCCTCTACGCCCTTCTCGGGATCTTCTTCTTCATGTCGATCATGTTCCCCACAATTTTTGCCCTCGGCATTCATGGACTCGGCGAACATACCAAGATCGGATCCTCCCTGATTGTCATGGCGATCGTCGGAGGCGCAATCGCTCCCCCGCTGATGGGACACATTGCCGATATTTCCAACATGAAGACTGGCTTCATTCTTCCGCTGATCTGCTTTGCGTTTGTCGGACTTTACGGTGTTTTCTGGGAACGGCTGAGCGGCCATGCAGGCGAATCGGTTGCCATCAAGGCCGGCGGCCATTAGTCTGAGTCTTCGGGAATTTTTGAGGGGATCTACTCCAAGGCCAGAAAATCCCGGATGAATTGGTTCGCAGGGTTGGAACGGACTTCGGCGGGGGATCCGATCTGCTGAATGATCCCTTTTTGGATGATGACAACCCTGTTGGCCACATCAAAGGCCTCCTCCTGATCATGAGTGACGAAGAGGCTGGTGAGATGGGTCTTGTTATGAAATTCCGTCAGCCACGCACGGAGTTCGCGGCGCACCTTTGCGTCAAGGGCTCCGAAGGGTTCGTCGAGCAGGAGGACGCGCGGTTCCACGGCAAGGGCGCGGGCGAAGGCGACGCGCTGGCGCTGGCCTCCGGAGAGTTGAACGGGGAAGCGGTTTTCGAGTCCTGATAGCTGGATCGTCTCCAGCAGGGAGAGGACGCGCTCACGGATTTTGTCGCGGGACAAGCGCTTCCTGCGAGGTGCAACACGCAGGCCAAAGGCGATGTTCTCAAAGATCGTCATGTGGTTGAACAGGGCATAGCTTTGAAAAACAAAGCCTGCCTTGCGTTCGTTGGCACTCTTGGCGCTGACATTGTCACCGGAAAAGAAGATGTCGCCGGCATCCGCAAATTCGAGACCCGCGATGATGCGAAGAAGGGTTGTTTTTCCCGATCCGCTGGGGCCGAGAAAAGCCACCATCTCTCCGGTTTCGACCTTGAGGTTCACGTTGCTGATGGCAGGAAACGATCCAAAGCTTTTGGAAAGGGAAGTGATTTCAATACTCATGGGAAAAGGTTTTAGGCTGTGGGCTGTACGCTGAGGGAGAGAATCGGGGACTAGGGCACTGCCTTTTGAATGGTGTTTTCGAGAACGGCCTTTTGGCCCGCCTGAATTTGGCGGTGATTTTCCCATTCCGTGAATGTCTTGATAACCAGGGTGATGAGTGCAAGCAGTGAGAGAGCAGAGGCGACGGCAAAGGCGGAGGCAAAGAGGTAGTCGTTGTAAAGCTGTTCAATCTCAAGAGGCATGGTGTTGGTCAGCCCACTGATTTTGGCGGAGACAACACTGACCGCCCCGAATTCGCCCATCGCGCGGGCGTTGCAAAGAATCACACCATAGAAGAGCCCCCAGCGAATTTTCGGAAGTGTGATGCGTCTTAGAATCTGAAAACCGCTTGCTCCAAGAGTGAGAGCCGCCTCTTCCTCCTCAACCCCCAGTGCCTGCATCAGGGGAATCAGGCTGCGGGCCACAAAGGGGAAGGTGACAAAGGTGGTGGCCATGACCATTCCCGGCAGGGCAAAGATGATTCTGATGTCATGCGCCTGCAACCAGGGGCCAAGGTATCCGCGCCGTCCGTAAAGCAGCACATAAACAAGCCCGCCGATGACCGGAGATACCCACAGGGGCAGATCGATCAGGGCAAGCAACAGTTCACGTCCCCGGAAACTGTATCGGGT
>Ga0302274_10000718_pt1 | contig 33210 bp, 21 predicted proteins | sample III_Bog_N2_1_FD_198755 | JGI IMG/M metagenome (GOLD analysis project Ga0302274, IMG submission 198755) | Peat permafrost microbial communities from Stordalen Mire near Abisko, Sweden - III_Bog_N2_1 | ecosystem: Environmental > Terrestrial > Soil > Wetlands > Peat | place: Sweden: Abisko...
TGCCTGACTGAACCCCCAATTCTCCCCCCCCCGCGCCCCGGTTCTATACTCGTTATCACCATCGTGGAAACCGTCCCCCAATCCTCGAATCCCTCCCCAGGCCAACACTCCTCGTCCTTCAATTTGCGCCTCCTCCTGGCCATCGTTCTCCTCGTCCCGGCCATCTGGTTCAGTTGGCAGACCATCCACGGCCTCGCCGCCCGCCGCCTCGTCCGCACCGACCTCGCCGAGCTCCAGCACGCACGCTACGGAATCCTCAGCGCCGACCAATGGCGCGGCATCATCGGTCCCATGCTCAACGCCCAGGTCGACAAGCTCGACCTCAAAGGCCAATCCAAATCCCTCCGCCCCATGGTCGAGCGCTCCCTCTACGCCCTGCTCGACAACATCAAAACCCAAATGACCTCGCCCCCGCCTGTCTCGCCCGCCGCCAAGCCCGCCGGCACGTCGCCCAGCCCCAAGCCACCCGCCACAGCCCCCGCCGCCAAGCCACCCGCCATCCCCATCACCCTCAACCCCATGCTCGTCAACATGATCGTCGGCGCCCTCCGCCCCCACGTCCCCGAGTACACCACCGTCGTCATGGCCGAGCTATCCAAGCCCCAAACCCAAAAGAGCTTCCAGGTCTCCATCCGCGCCGTCCTCGCCAATGCCGTCAAAGACTCCTTCGGCGCCACCGATATGACCACGTACAACGCCATCCTCCACCACTATGGATGCCCCACTGGCCCAGCCTGCCAGGTCACTCTCGCCGATCAGGTCCATGCCGCCGACACCCAGCTCAACCGCGACTATCTCATCGTCCTCGCCTCGGCCGCCCTGGCCTTCATCCTCCTCATGGTTGGCAAGCCCACGCTCTCTCGCGCTGCCGTTGTGGTGCTCATGTTGTTCTGCCTGTCCATGCTGGTCGCCGGCGTCCTCAGCCCCATGCTCGAGGTCGAGGTCCGCCTCACCAAACTCGACGCAACCCTCCTCGGCACGCCCATCGAGTTCCAAAACCAGTCCCTCTACTACCGCAGCAAGACCGTCCTTGAGGTCTTTCAAACCCTCATCCAGATGGGCCGCCCTGAGATGTCGCTGGTTGCCGTCCTGCTCATCCTCTTCAGCATGGTCTTCCCTGCATTGAAAATGCTGGCGCTCGTCGCAGGTCTCTTCCGCCCCGCACTCCTCCGCACCAACCGCCTCGTCAAGCTCCTCGCCTTCGACCTCTCCAAGTGGTCCATGGCAGACGTCATGGCCCTCGCCATCTTCATGTCCTTCGTCGCCTTCAACGGCGTCATCGGCAGCTCCCTCGACGGCCTCCGCGACATGCCCAACATCACTCAGGTCCTCATCCCCACCAACGCCTCCCGCATCCTCCCCGGATATTACCTCTTCATCGGATTCTGCATCTCAAGCATCATCCTCTCCCAGAAGCTCCAACACGGCATAGCCTCTGCTCCCCCTCCCGGAGGGAGGGAACAAGAATAGCCCCGGATGAAATCCGGGGAATGCAACAGGAAAAGACTCCAGCCCTGTCGGGGCGGCCCCTTTTCCATCGCCGAGGGAGCAGTGCGTTTCAACCCAATGAAAGATCGTGAATTTATAAGGCCTTCAGGCCCGGACCTTTGCTCTTTTTCCGTGAATTAAACGAACCACAACTGTTGTACTGCACTCGCCATCGCCGCGCTCTCCCCGCGGCTTCCAGCCGCATAGTCGCCGATACTTACACAACCCCGCCCCTCAGCCCAACCTCCCAGTCGCCCGAATTCCCCCGGAACCCCGCTGAGGGCCTGATGACATTCGAAAAGCCGGCATTTCGGTATCAATCTCTCCGGCAAGGTCAGGCCATTCTTCAGCAGTTGCACAAGTCGTAACTGACGGATTGCCGGTGATCCGACCAGAACGCGCGCACGGGTCGCCGCTCCGATTCGCGTTGATCTGACCTCAAACGGCTTTCCATCCGGGTCGGTTCGCGATTTATTCTTTTCTGGCGGATAGACGCTTAATTTTAGATTCGAGATCCGGAATGTAGCTTGACTGTGCACCGGGCTCCAGACGCTGAGCGATCTGGATGGCTGCTTGCCATGCTGTCAGGGCCGTCTGTTTGTCACCTGTTGCTGCTGCGGCGTCACCCAGCGCCGTCTGGGTAAGAAGGTTGTCGGGTGAGGTGACGACAGCTTCCTGTGCCACGGCGAGCGCTGGTCTTGGTTGCCCCCTCATGAGCAGCCCTTGACTCTCCTGCGCACTTGCGAGTGCGGAGACCTCAGGTGCGGCGATGGGTCCCTTGTAGACGAGTACGGAGTCGTCGATCATCAGTTCGGGATGCAGCGACTGGAACGATCTGTAGGGATTGAGTTGGCCGCTGGGCCATTCGCACCCACTGAGGTCTCCGGCGCTGATCAGGATGGTTCCGTTGATAATGGGAGGAACGAGTCCCACGCCGCCAGACCACTGCGTGTCGAAGGTGGGGAGTGCGTGACAGCGAATACCGTAGACGCCCGGATCGATCACGGGCCGTGCGAAGTACGCGAACCAGCACTCCTGATCCGGGTGACGATCCTGCCACTGCTTCACTTGGAAGAGCTGTTGAGCCCAATCGACGCTTGCGTCACTCAGCAGATTGTGTAGATTCCTGGGTCCTCCCGAGGCTTCGTTGGCATAAGCAAGCTCATTCGGAAATACGAGAAGGCTGGAGACGATGTGGGCCACAATAAGGGCAGAACAGAACATCGCCCAGCGGCGATTCATACCGGCGAGCGGCGCGGCTCCCGCAGCGGCGAAGATGATCACAAAGGCGTACATAGGCAGCAGGTGCCGCGCACCGATATTCATTCCGGACATCATCGCCACAGCAAGATAAAGGATGGGTGGAGCAAGAGAGTAAAACAACTCGCGGTGTCTCGTTACCTTGCCTGTAATGGTGGCGAACGTGGCCAGAACAGTGAGCAGAAGCAGCCCGAGCGTTGTCTTGATCAGAATCACCAATGGGAAGTAATACCAAAGGCCGTGCGGATAAACCTTACCCAGCAGGAATGTGGGATAGGCTAGCGACATCAGTTTCACGTCGACGAGTCCAACCAGATACGATTCGGGCAAAAGGTGGAGGCGCCCAATTTCAACAACTGTGGCGGATTCGAAATGCGGCAGAGGCTCCGCGTATGCTGCGACCGAAGTGCTGAACGCCATACCGGCAGGACGCGCGGTGTATCGAAATCCGTAAAAAGCCCAAAGCACCAGGACGCTAAGAACGATGATGGCAAAAAAACCGCCGGTGAGTCGAAGCGCTATTCGTTTGCGCTCGCCACCTGGAGCCTTCAGCACCTCCCATGCGATCAGACAGACGAACATGGGGCCGATCAGAATCCCCGAATGCTTGGTTGCGAGCAGCAGACCAGTTGCCAGGCCGACGAGGAGCAGGCGCATGAGCGTTGGTCGGGTAGCGAAGCGATAAAACGTCCAAATTGCTGCGACAAAGAAGCATGACACTCCGATATCGGTCGTTACAAGGGCAGAGTGTGCAAGAACGTTGGGATCGAAGACCACGAGAGCAAGAGCGATGAGGCCGGCTGTGTCGCCAAACCAATCCCGCGCCGCCAGAAACACGAACAGGCACAATCCGAGAGCAAGCAACTCCGCGCTCGCCCGCATCTCGAAGACGAGATGCTGCCGGTCTCCGTCATTACGAGCCAGCCAGTCGCGGCCATTCAGATACGCTTCAGCTTTGAAAAACTGACCGGGCATTGGTGGTGGTACCCACAAACGGGCCGAAAGAATGGGAACGGTTGCCAGAAGCTTGGCTAGAGGCGGGTGTTCAGGGTTTAGACCATAATCTCCCGCTTTCCACATCATGTAGCCCGCGAACATGTGATCGCCTTCATCGAAAGTAAGCGATTCACGATGCACCATGGTCAGCGCCAGGGTTGCTTGAATGACGAGGAGAGCTACCGCCGCGAGCCAGTAGTATTTTGGGCGATCATTGGTCATGGGCCGATTATAGAGAGCGCTCATTTGAGACTAATACCTCGAAACGCCCCAGCGTGAACCGATCGAGCCGTGACTGAAAGTCCCTCAACCGGCTATTACCTTCCGGGCAATCGATTCGCGGCAACTTCCCCCTGCGCCAATTTGACCTCCCTGCGTGCTCCTTTCAGCGCCTCACTGGCCCCAGCGGATCCTCACGTCAAAAGTCGGAATATAACAACCATTGTTATACCAATTCTCGATTGCTCCTGAAATGCATCAATTCGGAGGGGTGCAAGCCCGTCGATTTTGCAATCGAAAATGCCCGATCCCCCCTGATTCCGGCACCCTGGGTCTCATTCATGAGACCCAAGGGGCCGCCGGGTCGCCCAAACCCCAAACCCTGTCATCTGCAATCTGTCATCCGTCTTTTGCACATAATTTCGATCCCCCGGCGCATAATCTGGCCATGCATCGCAAACGGCTCCTCTACGCCGTTCAACTCGCCCTCAATGCCGCTTCGCCGCGGCCAAAAGCAACGGGGCGGCAACGCCGCATTTGAGGCTTCTTTTGATGTTTCTGAAAACACATGTTGAAAACAAAGAACGTACGGAGAGCCTTTTTCTAAGCTGAAGAAAACAGAGAGGTTACAAAGAGCCAATTTCAAAGAAAAGCGCCATTCTTAGTCAATTCTGGCTCCAAAGACCGCAAATTCACCCCAATTCCACTCTCCTTAGCCCCTGGTCCCCCCGTTCCCTGCTCCTTGGACCCCAAACCCTGGACCCTGGACCCTGGACCCAACACCCTAGAATTAGAGAGGATGGCTTTCACCGAACAATACGATGTCGCAATCGTGGGCGCAGGTCATGCCGGCTGCGAGGCGGCAATGGCTGCCGCGCGCATGGGCCTCAAGACCGCTCTCATCACCATGAACCTCGACCTCATCGCCCAGATGAGCTGCAACCCGGCCATTGGCGGAGTGGCCAAGGGCCATCTGGTTCGCGAAGTCGACGCGCTGGGCGGCATCATGGGCGAGGTCGCCGATGCCGTCGGCATCCAGTTCCGGCTCCTCAACACCTCCCGCGGCCCCGCCGTTTGGAGCCCCCGGGCCCAGTGCGACAAGCAGCTCTATCGCGTAAAGATGCGCGAAGTCCTCGAGTCCCAGCCCGGCCTCCACATACGCCAGGCCGAAGTCGTAAACCTGGTGCTCGAAGACGCATCAGGCGAGATCGCCGCACCAGAACGGATTGATTCGAATGAACTTCCTCGCCCTCTGCGCCCCCGCCGCCGCGTCCTGGGCCTCAAACTCCGCGACGGCCGCACCCTCCTCGCCGGTGCCACCATCATCACCACCGGAACCTTTCTCAACGGCCTGATCCACTGCGGAGAAGAGCGCTACCCCGCCGGCCGCAGTGGTGAACCCGCCAGCGTCCTCCTCGGCGAGGCACTTCGCGCCCTCGGCCTTCGCACCTGCCGCCTGAAAACCGGAACCCCTCCCCGCCTCGACGGCCGCACCATTCGCTGGGACGCCTTCGAGGAGCAGCCCGGCGACGCCGAACCAACTCCTTTCAGCTTCAGAACAAAGAAGATAGCTCAACCTCAAATCAGTTGCCACATCGCCTTCACCATGCCAGAGACGCTACGCCTTATCCGCGAAAACGTCCACCGCTCCGCAATGTACTCCGGACGAATCGAAGGAATCGGCCCACGCTACTGCCCATCCATCGAAGACAAGATCGTCAAATTCCCCGACAAGACCCAGCATCAGTTCTTCCTCGAACCCGAAGGCCTGAATACGCACGAGGTCTATGTCAACGGCATGTCGACCTCTCTTCCAATGGAAGTCCAGTTTCAGATCGTTCGCTCCATCCCCGGCCTCGAAGCCGCTGAGATGCTGCGCCCCGGCTACGCCATCGAATACGACTCGGTGGACGCGACCGAACTGGACCGCACCCTGCGAGTGAAGTCCATGGAAGGGCTCTATTTAGCCGGCCAGATCAACGGAACCAGCGGCTATGAGGAGGCGGCCTGTCAGGGAATCATGGCCGGCATCAACGCCGCCCTCTTTCTCAAAGGCGAGCCACCCTTCACGCTCGATCGCACCGAAGGCTACACCGGCATACTCATCGACGACCTAATCTCCAAAGGCACAGACGAGCCCTACCGAATGTTCACCTCCCGCGCTGAATTCCGACTCCACCTGCGCATCGACAACGCCGACCGCCGCCTAACTCCCTACGGCCGCCGCCTAGGCCTCATCAACGACGAATCCTGGACCGAATACGAAGCCAAGCAAGCCCGAATGGCCACGCTGAGCCGGACTCTCATCAAAACGAAGGCCACTCCGGAGCGGTTGGCGGCGCTCGGCCTGGGCGATCTCACTAGCACGGCCGGTCAAACCTGGGCACAACTGCTTAGGCGGCCCGAAGTTACCATCGAGCCTGTCCTCAATGCAATCTCCGATGAGCTTGCAGCCGATCCCATGCTGGCAGACTTCGCGGGCCAATCGTTGGGTCCGCGCGCCCACTCCACTCCGGGACTCGAGGCCGCGCGTGTACGAAATGAGGCCCGCGCCGTCGAAACAGAGATCAAGTTCGCCGGATACCTCGATCAGCAGAAGAAGTCCATCGAAAAGCTCAAGGCCGCCGAGTCAGTAGCGATTCCCGAGTGGCTCAACTACCGTGGAATCAGCGGGCTCTCTCGAGAGATGACCGAAATCTTCGAACGCGTGCAGCCTGCAACCATCGGCCAGGCAAGCCGATTGCCTGGGGTCACCCCCGCCGCGCTGAGCCTGGTGCACGTCTCGATCAAGCTTCAAGGGGATCGGCGAAAAGCTGGCTAGTTCCCCAGAACTGGCGGCGAGCCGCCCCTGGATATGGTTCTCTTATTTGGATAGCAGCGGAATGTGGAATGGCATTTCCGCTTCGGACTTCTTCTTCGGTTTAGTGTTTGTGTCTTCTCGCAGAACCGTTCGCTGCGAGTTAATGCACAGCCACCCCCCCCGCGTCCGCTCGAACACGTGCGTGAACACGCCTTTTTCATCCACCGGTCCTGAATTCGCCTTGTGATGCAGCGAGTAAGTTCCGTTTGCCACAGCGATGTCGCCCAGCATGCGAACTGTGATCACACGCTGCTCAAGATGAATTGTCTTGTCCTCGCCAGTCAGCACCGACGCCACCTGCTGATTACGAGTCGTGATGTCGCCGCTCGCTGAGACATCCACAAACAATGGTGACAACACAAGCTCCAGTCCATATTGGTCGCGATCATTCACCGCGGTCGCCCACGAGTCTTCAATCTTTTGAAATTCTCGAATCTCTGGGCTCTCGGCGGATGTGGCGGCGGGCTTTACAACTGGTCCATCCGCGGTCTGGGAATAGGATGTCCAACTCATCAGAAAAAAGAGGCAAAAACAGGCAAGACTAAGCTTCATGCGCACAGAGACTCCCACCCATTCATGATAACGCTCCCGATAGGTGTCTCTTGGACATGGAGAGATGGCTGGACGGGAGCGGGTTTCTTGCGGAATCGAGTTCTTCTGCGATTTTAGATCAGGGACTGAAGCCGATCCGGCTGGTGGACGGTGACAAGAGAGTCCTCGATCGAGATCCATCCCTCTTTCCGGAACTGGCCCAGCGTGCGGGTTACCGTTTCGCGCGTAGTGCACGTCATCGATGCCATCTCTTCATGGGTCAACAGCAATGGAAACCGGAATTCGCTGCCATTCACATGTTCGCCAATCTGGTGTGACAACTCGAGCAAAAGCCTTGCCAGGCGTGCAGCCACCGTTTCAGAGAGTGCAATCCGGCAGGCATCCTGCAGGGCGAATCGATACTCCTGGCAAATGCACTGCACGGCACGCATCTGGGCTTCCTTATGGCTCCGCAAAAAGCCCAAAAATCGGTCTCGCTCCACCGGCCGCAGTTGAGCCGCGGTCAACGATTCCGCTGAAACCTCATAAAGTCCGTGGGAGAGCACCGCATAAAGCCCCAGCATCGACCCGGGTCCGGCGATGCGAACTATCATCTGCTTGTCTTCCTGCCGTCCAGCCGTCAACTTCAAATAGCCGCCGCAAATCAGGTAAAGGCAGCGTGCATCATCGCCCTGGCTGAATAAAGAAGCTTGGGCGGGCAGCGAAACAGTGCTGGTGGCCAGTTCAAGGTCGGCCAGCACGGCACTGCCCAAGGAGCAGAACCAGCCAGGCCGCCGATTGGCGCATGCAGCACAACCGGCCGGCACCTGCCGGGTCAGGTGCTTTTGCCGCACCTGCGTTCCAACCGAAATCTCAGGACTTGCCATTGCCGTGCCCCTAACGACGCCGATCGATTTGCAATGCCTCGGTTGAATCGCGCCTTCATTTTCCTCGCGAATCCCCTGAGCAAGATCGGTTCGGTCGGCATCTCTCAAAAGAGAGGCCCATGTTTCAAGCAAGTTTGCCAGTGCACGTCGCCGCAATGATGTGATGCGCCGCACATCCATTCAGCTTGGGCATTCGATTCTCCAATGATTCGCGCCGCCAACTGCCTGCCTGCGTCCATGAATGCGCTTTGGACCCCAAGTTTCCCTGGGGGGGAGATTCGCCAACGACATCACATTCGTGTCCGCAAGGACTGTTCATTTTTACTCATCATCACAGCCCCGGAATGGGACATGTTGATCACATGCGCACCGAATTGGGAAACCTCAGACTTTATCCCCGACCAAGTAGCACGTTTTCATTAAGTTAGATGGAGTCGATCCGTCCGGTTCACAGCGGGAATTTCGGGCACTGCATCACAAATCGATAAACTCCCCAATCAGGATTGACCCTTGCTCGCTGAGTGTGATGAAGATCACCGAGCGGTATGCTGGCAAAAAAGTACGATTTGCCCATGAAGTGATGCTCCGCACAAAGAGCGACTTCTGGAAGAATTGGGTTCAGCATCCAGTCACTTTATTTCGTTTTTTTGATCTCGAGTGCCGATAGTTCATTCGGGGTTCTTGACTCAATTCACTCAAGATGTCGTATCGAGGGCATCGAAGGCGGTATTTTTCATGCATACAGATGGGCCAGTAAGACGGTTGACGATCGGAGCGGTTCCGGGCAAGGCTACGGGGCTGCGAGCGTTGGTAATTTTGCTGCTGGGCGCCGGCATAATGTGCGCTGCCGCACTGGCCGTGCCAGCGGCGGAAACCAAGGCCGTTGCCTCACAGTCAAAGGCTGCCGCACCGGGGGATTACGTAGGTGGAGAGGTCTGCGCCACCTGCCATGACGAAGTAGCCAAGGGTTTCGCCGGCAATCCTCACACACGGATGGCCGCGGAACACGGGACAACGGGTGTGAACTGCGAGGGTTGCCACGGCTCGGGCAAGGCCCACGTGGATGGTGGCGGAGACAAGACCAAGATCTTCAATCCTGCCAATGCCTCAACCAAAGAAATCGATCAGAAGTGCCTTGGCTGTCACCAAGGCAAACACTCGAACTTTGAGCGCGGCGCGCATGCGGAAGGCAATGTCAGTTGCCTCGGATGTCACGACATCCACGGCAGCAAGCAGGATGCCCTGCTCAAGGCGCCTCAGCCGACTCTCTGCTTCCAGTGCCACACAGAGATCAAGCCCCAGTTCTCCATGCCCTTCCACCACAAGGTGGAGGAAGGCCTGATTCAGTGCAGCGATTGTCACGACCCACACGGCACAACACTGGCCACGAATTTGAAGGCCACCGCCGATATGAATGCCGTCTGCACCAAGTGCCACACAGATGTCCGCGGACCGTTCGTCTTCGAACACGCTCCGGTCAAGGCTGAAGGCTGCGTCAGTTGCCACACGCCGCACGGCTCGCAGAACCCGCGATTGCTGAATATGCCCAGCATCGCCACCCTCTGCAACCAGTGCCACAGCCCCTTGTCTGCCGGTACGGTTCATGGCATGGATGCAGGCTCAACTACGGTTGCTCCGTGCATCGACTGCCACACCATGATCCACGGATCGAACATCAGTCAGGCATTTATCAAATAACCTGCCGGCGCGCGTTGTTCCGGCAGCCTGGCCAGCGGTCAGGGCCGGAGTCAAGCCACGGTACACAGGTTTCGAAGCGAGCGATCCTTCGAGAGAGGCTTCATATGAAGAACACAGGCTGGTTTATTCGGCTTACTCATCGACAGCTTTCAGCCGCGACGGCCCAGTTTATTGCTGGGTGCTGTGGAGTTGCCCTCGCGCTGATGATGACGGGCGTCGCTGTCGCCCAAAACCCAAACCCCGAAGCTGCCAAGCCGGGTCCGGAGGTCTCCGCCCCGAATGGCTACTCGATCCATCACAGCGTGGATCTCGGCGGTCGCATCGCCAACGTTTCGGGCAGCAATGCGATGTACGATACTCTGGTCAACCAGCACTCTGGCCCGCGCGTTCTGGGCGAGACCGTCGAGTTGCATGCACTGCCCGGAAACAAGGACGCCTGGCTTGACGACCTGAAGGGCTTCACCACCGGCTTTGGTGGTGATCCTCTCAACGTTGTCCGCCTGCAAGCCTCAAAGAAGCGGCTCTACGAGTTCACCGGCATGTTCCGGCGTGACCGCAGCTACTTTGACTATGACCTGCTGGGCAATCCGAATATCGTCCCCAGCACACTGACCAACACCAGCGGTGCCGCGGGTTCCATTCCGTTTGGAAATATCCAGCAGTCCACAGTGCTCTTCAACACCGTTCGCCATATGCTGGACACCAACTTGACGATCCTCCCGCAGAACACATTTACGTTTCGCGTGGGATACTCGCATGGCACCATGCAGGGACCGACCCGCAGCCCCAGCTACACCGTGGGAAAGTACAAAGAGCTGTTCGAGCAGTTCCAGCGCAACGGTACGGACGAGTACACTGCGGCCGTGGATTGGAAGCCCGTCCGCGAGACAACGGTCACTATCGAAGAAATCATGAACAGGTACAAGGATGAGTCCTATTGGACTCTAGATCCGGCTCTCCTTCAGGCTGTTGAAGCCAACGGGACTCCGGTTTACTTGGGCAACTTCGATGCACAGGCGCCGTACAATATTTCCTCGGCCACCACGATTGGCACCTTCCCTTGCGCAACAACCAGCATGGGAGGCGCGTTTGCAGGCCTTGCCAACTACACCATTCTCACGCCCTCCACAACGCCGGGTGGTCTCCCGGTCATCAACCCAGCCTGTTCAGTGGTCAGCAACTATCAGCGCACTGAGCCCAGCGTTACCACCACGCCGACTTCGATTCTTCGTTTCATAACCTCGGCCATACCGCATTTCACCATGAACGGGGATGTGCGTTACACCCTCGGCACCATGCGCCTGCCCAGCTATTTCGAGCAATTCCAGGGTCTCGATGTGGTCGGCTCCAACACAGCTGCTGCTCCGTTCTACGGCGTCCGGCAGATTACCTATACAGGTAATGCGGACGCACACCGTGCAGTCGTCTCGGCAGACTATGGCTTCGTCTGGGAGCCGATGAAGTCAGTCATCGTAACGGATCAGCTCTCCTACTCCAACATTCATGAGCCCGGCTTCGCGTTCATGAATCTGCCTGCCTCGCTGGTCACGGCAACAGACGCATTTTCCAAGACAGGTATCGCACTGGCTGCTGGTGGGGACGGCAATGTGAGCATTAATACCCCGCTGAGCTCCCTCGCCGGAAACACCACATCGGTCTCTTTACCGCACGGCGTAGAGGCCGGGAACAACCCGAACTTTTTCGGACAGAATTCCCTAACCAACAGGCTGACTGCGGCTTGGGATCTTTCCACACGCGTCAGGCTCTCACTCTCGTATCGCTACGTGACTCGCACCGTCGAGCAGGGCATTCCTCACAACATCCCAATTCCGAACGCCACCGCTCTGACCGATCCAGTGAGCGGTAACGTGACCATCGACGAGAACGCAGGTATTTTGAATGTCGTCCTTCGTCCGACCAGCAACTGGCAAATCAATGCGACGGGCGAGATCTCGTATGACAACAATGCTTTGACGCCGGTCGCTCCCCGTCAGTTGCAGCGCTATCGCATTCACAGCAAGTACCGCTTTACCAAGTGGGCTACTCTCACGGCTGCCTACAACGACCTTGAGCGGCACAACAACACCAACAACAACGGGCCCTACGATGCGGCCACGAGCACGGCTTTCTATGGCCCAATCAACCACATTGATTTCAACCGTAATGGCAGTCTGGGTGCGGAGATTTCACCGAACGAGCACTATGGGGTGAGCCTCTTTTACGCCTACAGCGATGTCTATACGGCAACCAACATCTGCTACAGTAACGGTGCCGCGGCCTCAGCCGCAGCGGTCAACAACTATACCGAGCCTGGCGCGGTAAGCAGTTCTCAGACCATGTGCTCGTCTTCGCTTTGGTATGGCCGCGACTTCTCCGAAGCTCCAACCAACTTCGGCTCAGCCTCTCTGATGATCGCTCCAGTCAAGGAAGTGAAGGCCAACTTTGGTTACAACGTCAGCAACGTCAATGGCACGCGCTTCTATAATGATGCGCGTGACGTTGCCGGCTCAATGGCCTCTCGGTATCAGACGCCGTTCGCGAATGTCGCCTGGACCATGCATCCCGGGCTGATCTGGAAGGCCGATTTCCACACCTACGACTACGGCGAGAGCAGCGCTTCCTCCGGCTCCCAGTACTGCACCATGATCAACTCGACAGCGTCGATCGTTCCTTGCTCGTCGTTGTCGGTTCCTACCGGCGTTACCGAGGGGACAGCCGGTCTGACAGCTCCGCGGACATTCCGCGCAAACGCCGTTACCGTGGGAATTCACTACGAGTTTTAACCTAGGGATTCTCTGCGTGACAGAATGTACGACCGGTACTCACAGAACGGATCTTCTAGCTTGGTCCGTTCTCGAGACACGCTTTGGCAGGCAATGAACTAGCGTGTCAGGTACCACCGCTGACCACCGGGGGAGGATTGGGAACTTTACCTGATTCTCCCGCCAGTTTCGCTGTTGAACCCACTTCCAGGCGTCGCAGCTCGTTCTTGGCTGGATTCGCTTGTGAAGCAATTCCTTTCGCAGGGTGTTCGATTCACATCGATCCCTCCGAATTTACTGCAGGGCTTAAGGAGTTCCGTACTATGTCCAAGACTCTTCGTTCTCAAGTGGTGTTGGCTCTCGTCGTAGCAGTCGCGAGTGCCGTGTGCTTTGCCGATTCCGGCGAGGCGACCTACAAAGCCAAGTGCCAGAGCTGCCATGGCTCGGCCGGGGTTCCCAATCCTGGGATGGCAAAGATGATGGGTATCAAGGCCGTGACCGACCCCGACATCAAAAAGCTCACCGTTGATCAAATGTCTGCTGTCGTCAACACAGGCAACGGCAAGATGAAGGCCATCACCGGCCTCACTCCGGCTGAGGTTAAAGCTGTGGTTGAATACTACAAGAGCCTGGGGAAGTAACCGGTCGGGTCACTGATTGGGGACTACCACAGGACTCACCAAGGCCCGCCCCGCGCGAAGGCCACGATACGGCTGCATCGTTTTCCCGATGGATCGGCGGACTGCAATGCGCACACGCCGCTGACGGAGACACTCTGAGGTGCGCAGCGGTCGTGGCTTCGCACCTGGGCACAATAAACTTAAACGCGTGAGGGATACACAGTTGCCTTTTCTGCAGAAATTCCGTGAAAACTGGGTGCGGCCGGCTCTCTTCTTTGGCAACAATCCCATAAGTCTTGCTGGCGGCGCCGTTACCAGCGCTTCCGGCGTCACCATGATTGCCTATTGGCTAGTCGAGATCTTCGGACGGCCCAATGACAATCCCTACCTGGGCATTATCTTCTTCCTCCTGCTCCCTGGCCTGTTCATTCTCGGCCTGTTGCTTATTCCCGTGGGCGTCTTCATTCGCCGAAGGAAGCTGCAATTGGCCGGCCAGATCCCGGCAGAATTTCCTAAGATCGATCTGAATGACCGAATGTTTCGTCACGGACTGGACATCGTCCTGGTTGCCACCATCGTGAACCTCCTGGTAGTGGCGGTGGCCAGTTATCGCGGCGCGGCCTACATGGACTCTCCACAGTTTTGCGGTCAGTCGTGCCATGTGATGCACCCGGAGTACACGGCTTACAAGATTTCCGCGCACTCTCATGTAGCCTGCGTGGATTGCCACATTGGCTCCGGCGCAGCCTCCTACTTCCGCGCCAAGGTGAACGGAACCAAACAATTGCTTGAAGTCGCTTTCGATCGCTATCCAAGACCCATCGAGTCGCCGGTCTCGAGCCTGCGACCGGCGCGCGATATCTGCGAGGGCTGCCACACCCCTGCTCGCTTCGTTGGTGAGAAGTTGCTGGTGAAGTCCGCCTTTGCCGACGACGAGACCAACACTGAGACCCAGAGCGTGATCGTTCTCCACCTGGGCGGTCAGGATTCACTCTCTCACCTCACTGGAATTCACGGCGTTCATCTCGGCCACATCGAATACATCACCACCGATGAGTCGCGCACCACGATTCCCTGGGTTCAACGGCGCAATGCCGATGGATCGGAAACCACGTTCACTTCGTCCACGCTCAAAGGCGTCGAACCGCAAGGTGAGCGTCGCGTGATGGATTGCATCGATTGCCATAATCGCGCCGCTCACACCTTTGTGACTCCCGAGGACGCCCTAAACCGGGCAATGGAGCAGGGAGCAATCAGCCCGGAGCTTCCCTGGATTCACAAAGAGGGCATGGAATTGCTGAAGGCCACCTATGCCAGCCAGGAAGAGGCGATGACCAAGATACCGGAACAACTGCAGGCCTTCTACCAGGCCAGCCATCCCGAAGTCCTCGCTTCAAAGGCCGATCTGGTGAAGACTGCCGGGCAGCAGCTCGTGCTCCTGTATAGCCAGAATGTATTCCCCTACATGAAGGTCACTTGGGGAACGCATCCGAATCACATCGGTCACATGAGCTATCCGGGTTGCTTCCGTTGCCACGACGGCGACCACGTCACCAAAGACGGCAAAGCCTCTATCACCCAGGATTGCTCCGCATGCCACAACCTGCTTGTCGTGGATGAGAAGAAGCCGAAGGTCCTCACAGACCTTGGCATTCAATAGGGACCCAATCGACCCTGCCGCTCCGCCCTCTTACCTCGGTCCGCGACGCGGCAGGGTCCTCCTCTTTTCAGCAGCAGCCAATTCCCGCGAACTCCTCGCCCTACTCCGCAGAATCCCCTTCATGCCTCCTCCCTATCGCTATACAATCGGGGCGAAGCGCATTGTGTCTTTTCTGCCTCTCCCCATAAAGAGCTAGTGTGTGTCTGCTCCCGCATGGTGCACGATGGAAAGACGCCTTGCATGTCGGCCAAACCGGCAATCCGCTTCGGAGTGCACGGGCAAGAGAGGAACATGGCTAGCAAATCTCGCTCCGGTTTTTCGCTCGCTATCCTCTTCGTGGCCGCCCTCGGAGCGACAGGATTTTGCGGCCTTGAGATTGCGACGGCCCAGTCCGCCGCGCCTGCTTCTCGAATCTCTGTCGGCTGGCAGAGCGCAAATCCGCAAGCCCTGCCTGTTCCCACTTCATCAGCCCAGCCCAACGTTACGGATCTCGGCCCCGCTCCGGCAAACGCGCGTCTCGATCGCGTCCTCGTGCTCCTCGCGCCGTCTCCGGCTCAACAGCAGGAGCTCACCGACCGACTGCAATCCGTTGAGACTGCCGGATCAGTCCAATATCACCAGTGGCTCACACCTTCTGCCTTTGCAGAAAACTACTCAAACTCAGCGTCCGATGTCAGTGCCGTAGTCACCTGGCTCCAAAGCGAGGGATTCGAGCATGTCTCCATTCCTGCCGGGCGCGGCTGGATCGAAGTCTCCGGTTCGGTTGCCCAGTTTGAACGCGCATTTTCTACCAGCATCCATCTGGCCTCCTCGTCGGCGGGTCCTCGCTTCATCCTCGCCAGTTCCATCTCAGTTCCCGCACCCATTGCCCCTCTGGTGCAGGGGATTGCATCGTTGGACGGCGCTCTCTCGGTTGCAGCCCTAACCGACCCGCAGCCTCTTTCTCTTTCAGCCGCTGATCTCAACCTGCAGGCATCGAGCAGTCATCCTGCAGCGCTGACTCCGCGGTTATTTAGCCCGCTTCTTCACCTCGATGCGCTTCACTCGGCGGGAACAGACGGGGCAAGCGAGCTCATCGCCATCCCTTCCCGAAGCAACGTAAATCCACGGGACGTCGCAGAATTTCGTGACATTTTCGACTTGTCCCCTTCGCCGCTTGTGGTCCTTCCCGATGGCCCCGATCCTGGCCGGGGCGCAGAGCAGGCCGCTGCAACGCTTGCCGCTTCCTGGGCTGGTGCGGCTGCGCCCGGCGCGCAGATTCTGCTCGTACCCGCCGCTTCTACCTCGGCCACAGATGGATTGGACCTCGCACTGGCCTCAATCGTTGATCGCGCCCTCGCACACACCGTCGTAGTTGGTTACTCCGTCTGCGAGGCTGCGCTCAGCCCCACGCATCAGGCGCTCTATGCCGCACTTTATCGCCAGGCCGCTGCTGAAGGGATTGCCATCATCTCTGCTACCGGAGACAGTGGGCCCTCCGCCTGCACCCGGGCCGGCGGTCTTTCGCGCGTCGATGCAGGATTCGGAGTAAATGCTCTTGCATCCACACCCTGGGACACCGCAGTTGGCGCTGCTGCATTTTCGTCCGATGGAGTTACGCGAGAGAATGCCCGACTTTCTGCGTGGTCTCCCGTGAATGTCGCGGACCCCGCTTACGCCAGCGGCGGAGGCAGGAGCTCACTCTATTCTGCTCCCGCCTGGCAATCGACCACCACTCCGGCGAGCACGGGCGCTCAAGGCAGATCGCTGCCTGACCTCGCCCTTCCGACCGCGCTCGACAACGCGGTTAACCCCGGCTTGGCCTTTTGTTTTTCCGGTAGCTCGACTTCAACTGGCTGCACTTTGTACCGCGCGGGCGGCAGTTCAGCTTCCGCTGCAATCTTCGCCGGTGTCGCCGCCCTCATCGCTCAGAAATACGGCGCCCAGGGCAACCTTTCCCCCGGCCTGTATCAACTTAGCCGCACCGCCGGCGTCTTTAGCGACATCAATCTCGGCTCGGCCCGCCTGCCCTGCCTGCCCGGTAGCGGAGGGTGCGATGAAGAGGGATTCATAGGTTTCTCCGCAGCTCCCGGCTACGATCTCGCGACAGGTCTCGGTTCTTTGGACGCCCATGCGCTGGTCAGCCGTTGGCACAGTCTGGCGACAGGGACGGGTGCAGTGACGGTGAATAACACTATCAATGGCGGTCAGGTGATTAACGCCGGCGGATCGCTTGCGCTCTCTGGGAACGTCGTCTCCGACACGGGAGGGCCAGCCCCCACCGGCATCGTCACCTTTTACGACCTCACCACCAGCACTGACCTTGCCGATGTCACTCTGATTCCCGGCGTGGGTGGAACTTCAAACGCGAGCCAGATCATCACCGGGGTGCTTGGCCTGGGCGCACACAATATCGTTGTGGACTACGGCGGCGACACTGTCTACGCAGGCAACTATTCGCCTGCCGTGCTCGTCGAGGTCGAATCCAGCACCACAAATGTCGTGGTCACCACAAACTCGCCTACCTATGCGCCCGGCGCCGCGTTCGTGGCAACAGCCACCATCACATCCCCCAATGCGACAGCCGGTGCGCCGCCACCAACTGGAACCGTCACGTTCACGCTGGATGGAGTTACCCAGGGCGTGGCACCGGTCGTCACCGGCACCCCTTCCCTGGCGACCCTCACCCTAACCAGCCCGCTGACCTCGGGAAGCCATCAAATTGTCGCGACATACAGTGGAGATACCAACTATGCGGCCTCCACCTCGCTGGCCGATGTCATCACCGTGAACAAGAATCCTCCCATCGTGGTCCTCACGTCGAACCTCGCCACCGTTCCGCCGGGGCAGACGCTTGTGCTGACCGCGACAGTCACGCCCACAGTCGCCCCGGCTGCTGGAGCAGAGCAGAATCCAACGGGAGCGGTGATCTTCTACAACGGGACGACGATATTGGGTACCGTGAATCTGGGCCCGTCGGGCTCTGGCGACTCTTCCTTCGCAACGCTCACCACCCAAACCGTTACCGGAGGCGACGATTCAATCTACGCCTTCTACCAGGGCGATACGGTCTATGGCTCGGCCAACTCGAACTCACTGGCGATTGACGTGCAAACGATCACAATCACGCCTGCGGCGCAGAATCCGCCGACAAACTTGGATATTCAGCAAGGGGGGCAAGGTTCGGTTGCGTTCAACATTGCTGCTCTGGGCGGGTACGCGGGCCCGGTGCAGATTGTGTGCTCGGTACCGTCGCAGGACGACATGACTTGCACGCCCACGCCGCAGGATGTAACCCCGCCCGTGAATGTCACGTTCGTGGTTCAGACCTTCACGGCGGGGCAATCCTCCAACAATTCCGTTGCCTCGCGAGGCCAGCATTTTCCGATTTGGCCCCGAGCCGCTGGTGGAACGGCCTTGGCCGCCCTGGCATTCTTCCTGTTGCCGTTCGGCCGTCGCGCTCGCGTCTTCTCCGGCCGTCGAGCCAGGCGATTCCTCGTTTTGCTCTTCCTGCTCGCGGGTCTGGGAGGCGCCGGCATCGGCTGCCAAAGCGGTGGAAGTCAGCTTGCCTCGTTTGGCACTCCACTCGGCGTGGCCACGCTGACAGTAACAGCCAGCGAGAACGTCAACAACACGGTGGTCAGCCAAAGCGTCTACTTCACGGTAAATGTGACCCAGGCCGGTGCTTCGAACTAGGGAGCGGGCAATGAGCCCCGCCTTCCGGCTCTGGCAAAGCTGCGACGCCGCCCGTCATGTTAGCCTTGGCTGTTCTATTCAAGGAGCCTGATTCCGCATGCATTCCAACCATTCGCAGCCTTTCAATCTCGTCGCGGCCGCGCGAGCCACCATGCTCGAGAACGGCTTTCATCCTGACTTCCCCGCCGGAACCACCGCCGAGCTAGCCGCTATTCAGGCTCAACCCGCTCTGCCTGCGGTGGCCGGTGCGCAGGATCTTCGCAGCCTGCTCTGGTCGTCAATCGACAACGACACTTCAAAAGATCTCGACCAGATTGAGTGGGCCGAACAACTGCCCGATGGCCGGATTCGAGTTCTAGTTGGCGTGGCCGATGTGGACATCCGCGTACCGAAAGGCACTCAGCTTAATGCCCACGCCGAAAGCGAAACAACGTCGGTCTATACCGGCGTTAAGGTGTTTCCGATGCTGCCGGCGGAGCTCTCCGAGGGAATTACTTCGTTGAACGAAGGTGAGGATCGTGTGGCCCTGGTGATCGAGTTTGCTGTCGATTCCGCCGGAACATGTTCAGACGGGAAGGCGTATCGGGCGATCGTCAAGAACAAGGCGCAACTCGCGTATAACGGGGTGGGAGCATGGCTTGAAGATCGCGGCCCGGCGCCGGCGAAGGTCGCAGCGAGTGCCGACCTGGCTGCCCAATTGAAACTGCAGGACAAGGCTGCGCAGTGCATGGTCGGCGGGCGGTTCCAGCACGGGGCGCTCGATCTGGAGTCGATCGAAACCCGGCCCATCATGCAGGGGGACAACCCTACCGATATTGCCAAACTCGAGAAGAACCGGGCGACGTCGCTGATCGAGGAGTTCATGGTGGCGGCGAACGGGGTGATCGCGCGGACATTTCAGGATGCGGGTGTGGCCTCGATCCGGCGGATTGTGCGGACGCCCAAGCGATGGGACAAAATCGTGGAGGTTGCGCAGGGCCTGGGAACGACTCTGCCGGCGGAAGCGGACTCGAAGGCTCTGAATGATTTTCTCCTCGCCCAGAAGCAAAAGGATCCGGTTCACTTTCCCGATCTTTCGCTGACGGTGGTCAAGCTGATGGGCCCGGGCGAGTACGTGCTGGTGAAGCCGAATGAGGTTTCGCCGGGGCATTTCGGGCTGGCCGTGCAGGACTATACCCACTCGACCGCGCCCAATAGGCGCTTTCCCGACATGGTGACGCAACGGCTGCTCAAGGCATTGTTTGCCAAAGCCAACGGGCCATATTCCGAAGATGAGTTGAATACGATTGCGACACGCTGCACGCTGATGGAAGACAACGCGCGCAAGGTCGAACGGACGATGGAGAAGCGCATTGCCGCTGTAGTTTTGAAGCCGCGGATCGGGCAGACATTCCCTGGAATCATTACCGGAGTGAGCCAGCACGGGACGTTTGTGCGCACGCTCAATCCGCACGTGGACGGCATGGTGGTGCAGGGCGCAAAAGGACTCGACGTGGGCGACAAGGTGAATGTGAAGCTGCTGTCGACGGACCCCGAACGCGGATTTATTGACTTCGCGGTGCAGTAGGAGAAGCAGCGGGGCAGCAAGTCAGCAGGTCAGCGAGTCAGCAAGTCAGCAAGTCGGCGGCTTGGTTGCGTTGGTTGCAGTTGGCGCGGATAGGCTTTGATGATGCGCATGGTGGATAAGTTCGTCGCAACTCTTGCCCTTGCCGTGGGTGCGGCGAATGTGCCGGCACAGTGGGTATTGCAGAACTCGAATACGACCTCCGATCTTCGTGGGATTCATTCGGTGGATGGCAAGGTGGCGTGGGCGAGCGGCACGAATGGAACGGTGCTGCGGACGGTGGACGGCGGGTTGAATTGGCAGGCATGCGCAATTCCGCCGGGCGCGGAGAAGCTCGATTTCCGCGGCGTGCAGGCCTTTGATGCGAAGACGGCGATTGTGATGTCGTCGGGCAAGGGCGATCTGTCGCGGCTCTACAAGACGACCGATGGCTGCTTGACGTGGAAGCTGGTGTTCACGAATCCGGACAAGGACGGGTTCTTTGACGCACTTCATTTTTCCGATTTCGATCCAAAGTACGGCCTGGGATGGCTGCTTGGCGATCCAGTAGGCGGCAAATTTGCGCTCTTCCGAACGGAGGATGGAGGACGGAATTGGTACCGCCAACTAAGTAAGGGCTTGCATGCCGACGCTGCAACGCAGGGGGCGTTCGCTGCCAGCAATTCGTCAATCATGGGTGGACCTAGCGGATACATTGCGTTCGCATCGGGCGGAACCGGCGGCGCATTCGTTTACGAGATATCGAGTTTCGTGGTGCTCGTAGATGGCAGCTTTGAGAATAGCGATTACGAAGGCAGACATACGGTGTGGGCGCGCGTTGAGTTACCGTTAGGCAATAAGACGGCCGGCTCTGGCGTGTTTTCGGTTTCGGGCCATCAAACGAATGAGGCCGGTTATCACATGGAACCGACCCTAGCGGTGGGCGGTGATTACACAAAGCCGAACGAATCTTCTGGCACAGCGGCATTTTCGATCGATCGCGGCAAGACATGGGCGGCGGCGGAGACGATGCCGGGCGGGTATCGGTCAGCGGTTGCTTATGATGCGGGGGCGGAGGCGTGGATAACGGTTGGGCCGAATGGGACGGACATCTCAACCGACGATGGAAAGAACTGGCGCGCGTTGCAGCCCGATGTTGGGCGTGGTGAGGCGGCGGACGCGGACCGGAACTGGAATGCTTTGTCGCTTCCGTTCGTGGTCGGGCCGAAGGGGCGGATCGGCAAGCGGGCTGAGGGTTCAGGGGCCAGAAAAGTAGTGAAACAGTGAAAAGTGAAGGAGTTATTGGGACGATTTGAGGTTTTTTTGAAGGAAATTGGCAGTTTTCTCAAGAATTGGCCGCCTGTAACCATTTTGTTTTCTTCGAGTTGCAAAAAGGCTCCCGTTAAACTCTTTGTTTTCAACGGGTGTTTTCAGAATAAGATCAAACACGCGGTCGAGCGGAGTGGGTACCCTTGGCTTTTGGCCGTGGCAACGCGGAGTGGTGGGCGAGTTGAGCAGCGTAGAGGAGCTTTGTGCCGATCTTTGGCTCGAAGATGCCACAGGCCATGGCGTAGGTGACGCAGGCGATGAAGTCGCGTATGTTTTGAGCTCCGTAGACCCGGGGGCAAGGCCCGGCGAAAGGCCTGATCGGCCCTCTCGTGCGCGTCCAAGCTGTTTATTTTCAATTTTCTGGCACTACGAAAGACTTGTTTCCAGACCTCCTGGCAGTGAGCGACGGCGGGGTTCAGCAGGGCAGGGTTTTGCTCGATTTTGGCGGGTATCGGGGTCAGGGGTGCGAGTGCATGGGTCACGGCGAGTTCTCATTGTGGGGGTGCTTTTCGATTGCAGGTAGATTGTGCGCCGGAAGGTGGAAATTATGTGCAAAGACGGCAGTGAAAAAGTGAACAGTGGCCGGGGGCAGAGACGAAGGAACAGCGAACAGTGGGCAGGAGACGGGGGCGGAAGGGCAGTGGACAGTGAAAAGGGACCGTGAAAAGGGGCGGAAGAGTGGGAAAGAGCGAAGGAAATGAGTGAAGAGAGCGGTGACAAGGGACGTTCATGGATCGCAAAGAAGTGGGCGAAATGGCAGAAAGACGGTTTTCGTATAACAAGTGTTGTTATAAGGGCAGCTCCCAGCTTCAGGGCGGGGGAACAGGGAACAGGGAAAAGGGAACAGGGAACAGGAAATAAAGCGCACTCGAGAGTGGGCTTCTAGATTTTCATCGCAAATACCAGAAAACAAGTGAATAAACAGTCGGCTGTGACGGGCGCCGATTTTCGTTGACATGTATTACGGATTGCGATAATGTTTATTACGAATTGCGATAAGACAGTTCATAGTTCACAGTTCGTAGTTCACAGTTCGAAGTTCACAGTTAAGAGCAGGCAATGAAGCTGGGAGAGAAAATTCGTTATTTGCGCGAGGTGGAGGGCAGCCTGCGGGGGCTGAACCGGGCCATGAACCAGCAGGAGCTGGTTCGCGCGATCGAGGCGGAGACGGGCTCGAAGATGAGCCAGAGCTATATCTCGCAGATCGAGGGCGGGGCGCGTCCACACCTGACGAATACGACGCGGCAGATACTGGCCGGTTTCTTCAAGGTTCATCCGGGCTACCTGGTGGATGACCCGGAGGGATACCACCCGGAGCTGATGAGCGAGTTGCGCAGCGTGGAAGACAAGCTGGACCTTTGGCTGGTGAATGGAGCGGAGCGGTTCCAGCGCGATCCTGAACTTATGGCGGCGCTGCTGGCACTGGCGCGGCATGACCGATCGCGCGAGTGCCTGTTGATGCTGGAAGCGATTATTGAGACGCCGGGGCTGATGCCGAGGTTGATTGAAGTGCTACGGCCGACGTTTGCGACGCGCCCGTTGAAAGCGAATGCCGGGCCGGTGAAGACCAACAACGGGCAAGCGAGCCTAGCTGAAGCTGCAGCGGGCAAGCGTGCTAAGAACGTATCCGCAGGTGGGTTCAGCAGGTCTTCTGGCCGGCGGACAAGCGCGGGCGAGGACGCCCGCACGACAGCCGGTCTAGAGACCGGCGCTACATCGAGAACTGATCCGCGGTTGAGTTCCAAAACCCCGGCAAGAAAGCGGGCGACGAGATGAACTGGGAAACTTTCTACTTTGTGTGCTTTGTCGCGGGCCTGTTTCTGAGCGGGTTCTCGCTGCTTGGCGGGATGGGCCACCTGGGGGGACATATTCATCTGCCGCACGGGACGCACGTGCCGCACATGCCGCATATGACGGGCGCCGGACACGGAACGCATATGCCGCATGCGGCTCATGCGGGATCCGGTGCGACGCGAGGCAACTCGGGCGGGCCACAATCGACGGTGCCCTGGTGGAACGCGTTTTCGATCATGGTGTTCATCACGTGGTTTGGCGCGACGGGCTACCTGCTTACGCGGCATGAAAACTTTGCAGCGCTGGTGGTGCTGGTGCTCTCAGCTCTGGCTGGATTTGGTGGAGGAGCGATTGTGTTCTTCTTCCTGACCAAGGTTTTGTTGCCGCATGAGAGGGAACTCACGGACTATGAGACGGCTGTTGAAGGCGTGGTTGGCCGCGTGTCAGCGCCGATTCGCGAGGGAGGTATTGGCGAGATCGTGTATGAGCAACTCGGCGTACGCAAGGCCGTTCCGGCGCGATCGGAGCACGGCGCGGCAATCAAGAAGGATGAAGAGGTTTTCGTGGTTCGTTACGAAAAAGGAGTGGCCTGGGTTAGGCGATGGGAGGAAGTGGAGGCCGGCGACGAGGCGAGGAGTATGTAGGGTTTGGTGGCCAGGAGCATGCTCTTGGTCCTCCCACTCATCGCGATAAGGCTGCGATGAATGGGGCACAGGGTTCCAACACTCAGCAAGTGCGGGCGAGGACGCCGGCGCTACAAGTGCCCCGGCTGAAAGGACCGGGAAACGCATGATGAGTCAAACCACCGTTCTAATCACCGACATGTCAATCCTTGTGGGGATCTTCCTGCTTGGGTTCCTTGCCAAGATATTTCCGCGGAACGGCCGTAAGCACGATGGGCATCATTGAGGCATTGTTTTGGGTGACGCGGGGAAAGAGCCCGCAGGGGCTAAAGCCCAGGTTCATTCTGCTGACTTTATTGGCCCGGCTAAAGCCGTGCCGTTGTTACAAAACCGTTCCGATGAGTTTTTCAGCAAGCTGTAAAGTCGTGCAGAGGTTCCAGAGGCTGGAACGAACCGATGAATCGCTTTGCAAGGGGACACTGACGTTAACCATCAACACCTCACCTCCCGGGCGAAAGGGCCGGGATCGCAATGAATGAATACATTCTGTTTGTAGGCCTGGCTGTTCTGGCTCTCATCCTGCTGATGGGGCTCATCGCCCGGATGTACCGCAAGGCAGGGCCGAACGAAGCGCTGATCGTGTATGGCTTTCGCGGACCGCGCGTGGTCACGGGCAATGGGACGGTGATCTTTCCGATGGTGGAGAACTGCCGCGAACTGTCGTTGGAGCTGATGAGCTTCGATGTAGCGCCGCAGCAGGACCTGTATACCAAGCAGGGCGTTGCGGTGACAGTGGAAGCGGTGGCACAGATCAAGGTTCGCAGTGACCGTCCTTCGATTCTTACTGCCGCGGAGCAGTTTCTGTCGAAGCCTCCGCAACAGCGGGAAGGCCTGATCCGGCTGGTGATGGAAGGGCATCTTCGCGGCATCATCGGGCAGTTGACGGTGGAGCAGATTGTGAAAGAGCCGGAGATGGTGGGTGAGCGGATGCGTGCCACCTGCGCCGAAGACATAAGCAAGATGGGTCTGGACGTGGTGTCGTTCACGATCAAGGAAGTTCGCGACAAGAACGAGTACATCTCGAACATGGGCCGGCCGGATATTGCGCGGATCAAGCGCGATGCGGAGATGGCGACAGCGGATGCGGAGCGCGATACGGCCATCAAGCGCGCGACGGCGCTGCGGGAGTCGGCTGTAGCGAAGGCGCAGGCTGACCAGGAGCGCGTGATTGCGGAGACGGCGTCGGCTACTCGGCAGGCTGAGGCGCAGAGGGATCTGGAGATCAAGCGGGCCGAGTACGCTGAGCAGAGCCGCAGGCAGCAGGCTTCGGCCGACAAGGCGTACGAACTGCAGACCAACATCATGCTGCAGCAAGTGACGCTCGAGCAGGTGAAGGTGCAGCAGGTGGAGAAGGAAGGCCAGATCAAGGTTCAGGAAGCTGAAATCCTGCGCCATGAGAAGGAGTTGATTGCAACGGTGCTGAAGGGCGCGGAGATTGAGCGCCAGCGCATTGAGTACATGGCGGCTGCCGAGAAGAACCGGTTGACCGCGGAAGCAGAAGGCCGTGCGGCGGCGATCAGGACGCAAGGCGAGGCCGAAGCCAGCATCATTTTCCAGAAAGGCGAGGCGGAAGCGAAGGCAATGAACGTGAAGGCCGAAGCCTACCAGGAGTGGAACCAGGCAGCGGTGGTGGACAAGCTGCTGACGAACATGGCGGATGTTGTGCGTGCCATGGCGGAGCCACTGAGCAAAGTGGACCACATCACCATTGTGTCGACCGGCAATGATGATGCTGCCGGGGCGCACAAGATTACCGGCGATATGACGCGGATTGCGGCGCAGGTTCCGGCATTGTTTGAGGCGCTGAGCGGGATGGACATCAAGCAGTTGATGGCCAACGTGACGGCGATCAAGACTCGGCCGGCAAAGAATGGACAGGCGCCGGCGGATGGTGGATCAGACAAGAGCTAGCGGCGTTTTCCGCCCTCTCGCGTTGAGCAAGGGGGCGGAGAGTTTAAAGCGGGTTGAGGCCTCAGGCAATGCAGCACGAATGCTTTGGGGCCGACTCGCTGAGGTTGCACAACAGCATAGGGAACCTAATTGAAAGCGGGGACTGAATGAAGTACACCAAGTACGCCGTGATAACGGCAGCAGCAGGCCTGGCGCTTGCTGGGGTCTGTGCTGTGGCGCAGGCGCCAGCGGCAACTCCAACCGCGACCGCAGCAGTGGTTCCACTGGCGGATCAACCAACCGATGAGCAGATGGCGAGGCTGTTTGAGGTGATGCACGTGAAGGATCAGCTCGCTTCCGTGTCCAAGATCATGCCGCAGATGATGCAGCAGCAATTTTCCGCGCAGATGCAGCAGATGCAGAAGGAGCATCCGGAAATGGCGGCGCTGCCGCCAGAAAAGCAGAGGGCCGTATCGGAAGTCGTCACCAGGTACATGCAGCGGGCCATCTCGGTCGCTACCGGCGATGACATGCTCTCGGAAATGGCAGCGATCTATAAGCGGCATTTGACCGGCGCCGATGTGGAGGGAGCCATTGCGTTTTATAGCTCGCCGGCCGGAGAACACTTCCTTAACCTGGTGCCGGTGATGATGCAGGAATTGATGCCAACCGTGATGCATCGGAGCCAGGAAAAGATGAAGCCAATCATGGACGAGATGCAAAAGGAGCTGATTCAGATTACGGGTCCCGCGGGCTCGGATTCGGCAGAGCCAGCACAGAAGTAAGAGTAACCAATCAAGGAAGACAACCCATTCGGTTCCTGGTTGCGCACGGACTGCGACGGAGACCGGAGGCAGGCAGAAGAGCATGGAGGGGATTATGTCGTTATTGGATAGGGTAAGCACATTGTTGCGGGCGAATTTGAACGACCTGGTGGAGAAGGCCGAGGATCCGGAGCGGCTGCTCAAGCAGATTGTACTGGACATGGAAAACCAACTGCTGCAGGTGAAGACGCAGGTGGCGATTGCGATTGCCGACCAGCATTTGCTGGAGAAGAAGAAAGCCGAACATGAGTCGGAGGCCGCGGAATGGCGGCGGAAGGCGGAGCTTGCGGTGGATAAGGGCCATGACGACCTGGCGCGGCAGGCCATTGAGCGCGCGCTCAGCCAGGATCAACTGGTGAAGGGCTTCACCGAGCAGGCTGAGGATCAGAAGCACGAGGCGGACAATCTGCGCCAGGCGCTGCGCAAGCTGGAGCAGAAGTTGAGCGAGACGCGGGCGCACTGCGAGATGCTGGTGGCTGAACATCGCCGGGCCAGAGTTGTGGGCCGTGCGACACAGGCTCGCCAGGTGGTGGGCACCGATCAAGAGCATGCCATTGGGCGCATGAAGAGCAAGGTGCAGATGCGTTCGGCTGAGAGCGCGGCGGCAAGTGAGGTGCTGGCTCCGGAGACGCTGGAAGATCGCTTCAAGACCCTTGAGAACGAGGACAAGGTTGAGCTGTTGCTGAATGAGATCAAGAGCCGGCAACTGGATCGGCAGAGCAGTGCCGGTGCGGGGAAGTCGTAAGGAAGAATTGAGGAAACGATTATGTCCGCGGGGCCGGTAATCGCGTCTAATCCAGAGAATTCTGTGCGCAATGAAAAGTGGCCCGGTTCAGGGCAGTTGGCTGCAGCTTGCAAGTCGGGGTCATTTATCCTGAAAGCAGACCCACCGATTAAATGATCGGAACGATCCCCGTCGTTGAATCGCGCACGGGGATGGGTACTGACCGAAAGACTGGTGGGTGGATGCGTTTAGCTGTCTGTTCGTTGGTCGCAATTGTTGGGGTGGGGCTTGTTCTGGGTGTGGCGCCACAGCGGCTCCACTCGCAGGAGGCTACTGGTACTGGCTCGACCGCCGGTACGAAGGCGGGTACATCGCTGCCTGAAGCGCCAGTTCCTCAGATGGTTGTGGGTGCTCTGGTCGAGGGATCTCAGCAGTGGGCGGACCAACAGACCGCGCCGGCACCGAGTGCGACGGATCCGAATGCGCAGGCTCCGAGTGCCGCGCCGGTGACCGGAGCGGGCCAGAGCAGCTCCGCGGCACAGTCGACGCCTGCCGAGACGACACCCCAAAAGAGTCAGCGCGAGATTGCAGACGAGCAACTGAAGCAGCAGGAGAAGCAGCGGGTGATGGGGGTGATGGCGACTTTCAACACCACGCGGGATCCCAACGCGGTGCCACTCTCGCCGGGGCAAAAGTACAAACTCTTTTTCAAGAGCGCAACGGATCCATGGCCGTTTTTGCTGGCCGGGGTGGTTTCCGCCATGAGTCAGGCCGATAACAGCCCACCGGAATGGGGACAAGGGTGGGGGGCTTATGGACATCGATTCGCAACGAGTTACTCCGACTATTTCATCGGCAACTTCATGGGCAACGCAGTTTTGCCGTCACTTCTGCATGAGGATCCTCGCTACTTTCAAAAGGGCAAGGGAAAAATCATCAACCGGATACTTTGGGCGGCAGGCAGCAGCTTCTGGTGCAAGCGCGACAACGGCGGATGGGGACCGAACTGGGGCAACGTCGGCGGCAATTTCATAGGAACCGCCATTGCGCGCGTGTATTACCCGCCCTCTGAGAGAAACGTGAAAGACACTCTCATGGATGGGCTGACGGTGACTTATGAAGGCATGCCGGGCGCTGAACTGATTGAGTTCTGGCCGGACATTGTGCGGGCGCACCGGCGCAAGCAACTGGAAAAGCAGGCCCGCCTGGATGCTGGCATGGATCAGAAGGCAATCCAGGACAAGCAGGCAGCGCAGGGTCAGTCCTCCCTACCGGACAAGAAGACGCAGGCCGAGCAGAAGTAGGGGTTGGGGCGAGCGAAGTCGAATGATTGTGCCCGTAGCCGAGGGGTTCGTTCCAGTGTTTGGGGGTGCGGGCGCAGGTCGTTCGGCTGCGTTTCAGGCTCGGGTTGACGAGCGATTACGAAAATGCGGAGAAGGAGCAACGACAAAGACAGCCGCAGGTCCTTCGACTGCGTTTGACGCGAAGCGCGCGTCAAACTTCGCTCAGGATGACAGCTGTCTTTTGGTGCGAGCGAAAGGCAACAGCAGCGTTGGCCGCATGATCGGGTGCTATTTCTTGTTTGCTTTGGCTGCCGTGGCTTTCTTGCTGGCCGCAGGCTTCTTCTTCGGGTTCATCAGCTTGAGGTTTTTGTCGATAAGGGCATATCTTTGCTCGACGCAGGCCTTGCTACGCAGTGGGTCGGCGGGGGTGTGCAGCACGTAGTCGACAAGCCGGTCGACGGTGCTGGTGGCTACATGGAGGCGAGTGTCGGAGGAAGCGTAGTAGATGAAGACCTCGCCTTTGCGGCCCTGAATCCACCCATTGCTGAAGACCACGTTGGAGACATCGCCCACGCGTTCCGCGCCCTCGGGAGCGAGGAAGTAGCCGGCGGGCTTGTGGGTGATGACCCAGGGACGATCGAGTTCGGCCATGAACATGTAGAGGACGTAGCGCAGGCCGGCAGCAGTGTTGCGCACGCCGTGGGCGAGATGGAGCCAGCCGTGTCTGGTCTTGATGGGCGCGGGGCCCATGCCGTTCTTGACTTCCTGAATGGTGTGGTACTCGCGATTATCGACGATGATTTCGTTTTCGACGACGGCCTTCTCGATGCTCTTGGAGAGACCCCATCCTATGCCGCCGCCTTTGCCGGCCTGGATGAAGTCGTCCTGCGGACGGGTGTAGAAGGCGTACTTGCCGTCGACAAATTCAGGATGGAGGACGACATTGCGCTGCTGCGGAGACTTGGACTTGAGGTCAGCGAGGCGCACCCAGGTCTTCAGGTCGCGGGTGCGGGCGATGCCGCATTGCGCAACGGCTGACGATGTGTCCCAGGCAGGGGCCTTGGGATCTTTGCGCTCGGTGCAGAAGAGGCCGTAGATCCAACCGTCTTCATGCTTGACGAGGCGCATGTCGTAGACGTTGATGTCGGGCTCGCTGGATTCCGGCATCAGGATGGGGTAGTCCCAGAAGCGAAATCGGTCGACGCCGTTGGGGCTCTCGGCGACAGCGAAGAACGACTTGCGGTCTGCGCCTTCTACGCGCGCAACGACAAGGTACTTGCCGTCGTGCAGGAGTGCGCCGGCGTTGAAGGTGGCGTTGATTCCCATGCGTTCGAGGAGCATGGGGTTGGTCTTGCGGTCGAGGTCGTAGCGCCAGGCTATTGGCGCGTGGGCAGCAGTGAGAACGGGAGACTCCCAGCGGTCAAAAATACCGTTGCCGCCCGAGGCTTTGCGGTTGCGCTGGGCGAGGAGTTTCTCCTGGTGTTTGAAGAGGCCCTGGACTTGTTTCGAGAACTCTTGCTGATTCATTTTTCTGTCTCCGTTGATTGGTGGTCTCCCACCCATTCCACGATGAAGCCGTGGAATGGATGGGGCACCCGCATTTTTCCTGGACCCTATGGCGTTGTGGTCTCCCACCCTAAACGCAAAGAACGCGTTTAGGATGGGGCACCCAGCATTTTTCCTGGACCCTATGGCGTTGTGGTCTCCCACCCTAAACGCAGAGAACGCGTTTAGGATGGGGCACCCAGCTGATGGTTCATTCTTGCGTCTCCGTTGCGTGGTGACTTTCCTTTTGTGCGGCAGCGTCGAGCCGGGCCATCACTTCAAAGCATGTGCGGCTGTTGTGATAGGGGCACTTCCATGGTCCCACTTTGTCTTCGTCGGGATTGGGAATGCCTTCGCGCGAGACGCGCCAGAACCATTCGCAGTTGCGATGATCGACGATGTACTTGTCGATGAAATCCCAACTGCGCTCCGCTGCCATGAGGAAGTGGGGCCGGCCGGTAAGCTGCCAGGCATTGAGGAAGCCGACCACGGCTTCGGACTGCGGCCACCAATGCTTGTCGGTATTGATGATGCTGCCGTGCTCCGCCTCGTAAAACAGCCCGCCGTCCGCATCGATGGCCTGTTCATAGACCGCCTGCGCCATCTTTGCTGCTGCTGCTTCCACACGCTTGATGATTGCTTGATCTCCTAAGCGCTCTGCTGCTTCGCACAGCAGCCAACTGCCCTCGATATCGTGGCCGAAGGAGATCACTTCGGAGCGGGGCTTCCAGTGCTCATCGAAGAAGAGGATGAAGTGGTTAGTTTCCGCGTTGATTATGTGGTCTAGAAAAACCTCGATCAGTTCGCGCAGGCGCTTCCTAACCCTGCTGTCCTCGTGGGCGCCAAGCAAGGTAGAGTAGGCCTCGAGCATGTGGAGGTGAGTATTCATGGACTTTTTCTCGTCCATGTCGACTTCGCTCAGGCGTTGATCGCTGGCGGGCTTCCAGTCGCGTTCATACGTTTCGAAGTAGCCGCCATTCGCGTCATCGTGGCCGGAGGTTTCGATCTGGTCGACAAGGCGCATCGCGCGCAGCATGGCTTCGGGGTTGCCGCTGGCGTGGTAGTACTCGGCCAGCGCGTAGATTGTGAAAGCCTGGCCATAAATACGTTTTTTGGTGTCGGAGGGATGGCCCTCATAGTCGACCATCCAGTAGAGGCCGCCGAATTCGTTGTCCCAGAAGGCAGCGCACAGGTATTCGAATGCGCGACGCGCGGTGGCAAGGTACACAGGTTCGCGATAGACGCTGTAGGCCTTGGCGAATGTCCAGAGGATGCGTGCGTTGAGGATGAGGCCCTTGCCGGCGCGTGGATTTGAGGTGAGGTCGTTGGCGATCTGGCCCTTGAAGCCGCCGTATTCGGTGTCAATGGTGTTTTTGAGCCAGAAAGGGAGGATGTTATTGAGAAGCTCTGCTTCCACCTTTTGGCGTAATTCGTGCACCGAGGCGCCTCCCTGTGTTGTGAATCCAAGCGCAATTGTATGTGAAGCGAATCCCAACCGGTTCCTGTTGAGCGGTGATGGGTCTGCAGGGGCTAAAGCCCGACTTATTCTGCTGACTTTATTGGCCCGGCTGAAGCCGTGCCGTTGTTACAAAGCCGCTCGGTTGAGTTCTTCAGCAAGCTGTAAAGTCGTGCCCTTTCAAAGCCGCTACATGTCAAGCGACGGGTTTCAGAACGGCCTCGATCTCTTGCAACTCTTCTCCGGCAAAGGTGGCGTTGTTGAGCGCGGCAACGTTCTGCTCGATCTGTTCGACGCGGCTGGCGCCGATGAGGGCGGAGGTCATGCGCTGGTCACGCAGAACCCAGGCGAGAGACATTTGAGCGAGGGTCTGGCCGCGTGCGATGGCTATTTCGTTCAGGGCGCGGATTTGGTTCATCCGCTTTTCGTCGATGTCATGTTTCTTCAGGAAGCCATGGGGCTTTGAGGCGCGGGAGCCCTCGGGAATTCCCTTCAGATAACGATCGGTAAGCAGGCCTTGGGCGAGTGGGCAGAAGGCGATGCCGCCGATGCCTTCGGCTCCGAGCACATCGAGCAGGCCGCCCTCAACCCAGCGCTCAAACATGGAGTACTTGGGCTGGTGGATAAGGCAGGGGGTGCCGAGGCGGCGGAGAATTTTGGCAGCTTCGGCGGTGCGGGCTGCGTCATAGTTGGAGACACCGGCATACAAGGCCTTGCCGGAGCGGACTGCGTGATCGAGAGCGCCCATGGTCTCTTCGAGGGGCGTTTCGGGGTCGGGGCGATGGGAGTAGAAGATGTCGACGTACTCGATGCCCATGCGCTTGAGGCTCTGGTCGAGCGAGGAGAGCAGATATTTGCGGGAGCCCCAGTCGCCGTAGGGGCCGTCCCACATGGTGTAGCCGGCCTTGGAGCTGATGATGAGCTCATCTCGATGAGGCTTGAGGTCGAGGCGGAGGATCTCGCCGAAGTTGCTCTCGGCGCTGCCGGGAGGGGGACCGTAGTTGTTGGCGAGGTCGAAGTGGGTGATGCCCAGGTCGAATGCGCGGCGGACCATGGCGCGGCCGTTTTCAAAGGTGTCGACACCGCCAAAGTTGTGCCATAGGCCGAGGGAGATGGCGGGGAGTTTGAGGCCGCTCTTGCCGCAGCGGCGGTAGTGCATGGTGGCGTAGCGGGATGGGTCGGCGATGTACATGGGATTTCCTTTTTGGACCGTTTGACTTCCTGATCTCCCACCCATTCCGCGATGAGGCTGCGGAATGGATGGGGCACGCGGCATTGTTGGCGGTCGAGGGTTAGTGCCAAATCGAATTGTGGTTCAATGTTTCCCACCCTAAACGCAAAGTACGCGTTTAGGATGGGGCACCCGCCAGCACGGGCGGTCGAGGGTTAGTGCCAAATCGAATTGTGGTTCAATGTTTCCCACCCTAAACGCAAAGTACGCGTTTAGGATGGGGCACCCGCCAGCACGGGCGGTCGAGGGTTA
>Ga0302274_10000727_pt1 | contig 33095 bp, 34 predicted proteins | sample III_Bog_N2_1_FD_198755 | JGI IMG/M metagenome (GOLD analysis project Ga0302274, IMG submission 198755) | Peat permafrost microbial communities from Stordalen Mire near Abisko, Sweden - III_Bog_N2_1 | ecosystem: Environmental > Terrestrial > Soil > Wetlands > Peat | place: Sweden: Abisko...
CGAGAACGCCACTGAGAATCCCACATAGCCCATATACAACATGGGTGGGTGAATCACCAAACCCGGATCCTGCAACAAGGGATTGAGATCGTTGCCATCCGCCGCCGCTGGCAGTAAGCGCTCAAAAGGGTTAGAGGTAAGCAGCATGAACAGCAGGAAGCCAACTGAAATCAGCCCCATCACCCCAATCACACGTGCCACTACTTCTTGCGGCAGGTGTTTGCTGAACTGCGCCACCGCCACTGTCCAGACAGTAAGGATGAATGTCCACAACAACAGCGAGCCCTCGTGTCCACCCCATAATGCGGCAACACGGTATTGCACCGGTAACTGCGAGTTAGAATGATCCGTCACATACAGCACGGAAAAGTCGTTGTTGACGAAAGCCTGCACCAGGCAGCCGATGGCAATTGAAACAAACACGAACTGCCCCACCGCCACGGGACGCGCCAAATTCATTAATGCAGCATTGCCGCGCGCCGCGCCGAATATCGGCAAAATGCCCTGCACCAACGCCAACAGTAATGCAACGATGATAGCGAAATTACCAATCTCTGGAATCATAAGTGTGTCTTCTTCCGTTATATTTGAATTTAGTATCCTGCTGAGGTCGGGGCTCCGACGACAGCGGGCGCCGCTCCTGCTTTAGCCTTGGCAGCCTTATCCAGCGCGTCTTTGGCTTCCGGAGGCATGTAGTTTTCATCATGCTTGGCCAACACTTCCTCTGCGTGGAACAGGTTATCAGACTCCAACTTGCCCTGCGCTACCACTCCTTTTCCTTCCTTGAAAAGGTCGGGCAGTATGCCTCTATAAATCACCGGCATGATTTTTACCGTATCGGTCACGTTGAAATGCACGGTCAGTCCGTCGCCTTCACGTTTAAGGCTACCCGCTTCCACCAGCCCGCCGATGCGGAAGCTGCGGCCTTGCGGAGCTTCCTTGTTAAACACTTGGGTCGGAGTGAAATACAGGCTGACATTGTCTTTCAGGGCATACAGCACCAGCCCGACCGCGAGGCCTAAGCAGGTGAGTGCGCCGATGATGATATACATGGTTTTTTTGCGGCGTGGCGTCATGCTTATTCCCCTTCCCCTGCATCGCGCAGCAAGCGCAATTGTTGTAATGTGATCTTCCGCTTATGGCACACCATCGCGATTTCGATAATGAATATCAGCAGCGCTAAACCGTACGATCCCCAGATGTAGAAGGCATAGCCATTCATGGCAAAAAATTCGCTCATGACCGCACCTCCTCAAGCTCTGCCACCCACTGGGTGTTGCGTTCACGTTCCAGAATGATGCTGCGCACGCGCGTCAAAGTGACCGCGATCACATAACACCAACATGCCAACATCATCAGCCACAGTGCCTGCTGCATCGCTACATGCATGGACGTACCCGTAAATTTGATGGTCGCCCCTTGATGCAAGGTATTCCACCACTTCACCGAGAAGTAAATGATGGGGACGTTGACCGAACCAACGATGGCAAGTAATGCGGCAGCACGGTCGGCACGGCGCGGATCATCTATGGAAGCGTGCAGAGCGATGAAACCAAAATAGAGGAACAACAGAATGAGTTCCGAAGTTAGACGCGCATCCCACACCCACCATGCGCCCCACATCGGCTTGCCCCACATCGCGCCAGACCACAATGAAATGAAGGCGAACAATGCGCCGGTCGGTGCAAGCGCGGTGGCCATCATGGAAGATAGGCGCGTATTGAACACCAGTCCCAACGCGGCATAACCGGCCATGATTAGGTAGATGAACATGGACAGAATGGAAGCCGGAACATGGATGAACATGATGCGATAGGCCTCGCCTTGCGTGGCATCGGTCGGCGCCACGAAAAAGCTAATATACAAACCGATAGCAAACAGAATTGCGGACGACCACGCGAACCACGGCACCAACTTGCCAGCCAGCCCGTAGAAAGCGCTGGGTGCGGAATATTTGAACCAATTTATAGCCAAATCCTACTCCATCGAAATACGTAAAGCTTGGGCCGTAACCCATGGCGTGAATACCAAAGCCAGCAACAGCATCGCCCCCAACAACGACAAGTGCGACACAACGCTCATGCCGGTCGAAACGGCCTCCACTGCACCCGCTCCGAAAATCAGCACCGGGATGCACAACGGCAACACCAGCAGCGACACCAGCACCCCGCCGCCGCGCAATCCCAGCGTCAGTGCCGCACCGACCGCGCCTATCATGCTGAGTATCGGTGTACCTAACAGCAACGCAGCGATCAGCACCCACAACGCCTGCGCCGACATATCAAACTGCAAACCCAACACAGGTGCAATCAATACCAAAGGTAACCCTGAAACCATCCAGTGCGCCAGGATTTTCCCCAGCACCAGCAGCGACAATGATTGCGGCGCCAACAGTATCTGCTCCAGCGTGCCATCCAGATAATCCGCCGAAAACAAACGTCCCAGCGACAACATGGAAGCCAGCAACGCCGCCACCCACACCACACCCGGCGCCATCTTGCGCAGCATGTCGAGTTCGGGTCCCACGCCTAATGGAAACAAACTCACCACCATGACGAAAAAAACCAGCGTGGTCAGCACGTCGGCCCGACGTCGCATAGCCAGCACCAAATCGCGCCGGATTACCAAACTCAACAGCCCCAATGGCGACAACTTATTCCCAGCGCCAAGCATCGTCATGACAACGATAACCGTCGCGTCACTACCCCAGCCACTTCCAGCGGTTGATGGGTCGTATAAATTACCATGCCGTTGTTCGCCAGATGTTCGCCGATCAATTCCTGCATCAACCCGACGGCGCTCACGTCCAGCGCGGTAAGTGGCTCATCCAGAATCCACAGCGGGGCATTTCCAACCAGCAAGCGCGCCAGTGCCACACGCCGACGCTGCCCTTGTGACAATACCTTCACCGGTAAAGTTTCACGTCCGCGCAACCCCATGCGGCGCAACGCCGCAATAGCCTGCTTGTCGTCCAGCGCATACCCCGCAAGCCCGGCGTTGATGTGCAAATTCTCCAGCGCGTTCAATTCGTCTTTGATGGCATTCAAGTGCCCCAAATAAATCATCTCCGCGTGATACTCCTCACGCCGCTCGCGGATATCCTCACCGCGCCAGCGTACCACTCCCGCCTCGGGTATCATAAAACCGCACAGAGTGCGCAACAGGCTGGTCTTGCCGCTGCCGTTCACGCCTTCCACTTGCAGCAGTTCTCCTGCGGACAGGGAAAAACTCATACCGGAAAAAAGTCGGTGATCTCCGCGTGCGCAGGCAAGGTCGCTAATTTCCAGCATTGCAATAGGGGTTTCCATAAAACAAACAGCGCGGGATTATACATCAGCGCGATGCGTTGTAATGATAGTGGGGTTATAATCCGCCCCGTCAAAATTAAGAACAAAGGCACAACATGGGATTTCTGGCGAACAAACGTATCCTGATCACCGGTATGATCAGCACCCGCTCCATCGCTTACGGCGTCGCGCTAGCCATGCACCGTGAGGGGGCGGAACTGGCTTTTACCTATCAAGGCGAACGCGTGCATGATCGGGTGTTAAATCTGGCCAAGGAATTCGGCAGCGAACTGATTTTTCAATGCGATGTCGGCAGCGATGATGACATCAACCAACTATTCGTCGACCTGAGCAAGCACTGGGATGGCTTTGATGGCTTTGTGCATGCCATTGCCTTTGCCCCCCGCGAGGCATTGGACGGTGAGTTTCTGGATGGCTTCAGCCGCGAGGCATTCCGTATTGCGCATGACATCAGCGCCTACAGCTTTCCCGCCATGGCCAAAGCCGCACTGCCGATGATGCAAGGCCGCAACGCCGCTATCCTGACCATGAGTTATCTCGGCGCAGTGCGCACCATGCCGCATTACAACGTGATGGGCATGGCTAAAGCCAGCCTGGAAGCCAGCGTACGTTATCTGGCGATGCAACTGGGGCGTCAAGGAATACGCGCGAACGCCATTTCCGCCGGACCAATCAAGACGCTGGCTGCTGCAGGCATCGGTGATTTTGGCAAGCTGCTGAGCTACAACGAGAAGCACGCACCCCTCAAACGCAACGTCACCATCGAGGAAGTTGGCAATGCTGCGGCCTTCCTGTGCAGCGATTTGGCCAGTGGTATCACCGGCGAAATCACCTATGTGGATGGCGGCTTCAACACCACCGCCCTAGGCACCACCGAAGCATAGCCGTTACACGCTCGGGAAAAATCAGGTAAACGAACTGACGAACTGCGTGGCCTGTTCCGCCTGCGCGTCTACCAGCTCTTTGACTTCTTCGGCTTGGGAAGGGTCTATACCCAGCGCTTCCCACTCCTCGGGGCTGATGTCGGGAACCACGTACTCGATCATGCCAAAAGATGGCAACAATTTTTCCGCGATGTTAATCATGCGCACCAACGGCTGTCCCGCTTCCGCTTCGACAACGTCCGGGTTATGGTGATAACGCAACACGGCGATGACTTCCTCGGGCAAATTCCAGTGGCGCGCCAACTCCGCTCCCAATTCGTCATGACATATCGCCAGAATTTCCCGTTCAACCTCCAGAGATGGACGATCAGGCTCTGCGGCCAAGTGGTTATGCAGCCTGTCACTTTGTTTTGGATCAAGAAAAGCCAGTGCCAGATAGCCGATGTCATGCAGCATACCCGCAAGAAAAATTTGGTCATCCTGTGGCCTCATATTGGCCGGCATAACCCGTGCGAGGCCCTGCATGGCGAATGCGATACCGAAGCTATGCAACCATAATTCCTGGACGTTAAACTCTCCCGCAGGTACCTTGGTCATCAAGGAAATGATGGCGATACCGGCGGCGACCGACTGGACGCGTTTGGTGCCCAGCAGCATCGCGGAATCTTTCACGGTCTTTATTTGGCGCGATGCGCCGACCATCGCCGAATTGGCCAGCCCGAGGATTCTTGCCGAGATTTGCGGATCCTGCTCGATCAGCACCAACAGCGTCCGCTCGCCTTCGTCGGTATCCAGCTTTAACGCCAGCAGCTTTTGCGCAATGACCGGCATGGCGGGCAAAGTATCGAGGTTACTGATAGCCAGCTTGAGGTCTGCCTGTTCTTTGTCATTACGAATTTTGTCTTTCAGCACCCTCCGTTCGGTGATGTCGTGTACTGTGGCAACGCTCGCGGTAGTCTTTCCGGCATCCTCCTGATGGACAGCCTTTCCGGTATCTCCCTTCAAAGCTGTGTCCGTAACCACTCTATCTTTTTGTGCTGCAAAAGCGGTGGCAACCACACGCAGTTCTGTTTCAATTTTTCTTTGTTGTTTTCGAAAAGAATTCAAAAATCCAACAATAAGACCCGCGATAAACAGGGACGCAACAAAGCCTGCCAGAAAGTAGTCATTGGTGACTTTGCCTTTCAGCAGCATTCCAATGCCAGCCACGACGCATTCCGTCATGATCACGGAAATGACAATGGAAAGAAGCCAAACTTGAACAGAAGTAAGTTTCTTCAGGCGGTCAATCATTATGTGAATACCTTCTCAAAGGAAGCCGAATTATTGGCTTGCGAGGTTTTGACTGGCGCACCTTGGCTTGATTGTTGCTGTAATAGTTGGCTGAGTTGTTCAGGCGTAGAAGCGTTGCGTGAAGCCAGGAATTCACCGATGCTGCCATCTCGCTTCGAATCGAAATCAGCCAGAAGATTTTCCATGTCCTGTAATGAAGGCATGACGCTGGGCTTCACTTCGACATCAACTCCTTGCTGTTGCAACAAGGCTTGATCAAGTTGAGCAAGAGTAATAGCTTTCCGCACCACCAGATACCCCCCGAAACGTCCATGTTTTTTCGGTTCGAAATCATCTAAGTAGCTTTGCAGATCCTGCTTGGACAATATGCCCATCTCCATCAGGATATCCCCAATGGGCCGACGTGGACTTGCTTCACCTGGCAACAAGGAGGGGGCTGGAACATGACTATCCGCATACAGTGGATTATTCATATCAAAAGTGCGTCCCAATGCCTGCATCCCGCTCCATGCCGGGCTGTTTGGGTGGTGCTTCAAAAATTCCCGTGCGGTATTCTCGAATTCTTCCGCTTTTCCGAGAGAGGAATAGATAGATAGCAATAATGGCCATGCGTTGGCCTTCTCGGGACGCCGCTGGATGATATCTTGCAATATTTCGACTGCTTTGGTTGGACGTCCATGGCTGGCATAAAGCCCCGCTTCTTCCAGCATTGAATCCTCTTCGCTCACCTCTTCCTCGAATTTATGTGCAGGAAGTGGGGCAGAAGCTGCTTCACTTCTGGCTGCGCTTGTCTTGGGGGACGCAACAACGGCTGGCGTGGGGACACTCTTGGCTTGGGCAGCAGGCGCCTGAGGAGATGGCGCTTTGGAAGGTGGTTTGACGACAGGTGATATCGCCATCTTAGGGGCGGCAGCTACATGACCTGCCGGTTTCAGGATGTATTCTTCGTCCTCTAGCGATTTAATTCCGCTGCGCGATTTTATTTTGGTGTAATAGCGCAACCCCAGCCACACGGCAAGGATGACCAGCACCAGCCCGAGGGCGGCCAATAATCCATCTGGCAGATCAAAGTTGTCTTGTTGCACCACCGGCTGTTTCACGGCGATGTCCGGCTTGGGGCGATTTTCCTGTGTACCTGTTGCCGCTCCTACTGTCGGGGATGCATGGGACATCACTGACTGGGCCGTTGCTAATGATGCGGGAGGGAAAGGGCCAGCAATCAACAGTGACCGTTGTAATTTGAGCTCACCCACCTCGTCCTGTAACAGGTTGACCAGACATTGCATGGCCAGAAAACCGGCCCTCTGGTCATTGGGGTCCAGCAGTTTTTGCTGCGCCAGCAGTGATGCGCATCCTTCCGAGCCAACTTCACCGGTGTGCGACTCATCGACCTGAGGCCTGACAGGTACCGAACTATCCTGTTTCTTGCTAGCTGTTTGTGCGGACGTTGGAATAGTCAGCGTCTTGGTTACGCTGCGCGTGCCGGGACATTTGACCTGTAGCCGCAATTTGGCGAACGCATCGTTGAACGGCTTGCGCGAAGTGATGACCACATATTGCCGCTGCCCCTCGGTTTTGAGGGACAGGTTGACTTCGGTCAGAAAGCCGCTGATATCTTCCTTCAGTGGATCGGGTGCAACCAAAGACAGGCAGGAGTCTTTAATATGTTCGCCGCTTCCCAACACCATATCTACTTGGGCAAGCAACGGCTCCCCCAGTTTGCTTTGCAATGCAACCTCGCCGATGCTGACAGCCTCAACGACGCACGGAAACGTCAGCGCAACGGTCAGGACGAACGCAGTAATTGCATGCGGTGTGAGAAACAGTTTTCGAATATCCATAAGGGCTCTAATCATAAAAGGTTATTGACATCACACTTCCCGGTATTAATCCTTTGCCTTCGCCGACCATATCCATTCGGGGAGCGCTTCCAATCGCTCGACCCGATCTTTGGACATGACAAGCCTCTTGGTTCTTTGAGTGTTCACCCAATTACCTAAACGATAGCCTTCCGGGGTAACATATCTGGCATGAACTCTGCCATGACCTTCTCGCCGAATGAACTCTATCAAACTATTAAAACCCGTCTCCCATTGGTTATGGATTGTGTTCCACGTCCATTCAGGAAGCGCCTCAAGGCGTCCCTCTTGATCTTTTGAAAGTTTATGACGTTTGAGTCTTTGTTCACCAACCCAATTACCCAGCTTGAAACCTGTTGATGTTATATATTTTATGGGTACTTGGCTATTCCCGGTTATTTTTGAATACTCAACAATTTCTTTGTAACCATGCCCCCATGCGTCATAACGTGGATTCCAGGTTAATTCCGCCATTTTTTCTAATTGGATTTTACGCTCAGATGGTAAACGACAACTTATTTCCTCGATTTTATTGCCCTTCACGAACTTGATCGAACGGCATGCCATGATCGTCCGTTTAGCGGCAAGCTCTAACAAATGAAGGCGCACGTTAGAAAGTGCAATGCCTGTAGCATGGGCGATCTCCGTGTCGAGCCGCTCACCATGCATTTCCAAGTATTGTAGAATTTCATTCATTGAGGATTAGGCAACGTCGACCTCGGGATGTTACTTGCAAACGAGGTAGAGTCCAAATACTGGCATTCTGAAGTTACTGTTCTCTTGATTTCCACGTCCCCCCCGTGCGTGCTTTTTATAGTGTGTAACCATACTACAATTACATTTAAATTCATATATGCAGAAAGGCCTATGAATCGCATTTTCCCTATATTGCCGCATAGATGAGCTGGTCGGCTGGATCAATGGATGTGTATTGGACGAAAACTCCCGCTTCCATTCGAACATACATAATTGGCCGCAGCCTGCCCCCTACTCCCATCCCTTCAGTATTTTCTCCAGCCAGAACAAGCCCAGGACGGTCTTGCTGTCGTTGATCTTGCCTTGCCTGATCCACTCCATCGCTTCGGCAAGCGACAGCTCGAACACTTCGAGAAATTCGCCATCGTCGAGCTGGCTGCCTTGGTGGGTGAGGCCGCGCGCGAGAAAGTATTCCATGCGCTCGTCGGCATAACCGATGCATGGCCACATCGTGGACAGATGCGTCCACTCGCGCGCAACGTAGCCGGTTTCTTCCAGCAGCTCGCGCTGGGCGCAAACGAGAATATCTTCACCGTGATCAATTTTCCCGGCAGGCAGCTCGAAGAATTCACGCTGCGGCGAATAGCGGAACTGGCGCTCCATCACCAAGCTGCCATTATCCAGAATCGCCAGCACCGCCACCGCACCGGGGTGCTTGATATGTTCGCGCGTGCTGATATTGCCGTCCGGCAAACGCACATTATCTTTGAGCACCTTGATGAAATCGCCATCATAGACAATAGCAGAATCGAGACGTGTTTCTTTCAAATCCATGTTAATCCTTTCCTAATGCCAATTTCAGAATACCGTGGCAGTTTGATGTATCCAAGCTGTTAATTGTGCACATTTTACCCGTTTTGCTTTAGCATACGCGCTGCCCAATTCGAAGGAAAGCGCCATGTTACGCATTGCATTGCTGTGTGGATTGCTGTCTGTCAACGCTTGGGCCAACGCCGAAGCGGATTCGTATAACCGCGTGGATTTTCAAGTCGAGGCCTCGCGCGAAGTCGCCAATGATATGTTGGAAGCCAATATGACGGTTGAAATTCAGGACAAGCAACCTGACCGTGTTTCCCAACAAATTAATACGGCGCTAAACGACGCCCTCAAGAAAGCTTCCGCGTTCGATACCGTAAAGGCCAGCAGCGGCAACCAAAATACCTACCCAGTGTATGGAAAAAACAATCAGATAGACGCTTGGCGCGGCCACGGCGAGATTCGTCTGAAGAGCCGTGATTTCCAGGCGACTGGCGAACTTATCATGCAGCTGCAAACCACCCTGCAACTCGGAGGCGTGCAATTCACCATCGCGCCGGACACCCGCGCACAGATCGAAAACGCGCTTATTACCGAAGCCATCAAGGCCTTCCAGACTCGCGCGGATGCAATACGCGCCGCCCTTGGTGCGAAATCTTACAAGACCGTACATTTTTCGATCAACAGCGACGGTATGCCTCCGCATCCGGTACCGATGATGTTCGGCAGAGCAATGGCAGCTGCAGCGATTCCCGCACCGGAATTCGCCGGGGGTGAAAGTCGCATGACGGTACAAATTAACGGCACTATCGAAACCCAATAATTCAATCCATGAAGGGGCATTAAAATGAGTATGCTAATTTTTCTCGGGGTCATCGCCATACTGTTGATCTACGGCATCAGCCTGTATAACAACTTGATCAATGTCAAACACGCCGTCGCCAAGGCGTGGGCAAACATCGACGTGCTGCTCAAACAACGCCACGACGAATTGCCCAAGCTGGTCGAGGTATGCAAGCAGTACAAACAGTTTGAGCAAAGTACACTGCAAAAAGTCATTGAAGCCCGCTCGCAGGTACAGTCCGCACGTGAGCGCCAGGACATCCCCGCGCTGGGTCAGGCGGAAGGCATGCTGCGCGCCGGAGTAGGCGGTATTTTCGCGGTGGCGGAAGCCTATCCTGAACTGAAAGCCAACGAAAATTTCATGCAGTTGCAAAACCGTATCACCTCGCTGGAAAACGGCATCGCCGACCGCCGCGAGTTTTATAACGATTCGGTGAACATCAACAACGTGCAAATCGAAGTATTTCCTGCCAGCCTCATTGCCAAGTCCTTCGGCTTCGAAGAAAAACCCTTGCTCGAATTCTCCTCGGCGGAAAAAACAGATGTGGACATGAAACAACTATTTAATTGACGCAAATGCTGGAAACGCTACGCCGCGAATATGCGCAATTGGTCACCTCGGGTGCGCAGTTGCTGCTGGTGTTTATCGGTATTCACCTGCACTCGCGCAATGGCTGGCTGTATTGCCTCGCCACAATTGCCTTGGTCAGCGTCTGCGCATGGCTGTCCGCATTAAACAGGCTGCGCACCATACGCGACACCCCCACCTCAAGGATAGCCTCTGCCGCACAAGGTTATGTTGAACTCATCGGTCGTGGACAGCCAAGCGGCGGCACACCTTTGCTCAGCGATCTAAGTCGGCGTCCTTGCTTGTGGTGTCGCTATAAAATCGAACAACGCGGCTCGAAAGGAGAATGGGAACACAGAGATAGCGGCGAGTCTTTCTTCTCTTTCATTCTGAGCGATGATACCGGAGAGTGTGTGATCGACCCTGAGCATGCCGAGATCAGCACCCAGCATTACAAGCAATGGCAGGAGGATAATTCCCGTTACACCGAGTGGCTGCTGCTCCAACATGACTTGATCTACGTCATCGGACACTTTCGCACGCAAGGCGGTAGCACGCTGGAATTTGACACCCGCGAAGAACTCAACGCTTTGCTGGCCGAGTGGAAAAAAGACATGCCCACGTTGCTCGCACGCTTCGACCTCAACAACGATGGCGTGCTGGATATGGATGAATGGTTTCTCGTCAAACAAGCCGCCAAACGTGAAGTAGAGAAAGCAATGAAGGAAGCTCAGGTACAGCCAGATATCAATATCATCAGCCGACCTCCGGATCGCAAACCCTTCCTGATCAGCAACCTTTCACAGGAAAAGTTATCCCGCCGCTACCTGCTCTGGGCTTGGGCACACCTAGTGATTTTTTTCTGCGCGTTAGGCGGAATCGGCTGGGTACTGCAACACGGCTATTTTTTAGCGCGTTAACGTATCACCGCGCTGCACTCGATAACTATATCCATAAAAAACCCACTCAAGCCCAAACCTAGCGAATATACACCCGCACTTCGGAGGTATAATTACCGTGGCACTGGAGCTGCCCAAGGGGTCAATCGTGGAGCAGAGATCATGACGCATTACGCAATCCATAGCATACTCAACCTTATTCTGGATAACGTGCCGCAAGCGATATTCTGGAAAGACCGCAACAGCGTTTACTTGGGATGCAACCAGACTTTCGCCAAAGCTGCGGGGTTAACTCATCCAAACGATATCATCGGCAAGACAGATTTTGACTTGCCATGGACGCGTGAAGAATCCGAACTCTTTAGGAGGGACGATAGCCAAGTGATGGCCGACAACACGGCCAAGACCCACATCATCGTGCGGCGGCGCAACCTTGCGGGAGAATACATCTGGATAGACAGCACCAAAATTCCGCTGACCGATGGCGTAGAAGTGTTCGGCGTTTTGGGTGTGTATGAAGATATCACTGAACGCAAGATCAACGAAGCGAAAATCATCCGACTGAGCGATCTCTATGCTGCTCTGAGCCAATGCAACCAGGCTATCGTGCGCTGCTCCAGCGAAGAGGAACTGTTTCCACAAATCTGTCGCGACGTGGTGCAGTTCGGCGGTATGGAAATGGCATGGATAGGTCTGGTGGATGAAGCCAGTCAGATGATTAAATCGGTGGATGCATACGGTGCTGGCATGGAGTATCTGGATGGCCTCGAGATTTCAATAAAGGCCGATGAAAAATCCGGGCAAGGGCCGACCGGAACCTGTGTTCGTACGAACATGCCGTTCTGGTGCCAAGACTTCCAGAAAGATCCAGCTACCGCTCCATGGCATGAGCGCGGCGCACGCTCCGGCTGGGGTGCTTCTGCTTCGCTGCCGTTGCACCGCAAAGGCAAAGTTATCGGCACATTTACCCTGTATGCCGGCGAGACTGATGCCTTCGACGAACCTGCGCGCAATTTGTTGGTTGAAATGGCGATGGACATTGACTATGCGCTTGACAGCTTTATTCAGCAATCCGAGCGCAAACAAGCAGAAGAGGCGCTACGTAAAAGTGAGGAGTACGCCAGGCTGATTCAGATGGAAACAGTGGCTCTCCTGCATCGCAACCAGACATTAATGAAAACCGCCATTGATGGCATTCACATCCTTGATATTCACGGAAACATCGTGGAAGCGAACGATTCTTTCTGTCGCATGTTAGGCTACACTCAGGAAGAAGTGATTACTCTCAATGTGGCCGATTGGGATAAAACCTGGTCGGCTGAAGAGCTGCATGAACGAACGAAACGGTTCATTCATGACAGAGCCAGTGCAACGTTCGAGACCATACACTGCCGCAAGGATGGCACGCTGATCAATGTCGAAATCAGTTGCACGGGTATGGAAGTAGATAAGCAGAGTTATCTTTTTTGTTCAAGCCGCGACATCACCGAACGCAGGCAAGCTGAAGAAAACTTGCGCATCACCGCCAGCGTGTTCGGAAGCACCCATGAAGGCATCATCATTACCGATGCACATAATGCCATCATTGACGTTAACCCGGCCTTCACTCGCATCACTGGCTACAGTCACGATGAAGTGATCGGCAAAAACCCCAAACTGCTGAGTTCGAATCAGCATGACAAGGTTTTTTACACCAAGATGTGGAAATCCATACAGCAAAAGAGGGTGTGGCATGGCGAGATATGGAACCGGCGCAAGTCCGGCGAAATTTATGCAGAGCAACTCTCGATCTCGTCTGTCTGCGACGGAGACGGGAAAGTGTTGCGCTATGTGGGCGTATTTTCTGACATCAGCCACATCAAGGAGCACGAAGCCGAACTGAAGCGAGTTGCTCATTACGATGCGCTGACCGGTATTCCCAACCGGGTGTTGCTGGCTGACCGCATGCGGCAAGCCATCTCCCAGACGGCACGCGAACAAAATATGATGGCGGTCTGCTATCTCGATCTCGACGGTTTCAAGCCCATCAATGACACCTTGGGACACAATGCGGGCGATCAAGTGTTAATCGAAGTCGCCAGGCGCATTGAGAACACTATACGCGGCGGAGACACCGTCGCTCGCTTGGGCGGGGACGAGTTTGTAGTCTTGCAACTTGGACTTGAGAAGGGGGAAGAATGTGTAGCGACGCTTGAACGCCTGCTCGCGGCGATAGCCCAGCCGATCACCGTCAAGAACAAGTCCAACATGATCAGCGCCAGCATCGGGGTCAGCGTCTATCCGTTGGACGACGAAGATGCAGACACCCTTTTGCGCCATGCCGATCAGGCCATGTACATCGCCAAGCAGTCGGGCAAAAACCGCTTCCACATTTACGATCCCGCACTGGATCGACGTGCTCGCGACGAACATGAATTCCTGAAAAGCATCCGGCACGGCCTGGAACACAATCAGTTCGAACTGTACTATCAACCCAAGATTAACTTATCCACGAAAGAGCTGGTCGGCGCCGAAGCCCTGATCCGCTGGCGGCATCCAGAACGCGGCTTGCTTCCCCCTGCAGAATTCTTGCGACTCATCGAAAACACCGATCTCGACATCGAGATTGGCGAATGGGTGACCGCTACTGCGCTGGCCCAGATCAATCATTGGCGCAACACGGAACTAAATATCGAAGTCAGCATCAACATCTCGGGCTATCATCTGGAATCCCCCCATTTCACAGAGCGCCTGCAACAGCAGCTTGCGCATTACCCCGACATGCCGTTTGGAAAACTCCAGATCGAAGTGCTGGAAACGGTAGCGCTCAATGACATTTCCATTGTGCGTGAAATCATCGAGGCATGCCGCAAGTTCGGTGTGGGATTTGCGCTGGATGATTTCGGAACCGGTTATTCCTCACTGTCGTACCTGAGCGGCCTGCCAGTTGACACACTAAAGATAGACCAGTCCTTTGTGAGGGATATGCTGGAAGACAAAGGTGACAGAGCAATCGTTCAGGGCATTATTGCCTTGGCGCGTGCATTTGATCGTCGTATCGTGGCCGAAGGCATCGAGACACAGGAGCATTACAATGCATTGCTCGGCATGGGCTGCGAAGTCGGGCAAGGATACGGCATCGCCCGCCCGATGCCGGCTGATACATTAAAAAACTGGCACGCAAATTTCCGCTTGTAAGAAATTGTAACTTTTCTTAGGGTCGGGTGAACCTCATCTGCTTCGGTAGATACATGCCAATGCCGAAACTGAAGCGTTGTGAAACACATGAGTCAGATACGATATATTTGATTACATCGAAGTGTTTTACAATCGCGAATGTAGGCACACTTATAGTAGTGACTGCTTTGCGGCGGTGAAAAACTAAGAGTAGATTGCCGCTGTCGACCAAAAGAGCCAGTCGCGACTGGCCGCTATTCGGTGACGAGATATCAAGGCGCTATAGCTGCTATAGTGCCATCTGCGGAGCTTCACGTATAACAAGTGAACGCCTGATTCCTGTATGCGGTCGTTCGCGAGAATGCCGAAATCTATATACCAAGCGAAACTAATAGCCAACTGGCTTTTGATTTTCCGGCGCTCAGGGTTGCCAGTCCGAGTATGGGTTTGACATATTTCGCCCTAAGATTTTCCATATTTCACCCGTTTCCCGTATGTGTCTTTCCCCTTCAATCAGGTAGCGGCGCGTTGCGGCAGAATCTGTGTTGGCGGGAACCAGCGCCCGAACCGGATACATCTTGAACAGTGCACGGTGAATACCTTTGTATTTCGGTTTGCTCAGCAGTGGATCAACTATTTCTGCAGGCACGATCAATGCGTCGGTTCTCCCCAGCAAGACTTTATCCAAGCTGCAGGGTACACAATGCGTCCCTTTCACCGGAAAGCGAAAGAACGATTCATGGCCTGGTTCTATTTCAATGTTCTTTGCGCTAGCCACGGTCTTGGCATTCAGCGGGGCAAGCTTCCGGGAATAGATAACGAATGGAATATTGCCAAAATCAACTTCCGTCACGTACACCAACCCTTCCGGGGCCGGCGAGTCTTTATCCTGAATAAGCGGAATATGAAAATCCGCATGGCCGGCGGCGGTCTCCTTCAAAGACCGGGCAAATGGCTGAACGATTATTTTTGTTGACGAATGAGTGGCTCTATCAAGGGCGCGGACAATATCGACCAGCCTGCCATGAACGCCGGTAGTATCGGCCTCGGCTGAGAATGGCGATTCTCCAATAGACGCAACGCGATCCTCAGCTTCGGCATGAAATGCCATGAAGCCAGCAGCAAGAATCCATACGATCATTGTCAGGCGCGCCATTGGAATCCTCTCGCTTTGACTGTTCATCACGCAAATCTTGAAAGCGGGCTTCGCTGAATAGATATCGCAAAGATTTTACACTATTCTGCATTTACACACAGTGCAGAACAAAGCCTCTACCAGGTCACTTGAATTGATCCCGCTTCTGCAATTTGAATTGCAGAAATTAAAAAGTTGGAGTAGCGTTCTGCAAACTGCTTGATGTTCATTTTGAGTCGGAGTATCAATCTGACATTGCTCAGCTTTGTTGAATTTCAGAAGCGCTACAATTTAACGGTTTAAAATTTTCCTCTATCTTAAACAGTGAACTCAACAAACCATAAGAAGATTTCCGGTTCATTATCTCACCTGTTATTGCGCAGACTGCTGTTTGCTTACGTCTCCTTAGCTTTGGTGATTACTGGTGTTCAGATGTTCATCGAGTACCATGCTACCAAAGAGGAAGTCGTCAACAATTTGCAATCTCTTGCCAAAACTTTCTCTCCTGGCGCTGAATCTGCCCTCTGGGAATTGCAGGAAACACTATTAAATTCTATGGTGAATGGCATCGGAGCCAATCCTGCAGTTGTAAGTGTAGACATCAGCGATTCGGACGGCCATATAAGCGCTTCCTGGCATGCTTCGTCCGGCCTTCTGGCATCACCTGCTCTTACTGTCCAACAAGCCTTGTATCATAAAGATAGTGATGGTATAAAAAAATATTTGGGAAACTTGCGCATCGCATCAAGTGATGCATTACTAACGTCACGCCTCAAAAATACCCTTTTGTCGATCGGATTTACCACTTCAGCCATTTTTCTGTGTCTCGGCATGATGCTGTGGTTTTTGGCTCGCTCCTTAGTAATAAGGCCACTTGTCTTTTTCTCGGATCAGGTTAATGCGCTGTCGGTTATTGGGCAGAGCAAGCAAATTGATCTGGGTCGGATCGAGGTTAACGAAATTGAAACCTTGAAACAAGGATTCAACCGCCTGATGCAACAATTAGAAGAAAGTCACACCCAGATTGCCGGGCAGAATGTCTTGCTTCAGAATGAAAAAATAGCTCTGAAAAGGGAGAGCGAAAAAAACCTGGCACTCTTGCGCAATGCTAGCGACGGCATTCATATCCTCGACGTTGAGGGCAATATCATCGAGGCCAGTGATTCATTTTGCGCCATGCTGGGCTACGAACACCGCGAGATTGTCGGTATGAATCTCTCCCAATGGGATCCAAAAGACCCTGACAACCTCGCTCAAGCACTTGAACAACGGTTCGCAACACAGGGCCGATCCCAGTTCGAGACTCTCCACAGATGCAAAGATGGAACATTTTTTTATGTCGAGGTTAGCTGCTTACCACTTGATCTAGCCGGTGAACAAGTTTTGTTCTGTTCATCACGCGACATCACGGAACGCAAGGCCTCAGAAGATAAAATCCAGCGTCTAGCCTTCTATGATCACCTAACCGGCTTACCGAACCGACTGCTTCTGATTGACCGGCTTCAGCAAGCAATGGTTTCGAGCGGACGGAGCTGCAGTCACGGTGCGCTGTTGTTCATTGATCTGGATAATTTCAAGAACCTCAACGACACTCTAGGTCATGACAAGGGGGATATGCTGCTGAAACAAGTCACTCAACGCCTGGGTTCCTCCATACGTGAAGGCGACACGGTATCCCGTCTGGGTGGTGATGAGTTTGTAGTTATGTTAGTAGGCCTCAGTGAACAATCTATAGATGCCGCAGCACAGTCAGAAATAATTGGTGAGAAGATTCTCACTGCCCTCAGCCAACCATATCAGCTTGAGAAGAATGCATACCGTTGCACCGCCAGCATCGGAGTGACCCTGTTTAGCGGTAGTCAACAGGCGACTGATGAACTGATGAAACAAGCCGACATCGCGATGTATCAGGCCAAGAAAGCAGGTCGCAACACCTTGCGCTTCTTTGACTTGGGGACGCAGGAAAATATTTCTGCACGTGTCTCACTGGAAAGTGAACTACACAATGCAATTGAATTCCAGCAATTCCATCTACATTACCAAATTCAGGTAGATAGCTCGAATCGCCCACTAGGCGCAGAGGCGTTGATTCGTTGGGTACATCCAGTGCGTGGCATGGTATCGCCTGCACAATTCATTCCGCTTGCAGAAGAGACTGGACTGATTTTATCCATCGGGAAATGGGTGCTGGATACAGCCTGCGCTCAGATCAAGGCATGGCAGCAAGATATACTCACCCGTCACCTGAAACTGGCTGTGAACGTAAGTGCAAAGCAATTCCACCAAGCTGATTTCGTGGAACAAGTTCAATCTGCTGCGCAACGCCATGCCATCAATCCGATGCTGCTCAAGCTGGAACTGACTGAAAGCCTGTTGCAGGAAAACATTGATGACACTATTGCCATCATGAGTGCATTAAAGAAAATTGGTGTTCAATTTTCATTAGATGATTTTGGCACAGGTTATTCATCCCTGCAGTACCTTAAACGTTTGCCGCTCGCTCAGCTCAAAATCGACCAGTCGTTCGTTCGCGATATTGCCATTGACAGCAGCGATAAGGCGATCGTAAGCACCATCATCGCCATGGCACAAAGCTTGAACCTGGATGTCATTGCTGAAGGAGTGGAAACGGAAGAGCAACGGCAATTTCTATTGGATAGCGGCTGCACACACTACCAAGGGTATCTGTTCAGCAAGCCAATACCGATTGAGCAATTCGAGATGTTACTAAAGCAGAATAAATAGCTTTTCAACTACAAACTGGAAGTTGAGAAATGTCTGTGGAAGCGGGGGAAATTCAGTCCGGCAAGAGGCTCGTTTGACTTCATTCGCCAGATGAAATGTAACTCCACATCCGCCTAGAAGACTATTCGCAAAAAACGGGAGGTTCGTTATTATCCGTTACCTCCATATTTCCTCCGCGATTGAAACTAAAGGCAAGAGTGCAGTATTACTCTTCTGTCAGATTTTTTCTGTACTGTACACCACACGCAGCGTGTGAACATCCCCGGGTGCAACCGTAACTACGTTGCTAGCTGCATTAGCGCTTTCCACGCAGACCATGCCGCGATAGCCGGTGTCGCTGCCGAAGTCACCCATCTTCGCAGACTTTTCGATCCACGGATTCCACACTACGTTGGAACGGCTGCCGCTTTTGACGATGCGGATGCGGCGCCCGAATCCACGATCTTCGATCAGGCAATCGGCCTCGGTATCAATGTAAATCCTGTCTACTTCGGAAGTAATCTGAATCGCGCCTTGCTGCGTTCTGGTCTGCGCAACACCAACCTTGTCCAGATAAGTGCAGCCTTCCATACCGGTGATGCTCAGCTCGTCCACATCGCTGATAGTGAAGTAAGTATGCAATGCTTCGCCAATTTCGAATGCCGAGTTGCCGGTATTTTCTGTAACCAGCTCCACCGCCAGCGTCTTGCCCACGGTCGCGACGAGCTGCACACGGCAGGAGTGCGGCCATTGGGCCATTGGCATGGCACTCTGCGGCAATTCGAAAACGATCTGCGTGCTGCCGTCCGGTAGCGCCTGGCTCGCCGTCACTTGCCACGGTACCGTACGCGCAAAACCATGTGCAGGGAAAGTGGGTGCGCTGGCATGTGCGCCAAACCATGGCCAGCAGACAGGCACACCGCCGCGTATGGATTTACCTTGTACCAGTTTGGCCGCCGGACTCAACCAGATAACCGGCTGTTCGGCGTTGGGTTGAAAGGTCATGATGTGAGCACCTTGCAGCGCGATGGCGGATTGCGCGTGAGAGTTGGCGATACGCGCGACAACCAAGCCGCCAGCATCCTGGATAAATTCGAGTTGCCCGGCGATGCCAAAATTTTTATTCAATAAAGCAAGATCCGACTGACTCATGTTTTTTTCCCTTAAGGTTTTCCGATTGACGAAGTGGACACCTGATTTTCCACCAGATCTACCACCACCGCAACCTTGCGCGCGCCTAGCCACATGCCCAACACTACCACCAGCGCGGCGCAGAATGCGGGAAGCAATAAGTAAATCCAGTACGGCATTTCCTCCAATACCAATGCCACGTTCGCATCGCTTTCCAGCATTTCCCCAGCCACATAGCCGAGTAAGCCGCCGCCCACATAAATGACGAATGGGAAACGTCCGATCAGTTTCAACACCAATTGGCTGCTCCACGCAATCAGCGGGATGCTCACCAACAAGCCGAAAATCAACAGCATGACATTGCCATGCGCCGCTGCCACAACGCCCAGCACGTTATCCAGGCTCATCATAAAATCTGCGATTATGATTGTCTTGACTGCGCCCCACAGGTACGTGTTGGCCTTGATGTTATTCGCATCATGCTCTTCATCTTGAAGGAGAAGCTTGACGCCTATCCACAACAACAGGATCGCACCGACCACCTTGATGAAGGGCAGTCTCAACAGAATGACCGTACAGAAGGTCAATACTATTCGCAATACTATCGCGCCCACCACACCGAACATAATGCCCTTTTTACGCTGTATCGGCGGCAGGTTGCGGCAGGCGAGTGCAATCACCACGGCGTTATCGCCGCTGAGCAATAAGTCGATGACAATGATCTTGAATACATCCACCCAAAAATGGGTGGAACCCAACATTTCCAGCATGACCTATCCCTTGCTTGGTTGTGGGCGCAAACTGGCGCGCACACTACAGGCGCAATGTTACCGAATTCTTTCTGGATACGCGGGAGATTGTGACATTGCCCAAAAATCAGTTGCGCGGTCATATCCGCACTCTGACCTAAAAACGTGATTTATATGCCGCGATAACGCGTCGGATCTGGCATGCCAGCCGTTTCAAAGCCTGCGCAACGCAAGCGGCAGGAGTCGCACACGCCACACGCGCGCCCATCATCGTCGGCCTGATAACAAGACACCGTCATGCTGTAGTCCACACCCAGTTGCGCACCGCGTTTAACAATATCGGCCTTGGACAAGTTCAACAGTGGCGCGTGCAAGGTCAGGCGTTGCCCTTCGACCGCCGCCTTGGTGGCGAGATTGGCCATATGCTCGAACGCCGCGATGTATTCCGGGCGACAATCGGGATAGCCGGAGTAGTCCACCGCATTCACTCCGATGAAGATATCCTGCGCCTGTAAGACTTCCGCCCAAGCCAATGCCAGCGACAACATGATGGTGTTGCGCGCCGGTACATAGGTAAGCGGGATGCCCGCCGAGGGTTGCTCCGGCACGGCGATGTTTACATCGGTCAGGGCGGAACCACCGAATGCTGTGAGGTCTACGTGAATCACGCGGTGCTGTATTGCTCCCAGCGCCTGAGCCACACACTGCGCCGCAGCCAGTTCTGCATGATGGCGCTGGCCGTAGTCCACACTCAACGCATGGCAGGCGTAACCCTGCTGTCGCGTCAGCGCCAACACGGTGGCGGAGTCCAACCCGCCGGATAACAACACCACTGCATTCTTCATGTCTTCAATGACCCGGAGTATTGCCCCACAACAGCTTATGCAACTGAACTTGCATACGCACCGGAAGATGGTCACGCAATATCCACTCTGACAATGCAGTGGGAGATAGATTGCCTTGCACGGGCGCGAACAATACAGCGCATTTTTTATCCAGTGCATACTCATGCAACACTTGCTTGGCCCAAGCGTAATCGGCCTCATCGCAAAGCACGAACTTTATTTCGTCGTGCGTGTTCAATGCGGCGAGATTACTCCACAAATTCTTTTCCATTTCGCCAGACCCAGGAGTTTTTATGTCCAACACCTTCATCACGCGCGCATCTACTTCGCTCACATCAAGCGCCCCACTGGTTTCCAGCGACACCTCGTAACCCGCATCACACAAGGCACGCAGCAGGGGCAAGCAATTTTTTTGCGCCAGTGGTTCACCGCCAGTGACCGTCACATAGCGCGTATGATGATGCGCAACTTGTTCGAGAATTTGCGCAAGACCCATGTTCTGCCCTCCGCTGAACGCATAGCTGGTATCACAATAAGTACAGCGCAACGGACAACCTGTCAGGCGCACGAACACCGTGGGCAGTCCAACGCGGCTGGTTTCGCCTTGCAGGGAATAGAAAATTTCGCTGATGCGCAGTTGTGCGCTGACAGGATGAACGGGCATAAAAAGCGCGGCCCTACTTAAGTGTCGCTAAGCGTTTTTTGGCTTCGCTGGCAGCTTCGCTGTCGGGATATTTGGTGATGAGCTGCTTGAGAGTTTTTTTGGCTGCGGAAATAGCCTTTAGTCCTTGCTGGCAATCCGCAATGCCTAACATGGCTTCGGGCGCTTTCGGGCTAAACGCATACTTGCTCGTCAGATCTTCATAACTGGCCAATGCATTCTTGTAATCATTCAATACAAAATAAGCAGCGCCCATCTCGTAATCGGCAAGAGGAGCGTACACCGAGTCAGGAAATTTTTTCAGGAACTCGCGAAACGCATTGATGGCATCCTGATGCTTACCTGCCTTGAACAAACCATGCGCCGCCTCATAAGCACGATCCCCTGCGGCGGGATTATCCGCTGCCGGTGCATCCCCGGGCTGGGGCGTTGCGGCATCAGTCGTTTCAAAACGGCGCACACGCGTATCCAGATCGATATAAAAATCTTTCTGGCGCTTGTCCGCATCCTGCAAATTATGCACCAGCTCTTCATTCTGCCCACGCAAGCTGCGCAATTCCGTGTTCAGGCTGTCGATCTGCGATTGCAGGTCGAGCAGGGTGCGGGTTTGCTGATTGTTGGTCTCCGCTTGCTTTTTGCCGACGTCTTCCAGACTGGAAACACGCGCGCCGAGCTGCTGTATCTGCTGCCGCGCCTCATCGTCGTTGAACAGGCCTGCACGAGCCTGTCCACCAACGCACAATCCGGCCAGCAGCAAGACACGCAGCTTCATAACTTTACTGTGCGCTGTAGTTCAGATCGGTACGACGATTCTGCGACCACGATGCTTCGTCATGGCCGGTTGCCTTGGGCTTTTCTTCGCCATAACTGATCGTTGTGATTTGGCTATCCTGGGCACCGCCCACCAGCAATAATTTCTTCACGCCATCGGCACGGTGCTGCCCCAGAGCGAGGTTGTATTCGTCACTGCCACGCTCATCGCAATTGCCTTCCAGACGCACTTTACGGTCAGCATGTTCGCTCAGGTACTTGGCATGCGCCTCCACGATGGGCTTGTCGGCATCCTGCACCACAGACACGTCGAACGGATAATACACGCTACGCTTAGCCAGTATGCTGTTCGGATCATTCAAGGGATCCACTGCCACCGGAGCGGGGGCAACAACAGGCGCTGGCGCTACCGCCTTAGGTGCTTCGACAACCGGAGCGGGCTTGGCCTCAACCACAGGTTCTTTCGGCTTCTCACTGGCGCAAGCAGCCAATAAACTCATCAACAAAACACTGATCGCTAATTTATTCATGATTTACCCTTTGCTTAAAATAATTGTTTCAGGAAAGGCCCCCACATCGGGTCGCGAATATCACCCGCCTGCGAGAACATCTTTTGCTTTACCCTGCCATCGCTGGACACGGTTGCTAATATACCACGACCCTGCGCCTCGGTGGCAAACAGGATCAACTTGCCATTGGGGGCAAAACTGGGCTTTTTTTCCCATCCTCCATCTGTCAATACCTGCATCTGCTTGGCTTGAAAATCTTCTGTGGCAATGTAGAATCGTCCATTGTTCCAGTTCGAAAACACAAAGCTCTTGCCATCCGGACTATAGTGCGGCGAGAAATTATTACCCCCTTCAAAAGTCAGGCGCTCGGCCACGTCCCCATCTACCGGCATACGGTAAATCTGCACACTGCCACCCCGATCCGAAGCGAATATCAGGTTCTGCCCATCCGGCGAAAAATTCGGCTCGGTATCAATTACGCCGCTGAACGTGATTTGGTGCAAGCCGGTTCCATCGGGTCGCACCAGATAGATATGCGAGCCCCCATCGCGGGTCAACACGACGGCAAGTTGCCGTCCGTCCGGCGACCACGCCGGGGCGCTGTTGCTGCCGCGAAAACTAGCCACCGCCATGCGCTGATTGGTCAGCAAAGATTGCACATAAACCACCGCATGATCCTGCTCGAAAGTCACATAGGCCAGATGGCTGCCATCTGGCGACCACGCCGGCGACATGATGGGCTTATTGATCGACAGTACCGTCTGTTCGCCATAACCATCGCTGTCCGACACCACCAGCCTATTATTTTTTCCTTGTCGGCTAACATAGACGATGCGCGTACTGAACACGCCCGCATCGCCGGTGAGTTTTTCGAAAATCATGTCCGCTATCCGATGAGCGATAGCTCGTATCTGGTCGCTCTTGGCAGAGACTGCCTGTCCGGTCAATTCGGTTTGCCTGACAGCATCCAGCAGGCGGAACTTTACCGCAATGCGATCATTAGGCTGCTGCTCCACATTACCGATGGCCAGCGCATCCGTTCCTGCCCAGTCAGCGTACACCACCTCGCTTGGCTCGTGCGGCGCCTTGCCTGCCGGATCAACCAGTCTGAACAGCCCACTGCGCGTCAAATCGGCCGACACGATGCTGCTGATGCTCTGGGGCAGCTTCTCCTCGCCCGCAAATGGCACGATAGCGATGGGAATCTGATGCTCGCCCGCTCCGGAAATTTCGATATCCAGTGCGGCGCGCGCAGGCAGTGCGGCGCAAAGCAAAATCAGCAAGTAAAAATAACGTGGCAATATCATTCCCCTCATTAACTATTCCTTTTCCTTTGGCGTAAAGGTGAGATGCAGTTCACGAAACCGGTTAAACAGCGATGGATCAGGCGGCAACGGCAAGCGCTGCGCTTTCATGATGGCGCGCTCCACCACCTCATCATAGGCTATACTTCCGCTCGGCTTGGTCAACTTGACACTCAGCACCGACCCGTCCGGTATCAAAATCACGTCGAATTCCGCCTGCATATTATCCTGCGCATCCGGCGGCATCACGATATTGCGTTTTATCTTGGCCCTGATCCTGGCAACATATTCATCCACCACCTTGCCAGTAGCGGCAACCTGAGCTTCGCGCGCACGTCCCTGTTCGGCTTGCGCGGCCTGTTGCGCCAATTCTGCTTCGCTAATTTTAGGCACTGTCTGTTTCAATTGTACTGGTGGCTTCTTGACCTCCACCGCTTGCTTTGGTTCAGGCGCTTTCGGTTTCTTTTTCGCAGGCAACGCGATGTCGGCCTTGGGCGGCGTAACGGGGCGTGGCTGTTCCACCTGAGGCACCGGCTGTAACACCACTTTAACCGGCTCGGCCTGCGGCGCAGGCAAGGCATTCCAAATATCAACCACCATACCCTGCGGCTGCTCGTTGTGCCAGTTAACGCCGAAATACAGCAATGCAAAAAACGCTCCATGCACCACCAGCGCCAATGCCCCCGCAGGTAGTTTATACGGCTCGGAATACGAATAGGCGAGTGCGCTCATTTGCCCTTGGTTTGTACCAGCAGCCCGACCTTCTTGATTTGCTGCTTCTGCAATATATCCATCACATTGATCACTTCTTCATAGCGCACATCCTTGTCGGCAGAAATAACCACCGCCTGCTCCGCATTCTGCGCCTGCTTCTGTTTCAGCAATTCAACCAGCTCTGTGCTCGACACTTCTTGTTTCTGTTTGCTATTACTGAGGTCGCGTAACGCCAGCGTGGCATCTTTTTCAATAATCACCTCCATCGGCGCGGCAGGAGGGGTAAGCGCCTTGCCCACGCTAGGCAAATCGATCTGTCCCGGATTCATCAGCGGCGCTGTAATCATGAAAATCACCAGCAGCACCAGCATCACGTCGATGTAAGGCACCACGTTGATCTGGCTCATCGGTTTGAGCGCGGAGCGGCGGGCGTAGCTCATGGCTGGCGCTGCAACACGTTGGAAAACTCTTCCATGAAACTTTCAAAGCGCGAGGACAGCCGCGTGATGTCATACGCGTAACGGTTGTATGCCACCACCGCCGGGATCGCGGCAAACAGGCCCATCGCGGTAGCGACCAGTGCCTCGGCGATACCGGGTGCGACGTGGGCCAACGTGGCTTGACCAACATTGGCCAAACCACGGAACGCATTCATAATCCCCCACACCGTACCGAACAGACCGACGTATGGACTTACCGAACCTACCGTGGCCAGAAATGACAAATGCGATTCGAGATTATCCATCTCGCGCTGGTAGGTCGCCCGCATGGCGCGGCGCACTCCATCCATCACCGCACTGTTATCCATGCCCGATTTCTTTTTCAACTTGGCGAACTCAGCGAACCCGGCGGCAAAAATGCGCGCCATACTGCCCGCTTCGCCATTCGAAACATTGACATTCTGATACAGCCGATTGAGGTCGGACTGGCTCCAGAACAATTCCTCAAATTCCTCACTCTGCACCACAGCCAACCTGACGGAAAACATCTTGAGAAAAATGTACCACCAAGACATCAGCGAAACCAGCAGCAACAAACCCATCACCAGTTGCACCAGCACGCTGGCGTTCTGAATCATATGCACAAACGACAAATCCTGTACCAAGTCCATAGTCACACTTTCCATTGATCACGCAATACTTCCGGCACACCCACCGGCTTGAAATTATCCAGCGCCACGCACACCAGATGGATTTCCGCCTCCACTAATATCTCCTCACCACGCATCACGTTTTGCAGCAAGACCACGCGAGTGCGACCCGCTTCCTTGATCTGCGCGGTCACGCTTAGCAAGTCATCCAGCAACGCAGGCTTGAGATAATCCAGCTTGAGCGAACGCACCACAAACACCACACCGAATTCCTTCATCAATCCGGCATTGGTGTACCCGTAACGCTCGCGTAACCACTCTGTCCGCGCCCGCTCCAAAAAGTTCACATAGCCGGCGTGATATACCACCCCGCCTGCATCGGTGTCCTGAAAGTACACACGGATCGGCAAGGCAAAGAGATGCGGATGTTTACTCATCCCACAGCTCCTTGGTGCCCAGGCCGCGCGGCAGCGCCAGACCAAAGTGCTGGTAGGCATTCGCGGTAGCGACCCTGCCGCGCGAGGTGCGCTGCAAATAGCCTTGCTGGATCAGATACGGCTCCAGCACGTCTTCTATGGTATCGCGCTCCTCGCCTATCGCTGCCGCGAGGTTATCCACGCCGACCGGCCCACCGGCGAATTTCTCGATCACTGTTTGCAAGAGTTTTCTGTCCATCACATCCAACCCCTGTGCATCCACGTCCAGCATGGTCAGCGCAGCATCGGCGACTTCGCGTGTGGCTTCTCCATTCGCTCTGACTTCTGCGTAGTCGCGCACACGGCGCAGTAAACGGTTGGCGATACGCGGGGTGCCGCGCGAGCGCTTGGCGATTTCCAGCGCACCTTCGGGCGAGATTGGCAGCTCCAGCAAACCGGAAGAGCGCGTCACGATCCGCTGCAATTCAGTGACGGTGTAAAACTCCAGCCGCGCCACAATTCCGAAACGGTCGCGTAGCGGATTGGTCAGCATTCCGGCACGCGTAGTCGCACCCACCAGCGTAAACGGTGGCAGATCCAGTTTCACCGAACGCGCCGCCGGGCCTTCGCCTATCATGATGTCGATCTGGTAATCCTCCAGCGCGGGATAGAGGATTTCTTCCACCACAGGTGAGAGGCGGTGTATCTCGTCGATGAACAATACGTCATTCGGTTCGAGGTTGGTCAACAGCGCGGCGAGGTCGCCCGCGCGCTCCAGCACCGGGCCGGAAGTGTGGCGCAGGTTGACGCCCATCTCGCGCGCGATGATGTGCGCCAGCGTGGTCTTGCCCAATCCGGGTGGCCCGAACAGCAACACGTGATCCAGCGGTTCCTTTCTCTTGCGCGCCGCCTCGATGAAAATGGAAAGCTGCCCGCGTATCTTTTCCTGGCCAACATATTCGTCCAGATGCTTGGGGCGCAAAGCACGCTCCAGCGCCTCCTCCTGATGAGAAGCTGGAGTGGCCGCGATGAGGCGCGGTTCGGCGGTGAGGTTATCGCTGTGTATCATGCTTTGGATAATAACTTAAGTGCGCTCATGATTTGGACAATAGCTTGAGAGCTTGGCGAATACCGTCCGACACACCGACCTCGGCAGGTAATTGCTTGACTGCCCAGTCCGCCTCCTTTTCATTGTAGCCCAACCCCAGCAGCGCGTTGAGCACGTCGCTGGCATGTGTGGCGACTGCGCCTTTTACGCTGCTTGGCACGCTCGCCGTGAATTTTCCTTGCAGTTCCAGCAGCAAGCGCTCGGCAGTTTTCTTGCCCACGCCGGGAATCTTGGTCAGCCGTCCGGCATCCTTATTTGCCACGGCAGTGGCGAGATCGGCAAGGCTCAAACCGGACAGCACAGAGAGTGCGAGCTTCGGCCCAACGCCGCTGATCTTGAGCAACTGGCGGAAAGCTACACGCTCGTCATTACTTAAGAAACCGTAAAGAAGATGCGCGTCCTCGCGCACAATGAGCTGGGTGTGCAGCAGCACTTTTTCATGCAGCGCGGGCAGGTTATAAAACGTGCTCATCGGCACGTCCAGTTCATAACCCACGCCTTGCACGTCCAGCAAGATTTGCGGCGGATTTTTTTCCAGCAGGATACCGGACAAACGACCAATCATTTCAGTCCCTTCTAATAGCCTGTTAAATCCGTTCGTGGTGAGCTTGTCGAACCATGATGGCTCCCTTCGACATAACCAGCGACTTGGCTGTCGTTTTCTGACAGCTTAGTCGAATGGCTAGTAGTTCTATCAAGCTCAGGGCGAACGGTCTCATAATTGAGTTTCATTAACCTAATCTGCCGTTACGCATACGCAAACCCTTGGTAGCCAGCGCACCCAGTCCCATGCCAGCGTGTGCATGGCAGATAGCGCAAGCCAGCGCATCTGCCGCATCCGGGCTGGGCGTGCCGGACAATTTCAGCAGACGCTGCACCATGTCCTGCACTTGTTCTTTCTTCGCATGGCCGTTGCCCACCACCGCCTGTTTCACCTGCAATGCGGTATATTCTGCCACCGGCAATGCTGCCAGCACTGCCGCGCAAATGGCCGCGCCACGGGCCTGTCCGAGCAGCAGAGTAGATTGCGGATTAACGTTGACAAACACTTTTTCCACCGCCACTTGCTGCGGCTGATGCTGCGCGATCACCTCACGCAAGGAATCAAGTATGACTTTCAAACGCTCAGGCAATTCGCCATCCGGTGTCTTGATGCAGCCGCTGGCGACATAGCGCAATTGCTGGCCTTCTTTATCGAGCACACCGAAGCCGGTAATGCGCAAGCCGGGGTCGATGCCTAAAATTCTTATAGAAGAAGCAAGGGGCAAGGGGCAAGGAGCAAGGGGCAAATCTTTGGAACGTGTTGTAACCGCCTCTTGAACCTTGAACCTTGCACCTTGAACCTTTTCTTTCACTCTTCAATCACCGCCGTGGTATAAACTTCCTGCACGTCGTCCAGGTCTTCCAGCGCGTCGAGCAACTTCTGCATGCGCACCGCGTCATCGCCGGTGAACACCACTTCGATATCCGCCTTCATCGTAACTTCCGCCATTTCGGGTTTGAAACCCGCCGCTTCCAGACGCTGCTTTATCTCGACGAAATCATGCGGCGCGGTGATGACTTCAAGGCTGCCATCGTCGTTATTGATGATGTCTTCCGCACCCGCGTCCAATGCCACTTCCATCAATGCATTCTCGTCGGTGCCAGGCGCAAAAATCATCTGCCCGCAATGCTTGAACAGGAACGACACCGATCCATCCGTGCCAAGGTTGCCGCCGTATTTGGTGAAGGCATGGCGTACGTCGGCCACGGTACGGGTCTTGTTGTCGGTCATGCAATCCACCATCACCGCCGCGCCGTTAATGCCGTAGCCCTCATAGCGCAGTTCCATATATTCCACGCCTTCGAGGTCGCCGCTGCCGCGCTTGATGGCGCGCTCTACGTTATCCTTCGGCATGTTGTTCGCATACGCCTTTTCCATCGCTAAGCGCAGGCGCGGATTGCTGGCGGGATCGCTATCACCCAGCCTGGCTGCCACGGTAATTTCCCGGATCAGACGGGTGAAAATCTTGCCGCGCTTGGCGTCCTGCTTACCTTTGTGATGCTGAATATTTGCCCATTTGCTGTGACCAGCCATCTCGTTTCCCCGTTGGTTGCATCCCGCAGCCCGGATGCCGCGAAGATTCGCATTCAAAAAGTCGCGCAATGTTATCATTTTTGGGTGCTTACCCCCAAAGCATCCAATAACATTGGAATGCGTGCCCGATAATAGCCAATATCCAATGCCCTGCATTTACAATGCCTCCACCCGCAATTAATTCTGCCCTGTGACAGCATCGGCACGCAGAAAAGCATCAGAAAGTTGAATAATTCTCAAACAGCTCTCCCATTCTCACCCATAGATGTGTGAAAATGGCGACTGCAAATTTTGCACTCAAAAAAACATACCCAACAAATAAAGGCGACCCATTGGCACAACCTAATTTTCAATTCGAAAAGCGTCAAAAAGAATTAGCCCGAAAAAAGAAACAAGAAGAAAAAAAGCAACGCAAACTGGATGAGCGAAATCCCCAGCCCAATGATAATTCCGAGCCTCCATCAGATAAAGAAATTACTTCATAAATAGGGGATTAGGCAGCAAGAATCTATTTCTGACAAAACCACTAGCGTTCAAGTCAACACAATAACGTGCCCACCCTGCCGAGCCGAGTTTCGTGAATGGGGGTCTGATCGCATAACAGACGATGATCTCAACGTTGCGTGACTATCGTCCCTCTGGATTTTTGGCAGTTGAATGGAGAGGTGCGTCTCTAGTTTGGGAAGCTAAGGCAAGCATTGTTTTCACTGTCTCCTACAGTGCCGCCTCCACTGTGGTTATCAACATTACTCAATAACAGTCTTGTAACAGTGGGCAGGGTATTGGGGTGACTGTGCCGAGATGATTTCTACAGTGATTCGAAAGTGTCGCCTCCATGGTGGAGTTGATGAGATTGACCTTCCGCTTTCAGGCAGGCAATATGGCAATATGATGTTCGGCAATGTGCCATTTGCAGGCGTTCGTATTTTTTATCCAAAGGAGACATTCGTACCAGTCCGTACTATGATGAACGGGCGAAAAGGTCGTTTGCCAGTTTCAATATTCAAATTTGTGGTGCGTTAAATATACTTATCCGATTGAAATGAAACAACCTGTCACTTCTGATAGCTATTTAGCCACCTGTCCCGATAAAAGATTAGGTCTTTTATTGGGGTCTACATTACGTTGGGCGACTAAATAATTCATACGGAGACGCGGTGACTAAACCAGAAGATATCGATGCAATTCTAGGGCTGGGTCGGGGCGCTTTCGATCACATACCAAAATACTGTCGCGAAGAGGCTATTGAAGCCATTGCGCACGTTCGCAGAATGGAGGAGCAACAACTCTTTAGAGCTGGTGTCTACTATGTAGCTCTAACTGATTTGAGTGGCGCGACCGCATCATCTGTAACTCTTGGCGCAGAGCTCAACAAGCGCAGAGTTGAATCATTCATTACTGCTTGCGTGGAAAGTCTCGGGGCATCCGAACCCAAGAACTATGCTCACTTCTTGAAGGCAGTTGGTGATGCTGGGCTTTTCCTGTTTTCATCGTTCACCGATCTTTATCATTGGTGGGAAATATCTCAAAGCCGCATGCAATTCTATTCGTCCGAGTGGAATAGAAAAATAGACCCGGATAAAAGAAGTGCATTTCAGTTGCGCTCGAAAACGGTATTTCACGTTGGCGAGATACTCTACTCTGATGGCAATGATCCGGTATCTGCCGCTGTGAATCAAATATTCAAGATCGAAAAAATGTTCACTGCTGGCGAACTCGGATGTACAGATATAGCCAAGATGGTCGCATCGCCATTCTTTCCAGACCTCAAGTTATCACCAGAAAATCGTGGTGACATCATTCTTCCTGGAATGGAATCAGCAACTGGTACATGGCTAATTTCAAAAAATGAGTTGGCACAATATGATCTCGCATAAAAGTGTGAGGAGAAACGCCCAACCTAACGTTCGAGCGGGACTGCCGCGAAGCAGCCCGCGTCAGCCCCTCAACTAAACGTTGGGCATCAGGCATTCACGCCAATAGGACAACTCCATGACTACTAAGACTACTAAACAATCTATTGTCAATGCTTACTTAAAAATGTGGCCTCGTGAAGTGCTAGACCTTCGGAACGGGAGTCAACTATTGCCAGAGGTATGGAACCCACTTCAGAAGCCCGGCGTTTACGTTTTATATCGCGACGATCATCCGTACTACATCGGTCGTGCAACGAAACTTAGTTCACGAATTCATGCGCACGCCAATCGTCCAAAAGACAAATACTACAATTTTTGGAATTTTTTCTCGGCATTTATAGTTAATGACGTTCAGCATATTCCAGAGGTTGAAGGAATTCTTATCGCTGCTTTTCCCACAGAAAATTCAGCTCAGCCAAGATTTAAGAAACTCGCCATTCCTGCTAAAGTTGCTCGAATGGTTCATTCACAAAGACTGATTACTGTAACCAAATAGTGGCGCACCCAAACAAATGATGCCCAACCTAACGTTCGAGCGGGACTGCCGCGAAGCAGCCCGCGTCAGCCCCTCAACTTAACGTTAGAACTCATGAAAATTCGCACCATTAGTTCCATTGAGGAAATCGACAACCTTGTTGCCTCGGTAACGCAGTCTGCGAACAAAGCCTTGGAGCAAGTTTCGCGGCTCGGTTTGAGCAATGATGGCCTAAAGGCGCTTTGGTCAATGAAGACTCAACCCATCGGATGCAACCCGCTAAACTCCGAAGTTCCACTCAACCTCATTGAACAACTCAATCAAACGTTCACGTACATTGCGTCGGCTCGTGCTGCAAAGCTCTTGCTTTCGCTGCAACCAAGCTTAGCTCCGTTCACGATGAACCTTGGTACATCGCCGGGTTCAGACATTGAATCGAACAGCGGCGTAGGTCTCGCCGCCGAAGTCTTTGCTGCTGTAAATACTTCAAACAATCGCAAGCTGGCAAATGACCTTGAAAAGGTTGGCCGTACATCGGCACAATTCAAGTATGTATTCTTCATGTGCCCCGGCTATGATGAAGGACGGCAACTTGACCTTGAACGGCAAGGCATTGAAGTATGGTCGGTTGGGGCTACGCTATGAGTTCTAACCTTACGGTCGAGAGGGACTGCGCGAATACACCCTCGCGCAGCCCCTCACCTCAACGTTAGCTACAGGTTGACGGTCTGCTTTGTATAAACGTGAAGGTCGCCTTCGGGTCGAAACCGGCGGGTCGTGAATGGCCGGTTTCGGGAAGTGGAAATTCAACGCTGATTGTCTGATATGGTCAACTCCACCATGGAGGCGACACTTTCGAATCACTGTAGAAATCATCTCGGCACAGTCACCGCAACAGTCACCCCAATACTCTGCCCACTGTTACAAGACTGTTATTGAGTAATGTTGATAACCACAGTGGAGGCAGCACTGTAGGAGACTGTGAAAACAATGCTTGCCTTAGCCTCCCAAGCTAGAGACGTGCCTCTCCAAATTCAACTGTTCGACACAACACAATATCTTAGTGATTTTTGAGATGGGGTGTTGGAGCTTTCGACTGGCGGGTTGTGATAATCAAGGGGCACCCTCAACAATGCCTACTGGAAAAC